>CZCA01000710.1_pt1 | contig 12448 bp, 8 predicted proteins | sample 591981 | NCBI WGS metagenome assembly CZCA01 (sample SAMEA3556810, study PRJEB10932) | anaerobic digester metagenome
GATGAATACGAGTTTGGAGAGAGTTCAACGTGGACAGCTCGCATGGTAGAAACTGTGAAGCGAGGTTCTGCAATGAAACTGGTCGTGGAGCGTGATGGGACTAGTGTGGCCCATATGCCGGTTGCAGCGGGATTGGTTGGCGCCATATTCGCGCCCGAGTTGGCAGCGGTGGGGGCCATTGTCGCCCTAGCGACTAGGTGTACACTGAGGCTGGAGCAGAATCGGAGCGACTGAACGGCTCCGACACTGCGCGCAGGGAAGATTCTGGGTCCTGATATGTGCACGTGCATGTATCAGGCGCCATGACTTCAGAGAAGCCTTGAGGCCTCGGAATTGACATGTTGTAGAGCTATTTGCTATAGTTAGGGCAAATGACAGCGTGCAAATCAACGCGCCCGGCGCTTCGGGAACGTAGCCTCCCGTGCCCCCACGAGCCTCAGGGGCGGAGGCTTTTTTTTGTGGAGGTGAACCCTTTGAGGGTGCTTGCCCACCTTTATACTCGGGCGTTGCCCCGAGCATTCCGCAGCTACTGTCGGTATCTGCTGTTTGCGGCTATGCTTCTTGCAACCTGCGTTATTGTTGGCTATCGAGGGTTCACCCCATCTAATGATTCGCTTCCATGGATATTCGGCAATCTGGTGAGTCTCAGGGATTCCATGACGGGCGCCTCTGAATTCAAGCAGATGGCGATGCTGTTTTGGAATAACCTGAAGGTTACACTTGTTTCCATTGGTCTGGGATGGATTTTTGGCATCATCCCTTTGGTCAGCATATGCCTCAATGGCGTTATCATAGGGGCCGGCGCCAAGCTGATGGTGGCCAAAGATGCATTGCCGATGCCCTTGGTCGTTGCGTCATTTCTTCCTCATGGAGTATTGGAGTTGCCAGCTTTCTTGGCAGGGCAGATTGTGGGGCTCAGGTTGGGCTTTCTAATCCCCATAGTATGGCGAGGGCGTGCAAGCAGAAATGACCTGGGACGCGCAGCGGCTGAAGGGGCGATCATCCTTGGCTTGTTCTGTGTGCCACTGCTTGCCATAGCTGCTGTAGTGGAGCTCAAGATTACGCCTGCAATTATCCGGGCGTTGGCTCCGCATCTTTCGACGCTGCCTCTATGACGACGAGACGGGAGGGACCGCGCTTGAACTTTCAGGAATTGGTATTCACTTTGGAGCAGTACTGGGCACGCCATGGCGCCACGATTCAACAGCCCTATGTAATAGAGGTGGGTGCGGGCACCATGAGCCCCCACACTTTCCTGCGGGTATTAGGGCCCAAACCGTGGCGGGTTGCGTATGTTCAGCCATCACGCAGGCCTGCCGACGGCCGGTACGGAGAGAACCCCAACAGGCTGTATCAGCATCACCAGTATCAGGTAATACTCAAACCCAACCCCGATGATGTGGTCGACATATATCTGGGGAGCCTATCGGAAATAGGAATAAACCCGAAAGAACATGATATCAGGCTAGTCGAGGACAACTGGGAGGCTCCCACCCTCGGTGCGTGGGGTACCGGGTGGGAGATATGGCTGGATGGGATGGAGATCACGCAGTTCACCTACTTCCAACAGGTTGGCGGGATTGATGCAAGGCCCGTCGCAGTCGAACTCACCTACGGCCTTGAAAGGATAGCCATGTATCTCCAGGGTGTTGACAACGTCTATGATATGGATTGGGCGGACGGCATCTCCTATGGAGACATGTATCACCAGGCTGAATACGAGTTTTCCAAGTATGCTTTCGAGCATGCCGACATAGAAGCACTCAGCGGTTCCTTCGACAACTACGAGCACGAGGCCTCTCAATGTATTGAGGCTGGCCTGTTGCTTCCCGGGTATGATTACGTGTTGAAGTGTTCGCATGTGTTCAACCTTCTTGATGCGCGGGGCGCCTTTGGGGCCGCCCAACGTGCCGAGTACATGGGACGCGTCCGGACGTTGGCAAGAAGAGTCGCGCTTGCATGGGTAAAGCGCGAGGAAGAGGAAGGGGAGGCGGCAGCGAATGGTTCGAAGTGACTATAAGAAGGCGGTCCTCGAGATAGGAACTGAGGAGTTGCCTGCCCGATACATGTCGCAGGCTTTGGAGGACTCAAGGAGTATTGCCATGTCCGTCCTTGAAGCTGCTCGTCTTGATGTCGCACGCGTTTACGCGTATGGCACTCCCCGCAGGATCATTGTGAGCCTCGACGGTGTCGCACCGGCCCAGGCCGACCTTGTTCGAGAATTGCGCGGCCCTGCAGTTCGCATTGCCTATGATGAAGACGGAAACCCTACTCGTGCGGCCCAGGGATTTGCGCGTTCAGCTGGTATTCCAGCGACTGAACTGGTGCGAAGAGATACACCTCAGGGCGAATACGTATATGCGACAGTCCGAGAGGATGGCCATGATGCAGCGGCAGTGCTCGGTGAGGCATTCCCCCAGATCATCGATTCACTGAGATTTCCGAAATCCATGAGATGGGGCTGGGGCGATCTGCGTTTTGCTCGGCCGATCAGATGGATACTGGCTTTGCTCGATGAGGATGTTGTGGACTTCGATTACCACGGCGTTCGCAGCGGACGTGTTACGTGGGGGCATCGCACTTTGGCTCCGGGTCCTGCAGAGATTGCTTCAGCTTCAGACTATTCGACTCAGTTGCGCGAGATGGGCGTCATGATCGATCCTAAGGAACGTGCAGACGAAATCCGGAATCAGGCGCAATCTCTCGCAGAAGCGCATGGAGGAACCGCGGTTGTGGAAGATGACCTTCTTGAGGAAGTCACGTTCCTGGTCGAATGGCCAACCGCTTTTGCGGGTGAGTTTTCCCGAGGCTACCTTGACCTCCCTGAACCATGCGTTATTACTCCCATGGTAGGGCATCAGCGTTACTTCCCTGTTCGAAAGAGCGAGGGGCACCTCATGCCTGTCTTCATCGGAGTGAGGAACGGAGACGACTATCGTCTTGACCTGGTGACGGCCGGAAACGAAAGGGTGCTTGCCGCGAGGCTAGCCGACGCGCGTTTCTTCTATGAGGAGGACATGAAGGTGCCCCTCGCGGAAAGAACGCCAGACCTAGAGGATGTCGTCTTTCAGGAGAAGCTGGGCACAATGTACGAAAAGGCGGAGCGCATTAGGACCCTCGGATGCCAGCTGGTAGAGGAACCCGACGATACTGCAGTGCTGGAGCGTGCAGCGTTTCTGGCCAAGGCCGATCTCGTAACAGCGATGGTGCGCGAGTTTACGGAGCTCCAGGGCGTCATGGGAAGGGAATATGCTCTCAGGCAAGGTGAGGATGGTAGGGTTGCTCAAGCGATATTCGAGCATTACCTGCCGCGACATGCAGGCGATATCCTGCCTGGCACGCGCGTGGGTGCTGCACTGAGCGTTGCGGATAAGATGGATACCGTAATGGGCTACTTTGCCATAGGGCTTGTCCCATCAGGTTCAGCTGACCCGTATGCCCTTAGGAGGCAAGCCGCAGGGATGCTCGCTGTTCACGCCCAGTGGAAGTTCGTCAGGGGCCTAGATGACCTTGCAAGGCTTTCAGCAGACCCGTATCGGGAAGCAGGAGTAATACAGGATTCCGGTGAACGGCTGGTTCGGGATGTCCTTGAATTCCTTGCGATCAGGCTCAAAGTGTCCCTGCAGGATTCGGGGATTCGACATGATATTGCGGATGCGGCAATTGCTTCAGGCGTTGGAATGCCTGCATGCGTTTGGGAGAAGGCACATGCAGTCGCTTCTGTAGTCGATGAGGATTGGTTTGCACGCCTGGCTACTGCAGTAACAAGAATCAGGAACATAGCCGGAAACTCTGGGCCAGGAGAATGCGATCCCGGGCTATTTGAGGATCCCGCTGAAATCGGTCTATATGACGCGATTGGAGAGTTAAGGTCGGATTTGGCAGTCTGTGAGCAGGAGAGCTCAGACGGGTTTGTGGAGAGGGACGCGTATGTAGGTGCCCTGAAGAGAACAGCAGAGATCTGCGGTGACATAGACAGGTACTTCGATGAGGTGCTGGTAATGGTGGACGACGAGCGGATAAAGCGCAACCGGCTTGCGACCCTGAAACAGGCCTTAAATGTTGCGTCTTCGGTGATAGATGTAACCCGAATAGTCTTTGCAGGAGACTAGCCCGGGTGACCAAGAAGGAAAAAGGGCGTGGATGTAGAATTCAATTCCACTTGATGCGTATATTGCTGCATTAGAATGGGGGATCAGCATGGGAAAGAATAACGTTCCAAAGTATGTATACTACTTCGGAGGTAAACACGCCGATGGCAAAGGCGATATGAAGAACCTCCTGGGCGGCAAGGGAGCCGGTCTTGCCGAAATGACCAACCTTGGGATTCCTGTTCCGCCCGGTTTTACTATTACGACCGAAGTATGTACTGCCTTCTATGAACATAGCCGGAAATGGCCGGAGGGGCTCGAGGGGGAGATTCGCGAGAATCTGAAGCGACTCGAGGAGGAGATGGGCGCAAAGTTCGCAGATCCCGACAATCCGCTCTTGCTCTCGGTGAGGTCAGGGGCTCGTGTTTCAATGCCCGGGATGATGGACACAGTCCTCAACCTTGGCTTGAACGATACTACTGCCCAGGGCCTTATCAAGAGAAGTGGAAACCCTCGGTTCGTCTATGATAGCTATAGACGGTTCGTGCACATGTATTCCGATGTTGTTCTGGAGGTTCCGCACGAGGCTTTTGAGGATGCCATTGCTGCCAAGAAGAAGGCTTGCGGAGTCAAGCTTGACATGGATCTCACTGCAGACGACCTCAAGGAACTGGTGGAGGAGTACAAGGAGATTGCGCGGAAGCATACGGGCAAGGATTTCCCCGAGGACCCGTGGGAACAGCTTCGTGGGTCCATCGATGCCGTTTTCAGTTCATGGAACAACCAGCGTGCAATCACTTACCGGAAGATAAATGGAATTCCAGGAGATTGGGGCACTGCAGTTAACGTCCAAACCATGGTTTTCGGAAACATGGGAGAGAGTTCTGGCACAGGAGTCGCCTTTACGCGCGACCCTGCAACAGGCGAGAATGTCTTCTACGGCGAGTATCTCATGAATGCCCAGGGCGAGGATGTCGTTGCAGGCATCAGAACTCCACATCCCATCAGCGATTTGAAGAAGGCAATTCCGGAGATATATGCGGAGCTAGAGCAGATATATCTCACTCTGGAGCGGCATTACAAAGATATGCAGGACATAGAGTTTACCATCCAGGATGGAAGGCTGTTCATGCTCCAGACGAGAACCGGAAAGCGAACTGGAACCGCTGCAGTCCGCATCGCTGTGGAGCTAGTCGAGGAAGGCTTGATCGATAAGAAGACAGCAGTCCTCCGTGTGCCCCCTGCCCAGCTCGATCAGCTGCTGCACCCGATGATAGATGCCAAGGCCAAGACCAATGTGATTGCTAAGGGCTTGCCGGCATCGCCCGGGGCCGCAGTAGGACGCGTAGTTTTTACTGCCGCAGCTGCCGAGGAATGGAACTCCCGTGGGGAGAAGGTAGTGCTTGCAAGGACCGAGACTTCTCCTGAGGATATCGGCGGCATGCATGCTGCAGCTGGTATCCTTACCAGCCGAGGTGGCATGACAAGTCACGCGGCTGTCGTTGCCCGAGGCATGGGAACTTGCTGTGTGGCAGGTTGCGGGGCTCTCATTATTAGTGAGAAGGACAAGAAGATAACTTGTGGCGACCTGACTATCTCAGAGGGTGATTGGATTACTCTGAACGGGTCTACAGGTGAAGTCATACTGGGGCAAGTGGCCCTGGTGAAACCTGAACTCACAGGCAACTTCGGGAAGTTGATGGAGTGGGCCGACGAGTTCCGCGCCTTGAAGATCCGGACCAATGCTGATACGCCGCAAGACGCCAAGCAGGCGCGGGTTTTCGGAGCAGAGGGAATCGGGCTGTGCCGAACTGAACACATGTTCTTTGCGGAAGACAGGATACGTGCCATGCGCGAGATGATCCTTTCTGATACCAAAGAGCAGAGACGTGCGGCTCTGGCCAAGTTGCTCCCATACCAGAAGGGCGACTTCATGGGAATCTTCCGCGAGATGGACGGTCTGCCTGTCACCATAAGGCTGTTGGATCCGCCGCTTCATGAGTTCTTGCCAAGCCTTGACCAGACTAAGCAGATTGAGGAGCTAGCATCTGACATGGGCATCGCAGAGCAGAAAGTGCGCGATAGCATAGGCGCATTGCATGAGCTCAATCCGATGCTGGGCTTCAGAGGCTGCCGCCTTGGTGTTGTTTTCTCTGAGATCTACGAGATGCAAACGAAGGCGATATTTGAGGCCGCATGCGAGCTAGTCCGTGAACGGGTCAACGTGATGCCCGAGGTAATGATACCTCTCGTGGGCACAACAGGCGAGATCGAGATGATCCGGGAGTACGTTGTGCGCGTCGCAGACGAGACGATCAAGGAGTACGGAGTGGATCTCGACTACATGGTTGGAACCATGATCGAGGTTCCCCGGGCGTCGCTCGTGGCTGACAAGATAGCTGAATCTGCCGAGTTCTTCTCGTTCGGCACCAACGACATGACGCAGATGGTCTTTGGCTACAGTCGCGATGACGCAGGGAAATTCCTTGGCGAATTCATTGATCGGAACGTTCTCAAGCATGACCCGTTCCAGTCGCTGGATCAGGAAGGCGTGGGCCAGATGGTGGCGATGGGTGTTGAGCGCGGACGATCTACTAGGCCAGACCTGAAGATTGGTGTATGCGGTGAGCATGGTGGAGACCCTGAGTCTGTGGAATTCTTCCACAAAGTCGGGCTTGACTACGTGAGCTGCTCTCCTTACCGTGTGCCGATCGCCCGTCTTGCTGCAGCACAGGCCGAGATCAAGCAGCCTAGAAAGTAGGGAGAGCTGAGCGAGGCTTCAGCTAGCAATTGCAGCGCAAGATATGAAGCTCCCTATTTAGGGGTTGTCTGTGGCCCACGTGGTAGGCATGCCGCGTGGGCCACTTACGCCGACAACACGAGGGAGGAGGGTAAGCTGTGACAGTTAGAGAGCGTTTAGAAAACGAGGAAGTGGAGAGGCTTTCTCAGTACGCCACGCTTTCGCTTAGAACCCGGGGGCGCGATCGCGAAGAGGAACCGGATGAGTTTCGCACCTGCTATCAGCGGGATAGAGACAGAATCATACATTGCAAAGCTTTCCGGAGGCTGAAACACAAAACGCAGGTTTTCCTTTCGCCTGAGGGGGATCACTACAGAACACGCCTGACCCACACCCTTGAAGTTGCTCAGATAGCCCGGACTATCTCTCGGGCGCTTCGGCTGAATGAAGATCTGACCGAAGCGATAGCTTTTGGGCATGATCTGGGGCATACGCCATTCGGGCACTCGGGCGAAGCTGCCCTAAATGAGGTGGTCGAAGGCGGGTTTCGCCACAATGAACAAAGCTTGAGAGTTGTGGAGTTCGTCGAGCGAAGGGAGGGAAAGCCCGGACATGGCCTCAACCTGACGTGGGAGGTTCGCGATGGTATACTTTGCCACTCTGCAGATTGGCCGGAGGAGGCAGCGACTCTGGAGGGACAAGTAGTCAAGTGCGCTGACAAGATTGCCTATGTCAACCATGATGTGGACGATGCGATACGCGCAGGGATTATCACGGAAGAGATGATCCCGGAAGAGGCGAAGCGAATCCTGGGACGCACCAGATCAGAGCGCCTTGATACGCTTGTGAAGGATCTGATCGAGGCGAGCATGAACCAGGAAAGGATTCTGATAAGTCCTGAGGTGGCACAAGGCATGAGTGCATTGAGGGATTTCATGTTCGAGAGAGTGTATATCGGATCCGTTGCAAAGATTGAGGCCGATAAGGCTACGCGCCTCCTGATCCAGCTCTATTACTACTACCTTGACCATGTTGACGAACTGATCGATGAGTCCGGAGAGTCCTTGGAAGACAGCGATGTCGTAAGGATTGCTGTGGATTACATTGCAGGCATGACAGATAGATATGCCATCAGACAATGGACAGCGAAATTCGTCCCCGCTCCCTGGGGCGTCTACTAGGGTGCCGGAGGGATTCTTATGCATAACCTGGATATATTGAGAAACAGTATGTTTTGCGTGAATCCTCTGCCCAGGGCAGAGAAAGATTGAGTGCTTAGGAAGGGAAATCCGATCATAGGTAGAATTACGGATGTGCAAGTGGCCTTGTGGCTATGTGGTTCGGATGCCCTCGCTTCCGCCAAGTCGCAGATTCGGAAGCGGGGTTTTGTTTGACGCCATGAAATAGGCGTCAAGCAGGAGAATACTTCTCGCCGGCGAAAAGTACCCCGGCAGGGGCTGGTTAGTTTGAGTTCCAAATTCAGTGATGATTTGATCGATAAGGTAAGAGAGGCAAATGATATTGTATCCGTAGTCTCTGAATATGTGCAGCTAAAGAAGGCAGGGAACAGATTCGTCGGCCTTTGCCCGTTTCATACTGAACGGACGCCCTCGTTTTCTGTATCGCCTGACCGACAGCTTTTTTATTGTTTTGGATGCCATGTGGGAGGAAACGTTTTCACTTTTATAATGAAAATGGAAGGGCTTACGTTTCCTGAGGCAGTCCGCCGTCTCGGACAGCGCGCTGGGATTGACGTGTCAACAGATGCGGAGTCTCCGCAGGAACGCGCGGCGCGTGAGCGAAGAGAGTCAATATACAGAGTAAATGCGCTTGCCTTGGAATACTATAGGCAGATACTGATGCGCGCGCCACACGCCCAAGGTGCAAGGGATTATCTGAAGCGGCGGCGAATAGAGAGCGATACCCAGGAGAAGTTCAAACTGGGCTATGCGCCGGCCTCGTGGGACTCGCTGCTGTCGATCATTGCCGGGAAGGGAATACCGCCCGCTTTGGCCTACGAAGCTGGATTGGCCAGCCGTGCATCGGGGACGACAAGGTATTATGACAGATTCAGGAACCGTTTGGTCTTTCCCATCGTTAATGTATATGGCCGTGTTGTAGGGTTTGGAGGCAGGGCGCTCGATGACTCAATGCCCAAATACCTCAACAGCCCCGAATCGGCAGTCTTCAGCAAGAGGTCAAACCTGTATGGGATCAACCTTGCATCTGACTCCATACGAAGAAATGGAAAGGCTGTCTTGGTAGAAGGGTATATGGACGTGATCTCTGCACATCAAGCAGGTCACACTAATGTAGTGGCCACGCTGGGAACTGCCCTCACTACCGAACAGGCGAGAGTTGTTTTGAGATACGCAAACCAGGTTATCCTTTGCTATGATGCTGACATGGCAGGATCGGATGCTACTGCCAGAGGAGTGCATACTACAACGGCCCTTGGGCTAGATGTAAGAGTTGCTGTGTTGCCCGAAGGGCATGATCCTGACAGCTTCATTAGAGAACGTGGAGGCAAAGCGTTTCGGAAGTGCATTGATGAGGCTGTCGTGTTTACCAGGTATAGGCTGGACAAGATAGTGGCCGAGATTCATTGGTCTGATTTGGATAGCCGCCTGCGCGCAGTTGAGGACGTAGTTGGCGTTCTTGCCGAAGTTGACAGCGAGGTTGAGAGGGCAGAGTACGTGAGGCAGCTTTCAGGGCGGCTCAATGTGGATTCTGGAGCTCTGGCAATGGATGTTCAGAAGGCGCGCATGTCGGCCGGGCGGATGGCGGAAAGACCACGTTTGAGGCAGGGTTTGCGGTCTATGGCCGATGCGATCCCTTCGGCCTCAAATGAGGTGCTTCAGGATCCGGTATGGGGTAGCAAAGCATATCTTGAAGTCGAGAGAGCGTTGATTCGGCTTGCAGCTGTATCGTCCCAGAACCGGGCGCTCATCATGGAAGTGGCCGGACGAGACTGTTTCAAGATGCCGGCACATGAGCGATTGTTTTGCTTATTATTGGATGTGGGCGGAGACGAGGCTGTGGGCCCTGCTGAGCTCGTGGATTGTGTAGATCCTGAGCTCAAGGATTATGCTTCATCTGTGATGTTTGGCGCCAAGCCGTGGGAGGCAGAAGATGATGCACTGGAGAACGCACTTGGAGCATGGCAACAGTTTTCGATAAGGCACAGGCTCAATGAGATTGACGACGAGATCAAGGAAGCCGACGTATCAGGCGACTACGAACGCGTGCGCGAGCTGCAGGAGGAGCAGAAGCAGTTGCGGCGCTCGCTTGGAAGTGATGTCGCACTATACTAGATGCTATAGGCTCTGGCAGGCTGGTTGGCTTCGGGTAAGGCGATTCGGAAGGTGAGGAAAAATATGAAAAAGGAATTGAACGCGCCCGAATTGAAGAACCTCGTCGCTAAGGGTAAGAAGCGAGGCTTTCTCACTGAACGTGAGATAGTGGATGCGTTGCAAGATGTAGACCTCACCCCGGATCAGATTGAGGAGATGTACGAGGTGCTGGGGGAATTCGGGGTCGACATTGTTGCAGACAGCGACGATAGCGGCGAAGACAAGGATATGATCGTTGATGCTGATAATTCAGCTGACGAAGAGGAAGAGGAAGAGGAGGTCGAAGTAGATCTATCTGTTCCTGAGGGAGTTGCCCTGGATGATCCAGTGCGGATGTACCTGAAAGAGATAGGTCGAGTCGCTTTGCTCACAGCCGAGGAAGAAGTGGAGCTGGCAAAGAGGATAGAGCAGGGCGATGAAGACGCTAGACGGGATTTGGCAGAGGCGAACTTGAGGCTAGTTGTCAGCATAGCCAAGAGATATGTGGGGCGTGGCATGCTCTTCTTGGACCTCATACAAGAGGGAAATCTGGGGCTCTTGAAAGCGGTGGAGAAGTTTGACTACCGAAAGGGCTACAAGTTTAGCACGTACGCTACATGGTGGATAAGGCAGGCTATCACGAGGGCCATAGCGGATCAGGCCAGGACCATCCGTATCCCTGTCCACATGGTCGAGACGATAAACAAGCTTGTACGTGTCCAGAGGCAGTTGCTGCAAGAACTTGGACGGGAGCCGATACCGGAGGAGATAGCCGAGGTCATGGATTACCCCGTTGAACGTGTAAGGGAGATCATGAAGATTGCCCAGGAGCCCGTTTCGCTGGAAACACCCATTGGCGAGGAAGAGGATTCGCACCTTGGCGACTTCATAGAGGATGAGGATGCGATAGCTCCGCCTGACGCGGCTTCATTCCTTCTCATGAAAGAGCAACTGGAAGAGGTGCTCTATACGTTGGCGCCGCGGGAGGAGAAGGTTCTGAGGCTCAGATTTGGGATTGATGACGGACGCGCCCGCACCCTGGAAGAGGTAGGACAGGAGTTCGGGGTGACAAGGGAGCGCATACGACAGATAGAAGCAAAGGCCCTGCGCAAGCTGCGCCATCCCAGTCGAAGCAGGAAGCTTAAGGATTTCCTGGAGTAGGCAAGGCGTGCAATGACAGGCATGAAGATACAATGGCTGATGTTGCGGCGTCCTTAGGGTGCCGCTCTTCTGCTTTCGTAGAGCCCGTATCTGGTATGCAATTGCGTTTCCGCGGGTGTTGACCCTAAGTGACACGTACGGTATAATACCTTTTGCAAGTAAGTTCCTCGATAGCTCAGCGGTAGAGCAACCGGCTGTTAACCGGTGGGTCGCAGGTTCGAATCCTGCTCGGGGAGCCACGGGCCCATAGCTCAGCGGTAGAGCGGTCGGCTCATAACCGATTGGTCCCAGGTTCGAATCCTGGTGGGCCCACCATATTATCACATATGCAGGCTAAGGCGGACAGTTTGTCTGCCTATTCTCTTATGTGGAGCAAGTTACATATGCTAGACAAAAGGAACTTTGCGCGGAGTGTAGAAATATAATTAAGAGGGTGCTGATTCTCCAAATTCTGCATTGGAGGCGACGCGTGTTGTGAAACGCAGATGCGAGATTTGCGGGAAGTTAATACCCAAAGAACGTCTGGAAGCTCTGCCTGGCACCAAGCGGTGTATAGAGTGTGCAAGGAGTCGCGGCACCGATATATGCGCAAAAAGAAGTGAAGTGGGCATGGATCCTGACACCTACAAGGATCTTCTCGGGGCCGTGCGGAGTTGACGACGATGCGATGTGGTGTTAACATGTTGATAATTGAGCGCAAGTAGCCTGAGTGGTCGCAGGCGGCGATTTCGCCGTCTGAGGAAAGTCCGAGCTCCATAGGGCATGGTGCTGGGTAACACCCAGTGAAGGTGACTTCAAGGAAAGTGCCACAGAAATCAAACCGCCCGGCATTCCATGTAAGTGGAAGCCAGGGTAAGGGTGAAACGGTGCGGTAAGAGCGCACCAGCGTCTGGGCGACTAGGCGGCTAGGCAAACCCCACCGGGAGCAAGACCAAATAGGAGGAACACAGAGTTGCCCGCTCTTCCTCGGGTTAGGTCGCTTGAGGCCCATGGCAACATGGGTCCCAGATAGATGATCACTCACGACAGAACTCGGCTTACAGGGCTACTTGTTTCATGTGATGCCCGGCCTAAGGCCGGGCATCGCCATTTCTGTTCCAGAGAGCTAATTACGACGAGCGTTG
>CZCA01001401.1_pt1 | contig 12418 bp, 12 predicted proteins | sample 591981 | NCBI WGS metagenome assembly CZCA01 (sample SAMEA3556810, study PRJEB10932) | anaerobic digester metagenome
GGCCAGAAGGCACCGCTCAAACCCAAGGACATCTGGGCCATCCGTATTCATCTGCAGAACGCGCACGAAGTGCGCGACCTCGCCATGTTCAACCTCGCGATCGACAGCAAGCTCCGGGGCTGTGACCTCGTCAGCCTGCGGGTGCGCGACGTGACGCATGGAAACCAGGTGCTCTCACGCGCCATGGTCGTGCAGCGGAAAACGCAGCGGCCTGTGCAGTTCGAACTGACCGAGCCGACGCGCACGGCCGTCGCTGCCTGGATCGCGAAGGCCGCCTTGAGGTCGGAAGACTTTCTCTTTCCGAGCCGCTTGCACGACTCTCCGCATGTCTCTACCCGTCAGTACGCGAGGATCGTCGAGCACTGGGTGGTGGCCGCTGGCCTGGATCCTTCCGCTTACGGTACGCACTCCATGCGGAGGACGAAGGCGACTTTGATCTACAAGCGCACGAAGAACCTGCGGGCGGTTCAGCTCCTGCTGGGTCACTCCAAGCTGGAGTCTACGGTGCGGTACCTGGGCATCGAGGTGGATGACGCCTTGGAGATCTCCGAGCAGATTGAGATCTAAACCCGAAGCAGCCGCTTGCCAAACACCGTTCGCCGGCAGGCGGCTGCTTACGGCGGTGATGCTGAGAGGGTACTATCGGCCATCAGACGCCGTTCCCAACCGAGGGACACCCGCCGTTCGAGCGACTGGTCCGACCATAAAGTTGCCACACAATCTACGCTAACAGCTTGGCCCGGCCGGCCGCTGGACTTCTCAGCCCCACCCCAGCGACCGCAACGAGTCTGTCAGCGGGCATTGCCCTGAAACTATGGTCGAGTGACCGCACGTCGCTTCAGACTACGACCGGACCCGACTCGAAAGCGACTCAGGTGGTTCAGATCTTCAAGCGGCAGTTTCCTTGGCATCCACTCCAAAATTCGCCATCACAAAGTCAATGAAGCTTCGGAGTTTGGGTGTCATGCGTCGGTCGGGCGTGTACAGGATGTGCATGGGCCGCGTCGGTGCGTGGTCTTCGGGGAGGAAGGTCACCAACTGCCCGGATGCGAGATACTGTTCGACAGTCTCCAGGGGTTGCAGCAATACGCCGCAACCGGCGACGGCTGCGTCAATCAAAGCTTCGCCGCTATTAGTCAGCAAACATCCATTTTTCAACGTAAGGAGATTTTTATGCCCGTCGTACGCGTTACCTGGTTTGAAGGGAAAGAAACAGCCACCAAACAAGCCGTTGCTGCCGAGATAACGGAGAGCATTGTTCGTAATACCGGCACAGACGCGAAGTACATCTACGTGATTTTCGAAGACGTGGCGCCTTCTGATTGGGCAGGAGAAGGAAAACTGTTCGGCGGCTGAAGGCAAATCTTTCGATGCTGAATCTGACGGTGCGACCAACTGATCGCACCGCTTCTCGAAGACATTGGTCTAGTACGACCGACCTAAGCTTCGGCGAGCGGCCGAGCGTGATTGGCGACGCGACGGCAACCATGGCACTGCTCGACCGGCTCACCCATCACCGCCACATCGTCTAGACGGGTAACGAGTTCTATCGTTTCCGTCAGAAGTCGGCCTGCACGCAGTCGTAAGTCAAGGTCCGTCAGCAGCGTAAGCGCGGCAAAGTCAACGAGAACGAGCCGTTCTCATTGGCTGCTGCTGCATGACGAGCAGCTAAAGTGCTTAGGTAAACTTCAATGCGCACCACTGGGTAGTTTTGGACGTGCGCGGACAGGGGACGCCCTATGGACCTGAAAGATTTCGATCTGAACCTGCTGCTGGTCTTCGACCAGTTGCTGAAGGAAAGGAAGGTCTCCAGCGTTGCGGACAGCCTCGGGGTCACCCAGCCTGCCGTGAGCCGCTCGCTCAAGCGCCTGCGTCAATTGCTCGGCGACGAATTGTTCTGTCGCACCGCCAGCGGAATGGAGCCAACCGCTTACGCCCGACACCTGGCCGAACCGATCGGCTATGCGCTCGACTCCCTGCGCCAGGCGATCGGGCAGGAGTTCAGCTTCGACCCCGCGAGCAGTCGCCGCACCTTCACGCTGCGGATAACGGACATCGGCGAGATCTACATCCTTCCGCGCCTCCTGCCACTCCTGGATGCGATGGCGCCCGGCGTGTCGGTCACGGTCGTGCGTGGCAACAATGAAACCCTGAAGGGCGAGATGGAGGCGGGTCGCATTGACCTCGCGATCGGACTCATCGAAGGCCTCGAGTCGGGCTTCTTCCGGCGCCAACTCCTCAAGCAGGGCTACGTCTGCGTTTTCCGCCTGGGTCACCGGCTGGCCGGGCGGCCGATGTCGCTCGAGGACTACCTCGAGGCGGAGCATGCCGTCGTCAGCGCCGAGGGGACGGGGCACGCGCGTATCGACGAGATCATGGAGAAGCGGGGCTTGAAGCGGAAAGTGAGGCTCAGGGTACCCAGCTATGCGAGCCTGGAGCACCTGCTGCAGAGCACCGATCTGGTCGCGACCGTCCCTGAAGTGCTCGTCCACCCCAAGGTCTATCCCTTGGCCCTCGCATATTCGAAGCATCCGGTCGAGCTACCGCGGCTGTCGATCAACCAGTTCTGGCATGCGCGCTTTCATCGCGATCCGGCGAACAAGTGGTTGCGCAACCTGATCGCCGACCAGTGCGAGCTGCCCGAGATCGACAGCATCGCCTGAGCACTCCACCCGGCCATTGACAAGGGCGAGCCGACCCGCGCTGACGGTGCGGGCCGAGCGTCACGTGCGCCGCGGCCCGGCCGGGCGCAAACGCCGTGTCGCGGACCCTACTATTACTTCCAGTTATACCCAGTATCTCAAACAGTCCATTGAGTCATGTTGGTCGGCTCACTAAGCTGCGTTTGTCGGTTTTGTGCACGAATCTCGAGAGTTGATCTACCTGAAGGCTCAAGGAGCTGGGCGGTGAAAGCGTCGAGTTCGACTCAATTCTTGCGATGACGAACTGCTGCGCGCAACGGGCCGCCGAATTCCGGATGGCCGTTGCGCACGGTGACCCACCACAGGAAGGAGAACTGGAATGACTACAAGAAACTGGAAGATTGCCGTCGTCGGTGCAGGTATCGGTGGCCTGACCCTCGCCCTTGCCCTGCGCCAGCATGGCATCGACGTTGAACTCTATGAACAGGCGCCGGAGTTGAGGGAGGTCGGTGCGGCCGTGGCGCTGTCGGCAAATGCGACACGCTTCTATGACCGGATCGGCCTGCGCAGTCAGTTCGACGAGGTCTGTTTCTCCATTTCGACCCTGATCTACCGCGATGGACGCGACGGCCGTGTCATTGGCCGCCACAGTGGTGCGCCGGACTACGAGGGCCAGTTCGGCGCCTGCTACTGGGGCATTCATCGTGCCGACCTGCAGGCCATCCTGTCGCGCGCCGTCGGCATGGAGCATATTCACCTCGGCAAGCGCGTCAGCGACCTCAAGGACAACGGCAACGAGGTCGTGCTCGAGTTCGATGACGGCAGTTCCGCGCGCGCCGACCTGGTGATCGGCGGCGATGGTGCGCGTTCCGTCGTGCGCCGCTGGATGCTCGGTTATGACGACGCCCTGTACTCGGGCTGCTCGGGCTTCCGCGGCATCGTCCCGCCCGAGATGCTCGACCTGCTGCCCGACCCCGAAGCCATCCAGTTCTGGATCGGCCCGGGCGCCCACCTGCTGCATTACCCGATCGGCAACGGCGACCAGAACTTCCTGCTGGTCGAGCGCAGCCCCTCGCCGTGGCCGGTGCGCGAGTGGGTGACCGGCGCCGAGCAGGGCGAACAGCTGCAGCGCTTCGCCGATTGGCACCCGGCGGTAGTACAGATGATCAGCGCCGTGCCCACCAGCCAGCGCTGGGCCTTGTTCCACCGGCCGCCGCTGGGGCGCTGGACGCGCGGCCGGGTGACCCTGCTCGGCGACGCCGCGCACGCGCTGGTGCCGCACCATGGCCAGGGCGCCAACCAGTCCATCGAGGACGCGGTGGTGCTGGCGGCGCAACTCGCCGAAAAGGGCCCGGCACGCTTCGAGCAGGCGCTGGAGGATTACGAGCACCTGCGCCGCGGCCGTACCCGCAAGGTCCAGTTCGCCTCGATCTCGACCGCCGATGTCCTGCACCTGCCCGACGGCCCCGCTGCCGACGTGCGCAATGCCCGCTTCGCGGATCGCGAGGAGATGATGAATCACCTCGGCTGGATCCACGACTTCGATCCGGCCACCCAGATTCCGAGCGAGCGACAAGGCGGCACCTGGCTGTAAGCGAAGTGCTGTGTTCGCGCGCCCACCCTCGGGTCGGCGCGCGAACGCGGCCCTTGCCGCGCCAGGCGCGCGCTTCAAACCAACAAGAAGAAGAGAGAGGAGACAGGCTGGTTGCTTGCGCAACCGAGCTCTCGACCGCTGCTGCGCTGTCGGCGCGCGGGTCCGTCGCCAGCCGCTCGCTGCGGCGCCGCGAATTGCGGGCCGCACGCTCATTCGAGCCGCGTGCAACGGCAGCGAGCCTCTCCGGGCAGCAAGACTTGCCGGCATTCGCGGCCACGGGCGTCGTCCTCCGAGGCGTCGCACCGCCGCGTCCGGCCCGACAGACGAATGGCTCACGAGAGATCGACAAAATGCGTCAGTTAGATGTTCACAAGATCGCCGACGAGGCGAAGTTCAATGGTTTTCATGGCGTCATCCTGGCGTGGTGCGCCCTGATCATCATTTTTGACGGCTACGACCTTGCCGTCGCAGGCATTGCGATGCCGGCAATCATGCAGGAGATGGGCGTCAGCGCCACCCAGGCCGGATTCATGGCGAGCTCGGCGTTGTTCGGCATGATGTTCGGCGCCATCTTCCTGGGCACGCTTGCCGACCGCATCGGCCGGCGCCGGGTGATCGCGATCTGCATCGTGCTGTTCAGTGTCTTTACCGCCGCGGCGGGGCTGACCACCGATCCCGTCACCTTCGGTGTGTTGCGTTTCATCGCCGGACTCGGCATTGGCGGGGTCATGCCGAACGTGGTTGCAGAGATGAGCGAATACGCCCCGCGCCGCATGCGGGCCACGCTCGTGGCGCTGATGTTCAGCGGCTACGCGGTGGGCGGCATGCTGGCGGCCCTGCTGGGCAAGGCCATGATCGCCAGTTACGGCTGGCAGTCGGTCTTCTACGCGGCGCTGGCGCCGGTCGTCCTCATCCCCTTCATCCTGCGCTCGCTGCCGGAGTCCATGCCCTTCCTGCTGCGCGTCGGTCGCTTCGAGGAACTGAAGGCGATCGTCGCTCGCATCGATCCGAGCTATCGACCGCTCGCGACCGACCGCTTTGCGCTCCCGGCCGAGGATCGCTCGGACAAGGCGCCCGTCCATCATCTGTTCTCCGAGGGCCGTGGCTTCAGCACCGTGATGCTGTGGCTGGCCTTCTTCATGTGCCTGTTCATGATCTACGCCCTGAGTACCTGGCTCACCAAGCTGATGGCCACGGCGGGCTACAGCCTGGGGTCGGCGATGAGCTTCGTCTTGGTACTCAATCTCGGCGCGATCATCGGCGCCGTGGGCGGCGGCTGGCTTGCCGACCGCTTCAGGATCAAGCGGGTGCTGATCGGCATGTATCTGCTCGCCGCAGCCTCGATCAGCCTGCTCGGCCAGCCGATGCCGACGCCATTGCTGTTCCTCGTCGTTGGCCTGGCAGGTGCCAGCACCATCGGCACCCAGATCGTGACCAATGCCTATGCGGCGCAGTTCTACCCGCTGGCGATCCGCTCCACCGGCCTGGGGTGGGCGCTTGGTATCGGTCGCACCGGTGCCATCCTCGCGCCGATCCTGATTGGCGTCCTCGTCGGCATGTCCCTGCCCCTGGAGCTGAACTTCGTGGCGATCGCACTGCCTGCGCTGTTTGCGGCACTGGCCATCGCTCTGGTGAACAACAAGGTCTCCGCCTACGAGCACCACGAAGACGTCTCTGCCTCCCTTCCTGATAACGCAGAGGCACTCAGGAAGGCCTGACGGCGATCGTTACCTGCTACTGGGCGCCCGCGGTCGGTCGCGGGTCGCCCATCGCGTCGTTGGCGCCGTCCTCGTTTGTTAAAGTTGCGAGTAGCCCACTCCGAGTAGCCAGCGTACAGATTGGTGCGCTCGGATAGCGCGTGTAGGTACTAGGCCGAGCAGCCGCTGGCGTCTGCGCTCGAGATCCTGCTCGGCCTAGTCGCGGAGGTGCCGACGCCGTTGCCTAAGCGTAATCTACCACTGCCCTTCGGCAGCCGGCGCCGCAATGTGGTCGTTGGGCGGCGCTTCCATGCGCCCCATCAGATGGGCATGGGCGACTGTAAAGTGCAGGGAGCAGTCCAACGGCGGGGGCTGATTGGCTGCGCTTCGGTGAGGAAATCACTGACCAGGCGGGCGAAACGTGCTCAATCTTCGATCTGCGTCGAGTGCCCGCAGCGACTGAAGTCGTGTAGCTGGGAGCCGGGGATCAGATGTAAGAACTTGAGCGAGGTCGACAGCAGGATTGCCTGGTCGTCGCGGCCGTAGATGATCAGCGTCACATGCGGCAGTGACGCGACGTCCGCCTCCGGGCTCGCCATCGCGTCCACCCAGCGCTGGCGCGTCGCGGGAGCATCGCCGAGAAGGCCTCCTGGAAGCCGGGCTCGGTGCTGGCCTCATCTTCACTCTGAAACATCCCATTGGACTTCCAGAGCGACGGCTGTCTCTTGTGGCTCGTTCAGCGACCGCTCGACCAATACCCGACTACTCTCCTGGAGAAGCTCGAAGTTCCACACTGGTACTCCCTTCAACCGAAAAGAGGGAGCTCATCATGAACACGACGACGAACACAGCGGCTTCGGCGCATGGCCCTTGGAACAGGGGCAAGCTCGTTGGCCAGAAGGCGCCCTTGAAGCTCAAGGAAATCTGGGCGATCCGCGTCCGCCTGCAACTGGGAAAGAACCTGCGCGACCTCGCGCTCTTCGACCTGGCAATCGACAGCAAGCTGCGGGGCTGCGATCTGGTCAAACTGCGGGTACGTGATGTCGCTCACGGCGATCAGGTTGCCTCGCGGGCGATGGTGATGCAGCAGAAGACCCAGCGTCCTGTGCAGTTCGAGATCACCGAGCAGACGCGCGACGCGCTGAAGAACTGGATTGGCGCGGCGAAGCTTCGTTGCGAGAGCTTCCTGTTTCCACGCCGCCTGCATAAGTCCGAACATCTGTCGACCCGGCAGTACGGAAGAATCGTCGACGGCTGGGTCACGTCAATCGGCCTGGACCCGAGCGCCTACGGGACCCACTCGATGCGGCGGACGAAGGCTTCGTTGATCTACCGTCGCACGGGGAATCTGCGTGCGGTCCAGTTGCTACTTGGTCACACGAAGATCGAGAGCACCGTGAGATACCTCGGGATTGAGGTCGATGACGCGCTGGAAATGGCGGAGCGTACCGAGGTGTGATCCAGTGACGGGTGAGCGACGGCCGCCACGCCGGCGGTCGCTCTCCGGCCAGACGCTGCAGACAGGAGTTAGCGTACGACCGACCGGTCAGCTTAGAAACCTGCCGCAGGGCCAGCGAGGCCACGAATGTCTCTTACGGGTCGATAGCTCCAGTTGGAAGGATGAAGAAGCCGCCGTTCGCCGTCGCCTGACGCTCGAACGGCAGATGACCAGCACATTGCTGCCTGACTGCGCCATCAAGCTAGCGACAACTGAGGCCGACAACCCGCCTCCTGCCCACCAGTCACCACGGCTCACGCGACTCGACCGTAGCCGGACAGGAGGATGATGCTTGAACCGATCCACTTGAGCAGTGCCAGAGCGCCCCTGCATCGCGACTTGAGTGTTGCCGGACTCGACACCAAAATCTGATCGGATAGATCAGAAGCGGGGGCGGAAAGATGAAAAGTTGGGACATGCAGGAAGCGATGGCGCACTTCTCCGAGTTGGTCAAGCGCGCCCAGACCCAACCCCAGGACATCACCGTGCACGGCAAGTCGGTGGCCGTCGTTATGTCGCGCGAGACCTTCGACCGCCTGTCGCAGGCGCAGGGCTCTCTGGTGGACTTCATCCGACGCTCGCCCTTGCTTGGCACGGATGACATCACCCTCGCACGCGACCAGACCCTGACGCGCGAGGCTTCGCTCTGGTTTGCCGGATCTTCGAGACGTGGGAGGCTCCAACCTCCACATGACACGGGGCGATAAGTCAGCATTCAAGCCCCGCCGCCCCCCTGCTTCCCGCCCGCACCGAATTGACGCGATAGCCGACGGAGATGATGGCGTCGAGGTTGTAATGCTGGGTAGCGTAGGTCTTGCCATCGGCAACAGCTATCCGGAATTTCCGGATAGCGGCCTCGACACTGTCCTCGGCGACGAAAAGCCAAGCCTCGAGCAAATCGTTTTCCGCGCTGGCGGAATATCGAACCTTGCCCACGCTGTTGTTACGCCGGTCGTCGTGCTGCCAGTGTTGCCCGGCCCCGTTGCTTGATTTCGTTCACGTCAAGCTCACGGACCCGGCCTGCCTCGATGTCGGCGACGCCCTGGGCAATATCGGCTTTCAGGCTGGCCAGGTTCGCCGCCTGTACGCCCTGGTAGGCCTCGAACAATCGCAATGCTTCGCGGATGACTTCACTCGCAGAACTGTAGAGGCCAGACTCGACGTGCTGGCGCACGCGGTTCTCCAGCTCTGGGGGTAGGGAGACGTTGATGGACATGGCACGCTCCAGTGGATGTCAAGTAATGCCAAAGTTTGCCACTAAACCGGCCGACTGCACACTCCCCACCTCGATACGTCAAACAACGTATTTGTGCAGCGCACCACCCTCCCGACAATGAGGCCACACCCTTTGCAACCCGCCTCACCGGGAGACCCGATCCATGAGACACGGAGATATTTCGAGCAGCGCCGATTGCGTGGGCGTTGCGGTGGTCAACTACAAGATGCCGCGCCTGCACACCAAGGCCGAGGTGCTGGACAACGCGCGCAGGATTGCCGACATGGTGGTGGGCATGAAGCAGGGCCTGCCGGGCATGGATCTGGTGATCTTTCCCGAGTATTCGACCCACGGGATCATGTACGACCCCGAGGAGATGTACGACACCGCCGCCACGGTGCCGGGCGAGGAGACCGAGATCTTCGCCGCCGCCTGCCGCAAGGCCAGGGTGTGGGGCGTGTTCTCGCTCACCGGCGAGCGCCATGAGCAGCACCCCAACAAGGCGCCCTACAACACGCTGATCCTGATGAACGACCAGGGCGAGATCGTGCAGAAGTACCGCAAGATCATGCCCTGGGTGCCGATCGAGGGCTGGTATCCGGGCGACTGCACCTATGTGTCCGACGGCCCGAAGGGCATGAAGATCAGCCTCATCATCTGCGACGACGGCAACTACCCCGAGATCTGGCGCGACTGCGCGATGAAGGGCGCCGAACTCATCGTGCGCTGCCAAGGCTACATGTACCCGGCCAAGGACCAGCAGGTGCTGGTGGCCAAGGCGATGGCGTGGATGAACAACTGCTACGTGGCCGTCGCCAACGCCACCGGCTTCGACGGCGTGTATTCCTACTTCGGCCACTCGGCCATCGTCGGCTTCGACGGCCGCACGCTGGGCGAATGCGGCGAGGAGGAGATGGGCATCCAGTACGCCGAACTCTCCACCAGCCTGATCCGCGACTTCCGCAAGAACGCGCAGTCGCAGAACCACCTCTTCAAGCTGCTGCACCGCGGCTACACCGGCAAGATCAACTCCGGCGAGGAGCCCACCGGCGTCGCCGCATGCCCCTACAGCTTCTACGGCGAGTGGATCAACGACCCGGAAGGCACGCGCACGAAGGTGGAGGCGATCACCCGTTCCACCGTGGGCACGCCGGAATGCCCGATCGAGGGCATACCCAACCAGCCGTCCGCCCATCGCTGATTGCCGCTTCGGCCGCCCGATGCCCTGCGGGGTGTCGGGCGCGCCCACCCGGACGAACGCCATGGACCTCACCCCCTACCGCCTCACCGCCGAGCCCTACTACCACCCCACCGGCCACGAGATCGCCCTCTACGAGCACGCCTACGCCCACCGCCTGCCGCTGGTGCTCAAGGGCCCGACCGGCTGCGGCAAGACGCGCTTCGTCGAATACATGGCCTGGCGCCTCGGCAAGCCGCTGATCACCCTGGCCTGCAACGAGGACATGACCGCCGCCGACCTCGTCGGCCGCTACCTGCTCGACGCCGACGGCACGCGCTGGCACGACGGTCCGCTCACCACCGCCGTGCGCCACGGCGCCATCTGCTACCTGGACGAAGTGGTCGAGGCGCGCCAGGACACCACGGTGGTGATCCACCCGCTCACCGACAGCCGCCGCATCCTGCCGCTGGACAAGAAGGGCGAGATCGTCGCCGCGCATCCCGACTTCCAGCTCGTCGTCTCGTACAACCCCGGCTACCAGAGCCACAGCAAGAGCCTCAAGCAATCCACCCGCCAGCGCTTTGCCGCACTCGAGTTCGACTACCCGGCGGCGGAGGCCGAGGCGGACATCGTCGCCCACGAGGCCGGCATCGACCGTGCGCTCGCCGCGCGGCTGGTCGACATCGCCCGCCAGTCGCGCCGCCTGCGCGAGCGCGGGCTGGACGAGGGCATCTCCACCCGCATGCTGATCTACGCCGGCGTGCTGATCCGCGACGGCCTGCCACCTGTCGATAGCTGCCGCATGGCGATGACCGCCCCGATCACCGACGACCCCGACATGCAGCGCGCGCTGGGGGCCATCCTTGAATCGGCCTTCTGAGCTGCCCGCGACGTGGTGGCCGGTGGCGGGCGCCGACAGCCTCACCCCGCGCCTGGCCGCGCTCGGCCATGTGATGCACGCCTTCGGCATCGATGACGGCGAGGTGCAGGCGCTCGACGGCCCGCCGCAGGACGGCCCCGCGCCGCGCCCGGTGCTGCACGGCGCCACCCTGCTGCTTCCCGAGGCGCCGGCCGCGTGGGCCATGGCAGCCGAAGACCTCCACCTCGCCGCCACCCTGCACGCCATCGGCCACCTGCGCCATTCCCCACACCGCCTGCCCACCGGGAACCGCAAGCCGATGAGCCTGGCACTGGCCGGCGCCGTGGAGGACGTGCGCGTCGACCGCCTGCTGATGCGCCGCCATCCCGGCCTCGGTCGCCTGTTCCGCCGCCTGCTGCGCAGCCAGCCCGAACTGCCGCAGGTGGGCTTCGAGGCGCTGGTCGCCCGCCTGCAGCGCGTGCTGCTCGACCCGCAGGCCGACGACGACAACGCCTGGGTGCGCAAGGGCCGCGCACTGTTCGAGGCGCAGGCCGGGCGGCTGGACGATGCCGAGGCCTTCCGCGAGCTGGTGTCGGTGCTGGCCAACGACCTCGGCCAGCTGCGCGTGCGCATGAACCTGCAGACCTACGCCCCGCCCCTGCCCTGGCACGACGACAACAGCCACCTGTGGGCGCACGGCGCCGACGCCGAGCAGGCCGAAACCACGCTGCGCCGCCCGCCACCGCAGGGCGCGCCCCAGTCCGCACCGCCGCAGGTGGCGGACGAAGCATCGGACCCGGCCCCGCTGCCCGAACTCGCCCGCCACGACTACCCGGAGTGGCACTACCGCCTCGACCGCGCCCGCGACCACTGGTGCACCGTGATCGAGCGCGCCGTGCCGCCGGCCTTTGCCAGCGCACCGACGCCGCCCGCGCGCACGCCGCTGCGGCCCGCGCGCACGCCGCTGCGGCTCGCGCGCAGCCGCCGCCTCGACCGCAGCCAGCGCATCCGCCGCCAGTGGGAAGGCGACGAGCTGGACCTGGACGCCGCCACCGAGGTCTTCATCGACCGCCGGCTGGGGCTGGCGCCCGATCCGCGCCTGTTTCGCCGCAACGGCCGCACCGTGCCGCGCACCAGCCTGCTGCTCTTGCTCGACCTGTCCGCCTCCACGGCCGATCTGCAGCCCTGCGGGCGCAGCGTGCTGGACCTGGAGCGCGAGGCCGCCGCGCTGCTGATGGAGGCACTGCGCGAGCGCGAGGACAGGCTGGAGGTCGCCGGCTTCAACTCGGACGGCCGGCAGGCGGTGAACTATCTGCGCCTGCTCGACTTCGGCCAGCCCCTGCCGGCCGACCCGGCGACGGTGCTGGGCGCCGCCCGGCCGGGCCTGTCCACCCGCCTGGGCGCAGCCCTGCGCCACGCCACGACGCGGCTGGCGAAGGAGCGCAGCGCGCAGCGCGCGCTGCTGGTGCTGTCCGACGGCGCGCCATCCGACATCGACGCATTCGACGCCCGCCATCTGGTCGAGGACGCCGCGCGCGCGGTGGTCGAGGCGCGGCGCAAGGGCGTGCGCTGCTTCTGCCTCAGCCTGGAGCGTGCCTCCGAAGCCGAGTTGCGCCGCATCTTCGGACATGGCGGCTACCGCATCGTCGACGACCCCGCCCGGCTCGCCGCCGCGCTGGCACGCAGCTACGCCGAGCTGGCGGGCTGCGACTAGGCCGGCCGCGGCGACCCG
>CZCA01002959.1_pt1 | contig 12407 bp, 4 predicted proteins | sample 591981 | NCBI WGS metagenome assembly CZCA01 (sample SAMEA3556810, study PRJEB10932) | anaerobic digester metagenome
CCTTGATCTGGTCTCCTGTCAGCGCCGGTAGCACGGTGCGCGGCAAGCGTGGCTGCGCTATCATCGGTGCAACCGTCAAGATTCCATCTTCGACTAGGAAGCGAAAGAAGCGGCGCAGGGTGCGCCCACAGTTGTGTTGATGCTGGACACTGGTATCGTGCAGCGTTGCCAGATAGCGCCGCATCATGGGCGTATCAACCTGGTCAATCGTGGCGACGTTCTCCCCGGCCAGCCAGGTTGCGAAGTGATTCAGTTTCGACCGATACCAGATGATGGTGGACTGTTCAAGCCGTCGCGCTTCGCAGTCGAACAAGAACAGCGCAACAGCTTCAATTGGAGTAGACGCCACAGAACACCCCCCCCAGGGTAGGGTCTTGTTCTGGCGAGGGCTTCATAATCCCTAGGTCCCGTGTTCAAGTCACGGCATCGCCACCTACAATTCACTGATGAAAGACCCATCACCAGAAGCGCCCGGTGGTGGGTCTTTGTTGTTTTCCCCAAAACTGGTTCTGCACAGATGGCTCCACCCCGGCTTTTCCCAGGGGGCTGGGATGTGAGCTAGACGTAGACCCGTCGGCAAAATCTCGATTGCGCACGGCAACGATTGTCTGTATACTCTGCGTTCAACCATCGTTGCCTCCATCACCCATTCACCACAACTGCAACCGCATGATGCAATTGTGAGGCGTTTCGCGCCGACATGTGCCTCACAATCCTCGTTGCATCGGCTATGGTGTGCATTATCTTTCCGTTCGCTGAGTCTTGTCCAGGAGTAGCCTATGCGTCCACATTTTGATCGGCCATCTACTTTGTTGGCTGCATTTGTCATTGGCATTGGGCTGTTGCTGCTATTAGGCGTCAGCCATCCCTCTGTCGCGGCTACGCCCATGCTCCGTCTGGTGGCGCCCGAAGGAACGGCGCCAACAGATGGTGAGCTGAGCGTGGATGTCTACGCCGCCAGCGTCGTGAACCTGGGTAGTTGGGAGGCGACGCTCAGCTACGACCGCAGCCTGCTGACGCTTGTCCGGGTGGAAAGTGCGCCGGCCTTTGGTCTACCTCAGCCAGAGTGCACCACCCGGCAGAGTCGCTGTGCTGTGTCATTGGGACCACGCCCCATCCTCGGCGGCGTGAGTGTGGGCGCCGTCTCGCTGGGTGCGTTATCCGGATTGCACGGTGATGGGCTGATCGCACGCCTGTACTTCCAGCCCACCGGACAACCGGGCGTCGCTGCGCTTTCGTTGAGCGATGCGCTTGTCACCGATATTTCTGGTCAGGCAATAACGCCGCAGACTGAGGGTGCGCTGCTCAGCCTGGGCGTGACGCTCGACCAGCGCGTTTTCCTGCCCGCCGTCAACCATCAGGCAAGCGCAGGGGAATAGGAGGCTTGCCATGCAACACATCTTTGCCCTGCTTCAGCGCCTGTCATCAGGCGTCGCATCCAGAGGTGCACACTTGCCGCAATGGCGCCATGCCCAGCGCCTGGGCGCCGCCGGTGCACTGCTGATGGCGATCTTCACCGCACTGACGCTCTCCGCCGCCGCTCAAGGGCAGGCGCCCACGCCCCCCTGCGCCCCTGCCGACATCACCTGCGACGGACGCATCGACGTGGCCGACTTGCAGCGCATCGCCGCAGCCGCGCAGACCCCGGCTCAGGCCGACGCCCGCTTCGACGTGAACGGCGACGGCGCCATCGATGTCGCCGATCTAGAGGCGGCGCGCGCCCGCTGGCGTGGTGCACTCAACGCCAGCACCACCGCCGGTCGCTTCGGCTATGCCGTCGATGACGCCGGCAACGTCTACCTGCGCTGGCAATTGGCGACAAGCGTCTACACGACGCCGGTCGAAGTGTTGCGCGAACCCGCGCCGGCCGGTGCACCAGCTGCAGGCGTAGGCGCCGCCGGGATTGTCGCCACAGTCTCGCCCATCACCGACGACGCTACAGCGCTGCCATTGCTCGGCGAACACTGGGAGACGCTGCGCAACGGCTATGAGACCGACGCCAACGGCGATCCCATCCCCCTCGCCACGGTGGCGCAGGTGCATACGCATGTGCAGGCGGGCGACAACCCGATGTTGGTGGAATGGCTGGCAAACCGGGAGCCGGGCGTGGCGCGCGTCTTTGCCCTTGGCTATCTGGACACGAACTTCAGTGGCGGCGGCGTCCACCGCTACTGGATTCGGCAGGGTGCGACGTTGCTCGGCCCGGTGGATGTGGACACGACTGCACGGACCCGCCTGCCCAACCCAGGTGGGTTGGCCGCCTTCGACGCCGCGCCGCAATTGACCGCCAACCTGACGGCGCAAGTCGGCGGCGCCCCTAACAGCGCACTCTTGGCCCGCGCCAAACGCGAGGCGCACGCTAACATCTACCTTTCCTGGAATCCTGAATTGGGGTTGCCCGAAACGGACCCAGTCTGGCACAACGGCTTTAACGTCTATCGCCGCACATGCGACCCTGGCCCCACCAACTGCGGCGGCTGGGAGCGCGTCAACGAGTACCCGATCTTTCCGCAGCCGCTGCCCGCAGAAGCCGGCGCCACCGAAGACATAAGCGGCGGACGCCTGGCCTACGGGCTGGAAGTGCATGAATTTGATTACGAATGGGCGGATTTTGACCTCGATACGTCACGCATCTATTGCTACACCGTCACGTCGCTGGACTTGCTGCAACAGGATGGCGTTCCGTCGCCTGAAGCCTGTCTCCAGCCGCCCGACTATCGTCCGCCGGGAGCACCCGACCTGCTGCGCGTGGAGACGATCTACAACGGCAAGAACCCCCCCGCCACTGTGAACGTCGTCTATAGCTTCGACCCATCCGTGGAGGGCAACGCCGACTGGCAGAGTTTCGCCCTTTACCGCGCGGCGACGGCGCTGGCCGTCTGGCCTGATGAGTGGACGCTGGTGCGGCAGGTGACGCCCGACCGGTGCAGCACCGAGATGGTGATGAGCGACGTCAATCTGGGCGAGCATCAGAACTTCTGGTATCGCGTGGTGGCGATCGATCGCGTCGGCAATATGAGTTCGCCCAGCGCGCCGCGCGTCAGCCGCATTGACGACATCTATCCACCGGCTGCACCAACCATCTGTGCAGCGGATGTGCAGGGCAAACCCGTCAATCTGTGTTTCCCCAACGACGTCGACGTGACGCGCGTCAACGTCTATCGCAAATTTGCCGCCGACGGCGTGGCGCTTCTGGTAGGGCAGGTTCCGGTGAGCGGCGCCAACTTTGCCTGGAGCACATGGAGCGACGACTACGCACCGGTGCGCGAGACCGAGTTCTTCTACGAAGTACGCGGGATCGATGAGGCGGGCAATCTGGGCGCCGCTTCGACCTTCGCCCTGACGCGCACGCTGAGCACCGGCGTTGCGCAAAAGCTGATCCCGCCGGCGCTGATCAGCGCCACCATCGACGCCGGCCGCACCGGGCAGATCGTATGGACGACCGCCGGTGAGGCGAACCTGCGCCGTTTCCACATCTATCGCGGCGCCGGCGACACTGCGCCGGCGCTGTCGGCCATGACCAAGATCGGCGAAGTCGCCGTCAACCGTCACCAGCCCGATCAGCGCGAGTTCACCTTCAGCGACCCCAGCACCCTGGCCGTCAACGAGGTCTATTGGTATGCGGTGGAAGCAGAGGATCACAGCGGCGCCAGAAGCGCCAGCGCACCCTTCCCGGCGCGCTACGTCGAACTGGACGACCCTTCTGCGCCACCGTTGGCGCAATTCCCACTGCAGGTGCTTGAAAACCCCAACGGCTCCGGGCGCCCGCCGAACTGTTGCTACATCGTCTTCCGCAGCCGCGCGCCCGACTCCGGCTTTGCGCCCATCACACCGATCATCCCGCTCCAGGATCGCTTCTACCTGGACACCGACGTACACCCTGGCGATGTCGCCTACTACCAGGTCGTGCGCATCCTGGCGGGCGAATGGGTCGGCGCAGCCATCCTGACCAATACCGCCACCGGCGAAATCGTGGCGGCCAGCGACGTAGTGCAGGCAACCGGCATCCCAGCCAAACCGCTCAACACCAGCCCGCACACACCGCCAGACGCCGGCGTCTATGTGCCGCTGCCCGGCGACCCACCTGCAACGCTGCGCTTCGGTGCATGGGATGTACGCGTCACTAACTATACGAACAAGACGGCGGGCAACCTCAGCGGCGTCGGCAAAGTGACGCTCCAACCCGCCGCCGGTGCGAACGTCGAGGTCAAAGTGTCGTTCAGCAATGTCGATGCCTCGGCAAGCGGCGCCGTCAATTCCGGTAGCGCCACGGTGCTGCTGGGCACAATGGGCGTCACCTACAGCGATCGCGTGCGCTACACCGTCAGCAACATGACCTTGACCAGCGCCGGCGCCACGGCTACAGTGCGCATCGTGGACTTCGGGCCGGACTTCACCCTCTATGACCTGGGCGCCAGTGGGCCGGGGCAGCCGGTGGAGGTCGCGTCCACCAACGTGTTTGTCAGCGATACAAGCCTGCGTTTCAACCTGGCGGTGGCCGTCAGCCAGACCTGCGCCACCCCGCGCACCAGCCTGGCCTTCCCCTTCGCCGTGCGCGACTGGTCGCTGGTAGTCGCACCGACAAACAACTTCACAGTGAGCGAGACAGGCGTCCAGTTCGGCGCCACCTGCACCCTCTATCGCGACCGCTACAGCGGGCGCGTCGAGGGCGGCATCCTCATGCCGGCGGCGCTGGACTATCGCAACGATTCCTTCCTCAACCGGCAGGCGACGAGCCTGGAGGCGGCCAGTTACACCGTCGCCAATGGGCTGAGCGGCCAGTGGGGCAGCCTTGGCGCTACAACGTACACAACTGCCTTCCCCTTTGGCGTCGAGATCGGCAGCAGCGGCCTGACTTTCCACTTCACCAACCGCGTCTTTACACAAGGCACGTTGACCGGCAAGCCCAGCGCCGACGACCTAAGCGTGACGTATCGACGCAACACGTACAACAATGTCAAGAACACCTTTGTGGGCAACTTCACCACTGCACCGATGGTGGCGAACGGCGCCATCAGCGCCACCATCACCGCTTCCACCGGGGTGGAGTGGGTGGCCTACGGGGTCAACGGCGGCGTTTACACCCTCTACACGCCGCCGGTCTATACGCCAGGCCGACCAGGGCGCAGTTGGCGCGTCTCGCTGGGCAAGTCGGCCAGCGGCTTAAGTGGCGACGGTCGCGTCCAGCCGGGCTTGAACGCCTTCAACCAGACCTTCACCTGGACCGCCTGCCCGACGCCAGCTTCGCCGGCGCAGCCTGCCTTCGCCTTTGCGCCGGGCAGCGATGTCGATCTCTTCGTGCGCTGGCAAGGCGTTAGCGGTGTGGTGGACATGAAGACCACCACCGGCGGCGTGGCGATGACACTGGCCGACTATCAGTGGCGCTTCACCCGCTTCGCCCAGAGTTGGCTGGCCAACTTCCCTTACGCCAACGCCAACGCCGGCAATATCTATTTGCCCTATCCGGCCGACGCCACCTTCCAGTTCGACCAGCTCAACCTGAACGAGGCTGGCTGTGTGACCAGCGGCTCATTGCTGCCCATTCCCGAAGACCTCAACTACTGGCAGTTGCCGATCACGCCGTGGACGCTCTTCTTCGACGCCGCCAACAAGCTGTGGATCGAGTTCGAGACCGAGATCACCAACCTGGAGCGCGTCGACGGCGGCGCCGGACAGCCGCAACTGGAAATCGCCGCCGCCTTCAATCCCAACGGCGCCTTCTATGATGGCGACGCTTACCCCGAAGATACGGTTTACACGGTGGACGATTTCTACGTGGTGATGAAAGACATCGCCTTCAGCGGTTATGATCCAGTGACCGGCAATCGCGAGCAACCGAACTGGAACAAAGAGGCGACGCTGGCGCTGGCGCCCTGTCTGCCGCAGCAGAGCGGCTGCACACCCACGCCGGGGCTGGAAGGCGGCTTTATCAAGCTGAGCGCTGGCGTCTATCTGCCGTTCTTCGGCGAAGCCACCGACCCCAACAGCGACGCCATGTTCTTGCTGGCGGCGCATCCGTATATCGGCTTCAACCGCCGACCGCTCGCCGAACATCTCTTCAGCCCGGCGCTCGACATCCAGTTGCAATACGAAATGATTTACGCCCAGTCGCAGGCGCCGACGATGGCGAGCCGCTGGCTGGCGCTGGCGACCTCTCAGGGGCGGGACATCAGCGTGCTGGACAACGCGCTGGTCGAGGTGAGCATCGCCGAAATCCCCAACGCGCTGGTGATAGAGCCGAACAGCGAACGCATCTTCTTCGGCTTCCCCTCAGCCACGGGCGTGCTGCTGGCGGCGGACGAAGCCTGGAACACGCTGCCCGGCAACAGCCCGGCGCCCAGCCAGGCCGCATTGGAAGAGCGCTTCCGCTCCTGGTGCTCATCCAGCGGCAGCGAAAATGGCCCGCTCTTCAGTCTTTTTGGCGCCGGCTGGGATTGCAACCTGGAAGCGAAGCTGGCCGCCTACTTTGTCTGGCAAGAGGGCTTCAACGACTATCGCACGCTGATCGACGACATCGACGCCAAAGCCTACACCTACAGCGGCAATATCGCTGCCTGGCTGACCGACCCCGGTTTCGGTGATGTGCATGTCGGGTTGCCGCTCTTCCAGCAGAAGCTGGCGAACTCGCCCTTGCAGTTGCAGTGGGTGCGCGGCGACGGGGTGATCGAGCCGGTTACAGATGGCGCCGGACGCGTGATCGACGGCAAGCTGGCCCTGCTGGAAACCGCCGCCTTTGTCACCGTCTACAACGCCGGGCGCAACGACCCCGAGGTGAAAAAGCTGCTCTCCGGCAACTTCGCCATGAACTGGGACGCCGACGGCGAAATTTATCTGGCAGTGACCAATCTGCAAACAACCATGGCCGAGCTGGATGTACGGCTGGACGCAGACCTGCGCTTGCTCTTCGACTACAACGACCTGGGCTACGGCATCGAGGGCGGAATCACCCTCTACGATGTGGTGATTCCGTTGACGACGGTCAACAAAGCCGGCGCAGTGGCAGGCTTCACAGTGGACAACAACGCCATCAAACTGCTCTACACCGGCGCCACCTTCGACTTGTGGCTGGAGTTGGAGGCGCTGGGACTTATCAACGCCGGCGGTTCGTTCCTCTTCGGTCGGCTTGACCCAACCAGCCCGGTGCTGCAACGCGAATACGGCGACGTGATGGCGGCGCTCGACCCGGAGCCGGGCATGATCGTGCAGGGGGCGTACATGCAGCTTTACGCCAACAATATCCCGATCTTCGACGTGTTGGGCAGTTGTCCGGGCGTGCGCATCAGCGGCGGCGGCGAGACCGCCTATTGGATCTTCAACGAAGTCGGCCAGCCCTCGGTCGCCTGGGGCGTGCGTCTGGGCGTCAACGCCACCGGCAAGGCGCTGTGTGTGGCGGCGGTCAAAGCGAGCGTCACGCTGCAACTGGACAACGGCTTCGGCGAAAACAATCTCGACCTGAGCGGCGACGCCTGGGCTGGCGCAGGCTGCGGCTTCTGTGAGGTGTCCACCTGGATCACGCAAGACGACGTGCGCAACGACGGCGGCTGTCTCAAGTGCATCCTGACGTTGGATTTCCTGATTCCGCTTGCCGGCTCAACGACGGAGCCAGACTTCAACTTCAGAGGAGAATGTCCATTTTAACGGAGCGACTGATCTCCAGGTGGGCGGCGCTCCTCCCAGCTGCCGGAAAGCTTTGGGAAGGAGTGCAACAACGCAGCCAACTCGAAATCACTCGTCCGTGCGCGCGAAGGAGATAGAGGATGCCTAAACAATTATCCATTCGTTGGTTACGCTGGGGGCGGCGCACCCTGTGGTTGCTGCCTGCTGCCTTCTTCCTGATGCTGGCCGGCTTAGCCTCCGCCGCGCCGGCGTTGAGTCTCACCGTCAACAGCGGCGTTCCCGCTGGTCAATCGGCGCAGCCGGGACAGGTGGTGACGGCGACGGTGACGCTACAATACAGCGGCGGCAGCGCGCCTGTTGACACCGGCGTGGTCGTCACACTCACCGAGGCGCTGGAACTGGTCGGTCAGCCAGTGCTCACAGAAAACCCGTTTCCTGCCGTGGATGCCAAAGTAGTGCGCCAGCGCGGCGGCGCAGTGGCGTGGCAGGGCAAGCTGCGCAACGACGGTCAACTCACCCTGCACATTCCGCTGCGCGTGGGGCGCTGCTGGAGCGGTTTCCGCGCGCATGCCATCAGCGCCACAGCGCTCAATCCGGGGGGCGGCGTGGTGCAGGCGAGCGCAACACTCTTGGTGCACTGTCCGCTGGCCTCGCTCGACGATATTCACGTCACCCAACGCGTGATCTGGGAAAACCAGCCGGCCTGGGCGCCTTACCTGCCGGGGTTGCTTCCCGGCCATCCTGTGACGCTGCGCACCACCTTCCGCAACGATGCGCCTGCACCGGTGCTGCTGGGGGTGGGGCGTCCACGCCTGCTCACAGCGACTGCCGCCGCCGAGGACGCCGCCGACAATCCACGCGTTATACTGCTGCCGCTGGCGCCCGGGGACAGCCGTAGCGTTGACCATGTGCTGCGTCCCAGCGCCACGCTCAATGGGATCAGCCTGCTCGATGGCGACCTGGCGTTGAGCGTTGGGTCGGTCTACTGCCTGATCACGGGGGAAGGGCGCACCTGCGCCAACACAGCTGGCGCACAAACGCAGGTTGCGGCGGCGAGCGAATGCGGCGGCGGCGAAGTGCGCCCCAGCATCCCTTGCCCTGACCCTGGCGAGCTTCCCGACCCAACCGACGAGATCACGCTTACGCTGCCGCTGCTGCCGAACGACCTGGGCGATGCACCGGACAGCACCAACCATGCCGGTCAGAATATGACCGCCTCTCCCGGCGTCCTTGCGCAGTTCCCCACCGTGTTCTACGAGCTGCCAGGCGCACCGCGCGGTCCGTTGCATCGTTATCCGCGACCGGTGCGTCTTGGCGCTGGCGTCAGCATGGAGGCAGAGGCCGACGCCGGGCCCGACGCTGATCCCTCTAACAACCTCTCGCCGACAACAGACTCGCCTGATCGAGATCGCTTCGACGACGGATTAAACCTGGCGACCCTCAGCCTGGGGTTGTGTCAGCCGGCCCGGTTGCAGGTGGGCGTCGGCGTAATGAGCAATCGCGTGCGACAGGCGCTGCTCAACCGCAACATGCAGACGCTCTATCTCAATGTCTGGGTGGACGGCAACCGCGATGGCGACTGGAACGATGCATCCCCCTGCAGCCCGGCGGCTGGCGACGTGGCGCTGGAACATATTGTCATCGACTATCCGATCGCCGTCAATCGTCTGTTAGTTGGCGCCAATCTGCTGACCATCACCGGCGGCAAAGTCTTGTGGCCGCAGGCGCTGATGAATCAGCCAAGCTGGCTGCGCGTGACCTTGAGCGAGGCAAAGTCACCCAAGCTAACCGGGCGCATCTACGGCGACGGACGTGGGCCGGATACAGGCTATCGCCTGGGCGAGACGGAAGATTACCTATGGATGCCGGCAAGTAAAGCCGACGTCGAAGTGACGCAGCATGTAGAATGGGGCTTGCAGCCGACAGGCGGCGGCGCGGCGCCCACGTCGGTGGTGCACTTCCGCATCGCCTACAAGAATCGCGGCGCCACACTGGCGCGCAACGTGCAGATTACCCAAAACCTGAGCGGCTTCGGCGGCAGTGCGGCATTGGCGTATGCAACTGCACCTGGACTGGCCAGCAACGCCATCCAGACCGGCGCCAACCAGATCACATTCCAGGTGGGTGATCTGCCTGCAGGCGCCAGCGGCGCCATCGTGGTGGGCTGGCGCCCACAGCCCGGCGTCAGCAACGCCTCCGCCGCCAGCTACGGCGCCACAGTCACCGTCGCCAGCAGCAACGACGACGCCGCTGGCAACAACAGCGCCACCGCAACCGCTGTCGAGGCGCTGCCATTGCAGATGGGGTTCCGCACTGCCAACAGCCCGGCCTTGCTGCAACACGGCGCCACTTGCCGTACAGAAGTGACGCTGGTGGGCCTGGCTGCGCCGGGGAGAACGCTCCAATTGACGCTGGATGGCGTCGAGTTGGGCGTTGCCCCCACGGCGGATGCACAAGGACGCTGGGAACAGACGCTCGGCGGGTTGGGCGAAGGGCTGCACGTGGTGCGCGCAGCGTACACTGGCGGCGGCGCGGAAGCCGCCGTGTTCGTGCGCGTCGACACAGGCTTGCTGCTCGACCCGGCCAGTTTCACCGTCATCGACGCCACCGGTCGCACATACACCGCCGACAGTCTGGGGCGCACATGGCGCAGCCTGCATCTGGCGAACAACGGGCCTTTCCAGATCGGCGTCAACACCTGTGCGGCGACCACTGCGCCGACGCTCACCTACATCGGTGAGACCGAGAAAAACCTGAATCTCAGCGATCCAGATGGCGATGGGCGCTACACGGGATCGCTGGAGCTGGGAGCGGCAAACCAAAGCGTCGGCGCGGCCACGCTGCGTCTGGCTGCCTCCACTGCGACACGCGAGCGGACGTTCGATATCGCAGCCGCGCGCAGCGCCGTCGGCAGTGTCGTAAACGCCGTGACCGGCGCCCCGATCGCCGGCGCGCAGGTCTTGTTGTTGGCAGCGCAACCTTCCTCGGCGGTCGGCGTTGGCGACTTCAGCGATCTTCCGGTCAGCAACGGCTTTGGACAGGCGAACCCGCAAACGACGGGCGCCGATGGCAGCTTCTTCTNNGCCCCACCACCGGGCGAATACCGCCTGCTGGTGAGTGCGCCGGGTTATCAGCCCTTCCGCAGCGCCGTCGGCGCCATCGACGATGCGCCGATGGCGCCGACGATCCGCCTCACGCCAGAAGTAAGCGAACCCGCCGATGTGGTGATCGCGATAGGCGAAGAGGGCTTCGACGCCGATGTGCTGACCATTCCACCAGGAGTCGTGGTGGAATGGGTCAACAGCGACCTGGCGGAGCACAGCCTGCAGACGGACGCCTGGAGCAGCGGTGTACTCTGGCCTGGTGAGAGTTTCCGACTACGCTTCGATCAGGTCGGCGCCTTCATCTATACCGATGGCGAGAATCCGCTGAATGACGGCACGGTGACGGTGGAAGCCAACGCGCCGATGCCTGGCACAAAACTCGTTTATCTACCGATCGTGCGGCGCTGAGGTCGCTTCAACCTTCCCGGAAGCTCGGAGCTTCCGGGAAGGGGCGGCGCAGTGCGTAATCTCTGTTCATGACATGTGGGCTTTCGTCAATTCACGCTTGTATGGCGCTGGCGCTATAATGGCGGGCTATGGAAATTCTTGGAGGCCCACTCTTTGCGGTGGCCGGCGCCGGTGAATCACACGGGCCGGCCATCACGACCATCGTCTTTGGCTGCCCGCCCGGCCTGTATCTGCGCGCCGCCGATCTGCAGCGCTATCTCGACCGGCGGCGCCCGGGCAGCAACCGTCACGGCACCCCGCGCCGCGAAGATGACACCGTGGTGCTGCTTTCCGGTCTCTATCAGGACGACCTCGATGCGCTGACCGCCGGCGCCGCCATCACCGTGCAGCAAGGCGACGACATTTCCGCCACCACCGGCTATGCGGCAGGCTACACCACCGGCGAACCGATCGCCGCCATCGTGCTTTCGACGGCGAAGAAATCGGCGGACTATGCGCAGTTCAGCGGGCCGACGGGTGAGGTGCGCCCCGGCCACACCGATCTGGTCAAGTATTGGCAGAGCCAGGGCTTTGCCGACCCGCGCGGAGGCGGACGCTCCAGTTATCGCTCCACGATTAGCGATGTGATCGGCGGTTCCATTGCACGGCGCTTTTTGGCGGAGCGTTTCGGCACGGTGATCCTCTCTTCGATTTGCCAGGTGGGTGAGTTGCGCGCGCGGCGCAGCCTGGCTGCGCATGTCGAGGAGCTGGTCAAAGCGGGCGACGGTCGCGTTGACCAGGAGACGCTGACCGCGTTGGAAAGCAACCTGGAGGCAGCGGAGATTCACACCCTCGACGCCGAATTTGCCCAGGAAGCCGGGCAACTGATCAAGAAGACGCGCATCGAAGGCGACTCGCTCGGCGCGGCGGTCGAGGTAGTGGCTGTCAACCCGCCGCCGCTGGTGGGTGACCCGCTGTACCAGAGCCTCAAAGTGCGCATCATGGGCGCGCTGGGCGGACTGAATGCGGTGCAGGGCGTCGAGATCGGCGCAGGCTTTGCCGTCGTTGCACGGCGCGGCAGCCAGAACAACGACCCGATCCGTCGTAGCGGCTACCAGAGCAACACGCACGGCGGCTTGATCGGCGGCATTACTACAGGAATGCCGCTTGTCTTTCGCGTCGGCTTCAAGCCGACCTCGACGATCGTCAAGCCACAGCAGAGTGTACGCAAAGACTTGAGCGAAATCGAGTTCCTGTCTCTTATACACATCTCCGAGCCCACGAGACCGTACTAGATCT
>CZCA01002767.1_pt1 | contig 12398 bp, 12 predicted proteins | sample 591981 | NCBI WGS metagenome assembly CZCA01 (sample SAMEA3556810, study PRJEB10932) | anaerobic digester metagenome
GAGACAGTTGATGCCCGCCGCCCCCCGGCCGTGGCGCCCGAGCCGCCGCCCCCGCCACCGCTCGAGCCCGAGTTCGCGCCTTTGCCATTGATCGAAGCCGCCGCTGCCCCCGGCGTGCGGCCTCCGGGCGAACTCGCCCCACCGCCACCCTGCCCCACGCCCGACATACAGGCGCCTGCCCTGGCCCCGCCACCCCCACCACGGCGCATAGAGGGCATCGTGCTGCGCCCGGACGGCGAGGCCCTGGTCTGGATCGACGGCGCGATGCGGGCTGCACGCGAGCTTGGTCTGCAGGCTGCAAACGGGGGCGAGCCAGCGCTGTCGCCCACGCGTGCGCGCAACCAGCGGCTGTACGTCGGCGACCACTGGCCTGCATCCGCGCAGTCGATGGCGCCACCTCCCGCGAGGACGCCTGCTGCGGGCGCAACTGGCGCCCTTGCACCGTTTCCACCGGACGTCGACACGGAGGTCCTTCCATGACTCCCGGCAACATCAACGCCGCAGGCCCCCGCGCCCGCATCTGGACGACGCCGGCTAGCCCGTGCGGCGCATCCCGACCGCACACTCATCCGCGCAGTCGGCTCGCGACGGGGAGAACCCGCGCACAGCCGCCCGGCAAGACTCCTCGCGGCCAGGCGCTGATCGCCGCCCTGCTGCTGCTCACCCTGCTCGGCGCCGGCGCGCTGCTCGCGCATGGCGACCTGCGCGCCCGCGCCGAGGCCGTCGCCCACGCCCGCAGCCTCGAGGCCCTCGCCCAGGCGCGCAACGCACTGATCGGCTATGCCATCAGCTACGCAGAGCGCCACCCGGGCGAGGGCTACGGCTTCCTGCCCTGCCCCGACAGCGGAAACGATGGCTCGACCCCGATCGGCGCCTGCGGCCCGCGCGGCGTCGCCGCGATCGGCCGGCTACCCTGGCGCACGCTCGGCCTCCCCGATCTGCGCGACGGCTGGGGCGAATGCCTGTGGTACGCAGTTGCCGGCAGCGTCAAGCACAACCCGAAGCCCCTCACGCTGAACTGGGACAGCCCCGGCCAGTTCGAGCTGTTCACCGCCGAAGGCAGCCCGCTTCCGGTGACGGCGCCCGATGGCCTGGCGGTCGCCGTGATATTCGCACCAGGACCTGCGCTCGACGGCCAGACGCGGCCGCCCGGGCGGCCCTTCGGCTGCAGCGGCAGCCCTTCGGCGCCGGCCGATCTGACGCGATACCTCGAGGGGTACTATCCGTCCGGCGCCACCGGCCCCATCCGGGTCACCCAGGCCGCACTGCAGCCCGGCGCGCAATCAGCCGCCAACGACCTGATCGCGTGGCTCGGCACCGACGAAGTGTTCGACGCGCTGCGCCAGCGCCACGACCACGCCGCCTACCTCGACGCAATCATCGATCGCGCAGCGGCAGCGCTGTCCGCGCGCCTCGAAAGTGGGGGCGAGGACTGGCTTGCCCGCCATGCCGCGCCGACCGGCCACCTCGCGATCGGCATGCTGCCCAGCGCCGAGGCGCTCGGCGTTCCGGCTGGAGAGCGCGCAACGCTCGACCTCTGGCGTGACCAGCTGCGGTTCGCCGCCTGCCCCGACGGCGACGCCTGCATCACGGTCAGCCGCAGCGCACCTGCCCTCACCGAGCACTGCCGCGCGGTGCTCGCCTTCGGCGGCGAACGTGAGCGCAGCGGTCCGGCACGACAACATCGCGTCACGCCGGCCCAGCGCGCCGACGTCGCGCAGTTCTTCGAAGGCATCAATGCCGCCCATCTGGTCACGGGCGAGCCCGTGTTAGCGGGCGCCGCCCGTTTCGCCACCCCCGACCGCGATCGCCCCGCGACCGCGGACGTGATCCGCTGCCTGCCATGAATCCCGTTACCACCGCCATGCCCCTCCGCATGCCAGCCTGTGCTTGGCCGAACTCGCGCCCAAACTCGCGCCCACCCCCGCGCCCGGTGCACAGTGCCGGCTTCACGCTCTTCGAGCTGGCCATGGTGCTGGTGATCCTGGCGCTGCTCGGCGGCGGTCTGCTCGTGCCGCTTGCAAGCCGCATCGAGGCGCGCGACCGCCAGGCCGCGCTCGAGCGCCTGCGCGACATCCAGAGCGCGCTCACCGGCTTCGCCATCATCCACGGCCGTCTGCCCTGCCCGAGCACCGCGGCCGACCCGGCGGACCCGCGATACGGCGTCGAGGATGCCCCACCCTGCAACCTCGCAGTGGAGGGCCGGCTGCCGTGGCGCAGCCTCGCCCTACCCGCTACCGACCCCTGGGGCAGCACGAGGCTCACGCCCGCCGACGGCTGGGCGGGACACTGGCGCTACCGCGTCGACCCTGCCTTCACCACCGCACCGATCGGGGCCGCCACCGCCCCGATCGCCAACCTGCAGATCCGCGGCCATGACGGCAGCCGGATCACCACCACCGACTCGCAGGCGGTAGCGATCGTGTATTCCACCGGCCCCAACCGTCAGGCCGATGGCCTCAACGCCAGCTATTCGGCGGCGACGCCGACCTACCAGGCCGGCGAATCCACCACCGACTTCGACGACCTGCTCGCCTGGCTGGGCCGCCCGCTGCTCATCGCCCGCATCGCGCAGGCCGGCCGCCTGTAGGCAACCGTGCTCGACGCCCTCCGACCCGACCCACCACACGCCATCCATCCAGGAGATTCACCCATGAAGAAGCACCAGCACGGATTCACCCTCGTCGAGATCGCAATCGTCCTGCTCATCATCGGGCTGCTGCTCGGTGGCGTACTCAAGGGCCAGGAGCTGATCGACAGCGCAAAGGCCAAGAACCTCGCCCAGGACCTGCGCAGCATTCCCGCGCTCGTCCATGCGTATCAGGACAAGTTCCGCGCGCTCCCGGGCGACGACCCGGCCGCAGCCCGCCANNGCGGGGACGCCTGCACGGTGGCGGGCAACGGCAACGGCGTAATCAACGGCGACTGGGACGCCGTGGGCGGAGTCGAAAGTGTGCGTTTCTGGCAGCACGTCCGCCTCGCCAACCTGATGACCGGCAGCACCGACGCGGACGACCCCGGCTTTCTGCCGCGCAACGCGCTGGGCGGACGGATCGGCATCCAGCGCGGCAACAGCGTGCTCGGCGTTCCAGGCAGTCTGGTGGTGTGCTCGGACGCGATCCCGGGCAAGCTGGTGCGCCAGCTCGACATCGCCCTCGATGACGGCGACCCTGCGCGCGGTTCGCTGCGCGCAGGCACCTCGGGCGCCACCGGCCTGGTCGCAATCTCCGCGGCCAATCCGCTGGACGATGCGAACAGCCATACCGTATGCGCGAGCCTGTGATCCGCACTCAGCCGCCGAGCAGGCGCTGCTCGGCCGCCTCCAGCGCGCTCGGCCCGCCGAGCAGCACAACGACGTCACCGGCCTCGATCCGCGTCTCCACGCCAGGTGACAGGGCACGAATCCCGCGCCTGCGCACGGCCGGCACCTTCACCCCGCACTCGTCGAGCCTCATCTCGCCGAGCGCGCGCCCGACCACGGCCGCGCCCGGCGGCACGCTCACCGAGCGCAGGCGGGCCTCGTTCGCATCGCCGCCTTCGCCGATATCGCTGCTGCCCTGGAAAAACCCGCGCATCAGCGCATAACGCTGGCTGCGGATGTCGCGGATGCGCCGTACCACGCGCTTCAAGGGCACGCCAATCAGCGCCAGCGCGTGCGAGGCAAGCATGATGCTGGCCTCGAAGGCCTCCGGCACGACCTCGGCGGCGCCGGCCTGGGCGAGCTTTTCCATGTCGACCTCGTCGGTCGCGCGCACCACGACCGGCAGGTCCGGACGCAGCGCATGCGCGTAGTGGATCACGCGCAGCGCAGCCTCGACCTCGCCGAATGAGACCACCAGCGCGCTCGCCCGCATGATGCCGGCCGCCATCAGCGTCTCGCGCCGGGCCGCGTCGCCGTAGACCACCGTGTCGCCCGCCGCACCCGCCTCGCGCACACGCTCGGGGTCGAGGTCGAGCGCGACGTAGCTGACGTTCTCCTGCTCGAGGAAGCGCGCCATGTACTGCCCGCTGCGGCCGTAGCCGCAGACGATGATGTGTTTCTCGGTATTGAGCGACTGTGCTGCGACCCGGGTCAGCTCCATCGAGCGCAACAGCCACTCCGAGGCCACGAAGCGCATCACCAGGCGGTCGCTGATCTGCACGATCAGCGGTGCGAGCAGCATCGACAGCACCAGCGCCGCCACCGCCACCTGGGCGAGCCCGTGCGGCATCAGCCGAAGGTCGAGGATCTGCGACAGCAGCACGAAGCCGAACTCCCCGCCCGCGCACAGCCACAGCCCGGAACGCATGGCGGTGCCGGGCGGCGAGCCGAACAGCCGCGAGGCGCCGAACACGATGCCGAACTTCAACACCAGCAGCGCGACCAGCAGGCCGAGCACCACAGGCAGGTTGCGGACGATCTCCATGACGTCGAGCAGCATGCCGACGGTGACGAAGAACAGCCCGAGCAGCACGTCGCGGAAGGGCTTGATGTCCTCCTCGACCTGGTAGCGGTACTCGGTCTCGGAGATCAGCATGCCGGCGAGGAAGGCGCCCAGCGCCAGCGACAGCCCGACGCGCTCCGACAGCCAGGCCAGCCCGAGCGTGATCAGCAGCACGTTGAGCATGAACAGCTCGGTCGAGCGCCGCCGCGCCACCAGCGTGAACCACCAGCGCATCAGACGCTGGCCGAACACCAGCACCAGCAGGAGCAGCAGCACCGCCTTCACCGTCGCCAGCCCGAGGGTGAACAGCAGCTCCTCGGCGGGGCGCGACAGCGCCGGCAGCAGGATCAGCAGCGGCACCACCGCGATGTCCTGGAACAGCAGCACGCCGATAACCTCGCGGCCGTGGCGGCTGTCGAGCTCCATGCGGTCGGCGAGCAGCTTGGAGAGGATGGCGGTGGACGACATCGCCAGCGTGCCGCCGAGCGCGAAGGCCGCGATCCAGCCCAGCCCGAAAAGGCGCCCGAGCACGGTGACCAGCGCGATGCTCGCCAGTACCTGCAGGAGGCCGAGACCGAACACGATGCGCTTCATCGCCATCAGCCGCGCGAGCGAGAACTCAAGGCCGATCGAGAACATCAGGAATACCACGCCGAACTCGGCCAGGTGGCTCGCACCGGCGGACTCCTGCATGAGGTTGAGCGCGTGCGGCCCACCGATCGCCCCGACCAGCAGATAGCCCAGCACCGGCGGCAGGTTCAGGCTGCGGAACAGCGCAACCATGACCACCGCTGCCGCCAGCAGCAGGACCACGAATTCGAGCGTATTGAGCATGATGGCGAGGTTCGGCGCAGCAGGCGCGCCGGGTGGTGGCCTGAGTGTTTGTTATACAATCCGGCGATCAGATCGGGCGCGAGGCGCATTGCGCCTGCATGTGGCCGCAGACTGCGCCCTCCCCATCCACAGCCAGTGTAAAGCATCGATTCCATGGACCCAATTCCCGCTTCCGCCGACAGCCGCGCGGTCGCCCTCGCCCGCCGCGTGCTGCGCATCGAGGCCGATGCTGTCGCGGCGCTGGCCGACCGCGTTGGCACCGAATTCGAGCGCGCCATCGACATCATCCTGAAGCGCCATGGCCGCGTCATCGTCACCGGCATCGGCAAGTCGGGCCACATCGCGCGCAAGATCGCCGCCACGCTGGCCAGCACCGGCACGCCGGCCTACTTCGTGCACGCGGCCGAAGCGGCACACGGCGACCTCGGCATGATCACCCCCGAGGACGTGGTGCTTGCGCTGTCGAACTCCGGTTCGAGCGAAGAGCTGCTGATGATCGTGCCGCTGGTCAAACGCCAGGGTGCGCGCCTGATCGCGATGACGGGCAAGTCCGACTCGCCGCTGGCGCGCCAGGCCGACGCCCACCTGGAGGCCGCGGTGGCCGAGGAGGCCTGCCCGCTCAACCTCGCGCCCACCGCCAGCACCACCGCGGCGCTGGCCCTCGGCGATGCGCTCGCGGTCGCGCTACTGGACGCACGCGGCTTCGCCGCCGAGGACTTCGCGCGCTCGCACCCCGGCGGCGCCCTCGGTCGCCGCCTGCTCACCCACGTCGGCGACGTCATGCGCCCGGCCTCCGCAGTGCCGCAGGTGGCTGCCGACGTCGCGCTCACCCAGGCCCTGCTGGCGATGACCGCCGGCGGCATGGGCATGACCGCGATCGTCGACGCCGCCGGCCTGCCGCAGGGCATCTTCACCGACGGCGACCTGCGCCGCGCGCTCGAGAAGGGCATCGACGTCCGCAGCGCCCGCGTCAGCGAGGTCATGACCCGCAATCCTCGCAGCATCGGCCCGCGCGCCCTCGCGGTCGAGGCCGCCGAGCTCATGGAGCGCATGCGCATCAGCCAGCTGCTCGTCGTCGGCGACGACGGCAAGCTCGAAGGCGCCCTCACCACCCACGACCTGATGCTCGCCAAGGTCATCTGAATGCTGATCGACACCTGGCGCCTCTACCCCATCCTCGCGCTCGCCGCCCTGGCAGGCGGGTCGGTGTGGCTGGAACGCGTCACCCGCGCTGACGACCCGGTGACCCAGGGCGAGCAGACCGGCCCGGACTTCGTCGCCGAAGGCACCCGTGTACTCGGCTTCGGCGCCACCGGCGCGCAACGCTATGAGCTGCTCGCCGAGCGCCTCGAGCACTTCCCCGTCAGCGAGGTCACTCGCCTGCACCAGCCGCGGCTGCACATGCAGGGCGAGGACAGCGAGACCCTGATCACTGCGCGCAGCGCCGACGTCTCGCCCGGCGGCGAGCAGGTTGACCTCTCCGGTGAGGTCAAGGTCCGCCGCCCCGGCACGGCCGATGCCCTGCCGCTCACCCTCGACTCGGAGACCCTGACCGTCTGGCCGGACGCGCACCGGGCACAGACCGACTCGCCGGTGCTGCTCACGCGCGGCAGCGGCAAGGCGTCGGCCCAGGGCATGCGCGCGGACAACCTATTCGGCACGCTCGAGCTCATCGGCGAGGTCAAGACACACATGCCGCCACGCCGGCAAGGACCATCCTCATGAAACGCCCGCTTCTCACCGCTCTCTTCAGCACGGCCATTGCCCTGGCCGGCGCCTCCCAGCATGCGCAGGCGGAGAAGGCCGACCGCGACCAGCCGGTCAACATCGAGGCCGACCGCCTGACGGTGGATGACCGCAACAAGGTCCACATCTTCGAGGGCAACGTGATTCTGACCCAGGGCACGCTGGTGATCCGCGGCGACAAGCTCGTCGTCACCCAGGACGCCGCCGGCTTCCAGAATGGTGTGGCCACCGCCAGCGGGAACCGGCTCGCCACCTTCCGCCAGCGTCGCGACGGCAGTACCGAATACGTCGAGGGCGAGGCCGAGCGCATCGAGTACGACAGCCGCAGCGAGAAGGCCAAGCTCTTCAACCGCGCGAAGGTCACCAGCGGCGGCGACCAGGTCATCGGTCACTACATCGAGTACGACGCCATCACCGAGAACTACCTTGCCACCAACGCCCCGGGCAGCAAGCCGGGCACCGCGCCCAGCCGGGTGCGGGCCGTGATCCAGCCCAAGTCCGACGGCGGCCAGTAAGCCTCACCCACGCGCACGAACCAGCACACAGGAGACAGCATGAGCTTCGAGATGATCATTGCCGAGAAACGCGGCCGCGTCGGCCTCATCACCCTCAACCGGCCCAAGGCGCTCAACGCGCTCAACGACCAGGTGGTGAACGAGATCACCGCCGCACTGAACGACTTCGAGTCGGACGAGGGCATCGGCGCCATTGTCATCACCGGCTCCGAAAAGGCCTTCGCCGCCGGCGCCGACATCGGCGCGATGGCGAACTTCTCGTACATGGACGCCTACAAGAGCGAGTACATCACGCGCAACTGGGAGCGCGTGAAGACCTGCCGCAAGCCGGTGATCGCCGCGGTCGCGGGCTTCGCGCTCGGCGGCGGCAGCGAGCTGGCGATGATGTGCGACATCATCATCGCCGCCGACACCGCGAAGTTCGGCCAGCCCGAGGTCAAGCTCGGCACCCTGCCCGGCGCCGGCGGCACCCAGCGCCTGCCGCGCGCGGTCGGCAAGTCGAAGGCGATGGAGCTGTGCCTGACCGGCCGCATGATGGACGCCACCGAAGCCGAACGCGCCGGCCTGGTCGCGCGCGTGGTGCCGGCCGACAAGCTGCTCGAGGACGCGCTGGCCACCGCGGAGACCATCGCCAGCTACTCGCTGCCGGTGATCATGATGATCAAGGAGTCGATCAACCGCGCCTTCGAGAGCAGCCTCAACGAAGGCCTGCTGTTCGAGCGCCGCGTGTTCCACTCCGCCTTCGCCCTCAACGACCAGAAGGAAGGCATGGCCGCCTTCGTCGAGAAGCGCAAGCCGCAGTTCCGCCACGACTGAAGGCGCACGATCTCCCGTGGAAGGATGCGGCCGGTGCAATGCCGGCCGCGATACGGCAGCGGTCACGGATTCGCAATCGACGCCGTGCAAGATGACGCAACCGCGGGCTGCGCCGCAATGCGGCAGCGCAGCCCGCGGCGTTCGACGCGGGGGCACAAGCGATTGATTCGGCTAATCGACGCACCCTTGTGCAATGCACAAATTTTCGCTTGACACCCCGTTTCGCCTCCGTATAATCCGCACCATGCTGCAACGCAACATCGCAGCTGAGCAAGCGATGTCGATGCAATCCACACTTTCATCAAGGAGATCCAAATGAGCAACTTCGTCACCCCCGAGCAGTTCGCCGCCGCCAACAAGGCCAACATCGAAACCCTGCTGACCCTGGCCAACACCGCCTTCGCCAGCGCCGAGCGCCTGGCCGCCCTGAACCTGAACACCGCCCGTTCGCTGCTGGAAGACGGCGTGGCCAACACCAAGGCCCTGCTGGCTGCCAAGGACGTCCAGGAACTGGTGAGCCTGCAGGCTTCGCTGGCCCAGCCGATCGTCGAGAAGGCCGTCGCCTACGCCCGCAGCGTCTACGAGATCACCTCGCAGAGCCAGGAAGAAATGGGCAAGGTCTTCGAAGGCCAGGTCGCCGAGATCAACAAGGGCGTCGCCTCCGCGCTGGACAAGGCTGCCAAGTCGGCTCCCGCCGGTTCGGACGTGGCCGTCGCCGCCGTCAAGTCGGCCATCGCCGCCGCCAACAGCGCCTACGACAGCATGAGCAAGGCTGCCAAGCAGGTCGCCGAGATCGCCGAAGCCAACGTGGCTGCCGCGACCAACGCCACCGTCAAGGCCGTCAGCACCAGCACCAAGGCCGCTGCCAAGAAGGCTGCCTAAGCCGCTTCAGCCCCGCTGAACGAAAAAGCCCCGCATCACTGCGGGGCTTTTTTGCGTCCACTTGCGGGGGCTGCGTGGGAGCGGGCTCACGCAGCACCGGGATCGCGGTCCGCGTCGTACTTGATGTAGCGGAAGCGCGCGTCGTCGTTCGGGGTACCCTCGAGTACGCCGCCTTCGCGCCCCGGCTGCCACTGGACCACCTCCTCGATCTTGTGCGCCAGCGCGAAGTCGCGCTCGGTGACGCCCTTGACCGAGTGGGTGCACAGCTTCACGGTCACGAAGGCGTAGGACACGGCAAGGTCAGGGTGATGCCACGCAGCCTCGGCGAGATGGCCGACCACATTGACCACCATCAGCGTGCCCTTCCATCCCCCGGTGCGGTACTTGCGCCGGATCCAGCCGTTCTCGTAGTACCAGTGCGGCAGCTCGCGCGCCAGGCGCGCCATGATTTCCTGTTCGCTCAGGGGCGCCAGGTCGTCGCTCATTGCAGTCTCCTCGGGGTGGGCACTGCTTCAATGTAGCCAGCACCCCGCGAGAGGTCTACACCGATGGCGACCCATGCGGCGCGGACGATGCGGCGCCTAATCGCGCGTCTGCTCGTGTGCGGCCGAGGTTGCAGGCTGTGCCGGTGCGTCCGGCGCCTGGGCCGTATCCGTCTCCACGGACCCCTCATAGTGATGCGGGAACAGCCGGCGCATCTCGGCTTCGATCCAGGCTTCGGCGCGCTCGTTGACCGCTTCGGCCTTCTCGCCCTTGACCGGGATCACCGGGCCGATGCTGACGACGATCTCGCCCGGGCGCTTGATGAAGGCATTGCGCTTCCAGAACTCGCCGGCGTTGTGCGCGATCGGCACCACCGGCACCCCGGCGCGCTTGGCGAGGATTGCGCCGCCGGGCTTGTAGCGGCGGGTCGTCCCCGGCGCAACGCGCGTACCTTCAGGGAAAACCACCACCCAGAGGCCTTCCTTCAGGCGAGCCCGGCCCTGCTCCACCACCTGCGACATCGCATCCTTACCCGCCGAGCGGTCGATCGCGATGCCCGGGATGCTCGCCAGACCCCAGCCGAAGAAGGGTACGCGCAGCAGCTCGCGCTTGAGGACGTAGCACAGCGGCGGCAGGATCTGCTGCAACGCGATCGTCTCCCACGCCGATTGATGCTTGGCCAGCACCACCGCCGGCGTCGCGGGCAGATTCTCGCGACCGATCACCCGGTAGCGGATCCCGAGCACATGGCGGATCACCCACATCATGATCGGCACCCAGGTCGTGATCAGCCGATGGCGGGTCATCGGCGGTGCCCAGAAGATCAGGATGCCGAACAGCGCGTAGGGAATCGTGACCAGCGCGAGGATGATGGCGAACAGGGTGGAGCGGATCAGATGCACGGCGGGGCTCGTTCAGGAAAGCAGTCGGCGAGGGCTGGCGCGGGATCTCAGGCGGTGAGGTCGGCGGCCACGGCGTCGAGGTCGGGATAGATCAGTGTGCCTGCAGGCAGATCGGGGCTGGCGCGCGTTGCCTCGCCCTTGCCGGTGAGCACCAGATAGGGCTTGGCGCCGGCAGCGGCGGCCGCCTGCAGGTCACGCAGCCCGTCGCCGACGCAGGGGACATCGGCAAGCTCGACGTTGAAGCGCTCGGCCACCTGCAGGAGCAGCCCTGGCTTGGGCTTGCGGCAGTCGCAGGTCGAGTCCGCAGCGTGCGGGCAGAAGAAGATCGCATCGAGCCGGCCGCCGACCTGCGCCAGGCTCTTCACCATCTTGTCGTTGATCGCGTTGAGCGTATCCATGCCGAAGAGGCCGCGGCCGATGCCGGACTGGTTCGACGCCACCACCACGCGCCAGCCCCACTGATTGAGCCGGGCGATCGCCTCGAGCGAGCCGGGAATGGGCTTCCACTCCTCGGGCGACTTGATGAACTGCTCGGAGTCGAAGTTGATCACGCCGTCGCGGTCGAGAATGATGAGCTTCATCGGCAGGCTCCTTGAGGGGCACGCGCCACCGCGACGCCGCGCGCCGCGGTGGTTCGTGGGGTGACGATCAGGCCGACAGGCGCGAGATGTCTGCGACCTGGTTCATCAGGCCGGCGAGCTGGGCCAGCAGCGCGATACGGTTGGCGCGGGTGAGCGGCTCCTCGGCCATCACCATGACGTCCTCGAAGAACTGGTCCACCGCAGCGCGCAGGCCGGCCAGCGCGCACAGCGCGTCGGTGTAGTCCTCGTTGGCGACGTGCGAGCGCACCAGCGGCGCGACCTCGACCACCTCGTGGAAAAGCGCTTTCTCGGCGTCCTCCTGCAGCAGCGCGATATCCGGCTCGCCCGGCGTGCCCTCGGTCTTCTTCAGGATGTTCACGATGCGCTTGTTTGCGGCGGCGAGCGCCTCCGCCTCGGGCAGCGCGCGGAAGGCCTCGACCGCGGCGAGCTTGGCCGGGACGAGATCGATGCGCGCCGGCCTGAGGGCGAGCACGGCGTCGATCACCGCGCCGTCGTGGCCCGCGTCGCGCAGCAGATTCTTGAGCCGTTCGAGCATGAAGTCCTGCAGCTGCGCGGCGAAACCTTCGGCCGTCAGCAGACCGGGCTTGAAGCCGGCGGCAGCGGCGTCGATGAGCTCGGGCAGCTCGAGCGGCAGCGGTGCCTCGATCAGGATGCGCAGCACACCGAGCGCGGCACGGCGCAGCGCGAACGGGTCCTTGTCGCCGGTCGGGACCATGCCGATGCCGAAGAAGCCGACCAGGGCGTCGAGCTTGTCCGCGAGTGCAACCGCGGCGGCGACATTTCCGGCGGGCAGCGCGTCACCCGCGAAGCGCGGCTGGTAGTGGGCCTGGATGGCATCGGCCACGACCTCGCCTTCGCCGTCGGCGAGCGCGTAGTAGCGGCCCATGATGCCCTGCAGCTCGGGGAACTCGCCCACCATGTCGGTGACGAGGTCGGCCTTGGCCAGGCGCGCGGCGCGCTTGGCCGCGGCGACGTCGCCGTGCAGCTGGGCGGCGATCGCGCCCGCCAGCGTCTCGAGGCGCTCGACGCGCTCGAGCTGGCTGCCGAGCTTGTTGTGGTAGACCACTGGCGCCAGGCGCGACAGGCGGGCCTCGAGCTTCTGTTTCTTGTCCTGCTCGAAGAAGAAGCGCGCGTCCGACAGGCGCGGGCGCACCACGCGGGCGTTGCCGGCGACGATGTTGCTCGGGTCGGCCA
>CZCA01007072.1_pt1 | contig 12393 bp, 8 predicted proteins | sample 591981 | NCBI WGS metagenome assembly CZCA01 (sample SAMEA3556810, study PRJEB10932) | anaerobic digester metagenome
CCGTACAGGCGCCGCCGTGCCTCTGGCTGCCGTTGCTGCGTCGCTGACAAATCTCGCCGCCGGCTACCCCGCCAATCCAGTCGCCAGTGAGGTGGCGCACACCGCCAGCCTGCTGGCCGGGATCGAACCGCGTATGCCCGGCCTGTTGGCCGGACTGCTCTCGGCATTGGGGCTGTGGTTGAACTGGCCGCTCGGCTGGCTCGCCAACTGGATCGTCTATGGCGCCGTCGTCGCCGGACTGGCGCGCTTGATGGGGGCGCCCAACAATCTGCAAAGCTTTTTCGCCGCCACCAGTTTCACCGCCGCGCCCCTGGTGTTGACCGGACTAAGCCCGATTCCATTTCTCGGCCCACTGGCGGTCATTGCCGGCGTGATCTGGGCGTTTGCGTTCTACTATCAGGCCGTTCGCCACGTGACCGGTCTCGACGCTGCACGCACGCTGCTGAGTCTGCTCCTGCCCCTGGTGGTCATCGCCGCCATCCCCACGCTGCTGGCGCTGGGAGCGCTGCTGCTTTTGCTGGCCGCCTGAGGCATAGCCGAACTCTGGACGCAAAGATGCGCAGAGAAAGACGGCTTCGTCGGCATGGATGCTGGTCTTGCCTGACTACTGATTTCTAGGTTGACATTTTATGAGCGCAGTGTTGCGTATTACGTGTTGCGACACGTAGCACGCAACACGTAACACTGAAAATATGAAAACTCTGCCTAGCAATCAGTAGAAGTTGATTGATTTGCCTGGGAGCAGTCATGGCAGACGGATGTTGTTGCCCACCTACAGCCGGAAACGAGGTTTGTGAGTCTTCTGTGCAAATCGCACCGTCGCGCGTTGCCGCTCTCTGCCCTCATTGTGGGCGGAGAGGAAAACCTGTCGAGGGGCAGACGGTCAAGGCTTTTCTCGCCGAGAGCCTGCGTCAGGTGAGGCGTGTGGAATATCTGTTTTGCAAGACGCAGACATGTCCGGTTGTCTATTTTTCCGCCGACCATGTGCAGAGTTTCACCATCGCGCAGATGCGCGAACGCGTCTTTCAAAAAGAGCCTGAAGCAGACGAAGTCTTTGTTTGTTACTGCTTTCGCCACACCGTCGGCGATATTCGCTCTGCAACAGCGGACGCGCGCGTCAAAATCGTCGACGATATCAACACAGGGATCAAGGTGGAGCAATGCGCTTGTGATCTACGCAACCCGCAGGGTTCGTGCTGTTTGGGGAATGTGAATACCCTGATCAGGCAGCTGTCGAATGCTGTGTAGATGAGGTTCGCATGCTTGACATCCGAACCGGGCCGCGCGCCCAATGATCATTTTGTTGCAAGTGACGCAGTTCGCCCACCTTTCTGAAAACATAGAGCTTCCAGGGAGGTGGGCGAACTGTGCAACGCCTGTGTGTGCGAGACTGACGAAAACCGGCAAACTATTGGCTCAACGCAAGACGATCTGCACCCTCAAATCGCCCGAAACACTGCTCGTCCATCCACCATCGTCAATAATGGCTTTACCTGGGCAATCTCGGACACCGGCGTGGCGAAGATGTCGGCGTTGAGCAGCACCAGGTCGGCCAACATCCCCACGCGCACCATGCCTTTGGCGTGCTCTTGAAATTCGGCGTAGGCTGCGCCGCGCGTGTAGCCGTCGATCAACTCCTCCAGCGTCAGGCGCTGCACCGGATCATCGGGCTGCCAGGGCTGCCGCGCCAGGCCGTACCAGAAGCCGAGGAATGGATCCATCGACGCCACGGGCCAATCGCTGCCGAACACCTGATGGGCGCCGGCGGCGCGTAATGTCCGCCAGGCGAAACTGTCGCGCCAGCGCGTTGGGCCAGGGCGCTGAGGCCAGATGTCACCGGCGTCAATGGCAACCGGGCAGTGAATCGGCTGCATGGACGCAATCACCCCCAGCTCTGCAAAGCGGGTCACGTCGTCGGGGTGAAGCAGCTCGATGTGCTCGATGCGGTGACGACTGTCGCGGCGCCCGTTGACGCGCTGCGCATGTGCATACCCGTCGAGCGTGCGTCGCACCGCGCCGTCGCCGCAAGCGTGGACGGCGATTTGCAAACCCAGCCGATCCGCCTCGGCGGCGATGGCGTTGAAGCGCTCGGCCGTGTGGAGTGCGCCGCCGCGATTGCCCGGTTGGTCAGCGTATTCATCCACCATCAGCGCTGTGTACGATTCAAGCACGCCGTCCATGAAGACCTTGACTGCGCCGGCGCGCACGAAGTCGCCTTGATAGCGCCGCTTGAGTTCAGCCGCCTCAGCAATCTGGTCGATCGGCGTCTCCGGCTCGACGTTGTAGGGTGCATAGATGCGCACCGTCATCTCGCCCAGGTCTTCAAGGGCAGCATAGAGGGCAATGCCGTTGTGCCAGTTATCCATGTTATGAACGCTGGTGAGGCCGTAACGGGCGCAGAGTTCCAGCCCTTTGTATAACGCCGCGCGGCGTTCCGCTTCGGTTGGGGGCGGGATGTGAACGCGCACCAGGTCGAACGCATTCGGTTCGCGCAATTCGCCCGTCGCTGTGCCGGTGGCGGCGTCCATCACGATCTCGCTGCCGGCAGGCGTCGTCCGCCCGTGCAGGATGTCGCTGCGCTGCAGCGCCGCTGTATTCACCCAGGCGGTGTGGCCGTCGAACGCGCTGAGATACACGGGACGGTCGGGCACGATCGCGTCAAGCTGCCAGCGATCCAGCCGTTCGCCTGCGGGGATGGCCGTGTACTTGAGCTGGACGCCCTCGATCCACTCACGCTGCGGGTTGGCGGCGGCATAGGCTGCCAGCGCTGCGAAAACCTCTGGCAGCGTGTGGGCCTCCTCCAGCCGCAGCTTGTCGAGCTTGAGCGATCCCCACAGCAGATGAAAATGGCTGTCGATCAACCCGGGCAGCAGCGTGCGCCCGCCCGCATCGATCACTTGTGTGCGCGGGCCGCGCAACGCGGCAGCGTCCTCTGCGCGCCCTACGAAGACAATGCGATTGCCGCGCACAGCAACGGCCTCTGCGCGTGGGTTGGCAGGATCGGCGGTGTAGACGGCGGCATTGGTGAAGAGAAAATCGACGGTGTGTGACATGCGGCAATCATAAACCAGGGTCGGCAACGCCAGAAAATTGAGAAGGTGGATTGAGCGTCGGTGCGCGTCGTTCGCCGGTGCTGCCGCCCAGCACCAGCCGACAAGGAAGCAGTCTTTCGGTTATGCTGACCGGACGGCCATCTAGTTGTTGGACGAGCAACTCCACGCCAAGTCTTCCCAGCTCCGCCGCCGGGGGCGCCAGCGTCGCCAGCGGCGGCATACTCATTTCCGCTACATCGGGCGAGGACACAAGCGAGATCAGCGAGATGTCGTCGGGCACGCACCAGCCGCGATCTGCTATCGCCTGCAACATGCCCGGAAAGCACCGTTCGTTCATCGCCGCAATGGCTGTAATTTCAGGCCGTTCGTCGATCAGAGCATTGAAGGTGGTGTAGCCGGCCTGAGCAGTTGGATGACAAAACCGGATAACACTGTGGATGCCAAGTTCTTGTGTGATGCGTTGGAAGGCGTCCGTGGTGCGCACCGCCGGGCCATATCCCGCATCGAAGACTTCGCGCGCATGATTGATAAAGGCGATGTCCGTGTGCCCCAGCTCGACCAGATGCTGTACAGCGGTGCGCACGGTCTGCTCGAAATCGATGTCGGTGTAGGCAAGCCCTGTGTTGTCGGCGCAGCGACCGATAATGCTAAAAGGGAAGTCGATCTCTTGCAGGTAAGCGATGCGCCGGTCGTTGAGATGCACTTCCATCAACACCACGCCATCGACCAGCCCCTGCTGAATCAGTTGGCGCAGTTCCACAGCGTCGTTGATATCCGATGTCCACAAGACGAGGTGATAGCCCAGATCGCGTGCTGTGTCCGCCGCACCAATGATAAATTCCAGATCGGTGGTGCCCATCCCGCGTTCGGAGGTGGGAAAGAGGAGCGCCAGGATGCGACTGCGCTTGCTGGCAAGACCACGCGCCAATGCGTGGGGGCGGTAACCAAGCTCCTCCATGGCGGCGAAAATTCGTTGGCGCGTCTCCTCAGAAATAGGGCGCGTGCCGTTGATGGCGTAGGAAACGGTGCTGAGCGAGACATTGGCGCGACGCGCCACGTCATGCATGGTTGGCATGCGACATCCTCATCAACATGGCATGGGCGCAATGATCAGCAATGCTAAGCAGTGTGTTTTGCGCAGGGATTCTGACATGCAACACAGAGCACGCAACACAGAGCACGCAACACAGAGCACGCAACACTGCGCCGTAAGGACTTTGACTGACAATCGGCAGAAAGATTCGGTGGATGCGCATCCTGCCTGGATGCATCCGACCGAATCTCTGCACTTGGATTATAACACCCTTCGGGAGCTATAGGCGCTGTGAGGCGTGGTCTGCAACACTCAATGGCTCATGCCGCATTGAGCAAAAGCGTCAGCGCGGTGGCGTCAGCGCATGGCGTCACAACTACGCCTGCGTCTTCCACCCGGACCGCGCCGCTATCAACCGATGCGATAGACGCAATACCGATCAGCTGCACGCGCCAGTTGCGGGGCGAACCTTGCCACCTTACCGTGATCGTTGCAGCATGGCGCTGGACGGTGAAGGCTACGGCGGCGGCGCCATCCGATGCAGGGATGAGCACCTGCGCAGCGGCGCCATCGGCCAATTGGTAGATGCGTAGCGTGAAACCGTCGCTGTAGTCGTAATCCGGGCGATCGTCGCAATCGCCGACGACGAGCGCAGTGTTTGGGCGCACCAACAGCGGCAGGCTCAGGAAGTCGTGTTGCTCCCGACGCCAGCGCCCGCCTTCGATCACCTCGCCGGTGAGAAAATGCGTCCAGCGGCCATCCGGAACGTAGTAATCCACCTCACCTTTGTCGGTGAAGACGGGCGCCACCAGTAGCGCTTCGCCCAACAGGTACTGGCGATCTAGCGTGTCGCACGCCGGGTCAGTGGGGAATTCTAGCAGCATTGGGCGCATCATCGGGAGGCCGCGCGTGTGCGCTTCGACTGCTGCAGCGTAAAGATAGGGCATTAACCGGCACTTGAGTTTGGTGAAGAAGCGCAGCACGTCGACCGATTCTTCGTCGAAGAGCCAGGGCACGCGATAGGATTGACTCCCATGCAGGCGGCTATGGGAGGAAAGCAGGCCAAATGCGCACCAACGCTTGTAGACTGCCGGCGGCGCAGTCTGCTCGAAGCCGCTGATGTCGTGACTCCAGAAACCGAAGCCGCAAAGCGCCAGCGACAGTCCCCCGCGCAGACTTTCAGCCATCGACTCGAAGGTGGCGGTGCTGTCGCCCCCCCAGTGCACTGGAAATTGTTGACCGCCGGTTGTGGCGGAGCGCGCAAAGACAAGGGCGTTGCCTTTACCGAATTTTTCCTCCAGCACACCGAAGACGGTCTTGTTATAGAGATAGGTGTAATAATTGTGCATCTTCACCGGGTCGGCGCCGTTGTGATACACAACATCGGTGGGGATGCGCTCGCCAAAATCGGTCTTGAAGCAATCCACCCCCATGTCGAGCAGGCGACGCAATTTGTCGCCATACCAGCGGCACGCGTCGGGATTGGTGAAATCGACCAGTCCCATGCCAGCCTGCCATAGATCCCACTGCCATACGTCGCCGTTGGGGCGCTTAAGCAGATAGCCGTTTGCCATACCTTCGTCGAACATGGCCGATTTCTGCGCCACGTAGGAGTTGATCCACAGGCAGATATGCAGCCCGCGCGCTTTCAGCCGCTGCAGCATCGCCTCCGGGTCGGGGAAGAGGCGGCGATCCCACTCGAAATCCACCCATTGAAACTCTTTCATCCAGAAGCAATCGAAATGGAAAACATGCAGAGGGATGTCGCGGTCGGCCATGCCCTGAATGAAACTGGTGACGGTCGCCTCATCATAGGAAGTCGTAAACGAGGTGCTCAGCCACAGCCCAAACGACCAGGCAGGCGGCAAGGCCGGGCGTCCGGTCAGCGCGGTGTAGCGTTCTATGACCTCCTTGGGCGTCGGCCCATAGATCAAACAATAGTCGAGCATCTCACCGGGTACGCTGAACTGCACGCGTTCGACCTTCTCGGAGCCAACTTCGAAGGAGACTTGCTCTGGATGGTTGACGAAGACGCCGTAGCCACGATTGGTCAGGTAAAAGGGGATGTTCTTGTAGGCGATCTCGCTGCTGGTGCCGCCGTCCTCATGCCAGAGATCGACGACCTGGCCGTTTTTGACAAAGGGCGTAAAGCGTTCGCCTAACCCATAAACGCATTCGCCCACGCCAAGATTGAGCTGCTCGTGGACAAAGCGGCCTTCCGGTGTATCGACATAGCCCATAGCCTTTGATCCGCTGCTGGTGATCACTTTGGCGCCGTCCATAAAGTCTACGCGCCAGTCGCCCGTTTTCGCCACGCGTACAGTCAGGGCGCCACTGGTCAGGCTGGCGGCTTCGGCGTCATTGTGGATTTCCACCGGCGCAACCTGACTGAACAACTCAAAATGCGGCGCGCGCGGACGTTGCCCTTTGAAGTGGACGATCTGCACACGCACAACATTGGGCAGCGGAGCCGTGAAGCGGATGGTGATTAACGGCTGATTGATCGTGTCGAAACGGTGTGGCGAGCGCCTGGTCAAGGCATAGACAGTCATCCCCTCAGCATCGGTCTCCACATCCAATACCTGCATCGCAAAGAAGGGGGTGACGTTGGGACGCATGGTCCAATAACCAGCTGTAAATTTCATACGAGCGTTTCCTGTTATTCTTTCCTGTCATTCTTTCACGGAGCCAGCCGTCAGACCGCCCACGATGTAGCGCTGCAAACTGGCGAAGACAACGATAATCGGCAGGGCAACCGTTGTGGCAACCGCCATCAGGTTATTCCACTCCGTACCATATTGGCCGATAAACTTGTTGAGCGCCGCCGTCGCCGGTTGAATCGTCTCGTTAGTCGTCAGCGTCATGGCAAAGAGAAATTCGCCCCAGCCCATCAGAAAAGCGAAGACGGCGACGGTGATCAGACCCGGCTGCACCAACGGCAAGATCACGCGCCAGAACGCGTCGAATTGATGACAGCCGTCGATCTTGGCGGCGGCCTCCAGTTCGCGCGGCACAGTAAGAAAGAAGGGGCGCAGCACGATCACAGCGAAGGGCAGCGTGAAGGTGGCGTCGGCCAGAATCAGCGCCAGGTAGGAGTTCACCAGCCCGATGCGGCTGAAGACAATGAAGAGCGGTGTGGCGATGACGATCGCCGGCAGCAGTTGGGTGAGCAAGAGTAACAACATGAAGAGTGTGGCGCCGCGCAGATTGAGACGCGCCAGGGCGTATGCAGCCGGCGCCGCCAGCAATAATGTCAGCAACATGACGCCCGTGCCTACGATCGCACTATTCAGGATCGAGCGCAGCGTGAGTGGATTATTGAGAACGGCGACAGAATAGGAACTAAAATTGGGCGGCCACGGAAACAAGCGCGGCGGTGTCTCGAAGATGGCTGCGCTGGTTTTCAGCGAGGTCGCCACCATCCAGTAAACGGGAAAGAGATAGGCCACGACGATCACCGCCGCCAGGATCGTCCATCCCAGCCCAGAACGATGAAGCGTTTTCCATGCATTCATGCGGCGGCCTCCTCGCGCTGACTCAACCAGAGATACCCCACAGCCACAATGCTCAGCGGTAGTAGCAGCAAGACCGCCGCAGCGGCGCCGTCGCCAAAGCGAAAGAAACTGAAGGAGAGTTGATAGACATAGATCGGCAGCACGGTCGTTGCATCCACCGGCCCGCCGCGCGTCATGACATACACGATGTCGAACACTTTAAAGGTGTAAATGAAGCCAAGCAAGAGCACGCTGAGCGCCACCGGTCGCATCAACGGCAGCGTGATATGGCGAAAGCCCTGCCAGCCTGACGCACCATCGATGCTGGCCGCCTCATAGAGCGAGCGCGAAATGCTTTGAAGTCCAGGTAGCAACAAGATCATATTGAAGGGGATGCCCACCCAAATGTTGGCAATGATCGTGCCGATCAGCGCAGTTTGCGGGTCGATGAGCCAGAAACGCGGTTTATCCAGCAGGCCGATGCCTATCAAAACGTAGTTAATGATGCCGTTGCCGCCTTCGAACATCCACCGAAAGACGCTGCCGCTGACAACGCTCGGCAACATCCAGCCCAACAGCATGAAGGCGCGCAAGAGTCCGTTGCCGGGAAAGCTGCGGTTGAAGAGCAAAGCCAGGGCAAAACCGATTGTAAATTGGAAGATGAGAGAGCCAACGGTGAAGAGCAAGGACAAGACGAACGCCTTCTGAAAGGCCGGATCGCCGACCACTCTGGCGTAGTTGTCTAACCCTACGAATGGTGCTGTGTCTGACAGGAAGGTGCCCACCGTCACGTCGTACACGCTCATGCGCAGGTTGGAGAGAATCGGGTAAATCATGGTCAACGAGATGAAGACCAACGCTGGTGCGATAAACAGGTAGTTGCCCCACTTGCGCAAGCGGGCGCGGCGCACCAAGCTATGTGTTTGCTCGCGCATCTCGGCGCCAGGCGCAGGATGTGCCATCAAACCTCCTCCAATCGCAAAGCCTGTACTGATGTGGATCATCTCCCAGGAAGTTGGGACCTTCCTGGGAGACAAACAAAAGGAGAGTCAAACGCAAATCATCAGGCAGGCAACAGTGGAGTGATCTTGGCCTGTGCTTCAACTACAGCCACATCCACTGGTTTCTGGCCGCTGATAGCCGCCTGCATCATCTCTTGGACGGCGTTGGAGATCTCAGGGTATTTGGGGCCATAGTTGCGCGGTTTGGCAACCTTGAGCTGATCCATGAAGACCTTGATCACCGGATCGGTTGTCCATGCTGCATCGGTGGCAAGTGTTGCCAGGCTTGGGAGTTTGCCCGCTCGCACCAGATACTCTTTCAGGTTTTCAGGCTCCTGGCGCCAGATGAGTAAGTTCCACGCTTCGTCAAAATGTTGGGTGGATTTGATGATCGCCATGTTCTCACCGCCCAGGATCGAAGCGCCCTGCTTTTCGGCAGGCAACACCGCCACATCCCAGGCCAAATCCGGAGCATCGCTCTTGAGCACCGGAATCTGCCAGGGACCGTTCACCATCATCGCTGCCAGGCCATTGACAAATTGGTCCTTTACATCTCCCTGCGTCCAGTTCAAGATGCCCGGCGACATATAGCCGTTCTGCACCAGATCCACCCACAATTGCAGCGCTGCGCGGCCACCGTCGCTATCCAGCGTCGCCAGGTCTTCGCCTGTCATCCACAAGAAAGGCAGCCACTGGAAGGCGCCCTCTTCTGTCTTGACGCCGGACATGGCAATGCCAAAGCCTTCTGTCTTGACGCCGGACATGGCAATGCCAAAGCGTTGTCCCTCGGTCAGCGCCGCCGCTGCTGCGCGCAGCTCATCCCAATTCTTGGGCGGTTCGATGCCCGCCGGCTCGGTGAATGCTTTGTTGTACCACTGCACCAGACAGTTGCTGTTGTCCGGGATGCCGTAATTCTTGCCCTGATAAATGGTGGAATCCCATGGGCCGGGGAAGTAGTCGCCGCCTTTGCCCCATGCAGCAATCGGATCGGTGATGTCGGCAAGCACGCCCAAAGAAGCAAATGAAGAGTGATCGGGATTGTCGATGATGGCCACATCCGGCAATTGTCCGGCGGCGGCGCCTTGCAACAACTTCTGCTTGAGATCGCCGAAAGGAATGAAGGTGCGTTCTACGGTAATGCCAGGATGTGAATCGTTGTATTTCTTCACCTGTTCCATGACGGCCACACCGTTGGCGGAGCTTTCATCGCCCATGTAATCCCACCAGGTGAGCGTGACGCCGCCAGCGCCCGGCGCCGCTGCTCCGCCTGCTGCTGGCGCAGCGCTACTGCCTGCTGGCGTCGCCGCCGGTGCACAGGACGCCAGGAACATCACACCTGTGCCGATCGCCATTCCCTCCAGGAACCGCCGCCGTGAAATCATGTTGTCTTTCATCCTGATCTCCTTTGTTGAAAGTTTTGTCAGAAACACAAACTGAACCTGCCAGTGTACAGGTGGCCGGAAAACATCGAAGCGTTTAGTCGAAGCGATTCGATGACAGGGTAGCATATGGACATGCGTCTGTCAATATCAAAAATTTGCTATTTTGATTGGGAGAGCGCCTCAAGCTGACGGCGAAACTCAGCGAACAGCGCCGCCAGCGCCGCAGGGGTGAAGTGTGCGTTCAGCCCACTCGGATTGGGCAAAACCCAAACCGGCGTTCCCGCCAGCGCGTCGGGCTGACGGCCGAGTTGCGCCTTAGGCTGGCGAAACGCTGTACGATAGGCTGTAATGCCCAACACAGCGACGGATTGGGGCTGGAAGCGGCGGACAATTTGTTCGAGTCGCGCCGCCCCTGCGATCAACTCGTCGGCGGACAACTCAGCGGCCGTGGCAGTGGCGCGATTTACGAAGTTAGTCACGCCGCAGCCGTAGTCGAGAAGCTGGCGTTGTTCTGATGGATGGAGCTGACGTGGTGTAAAGCCGGCGGCATGAAGTGTGGGCCAGAAGCGGTTGCCGGGTCGCGCAAAATGCTGCCCACTCCAGCCGGAATAAAGTCCCGGATTGATGCCAACGAAGAGCACGCGCAAGCCAGGCGCGATGACATCGGCAATGCTGCGATCGGCGGCAGCGCGTAGCTCGGTCGGCGAGGGCTTGTCCTGTGTGCTCATGGCAGGAGAGTATAGCACAGGCGCCGACAGGTGGACGGGTGTGATTTTTTCTTCATTTTTGGCCTCGTTGTCTGTCGGGTACAATAGCGCCCACGACCTATCCCAACGCGCTGCCATCAGAAGATCGGCGAATGCCAAAGGAGACAACCTATGGGTGGATTTGCCACTGTGGCCGACATTGAGGCGTTTGAGGCGACGCCGTTGACCGACCGCAACTTGCCGGAGAGCACCTATGCCGCCATCCGGCGCACTGCGGAAGATTATCCTGAGGGGACGGCCCTGCTTTTCTTTTTGCAAGGGACGGCTTACCAGCAGGCCGTGTCATTTACCTATCGCCAGTGGCTGGCTAAAGTGCACCAGACTGCCAACATGCTGCACGATTTAGGGCTGCGTCCTGGCGCCACCGTCAGCTATATCCTGCCCAACCTGCCGCAAACCTATCTGGCGCTCTATGGAGGCGAAGCCGCTGGCGTCGCCAACCCGATCAATCCCTTGCTCGAGCCGGCGGGATTAGCCGAGATCATGAACGCTGCGCAAACCAGGATTCTGATCACGCTGGCGCCTTTCCCCAAAACCAACATCTGGGAAAAGGTGGCGGCGGCGGCGGACAGTGTGCCAACGCTGGAAACGATTTTGCAAGTCGACCTTGCCAACTATGCGCGTGCTCGATTTCGACAAGACGCTGGCAGCCTATCCCGCCGATCGGTTGATGAGCGGGCGGGTAATCGGGCGCAACGAGATCGCTTCCTATTTTCACACCGGCGGCACCACCGGCGCGCCCAAACTCGCCATGCACACCCACTTCAACGAAGTCTACGATGCCTGGATGGGGACGGTCGCGGTCGATGTGCAACGGGATGAACGCATGTATTTGGGGCTGCCGCTGTTTCACAATTACGGCGCCATTGCCGTGGGGTTGGGCGCCTGGATCGCTGGCGCAACGTTGGTGATGGGCACGCCGCAGGGGTTCCGGGGTGAAGGCGTCATCCCTAACCTGTGGAAGATTCTCGCTCACTATCAAGTCAATTCACTGGGCGCCGTGCCGACGCTCTTCAAAGCTCTGCTCAACGTGCCGGTGGGTGACGCCGACATCTCTCCCCTGAAAGTGGCGATTTGTGGTTCGGCGCCGCTGCCGGTGGAGCTGGCGCGTCAATTCACTGCGCAGACGGGCGTCAATATTCTGGAAGGATACGGGCTGACGGAAGGCACATCAGTCTCTTCGGTCAACCCGCGTGCCGGCGAACCCCGTATCGGCTCCATTGGGCTGCGCTATCCCTATCAGGAGATGCGCGTTGCCCTCCTGGACGGCGAACGTTTCGTGCGCTTCTGTGAACCGGAGGAAGTCGGCACGGTGATTATCCGGGGGCCGAATGTCTTTCCCGGTTACAAGGATGAATTTCACAATCGCGGCGCTTTTATCGATACAGGCGATGGCAAGGGACGCTGGCTCAACACCGGCGATCTCGGCTATCAGGATGCCGACGGCTTCTTCTGGCTCACCGGTCGTCAAAAGGAGCTGATCATTCGCGGCGGCCACAACATCGATCCGCGCCAGATCGAAGAGCCATTGCATCGGCATCCGGCGGTGGCGTTGGTGGCGGCAGTCGGGCGTCCCGATGCGCGCGTGGGTGAATTGCCGGTGGCCTACGTGGAACTCAAGCCGGGCGCCACCGTTACGCCGGAGGAATTGCTGGAGTTTGCC
>CZCA01009008.1_pt1 | contig 12372 bp, 13 predicted proteins | sample 591981 | NCBI WGS metagenome assembly CZCA01 (sample SAMEA3556810, study PRJEB10932) | anaerobic digester metagenome
GGCCGGGCATTTTCACACCAAGGCACTGTCGCCTGATGAGGAGCTTGACATCATAGCGACGACGGTGAAGCGGTGGGTGGCCGATCACCCCGACAAGACTGTGGCGATCCTGGCGCCCGACAATCGGCGCGGAGAGGCTATCGTCAGCCGCCTGCGGCGCGATGACATTGCTATCGATGACGATCTGCTGCGCACGAACACAGGGACGCGCGCCACAGCTCGCATCCTTGCCACGATCACCGGCTACATTGCTGATCCGCAGTCCTCTGTGTTGCTCCGCCGCGTGTGGGAGGAGGTCTGGTATCCGCAGTGGGCGCAGCGCCGACAACCCCAGGAAGAAGTTGCATCGGCGATGAGCAATGATAAGCTGCCCGAACCAGTGCGGGTTTTTGCGCAAGCGTTGGGCAAGTTACGCCAACCGGAAAGCTTTGTGTTCCCTGAACAGCGAGATTTTCTCGACAGCTTGAGCTGGCTGGACGGCATGGAGCGTTTTCGCAATCTGCTGCAGGCGTTTCGCGCCGACCTGCAGCGGTGGAGCCGCGCTGTGGTGCTGCCGGTCGATGAACTGCTGCTGACGATCGGCAACGACATTTTCACCGAACCGGCTGACCTGGCGTTGACGCATCGGCTAGCGGTGCTGCTTGCCAAGCTGGCGAACGAGAATCCGGCGTGGCGGCTGCCCGAGCTGGCCGGCGAGTTGGAGAACATCGCGCAGAACAAGCGGCGATTGTTGGGTTTCACGGAGGAGAGCACCGGCTACGCAGCTAAACCCGGTGTGGTGACGGTGGCGACAATGCACGCCGCCAAAGGTCTGGAGTGGGATCGAGTGTATCTCACGGCGGTGAACACCTTCAGTTTTCCGAGCGGGCTGCCCGACGAGCAATATCGTAGCGAGCGCTGGTATGTCCGTGATACGCTCAACCTGGCGGCGGAGGCCGAAGCGCAGCTGCGCCAGCTTCACATGGGCACACTCGATGAGTATGTTCCCGGTCGCGCCAGTGAACAAGCGCGACTCGATCTGGCGGCGGAGCGGCTACGGCTCTTCTACGTCGGCATCACCCGCGCCCGTCGCGAGCTGATCGTGACCTATAACACCGGGCGTCAGGCAGAAAAGAATCCACTGCCGCCCGCACTGCCGTTTACGGTGCTGGCGGAGTATACGCGCGCTATGCAAGGAAAAGCGATAGAACCCGGATAGCGCGGATTGGGCAGGTTCGCGCGGATCAAGTGAAAAGCATCGGCGTGAATCCGCCGAATCCGCGACATTCGCGTTCTATTGATCGCGCCAGGGGACGCAACAAACGATGAGTAAATCCAGGAAGAAGGCGTTTGTCAGCGGTTGGGTTGGAAACTGTCGGGCGCAGGCGGCGGCGGTTACGTGATCTTTGTCGCCGAGCGGCCCCTGCCTGAGAGTATGCGAATTGTCGTGCGGCGGCGCCTGGAGTAAAATACAGGAGGAACGTAGCTCGACGTGGAGATGCACAATGCCTGACGCCGTCCTGGAGCAGTTGCTTGAATCACCCAAATTAAATGTCTTGTTTGCACAGCTTCAGCGCATTGTGAGCGAGGAGCAGGCGCGGCGTCAGCACTTCTACGCCACCTTGCATGAGGGCGAAAAGCGCGAGTTCATCAACGGAGAAGTGATTGTGCAATCCCCTGTAAAGTTGCGCCACAGTTTAGCCAGTTACAACCTGGCAATGTTGTTGGGCGCCTACGTGCGCAGGCGCAAGCTGGGATTGGTAGCCCATGAAAAGCTGCTGATCGCTTTAACCCGCAACGACTATGAACCGGATGTCTGCTTTTTTGCAGCAGACAAAGCTGCTACTTTTCAGCCCGACCAGATGATCTTTCCTGCACCTGATTTTGTCGCCGAGGTGCTCTCGCCGAGCACGGAGGCGATCGACCGCGGCGTTAAGTTCGAGGATTATGCGGCGCATGGCATCACGGAATACTGGATTATTGACCCTGACAATGAGCGTATCGAGCAATATCTCCTGGAGGGTGAGGCTTACACATTAGCGTTCAAAGCCGACAGCGGCGTCGTGCGCTGCCGGGCTGTGCCGGGTTTTGTTGCACCGGTGCGCGCAGTGTTCGATGAAGCAGAGAATCTGGCGGCATTACAGCGTGCGGTGGAGGACTGAGCGTGCGCTTTTTCAACACTGCCGGCCCAGTAGACCCAGAGATCCATTACTGCATCCCGCCGCTGGAGCGACTTGATCTAAGTGAGATCATGTTGCTGATCCAGCAGCACAAGTATTTTGTGCTCCATGCCCCGCGCCAGGTGGGGAAGACCTCCTATTTGCTAGCGCTGACGGAGCACTTGAACCACACCGGTGACTATCGGGCTGTCTATGTTAATGTGGAGCAGGCGCAGTCGGCGCGTGGCGACGTTGAGGCGGCTATGCCAGCGATCCTGGATGCGGTAGCCTCTGGCGCCGAGATTTACGCACAGGACGCTTTCCCACGCACAATCTGGCGCCCGTTATTGACCGACGTGGGGCCGCATGGGGCGCTGAGGGCATTGCTGGAGCGGTGGGCGCAGCAGAGCAACAAGCCGCTGGTGCTGATGATCGACGAGATCGACTCGCTGGTGAGCGACACGTTGATCGCGGTGCTGCGTCAGTTGCGTTCGGGCTATGCGCAGCGCCCGGCGGCGTTTCCACAGAGCGTGATTTTGTGTGGGGTGCGCGATGTGCGCGACTACCGCATCCACACGAGCGACGGCAAGGAGATCATCACCGGCGGCAGCGCGTTTAACATCAAAGCGCGGTCGCTGCGCATGGGTGACTTCGACGAAGAAGAGGTCTATCGGCTGTATGCGCAGCACACTGCAGAGACGGGACAGGTGTTCGAGCCGGAGGCGCTGGCAACTGCCTGGCAGCTCACGCTTGGTCAACCCTGGCTGGTGAATGCACTTGCCGAGGAAGCCTGTTTCGAGATTACCGAGGGGCGGGATCGCAGCCAGCCGATCACGCGCGCATTGATCGAGGAGGCGAAGGAGAACCTGATCCTGCGCCAGGAGACGCACCTGGATCAGCTGACCGACAAGCTGCGCGAGCCGCGTGTGCGGCGCGTGATCGAGGCGGTGCTGGTCGGAGGGCAACTGCCGACCGAGGTCAGTGACGACGATATTCAGTATGTGACCGACCTGGGCTTGATACGCCGCAAGCCGAATGTGGCGATCGCCAACCCGATCTATCAAGAAGTTGTGCCGCGTGCGCTGGCGATCACGGCGCAGGATTTCATTCCACAGCAGGCGGCGTGGTATGTGCAGCCTGATGGTCGGCTGGACATGGAGAAGTTGCTGTCGGCGTTTCAGCAATTCTTCCGCGAGAACAGCGAGGCGTGGCTGGAACGCTTCGACTACAAAGAGGCGGGGCCGCAGTTGCTGATGCAGGCGTTCTTGCAGCGCATCGTCAACGGCGGTGGTTTCATCGGGCGGGAGTATGCGTTGGGACGCAAACGCACCGACCTGCTGGTGCGCTGGCGGATACCGGGCGGCGAACAGCGCGTCGCCATCGAATTGAAGGTGAGCCAGGGGGATGTAGAGCGCACCATCGCCGCCGGCGTGCCGCAGACGTGGGAGTACATGGACAAGTGCGGCGCCGAAGCCGGGCATCTGGTGATCTTCGACCGTACGCCGGGGAAGGTGTGGGGAGAGAAAATCTTCCAGCGTGCGGTAGAATACCAGGGAACGCCGATCCGGGTGTGGGGGATGTAGGGGCTGCCGCTGGCGAGAAAGGAAGTATGCGATGACTCTCGAACTTGTTCCACCACTGAGGAAAAAGATCGTTGAGAAGTTGAACCACGTGCCGGAGGACGATCTGTCCGAAGTCATGGACTTTCTTGAGTTTCTGGCGTGGAAGGCTCAACAAACGCCGGCGCCCCCTGTGAAATCGAGTTCCACAGCAGAAGTCTTGAGGGCGCTACGCGGACGTGGCAAGGGCGAACGACTGGTCGAACGCCTATTGGCCGCGCGGCAGGCTGATCAGACGATCGATGAACAGAGTCATGACTACCTACGTTCTTGATACGTCGGCCTGGCTGACCTTCATCGAAGACGAAGCCGGCGTTGAGATCGTCCAGAAGGTGCTGGAAGAGGCGGATGCAGGCGAGTCAGAGGTGTTTACCTCCTTCATGAGTTTCATGGAAGTGCATTACATCACGCAGCAAGAGCGAGGAATCCAAGAAGCAAAGGAACGGATCGCTCTGATGATGGCACTGCCAATCGAACGTGTGGATTCAAGCGAGACGCAAGGGGTGCTGGCAGCAAAGTTGAAAGCAGAGCACCGCCTTGCGGTTGCTGACTGTTGGATTGCCGCACTGGCTATGGAGCGGCAGGCGGTGCTGGTGCATAAAGACCCTGAATTTGAACAGGTGGAAGCAAGGTTGCAGGTCTTGAAATTGCCCTATAAGGTAGATGCAATCTAAGGTTCGGTCACGCATTGAGGAGTACCTGGACGAGTGCGGCGCCGAAGCCGGGCATCGGGTGATCTTCGACCGCACGCCGGGAAAGGCGTGGGGAGAGAAAATCTTCCAGCGCATGGTAGAATACCAGGAAACGCCGATCCGGGTGTGGGGAATATGATGGCTGACTGGCAAGAGGTACAAGGTGTGAGCGCAATCACCGCGCAGCACGAGCAACAGCGCGAAAAGCTATACTTGCTTGCAGAACGCCTCCGCCCAGTCTTCGAGAAATATGGCGTGCTTCGCGCCATAATCTTTGGATCATGGGCACGCGGCGATCAGTCACGACGCAGCGACATCGATCTGATCCTGGTGCAAGAGACTGATAAGCGATTTCTCGACCGGACTGCCGGCATCCTTTGGGACATTACGGCAAACGCACCGGGTTGCGATGTCGATCTGCTGATCTACACTCCATCGGAATTAGAAGCAATCCAAGATCGCCCATTCGTGGCGAGGGCGCTGCGTGAGGGGGTGGTGCTATATGAGCGTGCCGAAGAATTTGCACCAGGCTGAGCGCTGGTTGCTGACTGCGCAAGAAGACCTGCGCGCAGCGGAAACGCTGGCATCTGCCAACCTGCACGCGCAAGCATGTTTTCTGGCGCAACAAAGCGGCGGAAAAGCGCTAAAGTCGGTTTGGTATGCGATAGATAGCGATCCGTGGGGGCATTCGCTTCAGCGTCTCTTGAACGAGTTCCCGCAACGGGAATTGCTGATGACTGACGCGGATATGAGTCAAAGCGCCAGTTTGCTCGATCAATACTATATCCCGACACGGTATCCGAATGGGCTGCCCGACCTGACGCCCGGACAGGTCTACAGCGCAGCAGATTCGGCGCGAGGGATTGCAGCGGCAACGCTAATCGTGAGTGCGTGTCGGCGCTGGCTTGATGGGCGTTATGTGCTGATGGAGCGGAGCAAACAAGACGATCCGGACAGAGCTTCGGACTAAAGCAGAAAAGCTGAAAATACGTTTTGACTGAAGAATCAACCTCAGCGCGGTCAGAACAGACTTCACATGAAGCCAAACCAGTTGAGCCATCAAGCTCGGCGTCTGCCCAGGCTGATGACATCTCATCGTCACCGGGTGGGCAGCAGACCCCGATCGCCTTCCGCGCTGTTCGCGGCGGCATCTGGTTGCTAGGCAGTTCCTACTGGACGCTTGCCTTTGGGTTTGTGGCCAACATTTTCCTCATGCGTTTGCTTACGCCGCAGATCTATGGCGAATTTGCGTTAGGGATGTTCTTTTACAGCCTGTTTCAGTTGCGCGGGAAACTGGGTCTCAACTTTGCGTTTGCACAACAAAAAGCCGTCACCGGTGAGACGGTCGGCACGCTGTTCACGCTGGATGTGTTGCTGGGACTGGGCGGTCTGTTGCTGACGCTGGCAGCGACGCCATTCCTTTTGTATTTTGGCTATTCACAAGCCGTGCTGATCGTGGCGGTGGCGATGGCTGTGCTGGCGTTCCTTGAGAGCTTTCTGGCCGTCTTCGGCGTCGTGCTGGAGGCAAATCTGCACTTCAAACCCGTGAGCATCATTAGTAGTGTGGTCATGCCCATTTCCTATGTTCCTGCGTTTCTGTTGGCGATGGGCGATGGCAAACAATACAGCCTGCTGGCGCAGGCGGCTGCGTTCTCGATCCTCGGGCAGATCGTCGGGTTGTTCTATATTCTCCATGCACTGCGTCCGCTGCTCCGGCTTCACTGGCAATATCGTCCAGCGCTGGCTGTCGACTATCTGCGGTTTGGCGCCACCACTGGCATCGGCAATTTTATCGCGGGACAGGTGACGCAGCTCGACAATTTTATCCTGGGGACGCTTTCCGGCACGACGGCGCTGGGGTATTATGACCGCGCCTACCGGATCGCGCAGTGGCCGGCGCTCTTGCTCAACGCCGTGATCGGACGGGCGGCTGTGTTCACTTACAGCCAGTTGCGAGATGATCATGAACGGCTACAGCGTTCGTCAACCATGCTGTTGTGGATTTCGGCGAATGTCGCAACGCCGGTCGCGCTGGCGCTGTTCTTGAGCGCACCTGACCTGGTGCTGCTCTTGTTTGGCGCCCAGTGGTTGCCGGTTGTCCCGATTCTGCGCATCTTGCTGTTAGTGTCGGTTGTGCGTCCGCTGTGGGAGAATCTGGGCGCTCTGTTTATCGGCGTTGGGCAACCGCGCCGGATCATCGAAGTGTCGCTCGTGCAACTTGCGGTGCTGGCGGTCGCCGGATTGCTGCTGGCGTACACGGCTGGCGCGGCTGGTATGGCGATGGCTGTCGTTCTGTCCGCCGTGGTTGGACTGCTGGTCGCCTACTCGATGCTGCGCCGCCTGTTCCAGTTGCCGCTCTGGGACACCTTTGCGGGCCCATTTCTGGCGGCAGGACTGACGCTGGCGCTATACTGGGGATTGGTGCGAGTTGTCGGCAGCGAATTGCCGCTCTGGCTTGCCGTTGCCTGGAAGGTTGCCTGGGCGCTCCTGGGTTTCGTACTGTTTTCGGCGCTGGTGCAGCCAACACAATTCCGCAGCCGTCTGGCGTACATTCTGCGTCTGGCGCGTAAGCAAGCTGCGTGAGATGACCGCAAGGATGCATGAACTGATGCAAATCACAGAAGGTATGCAATGAGAGTTGTCATTCTGGCCGGTGGACTGGGCACTCGCCTGGCGGAAGAAACAACGGTGCGCCCCAAACCGATGGTCGAGATCGGGGGGCGCCCGATTCTGACGCACATCATGGGCTGGTATGCAGCGCACGGCTACAAAGAATTTGTGGTTGCGCTTGGCTATAAGGGCGAGATGATCAAGCAATATTTCATGCACTACTACGCGCTGAACAGTGACATCACCGTGGCGCTGGGGACAGGGCAATTGACGGTGCATGATAGCCCGCACAGCGACTGGACGGTGCATCTGGTCGACACTGGCGCACACACCATGACGGGCGGTCGCCTGCGGCGCTTGCACCAGTGGCTGCCGGATGAAACCTTCATGATGACCTACGGCGATGGGTTGTCCAACGTCGATATCCGGGCGTTGCATGCGTTTCATGTACGCCACGGTCGCCTGGCGACGGTGACGGCAGCGCGCCCGCCGGCCCGCTTTGGCAACATCCAGCTCGACGGCGATCAAGTGTTGCGTTTTGCCGAAAAGCCCCAGGCAGGCGAGGGCTGGATCAATGCAGGGTTTTTTGTGCTCAACCGCGCAGCGCTCGATTTTATTGAAGGCGACGAAACGATTTGGGAACGCGCCCCGCTGGAACGTCTTGCTCAGGAGGGGCAATTGATGGCGTATCAACACGAAGGCTTCTGGCAGCCAATGGATACGCTGCGCGAGAAGCAGTACCTGGAGGAACTCTGGCAGAGCGGGCAAGCCCCGTGGCGGGTGCAGTCATGAGCAGTTTCTGGCGCGACCGTCCGGTCTTTGTCACCGGCGCCACCGGGCTGGTGGGCGGGTGGCTGGTGCAACGGCTGTTGGCGGCGGGAGCGGATGTGGTGTGCCTGGTGCGCGATTGGGTGCCACAGTGTGAGCTGGTGCGGACAAACGCCATTGCCCGCGTCAAGGTCGTGCGCGGCGATGTGCGCGACCAGGCGTTGCTGGAGCGCGCCCTGGGTGAGCATGAGATCGACACGGTGCTGCATCTTGCCGCTCAGACCATCGTGGGAATCGCCAACCGCAACCCGATTTCGACCTTCGAGACCAACATCCAGGGTTCCTGGGCGTTGCTGGAAGCGTGTCGGCGCAGTCCGCTGGTCAGACAGATCGTCGTGGCGTCCTCCGATAAGGCGTATGGCGATCAGGAGGTGTTGCCGTACGACGAGACCACGCCGCTGCAGGGCCAGCATCCCTACGATGTCAGCAAATCGTGCGCCGACCTGATCGCCCACGCCTATGCCAAAAGCTACGAACTCCCGGTTGCCATCACGCGTTGTGGCAATTTTTATGGTGGGGGAGACCTGAATTGGAATCGGATTGTGCCTGGTACGATTCGCGCCATTCTGCGCGGGCAGCGCCCGGTGATTCGATCCGATGGGCGCTACATTCGTGATTATTTCTATGTCGAGGATGGCGCGGCGGCGTACATGCTGCTGGCGGAGCGCCTGGCGAGTCAACCTGACCTGCGCGGCGAGGCGTTTAATTTTTCCAATGAGCTGCAGGTCACGGTGCTCGACCTGGTTCAAGCCATCCTGAACCTCATGGGTACAGACCTGACGCCGGAGATTCGCAACGAGGCCGCGAACGAGATTCGCCATCAATTTCTGAGCGCTGCCAAAGCCAGACGCGTGCTCGGTTGGACGCCCCTCTTCACACTGGAGGAAGGTCTGGCGCGGACGATTGCATGGTATCAGGAGTTTCTTACGCGTGAGTGATCGAGCCGATGAATTGCGCAGCCAGATCATGGCGCTGACGGCGGAGTATTATGCGGCGGCGTTTGCCCCCACGGAATTTGTGCCCGGCGTTTCGCCGGTGCCCGTTTCGGGCAGGGTCTTCGACGCCAGCGAAGTGCAGCATCTGGTCGACGCCAGCCTGGACTTCTGGCTAACGACGGGGCGCTTTGCTGCGCAGTTCGAGCGAGAGTTTGCCAGGTTCATGGGGGTGCGCCATGCGGTCCTGGTGAATTCAGGGTCATCGGCGAACCTGCTGGCGCTGGCCTGTCTGACTTCCCCCAAATTGGGCGACCGCGCCTTGCAGCCAGGCGACGAGGTGATCACCGTTGCGGCTGGCTTCCCCACCACGGTCAATCCGATCCTCCAGAATCGACTGACGCCGGTCTTTGTGGACGTGACAATCCCGACCTACAATATCGATGTCACGCAGCTGGAGTTGGCGCGTTCTGAGAGGACGCGCGCGGTGATGATTGCGCACACGCTGGGCAACCCCTTCGATCTGGATGCGGTGGTGGACTTCACACGCCGCCATAACTTATGGTTGATCGAGGACTGTTGTGACGCTGTAGGCGCCACGTACAACGGTCAGAAGGTGGGAACCTTCGGCGATCTGGCGACGGTCAGCTTCTATCCGGCGCATCACATCACGATGGGCGAAGGCGGTTGCGTCCTGACCAACAGCAGCCGGCTGAAGACGTTGGTGGAGTCCTTCCGCGATTGGGGGCGCGATTGCTGGTGCGAGCCGGGCAAGGATAACACATGCGGCAAGCGCTTCGACTGGCAACTCGGCGAACTGCCGCATGGCTATGATCACAAATACACCTATTCGCATATCGGCTACAACCTCAAAGCGACCGACATGCAGGCGGCGGTGGGCGTGGCGCAGCTGGCAAAGCTGCCAGCCTTCATCGAAGCCAGGCGTCGGAATTTTGACATCCTCTGGCGGGGGTTGAGCGATCTGCAGGATGTTCTGGTGCTGCCGCAGGCCACGCCAGGCGCGGAGCCGAGCTGGTTTGGGTTTCCGATGACTGTGGCTGAAGGCGCGCCGTTTACGCGTAACGAACTTGTTCGATTCCTGGAAAAACATAAGATTGGAACGCGGCTATTGTTTGGAGGCAATCTAGTTCGCCAGCCAGCATATCGCAACCAGTTCTATCGCACTGTTGGCGAGTTGACAAGCAGTGACCGCATCATGAACAACACATTCTGGATTGGCGTCTATCCTGGCTTGAATGAAACGATGCTGCGCTTTGTTATCGAAACTGTCAGTCACTTTGTCAGTTGCGCTGTGTAGAGGCGCACCCGCATCAAGCGTATGTCAACCATCGTGATCAGCGGCGCATCCGGCTTTTTGGGTAGCCACCTCGTTCGCCATTTTGCCAGGGATGGTCATCATGTGATTGCCCTGGTGCGCGCCCGAAGCTCTTTACGTCGTTTGAGTGATGTACTGAACAGGGTGCAATTGCATGTTGTTGATGTGGAGAATTGGGAAGACCTGCTGATTGCGCAGAGACCGATCGACGCAGTGATCCACACCGCAACCGACTACGGACGTACTGGCGTCTCTTTGAGCAAACTGGTGGATACGAACGTTGTCTGGGCGTTGCGCATCGCCGAGGCATCCATCCAGGCGCAGGCGACCTGTTTTCTGAACGCCGGGACAGCGCTGCCGCCAGAGGTGAGTCCATATGCGCTAAGTAAATATCATTTTGCACAATGGCAAATGCTTCTGGCGGAGAACTCTGAAACGAGTTTTGTCGACGTTGCGCTAGAGACGTTGTATGGAGAAGACGACGATCCGGCAAAATTCATCACGCATGTGATCACTAGCTGCCTGGACAATGTGGAACGACTTGCCTTGACCACTGGCGAGCAAAAGCGGGACTTTGTCTACATACAAGACGTAGTCGCAGCATTTGCCCGACTGGTGGAGTTTTACACCGGCGTTCAGGCGCAACAATGCTCAAGCCGATACGCAACTTATGCGGTGGGGAGCGGCGTCGCTGTTGCCGTTCGTCAGGCGGTTGAATTGATCCACCGACTCACCGGGTCTCGAACTTTTCTGGATTTCGGCGCAGCGCCACACCGCACGCATGAGGTCATGTTTTCGCAGGCGAACCTTGCTGCCATGCGGAGATTGAACTGGGCGCCGCAGTACGACCTGGAAGAAGGATTAAGCCGCACGATTGCGTGGTGGAGGCTGCATAAGGAGGAGCGATTACAATGCGCTGGCTGATTACTGGGGGATGCGGTTTTCTCGGCGCTAACGTGGCTGACCACTGTCTGGCACGCGGGGAGGAGGTCGTTGTTCTCGACAACCTGAGCCGGGTAGGCAGCAGCCAAAACCTGGACTGGCTACGCGCGCGTCACGGTCAGGATTGGCGCATGGTGCAGGAGGATATTCGCAACACTGACGGCGTCGCACATCTCATCGCAGAAGTGAAGCCTGATGCTATTATCCACTTGGCCGGTCAAGTGGCAATGACTACTAGTCTTGCCAACCCTCGGCTCGATTTTGAGATCAACGCGCTTGGTTCCCTCAATGTACTGGAAGCCGTTCGCTTGAAGTCCTGCGAATCAATCGTTCTGTACTCATCTACAAACAAAGTATATGGTGACCTGGAATGGGTGCATTATGTCGAAACGCCTACGCGCTATGTTACGCCTGATTATCCCAATGGTTTTGACGAAAGCCTTCCGCTGAGCTTTGAATCGCCGTATGGTTGCTCCAAAGGGTGTGCTGACCAGTATATGCTGGATTACGCCCGTATGTTTGGCATCCGTACTGTAGTTTTTCGCCATTCCTCGATGTACGGCGGGCGCCAATTCGCCACCTACGATCAAGGGTGGGTGGGCTGGTTTTGTTTGCAGGCGCTGCAGACGGCTCGCAGCCCAGCTGAGCATTCCTTCACCATCTCTGGAAATGGCAAACAGGTGCGCGACGTCCTGCATGTCGATGATCTCGTGCGGCTTTATCTGGACTGTACAGCACCTCACATTGATCAGGCGGTGGGGCAAGTCTTCAATATTGGCGGCGGGATGGAGCAAAGTCTTTCGCTCCTGGAACTCCTACAATTTTTGGAAAATACGCTAGAGATTGCACTGAATCCTCAACGCCTGCCGCCGCGCGCCAGCGATCAGAAAGTGTTCGTCGCCGATATAGCCAAAGCCAGGCGCCTGTTAAGCTGGACGCCGCGCATCAGCGCGCAAGAAGGCATTGTCAACATGCTGGCTTGGTTGCAAACTGAGGTGACGCCATGAAACAGCCTCTGCTCACTATCGCTATCCCCACCTACAATCGGGCGCAGAAACTGGATAAACAGCTCGCCTGGGCAGTCAACGCCATCGATGGCCGCTGGGATGAGGTGGAATTGATCGTGTCGGACAATGCCTCGCCTGATGAAACGCCGCAGGTCTGTGAGAAATGGAAAGAACGGAGTGGTGGATGTCTGAAGATATCGCGACAACTGCAAAACATAGGACTTGCGCGCAATGTTCTATTCTGCATCAAAAAAGCGCAAGGCGAATT
>CZCA01003338.1_pt1 | contig 12302 bp, 9 predicted proteins | sample 591981 | NCBI WGS metagenome assembly CZCA01 (sample SAMEA3556810, study PRJEB10932) | anaerobic digester metagenome
GAGGGGGCGGGAACGTGCTTCCTCGATCCCGCCCGCCGCATCCTCGCCGGCGTGGGCGAGGCGGTCGCCGAGGCCCAGCGCGCCGCGCGCGGAGAGTCGGGCGAACTGCGGGTGGGTTTCACCTCCTCGCTGCCCTTCACCGATCTGCTGCCCGACGCGCTGCACGCCTATCGCCGGCGCTATCCGGCGGTACGCCTGCAGCTGCGCGAGATGTTCACGCCGGAGCAGTTCGGCGCGCTCGCGCGCGGCGAGCTCGACGTCGGCTTCGTGCGCCTGCAGGGCGGGCGCGCGCCGGACGGCATCGTGCTGCGTGAGGTCGCGCGCAATCCCTTGCGGGTGGTGGTGAACGTGGGCCATCGGCTGGCCGCGGGCGGAGCGGTGGCGGTGGCCGAGCTGCGCGATGAGGATTTCATCAGCTTCCCGGCCGATGTCGGCACCGACCTGCCGGCCGTGCTGCGCGCGCTCTGTCGTGAGGCGGGTTTCGAGCCGCGTATCGTGCAGACGGCGCGCGAGGCGACGACGCAGATCGGCCTGGTGGCGGCCGGGCTCGGGATCGCGGTGCTGCCGGCGCCGCTTGAGACGGTGCGGATGGCGCGGGTGCGTTATCTGCCGCTCGCCGACGTCGAGGCGCAGTTCCGGCTAGCGGTCGCGACCGCCGCGGGGCCGGTCGGGCCCTTGCTCGGCGGCTTTCTCGAGGTCATCGAGGGCCTCGTGCCGGCGGACTGAGCGCCCCTGCGTGTATCGGTTCGACTGATGCGCCCGTTCAGGCGGCCGGATGGGGCGTGAAGAAGCGTTGCCGCGTCTCGTCCGGGAGCTCCATGCCGGTGTTGCGTGCGCGCTGCAACAGCTCCCAGTAGTAGCGATACGAGGCGCGGTCGTGCAGGCGCCCCTTGTGCTGGATCGGTCCCCAGGCAGCATCCTGCGCGGCGATCAGGATCTCGGACGCTTCCTCGACCTCGGAGAAGTCGGGCTGCATCGCGGCGATGATCGGCAGGATCTGGTTGGGGTGGATGCTCCACATGCGCAGGTAGCCGAATTCGCGGCGGGCGCGCTCGGCGTCGTGGCGGATCACGGCGACGTCCTGCAGTTCGGTGGTGACGTTGTGCGAGGGCACGACGCCGTTGGCGAGCGCGGCGGCGGCGATGTCGGCCTTGGCGCGCACGATCAGCGGGTGCTCGAACTGGCCCGGGCTCTTCATCGCGCTGCCGGGGATGGCGCCGTGGTGGCCGGAGACGAAGTCCATCAGGCCGAAGTCGAGCGACTCGACGCCGTCGAGCGCGGCGATCTCCCAGGCTTCGCGCAGCGCGCCGTGGGTCTCGATCAGCACATGGACGGGGAGGGCGCGTTCCAGGCTGCAGGCGGCCTCGACGCGCCGCAGCTCGCGAATCTGTTCGGCTGCGTCGGCGGCCGAACGCACCTTGGGAAGGGTCACGAAGGCGAGGCGATGCCCGGCGCCGCCGACCAGGATCTCCAGGTCGCGCTGCCAGTGGGGGTGGGTGATGTCGTGGATGCGCGCACCGACGCGGCCGAAGTGGTTTTCCGCGCCATTGACGACGGCGACGACCATGCGCGCGTGCTCGGCCTCGGCGCCGGTGCGGGCGCCGTCCTCGCAGTCGCAGGTGATGTCGAACACCGGGCCGAGTTCCTGCTGCAGCTTGAGCGCCTTCATCATCAGCTTCTCGGCACCGGCGTAGTGGTCGACGGCGGGCAGGGCAGGGAAGGGTTTTTCGCCGGCGAACAGGACCTGGGCGGGGTGTAGCGACATGTCGGGCTCCTCGGATGGGCGGCGGCTCGTGCGCCGCGGTGGCGGCGTGGAGTCGCCGTATTGCGGCAAAGCGGGTCGCCGCGCAAAAGAAAAGGCCACGGATTTTACCCCGTGGCCTCGCGCGAGGGCGGCTCAGGGCCGCCCGGGAACGCTGATTACTTCAGCATGTCGGCCACGGCCGCGCGCTCGTCCTCGAGTTCCTTGAGCGTGATCGCGATCTTGCCCTGGGAGTACTCGTCGATCTCCAGACCCTGGATGATCTTGAACTGGCCGCCCTTGCACTCGCAGGGGAAGCCGAACACGATGCCTTCGGGGATGCCGTAGGAGCCGTCGGACGGAACGCCCATGGTGACCCAGTCGTTCGAGCCCAGCACCCAGTCACGCACGTGGTCGATGGCGGCGTTGGCAGCCGAGGCAGCCGACGACAGGCCACGGGCCTCGATGATGGCGGCGCCGCGCTTGCCGACGGTGGGCAGGAACACGTCGTTGTTCCAGGCGTGATCGTTGATCAGGGCCTTGACGCTGTCGCCGTTCGACTCGCAGAAGCGGTAGTCGGCGTACATCGAGGGCGAGTGGTTGCCCCACACGACCATCTTCTTCAGCGAGGACACTTCACGGCCGGACTTGGCGGCGAGCTGCGACAGCGCGCGGTTGTGGTCCAGGCGCAGCATGCCGTGGTAGTTGTTCGGGTTGGTGCGGCCGACCTTGATGGCGGCGGCGCGGGCGATGTAGGCGTTGGTGTTGCAGGGGTTGCCCACGACCAGCACGCGCACGTCTTCCTTGGCGTTCTCGGCGATGGCCTTGCCCTGGACGGTGAAGATGGCTCCGTTGGCGGTCAGCAGGTCGGCACGCTCCATGCCGGGGCCGCGCGGACGGGCACCGACCAGCAGGCAGACGTCGGCGTCCTTGAAGGCGACGTTGGGGTCGTCGGTGGCGATCATGCCGGCCAGCAGCGGGAAGGCGCAGTCTTCCAGTTCCATCATCACGCCCTTGACGGCCTTCTGGGCCTGGGGCAGGTCGAGCAGTTGCAGGATGACGGGCTGGTCCTTGCCCAGCATTTCACCGCTGGCGATGCGGAACAGCAGGCTGTAGCCGATCTGGCCGGCGGCGCCGGTGACAGCGACGCGCATGGGGGCTTTGCTCATGTAATTACTCCCTCGAGTGAGACGGTCGTGAATGTGCTGGAATCCTGCCCCGCACTGGCTGCGAAGGACTCGACTTGAGCCGCGTGAGCATGCATGTCTTGTCGTCCCGCAGGGCGTCGGCGCCCCGTTCGTGAGGCCGCCGGTGAGGCGCGGAGATACTAATGGCTTGGATTGACCCTGTCAAATAGCATCTTATGTCTTATATAAGACATAAGAGGAGTGATAGACGTTCTCTTTTTTTTATGCTCAAATGCGCGCATGTCGCATGAGTCGCCCACCTTTAGCCCGCTCTATCGCCAGATCAAGGCCTTGATTCTTCAGGCGCTTGAGACCGGGGAATGGCGACCCGGTCAGGCGATTCCCAGCGAGCAGGAGCTCGCCGCGCGCTTCAGTGTGTCGCAGGGGACTGTCCGCAAGGCGATCGACGAAATGGCTGCCGAGAATCTTCTTGTGCGCAAGCAGGGCAAGGGCACCTACGTTGCATCGCATAATGATCCGCGTGCCCTGTTCCGTTTTCTTCGTCTGGTCCCCGTTGATGGCGAACTGTCGTCGCCGCAGAGCATACCGCTGGACTGCTGGCGGGCAAAGGCCGGGCAGGAGGCCTCGCGGATGCTTGCGATCGAGCCCGGCGCATCGATCATCATCGTCCGGCGCCTGCTCAAGTTCTCGAACAAGCCGGTCGTGATCGACGAGATCTATCTACCCGGTGAACTTTTCCAGGGGCTGAGCGCAGAAACGCTTCAGGGCTGGCATGGCTCGCTCTACAGCCTCTTCGAGAGCCGGTTCGGCGTGCGCATGATCGGTGCGCAGGAGCGCATCCGCGCCGTCGCTGCCGATCGCGGCGCCAGCGATGCGCTGAAAGTTCCCGAGGGCACGCCGCTGCTGTCCGTCGAGCGCGTCACTTACACGTATGGCGACAGGCCGGTCGAGTGGCGGCGCGGCCTGTACTCGACTGCGGAGCATTTTTATCTGAACGAGCTGAACTGACGGGCGTTTTTGTAAGGTGTCGGCAAGCTCCGACGCTATAATTATGTCTTTTTCGGAGTCCGCGACGGGGTCCGTCGCACATGCAGAGGGGAGTCTTCATGTCAGAAGCGACAGTGCGTAAACAGAGGCCGAAGTACCTGGCTCTGAATGAGATCCGGCAGCCCTTGCCGGCCATCGTGTCGATCCTTCACCGGATCAGCGGCGTGGGCATCTTCCTGATGCTGCCCTTCCTGCTGTACCTGCTGGATCGCAGCCTCGGTTCGCCGGAGACCTTCGAGACCTTCGCCGCGGTGGTCGACAACTGGTTCATCAAGCTCGTGCTGTTCGGCCTGCTGTGGGCCTATCTGCACCACTTCTGCGCCGGCATCCGCTTCCTGCTCCTCGATATGCACAAGGGTGTCGATCTCGAGCCCGCCCGCAAGTCCTCGAAAATCGTCCTGGCCGTGAGCCTCGCGCTCACCGTGATCATTGGGGTGACACTATGGTGAAGCAACGCATCGTCGTGGGCGCGCATTACGGTCTGAAGGACTGGATCGCGCAGCGCGCCACCGCCGTCTACATGGCGATCTACACGATCATCTTCGCGCTCTGCGCATTCAGCCTGCGCGAGTTCAACTATCAGGAGTGGTCCGCGCTGTTCTCGCACGGCCTGTTCAAGTTCCTCAGCTTCCTGTTCTTCCTGTCGGTGTTCTATCACGCCTGGATCGGCGTGCGTGACCTGTGGATGGACTACGTGAAGCCGAACGGTGTGCGCCTCGCGCTGCACCTGGTCACCCTCTTCCTGCTCGTCGGCTACGCCGGCTGGGCGGCCCAGATCCTGTGGAGGCTCTAAGCGTGAACGTCGCGAAGCGTACATTTGATGCGGTCATCGTCGGCGCCGGTGGTGCCGGCCTGCGTGCAGCCCTGCAACTTTCCGAAGCCGGCCTCAAGACTGCCGTGCTGACCAAGGTGTTCCCGACCCGCTCGCACACGGTTGCGGCGCAGGGCGGCGTGGCGGCCTCGCTCGGCAACTCGACCGAGGACAACTGGCACTGGCACATGTACGACACCGTCAAGGGGTCGGACTGGCTGGGCGACCAGGACGCCATCGAGTTCATGTGCAAGAAGGCGAACGAAGTCGTCGTCGAGCTCGAGCACTACGGCATGCCGTTCGACCGTACCGACAACGGCAAGATCTACCAGCGCCCGTTCGGTGGTCACTCGATGAATTACGGCCAGGCGCCGGTGATGCGCTCCTGTGCCGCAGCCGACCGTACCGGCCACGCCATGCTGCACGCGCTGTACCAGCGCAACGTGCGCGCCAACACCCAGTTCTTCGTCGAGTGGATGGCGCTCGACCTGATCCGCGACGCCGACGGCGACGTGCTCGGCGTCACCGCGATGGAAATGGAAACCGGCGAGGTCTCGATCTTCCACGCCAAGGCCACCATCTTCGCCACCGGCGGTGCCGGCCGCATCTACTACTCGTCGACCAATGCCTTCATCAACACCGGTGACGGCGTGGGCATGGCCGCGCGTGCCGGCATCCCGCTGGAAGACATGGAGTTCTGGCAGTTCCACCCGACCGGCGTGGCCGGCGCGGGCGTGCTGATCACCGAAGGCGTGCGTGGCGAGGGCGGGATTCTGCGCAATTCGTCGGGCGAGCGCTTCATGGAGCGTTATGCGCCGAACCTCAAGGATCTGGCCTCGCGCGATGTCGTCTCGCGTGCGATGACGACCGAGATAAACGAAGGCCGTGGCTGCGGTCCTGACAAGGATCACGTGCTGCTCGACATCACGCACCTGTCGCCCGACACGATCATGAAGCGCCTGCCGGGCATCCGCGAGATTGCGATCCAGTTTGCCGGCGTCGATCCGATCAAGGCGCCGATCCCGGTCGTGCCGACCTGCCACTACCAGATGGGTGGCATTCCGACCAACTACAAGGGCCAGGTCGTGGTCCCCAAGGACGGCAATCCGAACAGCCCGGTCGCCGGCTTCTATGCTGCGGGCGAGTGCGCCTGCGCATCGGTTCACGGCGCGAACCGCCTTGGCACCAACTCGCTGCTCGATCTGCTCGTGTTCGGCAAGTCCGCGGGTGAAACCGTGGTCGAGGACTTCAAGTCCGGACAGCTCAAGCTCAAGCCGCTGCCGGCCGACGCTGCCGACGTTTCACTTGCCCGCCTGGCTCGTCTGGACGGCCAGACCAACGGCGAGAGCGTGTTCGATGTCGGCCTGGAAATGCGTCGCACGATGCAGAAGCACGCGGGCGTGTTCCGTTTCGACAATCTGCTCAAGGAAGGTGTGCAGAAGATGGGCGAGATCGCGGAGCGTGCCAAGCGCACCGAGATCAAGGACAAGTCCAAGGTCTGGAACGTCGCACGCATGGAAGCGCTCGAACTCGACAACCTGATCGAGGTCGCGCGTGCCACCATCGTGTCGGCCGAGGCCCGCAAGGAGTCGCGTGGCGCCCACGTGCGCGACGACGCGCCCGATACGCCGGAGAATCCGAACGGTCGCGACGATGCCAACTGGCTGAAGCACACCCTGTGGTACAGCGAAGGCAACCGTCTCGATTACAAGCCGGTCAACCTGAAGCCGCTGTCCGACGACGTCGAGCCGATCGCGCTCGCCAAGCGCACTTACTGATCAGCGTGATGAGCGCACGGGAGAAACACACATGACCAAGCGTACCGTTCAATTCAAGATCTACCGCTACGACCCGGACAAGGACGAGAAGCCCTACATGCAGGACATCTCGGTCGAGCTCGAGGCCTCCGACAAGAAGCTGCTCGACGCGCTGGTTCGCCTGCGTGCCAAGGACGATTCGATGTCGTTCCGTCGCTCCTGCCGTGAAGGCGTGTGCGGTTCGGACGCGATGAACATCAACGGCAAGAACGGTCTGGCCTGCCTGACCGACATCGACAGCCTGCAGCAGCCGATCACGCTGCGTCCGCTGCCGGGCCTGCCGGTCATCCGCGACCTGATCGTCGACATGACGCAGTTCTTCAAGCAGTACCACTCGATCAAGCCCTATCTGGTCAACAACGAGCCTGCCCCCGAGCGCGAGCGTCTGCAGTCGCCCGAGGACCGCGAGGAGCTCAACGGCCTGTACGAGTGCATCCTGTGCGCGTGCTGCTCGACCTCGTGCCCGTCGTTCTGGTGGAACCCGGACAAGTTCGTCGGCCCGGCAGGCCTGCTGGCGGCCTACCGCTTCCTGGCCGATACGCGCGACCAGGACACCAATGCGCGCCTCGACAACCTCGAGGATCCGTACCGTCTGTTCCGCTGCCACACCATCATGAACTGCGTCGACGTCTGTCCGAAGGGTTTGAACCCGACCCGGGCGATCGGCAAGATCAAGGACATGATGGTCCGGCGCGCGATCTAAGGGCGGCGACAAGCATGACCATCAACAGGGGGCGCGTACGCTGGCAGTGCAGGCGGGCATTGCTCGAGCTGGACCTGGTGTTCACGCGCTTTCTCGAGCGGCATTTCGATCGTCTCACCGACGATCAGGTGGCGGATCTGGATGACCTGCTGCGCTGCGACGACTACGACATCTGGGCGTGGGTCAATGGCAGCAAGGCATGTGAAGACGACCGCTGGAAGGAGATGATCGGGCTTCTGCGTCAGGGGTGACGCGGCTGTTTCGATCCGAGTACGACGACAAGCAGTTAAACCGGCAAGTAGAAGGGACGATCTATGAGCACTGAACGCACTGCAACCCTCACCGTCGATGGCAAGACCGTCGAATTCCCGGTCATGACCGGCACCCACGGCCAGGATGTGATCGACATCCGGACCCTGGGGGGCAAGACTGGCCTCTTCACCTACGACTCGGGCTTCCTGTCGACGGCCAGCTGCAAGTCGAAGATCACCTTCATCGATGGTGACAAGGGCGAGCTGCTGTATCGCGGCTACCCGATCGAGCAGCTTGCCGAAAAGTGCAACTTCCTCGAGGTTGCCTATCTGCTCAAGAACGGTGAACTGCCGAGCGCTGAACAGAAGACTGCGTTCGAGAACACCATCAAGAACCACACCATGCTGCATGACCAGATCACGCGCTTCTACAACGGCTTCCGCCGTGACGCGCATCCGATGGCAGTCATGGTGGGTGTCGTCGGTGCGCTGTCGGCCTTCTACCACGAGGCGATGGACTTCTCCGACGCCGAGCACCGCAGCGTGTCGATCAACCGCCTGATCGCCAAGCTGCCGACGATCGTTGCGATGGCCTACAAGTACAACAAGGGCGAGCCCTTCATGTACCCGCGCAACGACCTCGACTACACCGCGAACTTCATGCACATGATGTTCGGCACGCCGTGCGAGAAGTACGAGCCGAACCCGGTGCTGGTGCGCGCGCTCGACGTGATCTTCACGCTGCACGCCGACCACGAGCAGAACGCCTCGACCTCGACCGTCCGCCTGGCCGGTTCCTCGGGCGCCAACCCCTTCGCCTGCATCTCCGCCGGCATCGCCTGCCTGTGGGGTCCGGCGCACGGTGGCGCGAACGAAGCCTGCCTGAACATGCTGGAAGAGATCGGTGACGTTTCGCGCGTCGGCGAGTACATCAAGCGTGCGAAGGACAAGAACGACAGCTTCAAGCTGATGGGCTTCGGCCACCGCGTCTACAAGAACTTCGACCCGCGCGCCAAGCTCATGGGCAAGGTCTGCGCCGACGTGCTCGGCGAGCTCGGCCTCGAGAACGACCGCCTGTTCAAGCTCGCCAAGGAACTCGAGAAGATCGCGCTGGAAGACGAGTACTTCGTCGAGAAGAAGCTCTACCCGAACGTCGACTTCTACTCGGGCATCGTGCAGAAGGCGCTCGGCATCCCGACCTCGATGTTCACCTGCATCTTCGCGCTCGCCCGCACCGTGGGCTGGATCACCCAGTGGGAGGAGATGATCACCGATCCGGAGTACAAGATCGGCCGTCCGCGTCAGTTGTATGTCGGCGCCGCGCGCCGTGACGTTCCTGATCTGGCGCAGCGTTCGTAAGGGACGATGGAGAGGGGAGGGAGGCTTCGCCGACCCTGAGGTGTACGGGGTGGCTGCGCATGCGTGGCCATCCCGTTTTTCCTTCGGCGGGTGTCACGCCATTCCCGAACACCGCATTAGCCCCGGGATCGGGGCACTAGTACATAACAGGTGGCTTTCACAATGATGAAGCAACTCGAACAGACTTCGCACTTGTTCGGCTCCAACGCGCCGTTCATCGAAGAGCAGTACGAAAATTACCTCGCCGATCCGGCGTCGGTTTCCGCCGAATGGCGTGAATACTTCGACAAGCTGCAGAGCCAGGCGGGCGCAGCGACGCGTGACGTGGCCCATGGGCCGATCATCGCGGCTTTCGAGCAGATGGCCAAGCGCGGTCCCGTCCGCACGGTGGTCTCGGGCGGCGGGGAGGACAAGCAGCAGGTCTCGGTGCTGCAGCTGATCAACGCCTACCGCTTCCTCGGCAACCGCTGGGCCAACCTCGACCCGCTCAAGCGCACCGAACGTCCGCAGATCGCGGAGCTCGAGCCCTCCTACTACGGTTTCACCGAAGCTGACCTGTCGAAGAGCTTCAACGTCGGCTCCTTCCACGCCTTCTCGACCGATCACGCCAGCCTGCGCGAGATTCTCGAGGCGCTACGCCAGACCTACTGCAGCTCGATCGGCGCCGAATACATGTACATGACCGACATCGGTCAGAAGCGCTGGATCCAGAGCCGGCTCGAGAGCGTGCGCGGCACGCCGAAGTTCTCGACCGAGATGAAGAAGCGCATCCTCGAGCGGACCACCGCGGCCGAGACCCTCGAGCGCTATCTGCACACCAAGTACGTCGGCCAGAAGCGCTTCTCGCTCGAAGGCGGCGAGTCGGCGATCGTGGCGATGGACGAGATCATTCGCGTCGCCGGCGGGCTGGGCGTCGCCGAGACGGTGATCGGTATGGCCCACCGCGGCCGCCTCAACGTGCTGGTCAACACCCTCGGCAAGTCGCCGTCGATGCTGTTCTCGGAGTTCGAGGGCAAGGCCGCGGCCGACCTCACCGCAGGCGACGTCAAGTACCACATGGGCTTCTCGAGCGACGTCATGACCCCGGGCGGCCCGATGCACCTGACGCTCGCCTTCAACCCCTCTCACCTCGAGATCATCAACCCGGTGGTCGAGGGCTCGGTGTATGCGCGCCAGGTCCGCCGTGGCGACGAGCAGAAGAGCCAGGTGCTGCCGGTGCTGATCCACGGCGACGCGGCGGTGGCCGGCCAGGGTGTGAACCAGGAGATGCTGAACTTCTCCCAGACCCGCGGCTATGGCACGGGCGGCACGGTGCACATCGTCATCAACAACCAGATCGGCTTCACCACCTCGGACCCGCGCGACTACCGCTCTTCGCTGTACTGCACCGACATCTTCAAGATGGTCGAGGCGCCGATCTTCCACGTGAATGGCGACGATCCGGAGGCGGTGGCCTTCGTGACCGCGCTGGCCGTGGAGTTCCGCCAGCAGTTCAAGAAGGACGTGGTGGTCGACATCATCTGCTTCCGCAAGCTCGGTCACAACGAGCAGGACGAGCCGATGGTCACCCAGCCGCTGATGTACCGCACCATCCAGAAGCACCCGGGCACCCGCAAGCTCTACGCTGACCGCCTGGTCGCCGAAGGCACGCTGAAGTCCGACGAACCCGAGCAGATGATCGCCCAGTATCGCGAGCACCTGGACAAGGGCGAGCTGCTCTACAACCCGGTGCTGTCGGGGCACAATCGCCAGTTCTCGGTGGACTGGTCGCCCTACCTCAAGCGCCCCTACACCGACGAGGCCGACACCGCGGTGCCGGTTCAGGAGATCAAGCGCCTGGCCGAGCGCCTGTCCACCGTGCCCGAGGGTTTCACGCTGCACTCGCGCGTCAAGAAGATCATCGACGATCGCGCGGCGATGGGCCGTGGCGAGCTGCCGCTCGACTGGGGCATGGGCGAGAACCTCGCCTACGCCAGCCTGCTGGCGCAGGGCTTCGGCGTGCGCATCTCGGGCGAGGACGTCGGCCGCGGCACCTTCTTCCATCGCCACGCGGTCCTGCATGACCAGAACCGTGAGCGCTGGGACGAAGGCAGCTTCAAGCCGCTCGACCACATCCAGGATGGCCAGGCGCGCTTCCAGTGCTTCGACTCGGTGCTGTCGGAGGAGGGCGTGCTCGCGTTCGAGTACGGCTACGCGACGACCGAGCCGAACGAGCTCGTGGTCTGGGAAGCCCAGTTCGGCGACTTCGTGAACGGCGCCCAGGTCGTCCTTGACCAGTTCATCAGCTCGGGCGAAGCCAAGTGGGGCCGCCTGTGCGGCCTCACGCTGATGCTGCCGCACGGCTACGAGGGTCAGGGCCCCGAGCACTCGTCGGCGCGTCTCGAGCGCTACATGAACAACGCCGCCGAGCACAACTGGCAGATCTGCGTGCCGACCACGCCGGCGCAGGTCTTCCACCTGCTGCGCCGCCAGATGCTCCGCAAGCTGCGCAAGCCGCTGATCATCATCACGCCGAAGTCGCTGCTCCGCCACAAGGAGGCGGTCTCGTCCTTCGAGGAGCTGGCGAACGGCAGCTTCCAGACGGTGATCCCAGAGGTCGAGAAGCTCGACGCCAAGAAGGTCAAGCGGGTCGTGCTGTGCCAGGGCAAGATCTACTACGAGCTGCTGGCCCATCGCCGCGAGCACAAGATTACCGACACTGCGCTGGTCCGCATCGAGCAGCTGTATCCGTTCCCGGCCGACGCCTTCGCCAAGGCGATCGAGCAGTTCCCGAACGCCAAGGAAGTCGTGTGGTGCCAGGAAGAGCCGCGCAACCAGGGCGCCTGGTACTGGCTCGCTTCGCGTCAGCACCTGGTCAACGTGCTCGGCACCAAGCGCAAGCTGCTGCTCGTCAGCCGTCCGGCCGCCGCGTCGCCGGCCGTCGGCTATTACGCGGTCCACAACGCGCAGCAGAAGGCGGTCATCGAGAACGCCTTCGGTCCGATCCAGGACACCACACCGCAGTCCCCGAACTGACAAGAAACCTAGGGAGAGATATTCATGCTGATCGAAGTCAAAGTACCGCAGCTGTCCGAGTCCGTGTCCGAAGCCACCCTGGTTACCTGGCACAAGAAGGAAGGCGAGGCCGTTTCGCGTGACGAGAACCTGATCGACATCGAGACTGACAAGGTGGTGCTCGAGACCCCGGCGCCGGCCGACGGCGTGCTGGTCAAGATCATCAAGCAGGGCGGCGACACCGTCACCTCCGGCGAGCTGATCGCCCAGATCGACACCGAAGCCAAGGCCGCGGCCGGCGCCGCTGCTGCGGCCCCGGCTGCCGCACCGGCTGCTGCGGCGCCTGCTGCAGCGTCGAGCGCCGCGGGTGCCGCCAGCCCGGCTGCGCGCAAGATCCTCGACGAGAAGGGCATCGCCGCGGGCGACGTCGC
>CZCA01001025.1_pt1 | contig 12301 bp, 10 predicted proteins | sample 591981 | NCBI WGS metagenome assembly CZCA01 (sample SAMEA3556810, study PRJEB10932) | anaerobic digester metagenome
AGGTTTACATGGGTGTGGAGTCTTCCTGCAGTATCCAAAATCACATAGTCCACACCTCGTGCCTTTGCAGCTTGGCAAGTATCATATGCTACTGCAGCAGGGTCTCTGCCTTCTTCGTGGCGTATGACTCTGGCCCCTGCTCGCTTACCCCAGATTTCCAGTTGATCAATGGCAGCCGCTCTGAAAGTGTCAGTCGCTCCCAAGATAACCTCAGAACCGGATTTCCGGAATCTATGACATAGCTTTCCTACGGTTGTAGTCTTACCTGTCCCGTTGACTCCTACAACCATGATCACAGTAGGACCTTCCATCGCCTTCCTAAGAGGTTCATGGGATCCCAAGACCTCAACTATCTCTTCTTTCAGATATCTCAGGACATCTTCCTCACTCAAAGCCTTGCCTTGCCCGCTCTCTTTTAAGCTCCGGGAAAGTCCGGAAAGCAGTTCCATCGTAGTTGAGACTCCTACATCAGCTTGCAGTAGTATAGCTTCCAGCTCTTCAAGAAACTCATCGTCAAGAACAGGACGTCTCCTTACCAAGGATTGTACCTGCCCTACTATGCTTTGGCCGGCCCGTGTCAGCCTTTCAGAAAGGCCGGCTAAGAGTCCTTTAGATTTGCTGCCCGAATTATGAGGTTGGGTTGGCTTCTTCAGCCCGTCTGCCGCGTTCATTCGCAAAGTTCACACCTTTACTGTTAAGCTGTTTCCTTTTGGGAATATGCCGCATCTTCTAAATTAAGCGAGACAAGTTTTGACACGCCGGATTCTTCCATAGTAACCCCATAGAGAGCGTCAGTCCTCTCCATCGTGCCTTTTCTGTGTGTCACAACAATAAACTGACCCTCTTTGGCTGCATCCTGCAAGAGCTCGGCGAATCTTCCAACGTTAGCCTCGTCCAAGGCTGCATCTATCTCGTCCAAAATACAGCACGGACTGGGATGAATCTTAAGAATCGCAAATACAAGAGCTATTGCTGCCAAAGACCTTTCGCCTGCGGACAGAAGCGTAAGGTTCTGAAGTCTCTTACCGGGAGGCTCTGCCACAATGTCAACTCCGAGAAGTCCGCCGTCTTCAGAGTCAACCAAAATCAAGTCAGCGGCTCCGCCTCTAAAAAGCCTTCCAAAAAGAGTGTTGAATTCTCGTCTCACTGCATTAAGGGTTTCCCTAAACCGTCTTTCACTCTCTTTGTCGTAGCGTTGGATGATTTGACCGAGGAATTCCAAGGCACCCTCAATGTCACAGAGCCCTTCCTCCAGGTACTGTTGTCTTGATTTCATAGACTCATATATCTCAATTGCACCAAGATCAACAGGTCCTATGGTATCCATCTTATCCCGCAGTATCCGAATTTCTTCTCTTGCATTATCCTTGCTGCGTATGTCTTCATATTGGACAGGATCCACCTCTTGCCTGGCTTGTTCCGGTGTCAACCGGTAGATTCTAAGGAGCTCGTCTGTCATATGACGAATTCCCTCGACAACCTCAGCCCTTCGAAGACAGAGCGCGGTTTCATCTTTCTCAATCTCCCCGATTTTTACCTGAAGAGCCTTGAGTAGCCCTTCTTTCTCACTGATGCTCCGGGTAATCCCGCGCCGATGCCGGCTGATAGACGCAACCTTCGTATCCAAATCCAGCCTGTTCTTTCTCAGCATATCCAAATGAGCTTTGCCCTCGTCAAGTCCCAATCGGGCATCACTTATGAGGTCTTTGATTCTTATTATCTCGCTGCCGGTAGCGTCAGCTTCTGAGGCCAGATCGCATATGGAAGACTCCATGGCAGAAATATGCTGTTTCAGACTCTCAGCCTCTTGACTCCGGGACGCGATTTTCACTTTAGTCGCGGTAATGTCACGCATAGCATCATCACGGGCAGAGGAGAGCTCTTTAAGTCTCTTGGAAAGCCTGGCCTGAATCTCAGATAGCTCCTCGCCGGCAATAGTGAGTTCCTCGTGCCGTTCCTCCAACCTCTGACCGGTATCATTGGCAGGCATGCCCATTTTCGTTCTTGCTTCCAATTCTGAACGGAGCATATCCATTCGGAGACGAGTTTTGTCCAGCTCCTTCCGTCTCTCAGCTTGCAGCGCCTGGAGTTTCACTGTCTCCAGTTCAATCAGTCTCATTTCTGAAGTCAAATCCGCGCTCGCGTTTTCAAGCTTCCCGATGATATCCTTTACCCGTTCCGTCTGTTGCATTACCTGAGATCGCCTGTCGCCGAGATTCTCACAATCAAGTTCCAAGGCGCCCAGACGCCGCCTTGCCTCCAGCAATTTCCGGCCCGGCCTTGCCACTCTGCTGCCGCCTGTAATCGCCCCTCCCGGAAAAATGATATCACCGTCAATTGTCACAATTTTGATGGATCTGCCCAAAGCCCGAGTTGCACTCACAGCCACATCAAGATTGTCTACAACCAAGATACGTCCCAGCGAGAAATCCACTGCCTTCTTAACAGATTCATCATAGGACACAAACTCGGACGCGATACCGCGAACACCGGGCATTCTAAAAATATGACTGTACCTCGCGGGAAATCCGGCAGGACGAATAAGGTCCAGCGGCAAGAACGTTGCTCTCCCCAATCTATGCTCCTTGAGGTACGCAACTGCTGCTTTCGCATGGCTTTCCCGCTCCACAACAATATTGTAAAGCGAGCGGCCTAACGCAGCACTAATAGCATGCTCATATTCACCGGACACCTCAACTATGTCAGCGAAAACCCCGATAATTCCGTCAAGCCGGGAGCGCCGGGCTTGGGCCATGACAGCCCGAGTCGCTTCAGGATACCACCGGTCTTTCATTGTCTTCCGTCTGCACGCTTCAAGTTCCAGCGATTTCGCATGAGCCTGGCTTTCCACGTCTCTCAGCATTTCATAGAGTTTTTCCAGCTCGTCTCGGGAGCGCCTGAGATCTTGCTCCGTTTTGGCAATATCCTGCGCTAGGCTGCCCTTTCTTGCATTCAACTCTTCCATACGCTCTGTGTCATGTCTTAATTGCAACAAAGTGTTATCAAACTCTTGTTGGGCATGTTCCAGTTGTTGCCTGTCCCTCTCACTTTGGCGCTCTTCGGCCTCATTCGCCATCTTTCTTCTGGATAATTCGTTTTTGACTTCAGCCAGCTCTGAAAGGACTTCAATTACGTCTACTTTAAGACGCTCCTCTTTTTCCCTCTCTTGGTTCAACTCTGTCGCAAGGCGCCCCTCATAGGACTCTTGAGTTCTCAAGTATTCCCTGGAATCTTCCAGTTCAGCATTAATCTCTGCAAGATGCGCCCTCTTACTCTTAAGTTCCTGTTCGGAGTGGGAGAGGGCTGTCATGTTCTTCTCGCATGCTGTTTCAAGGGATGCCAGCTGTTCTTCTAAACTTGCCAGCCGTTCCGACGTTACTCCAACCCTGCCTTCAGTTTTCTCTATCTCCGCCCCTAAGTTGGTTACTGCCTGATGGAGTTCGTCGCGCTCATCCTCCAGCTCAATAAGACGCGCTTTTTCACGCAGGGTCTCATCTTCTAATTTGCCTTGCTCTTTTCTCATATCCTCGAGCCCGGTTTCAATATGCGTCAACTTATCCAAAATATCGTCCTTGACTCTACCGGACTTTTCAAGTTCTATTAGGATCAGACTAACCTCAAGTGTTGACAGTCTATTGCTGTAACTTTGAAATTTGCGGGCTTCGTCCGCCCTCTTCGCCAAGGGTTCAACTTGCCTTCTGAGCTCTAGAACAAGGTCCCTGAGACGCTCCTCGCTTTTTTCAACAGCTTGGAGCCTTCTTTCTGTCTCATTGCGGCGAGTCTTGTATCTGCTAATCCCTGCAGCTTCCTCAAAGAAGGCTCTGCGTTGATCGGATCCGGCTGCCAGTATCGCATCGATCCTTCCTTGTTCAATGACGGAGTACCCGGATTTTCCAAGTCCTGTGCCCATAAAAAGAATGTGAATGTCTTTGAGACGGCATGGCACGCCGGATATGAGGAACTCACTTGCTCCTGAACGATAGACCCGTCTGGTAACTTGAACCTCCAGGAAATCAACAGGAAGATAGCCGTCGCTATTGTCGAAGACTAACGTAACTTCGGCAAACCCCAAAGGTTTCCGCGAACCGGAACCTTTGAAAATCACATCTTCCATCTTTGAACCACGGAGAGTCTTCGCGCTCTGCTCTCCCAGTGCCCACCTTATTGCGTCAGCAATGTTGCTTTTCCCTGATCCGTTGGGACCCACAATCGAGGTAATACCTGGGGAAAACGCGAGTTCCGTTTTGTCTGCAAAAGATTTAAACCCGTGGACTTCCACTCGCTTGAGGTACAAGCACAATCACCCTCATGAGCGCCGGCTACCCTGGATGAGAACCGGCAAGCCGAAAAGTTGGAGAGATTTGCGATAATCCGCTCTGTGTACACAATAATTTTTGCACCGGTCGTTCTATAGGTGCAATGGTATTCTATCATAGCGTAAACCAAAAGAGAATGTTACAGCGTAAGTACCGGCTCAAGACATGGGTTGAAGGAAGACCTAAAAGCTGGCAGGATCAAAGGCTTACCTTAACCTTCAGATACAAGTCTTCACGTTTTCTCATCTTCCGGGGAATCTCAGGATGAGTCAGCGAACCATATTTCCGCAGGATCCGTCGTAACTTCGCCTTAACGCGAGTACGCGCATTATCGACTGCTTTGAGATTAAGCCCCATAGCACAGCTGATTTCACTTGTCGTGTAACCCTGGCGTAGGAGAACAGTGACAACATACTCCAGTACAGACAGGTAATCTCTTAAAACTTGCTCCACTCGCATGTCCGTCCATTTATCTTCCACGACAGTCTCAGGATTCAGTGAATCCCCTTGAAGGAAGTCCAGCATTGGACGGCAACTCTCCCTATCCATAACCGCGTACAAGGACAAGGCCTGGTTAAGAAGCCTGTGTTTTCCGCTGCTCTGTCTACGAAGGCTGTTATATACCTTGCGGATAATGCAGAGGTACGCGAAGGAACTGAATTTCACTCCCGGCCGATCAGCGTCATATTGCCGGATAGCGTCAATGAGGCCGAACAGCCCGTCTTGGGTGAGATCTTCAAATTCCAAACCGGGGACTCCGATAGCTGTGGTCTGGACAATATGCCGTACCATGGGCAAATACTTCCGTACCAAGTCGTCTCTTGCCGGTTCCTCTCCTTGCCGTGCTCGCCATAGCAACTCAAGGTCCAAATCTTGGTTCACAGCGGACATGTAGAATCCCCCTTGACCGATTTATACCGAGTTCGCTAAATGTATACTATCAGCCAAGGAATAATATTCTTCTGAAATTGGACACGCAACGCTTATCAGTGGCACAGCCTGCCCCCAGAGAAGCGGTTGCTCCTAGGAAAACAGGCTGCAGGTCCAAAACCGGTCCCAAATTATGAGAAAGCTAATAACAATTCAGTAAACAGCCAATAATCACGGATTCTCTCGTTGTCATTACCTGGGTTCAACGATGAATTTTATTGCAGTCCTCTCCTCCCCGTCGATCAAAATCTCGGCGAAAGCCGGAATGGCAATAAGGTCTATTCCGTTTGGTGCAACAAACCCGCGTGTAATCGCTATCGCCTTGACAGCCTGGTTTACAGCCCCCGCTCCGACCGCCTGAACCTCAGCAGACCCTCTCTCCCTGAGTACGGCAGCCAGGGCGCCTGCCACCGACTTAGGCTTTGATTGCGCTGATACCTTTAGTACCTCCACGCCTTCTACCTCCCGTTCCCAGGTTTTGGACCATAAGCCGCATCTCCTATATCAATATTCAACATTATCCCAAAAGATCCTTTGTTGTGCGGAATTTCTCGATTCTATGAGAAGATTAGTCGAATGTGACAAGGCCCAACGCGGCTTCGGCCGCAGCTTGTTCCGCTTCTTTCTTGGTCTTGCCAATCCCGCGACCTACAGCGGTCTTCTCAGAGAATACGGAAACAGTAAAAGTTTTGTCATGATCAGGGCCGTCTTCACTTACTACTCTATACTCAGGAAGCGGTTTCTTTCGTTTTTGAAGGAGTTCTTGCAACTCTGCCTTGAAATTGCGGAAGCTCGCCTCCTTTAAGCACTCGTTTGTGTCAATAGCATCAAGGTGAAGCTTATCCACGACAAAGTCTCTCGCCTCACAAAGCCCCTGATCCAGGAAAACGGCGCCGATTGTCGCTTCAAACGCGTCTGCAAGCACAGAGGGCAACTCCCTGCCGCCTGTCATCTCGAGACTTTGACTAATCATAAGGAATCTCGACAAACCTATGCGAACTGCAGCAGAAGCCAAAGACTTCTCACTGACGACCTGCCCGACTATGGCTGAAAGCTCCCCTTCAGCCAAGACAGGGTGGTTCTCATAGAAATACCAAGCGCAGGTTAGCTTAAGAACAGCATCTCCAAGAAACTCCAACCGTTCGTTCCCTGCAAGAGGGCCTCCGCCTTCGAAAGAGCTGTGGGTGATGGCTTTCCTAAGCAAATTCCGGTCATGAAAAGACACCCCGAGGATATTCTCTAATTGAGACAAAGCGTATGTACTCGACTTCTTGCTCATTCTTGGAATCTCCTTGTCACAATAACCCCGTTGTGTCCCCCGAATCCAAAAGCGTTACTCATAGTCACGTCCACGTTGGCATTCCTTGCCTCATTTGGCACGTAATCCAAATCACAGTCAGGATCAGGCTCTTCGTAGTTTATTGTTGCCGGAACGATTCCGGTCTCCAATGCGAATATTGAGGCAGCAACACCGCAAACCCCAGCAGCGCCCAGCAAATGACCGGTCATGGATTTAGTGGAGCTCACCATCAATTCATATGCGTGAAGGCCGAACACCTCTTTTATTGCCAGCGTCTCACATTTGTCATTCATTGGAGTTGACGTTCCGTGAGCATTGATGTAATCCACGTCGCAAGGACTGAGCCCTGCATCATCCAGCGCTCTACGCATGGCCAGGGCGGCTCCTCTACCTTTAGGATCCGGCTCCACGATGTGATGAGCGTCATCTGTTGCTCCATATCCTACGATTTCCGCATATGGTCGGGCCTTTCTGCCAAGGGCATGCTCCATTCTCTCAAGGACCAAGACCAAAGCGCCTTCACCCATAACAAACCCGTCTCTTCCCTTATCAAAAGGACGACTGGCCTTATTCGGCTCATCATTCCTTTGTGACATGGCCCTGAGAGCACAAAACCCGGCAAAGCCTGCCGGCGTAATGCCGGCCTCAGTGCCCCCTACTAACATAATGTCAGCGTCTCCTCTTTGAATAATACGAGAACCTTCTCCAATTGCATGCATAGACGCGGCGCACGCTGTTGTGATAGTAAGATTAGGCCCCCTTGCGCCGGTGAAAATCGCAACTTGTCCTGAGGCCATGTTAGGGATCATCATGGGAATGAAGAAAGGACTAACCCTCCTTGGGCCATAGGAATCCATAAGCTTCACCTGGCCCTCGGTTACCTCAATCCCCCCGATTCCACAACCCATTACAACGCCTGTTCGGTCCCCTTTGTTTTCATCAATGGACAGCCCGGCGTCGTCCAACGCCAGTTTAGCAGAGGCTACTGAAAAACGCGTGAACCTTGCCAGCCGGTGGGCTTCCCTTGGAGACATGAAATCCTCAGTCACAAAATCCCGAACTTCGCCCGCTATCTGAGTCCTATAGCCGTCAGGCTCAAAAGCGGACACCCGCCCTATGCCGTTTCTCGAAGTTCGGAGGCCTTCAAAGAAAGCCTCTTTCCCTATGCCAATGGGGGTGACCGCGCCGATGCCGGTCACCACCACCCGTGGTCTCATATCCTCACCCCACACTATTTCGTGCGCCTTTCCTTTTGTTTTAACCTGATTATCTCTTACTCGGCTTCCGCCAGTTGCTCCATGATGAAATCAACAATATCCTGCACTGTAGTATCTTCTGCAAGATCAACATCGAGAATTCCCAGCTCAAACTCTCTGTCCAGTTCATCTCCGATGCTCATTCTTGTAGCAGAGTCAGCATAAAGGTCATTCATAGTAGCGTCAGGCGTTACCGAAGCCTCATCCACCCTGGCTTCCCTTATTATTATCTCTTTCACCTTAGCAAAGACTTCCTCTGCCTTCCCCTCGAGTCCTGCCATTGTCTTCACCTCCCTCAACTCAATTCTATAGTGTTTCCTGTCCGGCAGCTACATTGCCAAGCCCCCGTCTACACACAGAACCTGGCCTGTTATGTAACGTGCCTCATCAGAAGCTAAGAAAAGACAAGCCTCAGCCACATCCTGGGCGCAACCTGCCCTTCCCAGGGGCACGCCTTTTATGAGTTTCTCTCTGATTTCACAACTTAGCTCACTTGTCATACCGGTATCAATAAAACCCGGGGCAATAGCGTTTACAGTGACCTGGCGCATGGCAAGCTCTCTGGCAGCAGCCTTAGTAAGGCCGATCACGCCGGCTTTTGACGCAGAGTAATTCGACTGGCCCGGATTGCCAAGAACACCTGCCACAGACGAGATGTTTATTATTCTACCGGATCTCTGCCTGAACATCCTCTTACCGACTGACCTCAGAAAATAAAACACTCCGTTAAGGTTTACCTCAAGGACTTCTTGCCATTCCTCGTCAGTCATTCTGATGAGGAAGTTGTCCTGTCTCACGCCTGCGTTATTAACAAGAATGTCTATACGGCCAAGTTTCTCGTGGATTTCACAGACAGCCGCCTCAACAGAGGCAGATGAAGAGACATCTACACTCTTTGCCAAAGCGCAACCACCGGCCGCGGTAATCTCCCCTGCCACTTTCTCGGCAGCCTCAAGGTTTCGTCCTGCAAGCGCCACAACATATGCGCCCTCTCTTCCGAACGCCCTGGCAATCTCAGAGCCAAGCCCGCCTGAAGCTCCAGTGACAACCGCAACCTTATCCCTTATTCTCATTTCGTAAGACCTCCTCGCGAAATCTCAATACATCGTCAACCGGAGCATTTCCGTCAAATGCAAAGGTTTCAGCCAGGGGTTCGATTTCTCGGATGAGTCCTGTAAGAACCCGCCCGGGGCCTGCTTGGACAAAAACGCACCGGCCCTGGCTCCACATCTCCCTTACACAGTCCTCCCACAGAATGGGCCCGGAGATCTGTCTTGCCAGAGACTCTTTGACTTTTGCCGGAGACCGGGTTGCCTTACCGTCAACATTCATAACCTGCGGGACGTGTGGCTCCTGGAAAGTCACCTTCTCGAGCTCGTATTCCAGCGCGCATCTGGCAGGTTCCATCAACCTTGAATGGAATGGCCCGCTGACTTTAAGCGGAATCACTCTCCTTGCACCCCTTGCCCGGCAGAACTCCTCCGCTTTTTCAAGGCCAACTATATCCCCTGATATAACAACCTGCTTTGGAGAGTTGTAATTTGCAGGCTCAACCCATCCAAATTGGCGAGCTTCTTCGCATGCAGTGACAACTCCTTGTCTATCTAATCCCAAAATAGCGGCCATTCCGCCTGCCCCCGGGGGACAAGCTTCCTCCATTAATCTGCCGCGGACATTTACCAGTCGCACAGCGTCTCCAAGTGACAGCACGCCTGATGCCACCAGGGCAGAATACTCACCTACACTGTGACCGCTTACTATATCAGGCATGATTCCTTTAGATTTCATCACAGCAAAGGCGGCGACGGATGTTGCGACAATCCCGGGCTGAGCATTACTTGTCAGGGTCAGCTCCTCCTCGGGTCCGAAAAAGCATAGCTCTGACAGAGGGAACCCAAGAGCTCTATCCGCCTCTTCAAAAATCCGCCTGGCCTCTTCATAGTTGTCAGCAAGATCCTTCCCCATTCCAACCCTTTGGCATCCCTGCCCCGGGAAAACAAATGCCACCTTCTTGCCGTCTATGCCCAATGCCTGCCACCGCCTTAAATAGCACACCTTTACATGCTTCCGTTATCCGGTCACTATTTGCTCCACTTAAGTATTGCAGAACCCCAAGTGAGACCTGCACCAAACCCAACAAGCAAGACTATGTCACCGTCTTTTACTTGTCCGGACCTGGCTGCCTCGTCAAGAGCTATAGGAATGGAGGCAGCTGACGTGTTGCCAAGTCTTGCGATATTCGAGTAGATTTTGTCCTGTGTCCCAAGCCTCTCAGCAGCAAGGTCTATCAACCTCTGATTTGCCTGATGGGGAATAACATAATCTATGTCTTCTTTTCTTAAATTCGCTTTCTCCAGGACCTCCATGGCGCCTTCCACCATTACCCTTACGGCAAATCTATACACCAGATTCCCCTTCATTTGGATGTAGTGGAGTTTTGATTTCACTGTCTCGCAAGACGCAGGCATTCCGGAGCCGCCGGCAGGGAGGACCAGCACGTCGCCGCGGGAGCCGTCAGATCTTAGAACACATTCAATTATGCCTTCGCCATAGGCGCAAGGACGGATAACGGCAGCCCCTGCTCCATCACCAAACAGCACACAAGTATTTCTGTCCTGCCAATCCACAATCCTGGAGAGTATTTCAGCTCCAATTACAAGAATATTGTCATACCGGCCTGAAGCCACAAGATCCCGGGCAACGGAAAGAGCGTACACAAACCCTGTGCAGCCTGCGCTGATATCAAAAGCAGCAGCATTCTTCGCGCCTATTTCCCCTTGAACCACACATGCGCATGACGGAAATATCGTATCAGGTGTAACTGTAGCAACAATAATCAAATCGAGTTCATCGGCAGTCATGCCTGCGTCATCCAGCGCTTTCAAAGCTGCTTCCTTTGCCAAATCAGACGTTACCGTTCCTTCGGCAGCTATGCGCCGCTCTTTGATACCGGTGCGTTCCACAATCCACTCATCACTGGTATCCACCATTTTCTCCAAGTCAAAGTTGGTTAGAATCCGTTCAGGCACAGCGCTTCCTGTTCCTGCTATCCTTGCCCCTCTTATTGGATTGGGCGTCCTAGTCTTCAAGGCTATCTCTCCTCTCAGAACCGCCTGCTGTAAGACGAGCGGCAATAGCCTCTGTGACATTGCCCTCTATGGCAGCTTTAGCGGTTCCTATAGCGTTCTTGATTGCTTTGGCACGGGAACGCCCATGAGCAATGACTGTGATTCCCCCCACTCCAAGAAGCAACGCACCTCCATACTCTGAATAATCCATTTTCCGGGCAAGCGATTGCAAAGCAGGCTGCGCAAAGCCTGCCCCTGTCTTCGAGACAGGGCTTTTCTCCATAGAGGCTTTCAGTATCCTTACCATCGCCTCTCCTAGGCCCTCAGCCAGCTTCAGCACAACATTCCCGGTGAAGCCATCAGTAATGACCACATCCGCCCGTCCGAGCGGAATGTCGCTCGCTTCGATGTTGCCTATAAAATTACAATCAGCCTTGCTGATTAACTCATAGGAGGCAATTGTCAACTCAGTGCCTTTTGTAGGTTCCTCTCCTATGCTTAAAAGACCGAGCTTGGGTTCTCCCCCCCCCATTACCTGTCTGGCATAGGCGTCCCCCATAAGAGCGAAGCTCAACATGTGGTGAGGTCTGCACTCCGAATTAGCGCCTGCATCTACTATCAGACAGTAACCGGTCGTTGTAGGAAACACTGTAGCAATGGCAGGCCTATCCACCGCTTCGAGTCTTTTCAATCGCAGGAGTGCACTTATCATGGTCGCGCCTGTATTGCCCGCAGACACCAATGCATCCGCATGCCCCTTTGCCACCAGATCACATGCAGTCAATATCGAAGAGTCGCGCATTTTCCTTATGGCATCCACAGGGTGGGGCTCATTCATTGGAATGACTTGCCCTGCATGCACAATGGAAAGAGGAAGATCCCCTGTGCCACCCTTACTCAGCTCGCTTTCAATATCCTCTCTGTCTCCTACCAAGATTACTTCAACGCCCAGCTCCTCCGCAGCAAGACACGCACCTTTAACTGTCTCCGAAGGGGCAAGGTCCCCTCCCATTGCATCAAGGGCAATCTTCAATCAAAACCCCTCCTTGAGTCTTCACCACATCCTCCGGGTTCTTCTACGGCAAACACAATGAACTCTCCGGTAAAAACGTCGTCGTGACCTATTTTCGTCGTGACTTTCACTACATGCCGCCTACCGCTTCTGCTTAGAACTTCTGCTTTCGCCACCAGTCTTTCTCCTGCCCTAACCGGCCTGAGATATTTTATGGTTGCAGTTCCGGTAAGCGCAATTTCGGCGTCTACAAGCGCAACCGCCAATGAGTTTGCCTGAGCGAAAATATGATGTCCGCGAACAATGGAAGTGCGCTGAAATGCCATGTCTTTATCGGTTTCCAGTACAGATATGCCTTCCTGGCCCAGCTTTACATGGATTAGATCCCCTATGACCTCTCCTGTTTCCACTGATCGCAC
>CZCA01001788.1_pt1 | contig 12297 bp, 11 predicted proteins | sample 591981 | NCBI WGS metagenome assembly CZCA01 (sample SAMEA3556810, study PRJEB10932) | anaerobic digester metagenome
ATCGGTCATGATCTGCGCGGCGCTGGCGTCGTGAACATTCCACAGGCTAACGACTAGCGCCTGCGCGCCTGCCGCCAAAAAGCCACGCACCAACCCGATCGCTTCATCGGCGCCCTGCACCTGCACGGCGCCGCTTTCACACGCACTCAATACTACCAAACGAGCCCGGAGCGGCAATCGGTAGATTGTCCGCACATCGATCCAGCCATCCGCCAGTTTGAGCGCCGAGAAAAATGGATTGTCTGGTCGAAAGAGGCCGTGCGTGGCAAAGTGCAGCACGTCGCCGTTGGCAGCGGCGGCGCGCACCTGCTCCAGTTGCGCAGCATCATCAACAAAGAGCCGGGCGTGAGCAAAGTGCTGTGCGGCGGCGCGCACTTCGGCCTCTGCCTGTGGGATCGATGGCTCGCGCAGGGCAAAGGCGGTCAGCGAGGCTGGCAGTGTAGCTTGCGCACGTTGGCGGCGCAACACCTCAACGCTGGCGCTTGGTGCATAATGAATTTCATAATGCTCCAGCAGATAGTGCGTCCCATCCCACAACGCATGAATCGGCGCCAGATGCAGGGCGCCGTATGGGATGATTAGCAGTTGTGGCGCGTGCAGGTGCGCCGCTAGCGGCGCAATCAAGAGATCATAGAGACGCCCCAAAACGCTGCGCACCCCACGCAGCAAACGTTCGGCATGACGCACAGCGTGGTCGTCACCAATCTCGACGCGCCCCATTTGAAAGCGCAGATCAGCCAGCGCACTTTCAACCTGACGATTGGCGCCAAGGCCCCGCACCAACTGTACAGCGTCGTGCGCAACGACAAACGCCAGCCATTCGTCGCCTGCGCAAAAATAGATGACAGCCTGCTCGGTTGACGGCAACATCTGTTGCAACACAGGTAAAGTAGTCGGTTCGGCTTCGACCAGCCACGGTGCAAGCTGCCATTCGAGCCGCTGCAAAGTCGCCTCGTGCGTGCGAATCTCCGCCGAGATCATCTGGTCGGCGGCGCGGCTGGCGCCACCTTCGCGCAACAACTGGTTGTAAAGCCAGGTGAGTTGCTCACGCACAGCAGCGCTGCGCACCGCTTCGGGTGAGTCCGGCGTCAATGCAGTGGCATCGACTGCGACCAACAACCGTTCTAGCAACGCGCGCGAGCGCGCCCGCTCGACGACGGTGAAAACATGAGCGATGGCATCCGCCGCTGGGGCCGGCTCCGCCAGCAGGGTCAACACCAGGTCAGCATAGAGGGCGGTCTTATCTGCCAGGAAGGCGGTGCGGAAATCTTCGACCGGCAACGCAGCGCGTTGGGCTTCCAACATCGTCACTGCGGCCTCGAAAAAGCGGCGCGCGCCGACGATGTCGCCTTCCGCCCGCGCCACCTGCCCGCGCGCATGAAGCAATTGCAGTGACAGATGTGGATAGAGCTGGGAGGCATCCACCGGCGCCGCCATCGTCAGCCAGTCGGACATACGTTCAACCAGCCTGCGCGCCTGATCAATTGCGCCGCGCTGGAGCGCGACGCGCAACGCCAGGTGCGCCGCCTCGACGCGCGTACTGAGATCCCAGGCCAGGGCGCCGTCGATGTCAGGTTGGGCGGCGTCGGCCAGCAACGGGGAAAGCAGCGCGGCGGCTTCGTCGTAAGCGCCGGTCTGCTCTGCCGCCAACGCCTGCGCCACCTGCACTCGATTCAGCCAAAAGCGGTTCTCCAGTTCTGCAAAGCGCGCAGCGGCGGCAGCCAGCTGCTGGCGCGCATCCTCGGCTGCGGCGGAGCGGAGGTTGAGCAGCGCGCGATAGTAGATCGCCTGCGCCCATTCATATTGCTGGCCGCGCTGCGCAAAGAGGCTGATGGCGCGGTCCAGGTCAGCGGCAGCTTCGGGCAACAGATTGAGCGCCAGGTGAGCAATAGCCTGCTCCAGGAACAGGATGTCAGCCGCCTCCCAGCGGTCAGTGGCGGCGTCGACTTCCCGCGTGCCCAACAGATCGAGTGTGGCGGCGTCGAAGGCAGGCAACGCCGCCGCAAAGCGCCCGGTGCGCGTGTAGAGATGCCCCAGATTGGTGTACGCCCGCCCGCGCTCATAAGGCGCGCCAGCCGCCGTCAACTGCTCGATGGCGGTGCGCAAGGTTGCTTCTGCATCCGCCGGTCGATCCAGGTAGCTTTGATAGACGGCGATGTCGATGCCGGTCTGCCCAAGCAGGGTGCGCAGCTCGGTCTGCGTCGCTTCATCGCTATAGATGGTCAGCCATTGCTCTACGTCGGCGCGCACGGCCTGAAGCACAGCCAGAGCTTCTGGGTAGCGTTCTTGATAAGAGAGCAAGGTGGCAAGATTCTGGCGGGCTGCAGCCAGCAGGAGATCGAGTTCGGAGGTGCGTCCGGAGGGTTGCATCAGTGCTGTGATGGTGGCGACAATGACGGCATGGGCGTCGGCGAAACGCCCTTGCATGGCAAGCACCTGGGTCAGGCCAAGCCCGCTGCGCGCCTGTAGCACCGTCTCGCCCAATGTTGCCCAACCGGCGCGTGCAACCGCCAGTTGCACTTCGGCGGCATCCAGGTTGCCTAGCAGCATCGACTGCCTGGCTTGTGCATACGCCAGCCACGGCGCTACGGCAGCGGACGCCCCTGTCGTCGTATGGATGGCGGCGGCCAGTTCCACCAGGCGCCCGACGTCATGCTCAACGGCGGCCAGTGCGTGACGCACGATCTGCGCCACCGTCGCAGGCGTCAGCAGATCGGCGCTGCGCAACGTGTCCAGCGCGTCAACAGGAGGCAATCCGGCCAGTCGGATCGCCTCCTGCATGGAAATAGATTCGACCATCAGACGATCTCCAGCGTCTCGACCTCGACCGGCGCCGCGTATGCACGGGTGATCACGGCCTGATAACGACCGGGGTGTACACCTTCGAAGCGGAAGATGCCATCAGCGTCGGTTTCGACGCTGTAGACGGGGGCGCCGTGCCTGTCGAGCAACTCCACCAGCGCAGGCGCGCCGATGCCAGCTTCCGTATCAACGATCAAGTCGCCTTCCACACGCCGCAATGACCCGATTGGCTCCACCATCAGCTCAAGCTCAACCTCATCGGCCGTGAACAGCTGACGATAAGCGATGGCGCCGCCGCTGCGCACACCCTGTAGCAAGGGCTGCTGGCGGCTGTCCCAAGTGAGGACGGCGCGCAGCCGATTGACAAAGCGCTGCAACGGCGCCGGTTGCTGCTGCACCTGATCGAAGAGAGCCTGGTAGCGCGTCAGAGACTCAGGGCTTGGCTCACTGAGACGCGCGATCGTTAGATCCGTCGCCAGCAAACGCAATTCAGCTTCCTGCTGGCGACACTGTGCGCAGCTCGCCAGATGGCTGGCGGCAGCGGCGGAAAGTTCGGCGGCGTCAAAGACCAGGGACAGGAGTTCGTCAGGCGAAACGTGCACAGTCATGTTGGATTTCCTGTTTTCGAACCATTTTTTCGACACGGGTAAAGCGGACAGCAGCGGTGGCGACAGTGAATCTTTCCCCTTAGCAGCCTGCCCCTTTCACAACATTAGTGCACGTAGGTCATTCGTATGATACACGAAGTTCTTTCGTCCAGGGTTATTCATCAGCATCGACGCCCAACCCTTCCAGGATGGAGCGCAATTGCTGCAGACAGCGGTTGCGCGTTGGCCCGATGCTACCCTTGGGAAGCCCTAATTCTACGCTGATGTCGTCGTAGCTCGGTTCAGCGTGATCGAGGAAAAGCCGCGTCAACAATTCGCGACAGCGCGGCTGTAAACGCGCCATACCCTGCGCCAGAGCCTCTTGCCGTCCCCAGGTGGCGAGCAAGTCCTCCGGCGTCGGCGTCGTGGCCACCGGCAGCGTGGTGCGTCGCTCCTCCTCGCCGGGATCGGTGAGAAGATCGAGCGACTCCTCATTGCGGCGGCGTTGGATCACGCGCCAGGTGACGCGACGCGCGGTCGTCACCAGCCAGCCGGGAAGCCGTTCCGGGTCGTCGATGGTGTGCAGATTTTGCGCCAAGGCCAGAAAGACTTCCTGTCCTACATCGTCGACCTCGTGTGGCGCCAGGCCATGCCGCACCGGTACGGCGTGCACCAGGCGCGCATAGCGCGCTACCAGTTGTCCCCACGCGCTGGCGTCACCCTGGACACAACGGCGCACAAGGCTGGTGGTGGTAGGCTCCTGTTGATGTGACGGACGCAATTGAATCACATTCACGCTCTGTATCGTAGCGGAAAATCGCCAAAACTGGTTAACAGAAAGCTGTCATTTACCCTGCGGCTTGGCGTCACCATGTCGACGTCAAGTCGTAGGGCTGGTATCGTGAAAGACAGTCGCCGTAGGTCATCGCCTCTGGCGTGACATGGCCGGATGCCAGAAATCTGCGGTTGAGAACCGCAGCTACACATCGCCGCCATCCGCTCCCGTAGACGCCGCTCGCAGCGGCGTGATCTCGCTCCAACACGTTCCGCGTCGTGCACGTCAGGCGCCAGACGTCAACCTGCAAGCACTGGCAGATTCAGCGCCGATGGGTGCGCAGCGTCGTGATAAACGGTCTGTTGCGCCGGCTGCAGCGTTATCGCCAGCGTCTGGTTGCCGGGCGCGCCCAGGTTGCGCGCAAAGCGCGGATGCGCGCCGCTGGCGACTAGCAGACGTATACGCTGCCCGGCTTTGACGCGGCAGGCAGTGGCCGACATGGCAATGGTAATACGTACAGTGCCGTCAGGTTGGATTGCCCCGCGCCCAGGTTCAAGCCGGAAGTTGCCGTCACAGATGTTGAGCGAACGCCCGGCGCGATCCACGACGCAAAGGCGACCAAAGAAATCCGCCGTCGCCAGATTCGACTTGACGTAGAGTTCGAGCTGGACGGGGCCGGCGAACTCCACATCCGCCCGCAGCGGGATCGACGAGAAGACCAGCACATCACGGCGGCGTTCCAGCGGGCGATTGTCAACGATGCCCGCGCCATCGGCCAGTTTGGGGCCACCGAGATTGGGCGTCGGGTCAGCGGGATCGTAGATGTATGTATCAGGAGGATTGTCGGCGGGCGCCCGTGCAGTCAACAGGCGCCCGGTCTTGGCAGCGCCGTTGCCGTGCAGATAGAGGCGTAGTGGTTGGCTGGCCGGCGGCCACCGGTCAAACTCACGCCAGCGGTTGGCGCCCATGATGAAGACCCGCACCGGTTTGGCGTCCGCTGCAACCGGCTCCCCGCGCAGATGCGCGCCAAACCAGTGCAACGCCTCCGTGAAGGCAATGTTCATGTAGCCGTACTCCATGTGATGCCAGGGGCCAACCACCAGGCGCGGGGCTTTGCCTGCCGCCGCCTGGGCGCGGTAATCTTCCAGCAAGCCATCGAGAAAGAGATCGTACCAGCCGCTGACAAAGAGAGCCGGCGGTGCGGTTGCCACTGCGCCCTGATGATCCACCTGCCGCCAGAGCGGGTGATCCGGCCCGGCGGCGCTCATCTCACGATAGAGCGGGTCAACCTTGCCGATGGCGAGCACATCGGCGGTTTGCATCGGCAGATGCATGAAGGCAGCCGCCAGGAAATGATCTTGCACGGCGCCGCTATTAAGACGGCGAATCCGCTCCCACATGCTCAACGCAGGGTCGTCCATCGTTGCGATCTGGAACATCCAGCGCAGCAGCAGATCGAGCGGGAAGCCGTGTTCGTGGTATTCCATCAGGTGGGAATGGGTGATGACCGGCGCCAGCGCCTTGAGCTGCGGTGCGCCGCTGGCTGCCGCGGCCCATTGGACGTAACCAAGATAACTGGCGCCCCACATGCCGACGGCGCCATTGCACCAGGGCTGTTGCGCCAGCCACGCCAGCGTATCGTGACCGTCGTCGGCTTCGTGGATAAAGGCGACAAACTCTCCTTCCGAATCGAAGCGCCCGCGTACATCCTGATTGAGCACATGATAGCCATGCGTGGCAAAGGCGTACGCGTACATCTCCGCCAGCGAACGTCCCGGCCCGCGGCGCCCATAGGGTGTGCGGATCAACACCACGGGACCGCTGTCAATGCCGACCGGCGCATAATGATCGGCGGCCAGCATCACGCCGTCGCGCATCGGCGTCCGCAGCCCCACTGTCGTCTGCACCTTGAAGCGCCCCGCCGGCAGCCTGACCATCTGCGCCAGTGCAAATTGCAACGCCGTCTCACCGAGCGGGTTTTCCAGCAGCAATCGTTCGAGTCTGGTCATGAAGTTAGCCATGATCGTATCCTCAAGACATTGGTGCGATTGTTCCATCCCATGCGCTTGCCAGGCTACGCACTGGCGAGGCAGCCACCGCCAGCGCGGCTATATTGCGCCAAAATTATGTACAGACCATGCAATCAGCAACAGCGCGCCATAGTAGGTGCTCATGATCAACAGATCGCGCTGCGGGATCGTAGTGCGGAACCTGTCCAGCGCCAGGATCGAGTCGGAGACGATGAAGAACAGCGCGCCCACCATCGCCAACAGTGCAGCGATGTCGCGCACTGTCCACCACAACGCCGCCGCCTGCCACCCCATTGTCATCAACACCACGGCGTAAAGGATCACCGGGACGCGCACGGCGCCCGTATACGGCAATAACAGATAGAGCAGCACGGCCACGTAGAGCACAAAGGGCGCCAGCAACAGCCAATGCATCTGCCAGCCGATGCGGGAAATATATGCAGCAATGTAAAAAAGATGGGCGACGAGAAAACTGGCCAGCCCCCAGATGAAGGCGTCGCGCGGCAACATCAGAAAGATGTCCCCGCTTAGTGAAAAGAGGATGCCAACGGCAACCAGTCCTCGATAGAGCGGCGACACGGCGTCGGGAAGCGCCAGCGCCAGCACTAGAATCAGTGCTGTGGTCAGCGGCTTGAACGTGTAACGTTGCGTCGGTGACCCGGCGCGCGCTGCCCAAATATAGACCCCGCCGGAGACGATAGCTGCCACGGTGAGCGCCAGACTGACCGCCATAAATTCACCTCGGTTGCATCAATAGAGAAAGGGTATCAATCGCTTGCTCGTTTCTTGATAGGCGGCGTAGTGGGGAAACGCCGCCAGCAAGAGCCGCTCCTCGTAATTCAGTTTGACCAGCAGATCGACCGCCAGCACGCCATAGATCAACCAGCGCGCGGGCGTCGGGGCGTCGAGCACCAACGCCAGCGCGCCGAGCAGGATCGACGCATACATCGGGTGGCGAATCCAGCGGTAGGGGCCATCGCTCACCAGTCGGGCGCCCTGGCGCACATCCGGGATCACGCTAACCTTGTGAATACGCACGGTCAGAATCGCCCACAGCCCCAACGCCAGCGCTGCGACTTCCAGCGTCAACAACAGCGGGTGGCGCGCCAGAATCGGCCCGGTCAGCGCCAGCAACCCCAATGCGCCAAACTGGATCGCCACCAGGGTGTAGGACTTGAGCAGATTTGGCCGGCCGGACGATGCACGCACAGGATTAGACGGCGCCAGCGCCCTTTTGTTGTTGTCCCGACTGGCCGCCGGCTTCGCGCCCCTTGCCTTCATAAATCTTGGGATCGCGACCATAGGTGAGCGTGGCGTCCAGCAGGCGGTCGGCCAGGTGACCGGTCAATTGTTCGGGCACGAAGCGCCAGCTCCAGTTGCCCGAGGCGCGTCCCGGCAAATTCATGCGCGCCTCGCCGCCCAGATTGAGCAGGTCTTGCAGCGGCACGATCGCAGTGTTGGCGACGCTGCGGAACGCACCTTCGATCAGCGTCCACGCGGCGTCGTGACCGTCGGTGCGGAAATAGCGGCGGAAGAAGTCGCGTTCGTGGTCGTTGGCCGTGTGACGATACCAGCCCCAGCTCGTGTCGTTGTCGTGGGTGCCAGAGTAGACAATAAAGTTGCGCGTGTAGTTGTGCGGCAGAAATTTATCGCTGGCGTCAGTGCTAAAGGCGAATTGCAGGATTTTCATGCCCGGCAACCCAAATTGATCGCGCAATTCGATCACGTCCGGCGTGATCTCGCCCAGGTCTTCGGCGATGATGGGCAGATCGTCGCCCAACTCTGCGCGGATGACGTAGAAAAGGTCGGCGCCAGGGCCGGCCACCCAGCGTCCATTGATCGCGGTTTCCTCGCCAGCGGGCACTTCCCAATAACCTGCAAAACCGCGGAAATGATCGATGCGCACGATGTCGTAGAGGCGCAACGCCGCGCGGATGCGGCGAATCCACCAACTGTAGCGATTGGCGCGCATGACATCCCAACGATAGAGCGGGTTGCCCCACAACTGCCCGGTGGCGCTGAAGTAATCTGGCGGCACACCGGCCACAACGGTTGGTTGGAACTGGTCATCCAGGAAAAACTCGTCGGGATTCGTCCAGGCGTCGCTGGAGTCCATCGCCACAAAGATCGGAATATCGCCAATGATCTGAACGCCCCTGGTGTTGGCGTAGGTCTTGAGCGCCAGCCATTGTCGGTAGAAAAGCCATTGATTCAGTTTGTGATTGAAGACAGCGGCGGCGTGCTCGCTCTGGGCAGCATTGAGCGCAGCGGGCTGTCGGCTACGCAGCGGCATCTCCCATTGGTTCCACGGCGCGCCGTTGTGTGCATCCTTGAGCGCCATGAAGAGGGCGAAGTCGTCGAGCCAGGCGGCGTTTTCGTTGCAGAATTGTGCAAACTCCTCGCGCAGTTCTGGTGTGGCGCGCGTCTCGAACTCGTCGGCGACATGACGCAACAAGGGCAGTTTCCAGGTGTAGATCGCACCGAAATCGACGCGCTCGCGCGGGAAATGCGGCGCGCGATCCAACACTTCCTGGTCGAGCAGGCCGAGTTGCACCAGTTGCTCCAGGCTGATCAGATACGGGTTGCCGGCAAAGGAACTGAAACTCTGATAGGGGCTGTCGCCGTAGCCAGTCGGCCCAAGTGGGAGCACCTGCCAGAGGCTCTGACGCGTCTGCGTTAGAAAATCAACCCAGCGATAGGCGTCCTGGTTAAAGCTGCCGATGCCATAGGCGCCGGGCAGCGAAGTTGGGTGCAGCAGAATACCGCTGCGGCGAATGTCTTCCATTGGTAATGTCTCCTGAATTGAATCGGGAATCGACTAGCCAAAGCGATAGATGGTGGCGGCATAAACGCCGACGACCAGTATCAGCAAACACAGCACCGTCCAGGCGATCTCCGCCAGGCGACGGTCGGCGGTCTCCAGCGGCTGGGCGCCGAGCCGCACGATGGCTGGTGGGCGATAGCGCGGCATGATGCCAACCGTGATCAGCATCCCGCCCAGCAGACCGCCAATATGTCCCCAGTTATCGATGAAACCGGAGCTGAAGCCGATGATCAGGTTCAGCACGAGCACAACAGCCATATTTTGCAGAATTGCACGCCCTTGCCCGCCAAAATTATTGCGGTATTTCAGGAAGAAAACCAGGGTGCCGCCTAAGAGGCCAAAGATGGCGCCGGACGCCCCCACCGAGATCGGGCTGGAGAAGGCGTAGCTAAGCAGGCTGCCATATAGTCCGCTGACAAGAAAGATCGTCAGAAAGCGGATGTGCCCGGTGTAGCCTTCGAGCAAGGGGCCGAGCGCGTAGAGAGCATAGAGGTTAAAGAGCAGGTGCATAATGCCGCCGTGCAGAAAGATCGCCGTAAACAGGCGCCACACCTCTCCCTGCGCGATCAAGGGATTGACTTTGGCGCCCATCAAGACGAGCACATCAAGATTGGTGTTCATGAACGATGTCCACGACCCAAAGAGCAGCATCCCCAGCAACACCTGCACGACGAAGACCGCCAGGATCACCCCCAGCAACACCTGGGTGACGCGCGGTTTGCTCAGCCTGATGTAGAACTGTGGGCGCGCCTCAACAGGCGGCGGCATGTAGTCGGGCGTCTGCCAGCTCATAAGATCACCGGTGTCCAATCCACCCGGCTCTTCTCGGCGCGGATGATGCTGAGGACTTCATTCACGGCCTCGTCAAGCCGTTCTTCGCGATTGATGACGATGTAATCGAATTCGGTGAAGCGTCGCAGCTCACGCCGCGCGGTGACGATGCGCATCTTGAGCTGATCCGGTTCTTCGGTTTTGCGCAATTGCAGGCGGCGCACCAACTCCTCTTCGCTTTCGGCGGTCAGGAAAATGGTCACCGCATTGGGCACGAGTGCGCGGATCGTAGCTGCGCCCTGCACATCGATGCGCATGATGACATCCTGTCCGCTGGCGAGCGCCTCGCGCACATGCTTTTTGGGGATGCCCTTGTAATCTCCATAGACCACAGCATATTCCAGCAGTTCGTCATTCTCGATCATCTCGGCGAACTCGCCTACGGAAACAAAGTGATAATCCACCCCATCCCGTTCGTTGGGGCGGATCGGGCGCGTGGTGGCGGTGACGACGAAATAGAACGGGTAGTTAGTCTGCTTCAACCCCTGAATGACGGAGTCCTTGCCGACACCGCTTGGCCCGGAGAGCACAATCAGTACAGGGCGCGGCGCATTCAGGCTGGCATAGAGCATCTCGACCTCATGGTCGCGATCTTGAAGTGTAATCACGGACGACTTCCTACAAGCGACATGGTGGCGCACGGGAGTTGAATCGTCAACCGCCAGGCCATCTGTTTGAGCGGGCAAAGTGCTTCCGCATATAATCCACACAGTTTTCTCATATCGCTTCAGTATACGTGAGGAAGCAAACGGGCGAAAAGAGGGAATCATGCCAATCTATGAATACTATTGCGCCGATTGCCGCAGGCGCGTCAGCGTCTTTTTCCGCACCTTTTCTGAAGCCAGTGACGCCGCCGCACGCTGTCCGCGCTGTGAAGGCAGCCACCTGCGCCGGCTGATGAGCCGCGTCGCCGTGCTCAAATCAGAGGAGAGCCGCCTTGACGCCATGGCCGACCCATCTTTTATGGCCGGGCTGGAAAACGAGGATCCGCGCGCGCTGGCTGGTTTTATGCGCAAGATGAGCGACGAGATGGGTGAGCCACTGGACGCCGAAATGTCAGAGATGGTGGAGCGCCTGGAACGCGGCGAAAGCCCCGAAGAGATTGAGAAGTCAATGCCCGAACTGAGTGCGACGCCCGATAGTATGGGCGGCGGTGACGATTTCGGGATGATGTAGCCCGGCTCAAATTTTCTCGAAGTGCGCCACGTCGAGCACAAAGATGGTGGCGCCGCCCATGTGCTTTTCCACCGGTGTGGGGATGTGAACCTCCCCCGGCTCCATCACCGGCGGCAACGGCGTTACGTACTGGATGCGGCTGGGGCAGCTCTCGCGGAAGATGCCGACTACATCTTCGACCTTATCATCCTCAACACCGCAGAAGATCGTCGTGTTGCCCACGCGCAGAAAACCACCTGTCGTGCTCGTCACCGTCGCTGAAAAGCCACGCCGCGCCAGCCGGTCGAGCACATTCCGTGTGTCGTCACTGTTGATAATCGCCATCACTAATTTCATCGTCGATCCTCTCTGCTTTGGATGGTTTGTGAGATTGGTTGTGCGTACATGGCGCACGTCATCCTTCACTCGTCATTCCTCGCCGCCAACAACGTCTGACGCCTCACGTGTGATGTTCAATCAGTTGCGTCACGCGCGCCAGTATCTGGGCATGAATGGCGGCGACTGATTGCGCGGCGTCGATCACCAGCCAGCGCGCCGGTGCAGCGACGGCCAACGCCAGGTAACCGCTGCGCACACGTTGATGAAACGCCAGCGCGTGGTTCTCCATGCGGTTCCATTCTTCGGCAGCGCCGGCGCGCTTGCGTTCTAATCCGACGCGCACATCGATGTCAAGATAGATCGTCAGCGCTGGCGTCAGCCCGCCTGTAGCGTACTCACCCAGCTGTTGTAGCGCCCCCAGCGTTTGACCATGCCCGTAGCCTTGATACGCCAGCGTGCTGTCGGCATAGCGGTCGCAGAGCACCACCTGGCCGGCAACCAATGCCGGGCGGATCACTTCGTCCACAAGCTGCGCCCGCGCCGCCTGGAAAAGTAGCGTCTCTGTGCGCGGGCTCATCTCTGTGTGCGCCGGGTCAAGCAGCAGGTTGCGGATGGCATTGCCAATGCGCGTGCCGCCCGGCTCGCGCGTGGCAACGACAGTCAGCCCACGCTGCGTCAGGATTTCGTGCAACAGACGAATCTGTGTGCTCTTGCCACTGCCTTCTGGCCCCTCGAAGGTGATAAACAAACCGGCCATCTCTCTCATGCGACGCCTTGATCAAGAAACCGAGTTTCGGTCAGAAACTCGGTTTCCTTGCTTTTCACTCGCCAGCTTAACGCCGGAAGATGCGCACGCGGCGGTATGGTTCTCGCCCGTAACTGTGGCTGACCAGATTGGCCGCCCGCGCCAGCTGGTGTTGCTGGCTACGAATCGCCGCCGACTGCGGGCTTAGG
>CZCA01000947.1_pt1 | contig 12257 bp, 9 predicted proteins | sample 591981 | NCBI WGS metagenome assembly CZCA01 (sample SAMEA3556810, study PRJEB10932) | anaerobic digester metagenome
ACATCCTCAAGCACCCGGTACGATCTTTCTGCAAATCCTACGCCCCCCGGATAGCGATCGTATACGAACAATGTGGGCGACCCTGTGTTCAAGGAATCCACCACCGCTCCCACATCCCTGGGGTCACACATTGCATAAAGAGGCACGACTTCAGTGATTACGTTTCCGATCCCGTATAACCCTTCTGAAGGATCACGTCCCCACTTTCTAACCAGGTTAAGGGCGGAAAGAGGAGGAATCAACCAAAGGGCTGCCGTGTCCATAACCTGGGGAGGGAGGTCAATCTTGCCAAACCCTATGCTGTCCCTGCTGTGAAACTTGATCTTCTTGAACATGTAAACAAGAGATGTTACCGTAACATCTCCAAAGGCTACGTTAGCATCACATAATTTCTTCGTCTCGTCTTCACTCTCGACTTTTACCCGGGTTTCCGTTATCGATTGTGTGAAATAGTCTACGTCCGCCTTCTCAATGTATGCGACTTTCTTGTCTGTCTCAAGGTCAGAGACGAAATATGTCTCGCCGTCGTGGAGGTAAATCGCTTCCGGGTGGATCTGTTCAAAAGCTGAAAGCTCATCCATAGTGCCGATAACGCGGTTTTTCGCCGAGCCTTCCTGAGCCTCATCATACCTTGCAACTGATGTAGTTGTGTCAACAATGGTGTAAGTATTATCAGACATGCTGCGTAGCTTTACATCGACTGACGGGTAGCCTGAACTCGTCCAGAACCACTTGTTTCCTCGACGCGCAACCTCTCTCCGCTCCTCAAAGATTTCGAGGATAGCGGGCATATAGTCTCCGAATCTTGCCAGATCGTTTGCGGTAATGGGGAGCTCAAATGCAGCGCACCTCAAGTGTCTTGCAAGGACATAGGGATTATGGGGATCAATCACTGCGCTTTCAGTGGTTCGCTCAAAGAAGTATTCAGGATGATTCATGAGATACTGGTCTATTGGTGTGCTTTGGCCGACTAAAATCACTAAGGCTTCGTCTTGGCCGCGCCCTGCCCGTCCTGCTTGCTGCCATGTGCTGGCAACACTTCCCGGATAGCCTGTAAGTATTGCTGCATCAAGACTTCCGATATCTATACCGAGTTCCAAAGCATTTGTGGAGGTCACTCCCAAGAGCTCACCGGAGAAAAGGCGCTTTTCGATATCACGCCTCTCTTCAGGAAGATAGCCGCCCCTGTAAGGCTTTATGGCATTTGCCAATGACGGGCTGATTTTCTGTAGCCGCTCCTGAGTAAACCTGTAAATGAGTTCAGCCACTACCCGCGCTCTTACAAAAGTGATAGTCTGAACCCTGTCTTGAATCAGCTTGGTAAGGAGTTGCTCCGCCTCAAAGCTCGAGCCCCTTCTCTCTGTGCGGGTAGCGTCAATGAAAGGAGGGTTCCAAAACATGAACTTCTTAGGCCCGCGAGGCGCTCCGTCGTCGTCAACAAGGGTTACAGGCCTGTCTATTAGCTTCTCAGCAAGCTCTTTCGGATTCGCTATAGTAGCAGAACAACACACAAACTGCGGTCTTCCGCCGTAGTGCTCGCAAATTCGGTTAAGCCTCCTGATTACACAAGCCACATTTGAACCGAAAACACCCCGGTAGGCGTGCATCTCATCGATAACTACATAGGCTAAATTTGCGAAAAACCGCCCCCATGAAGGATGTCTCGGGAGAATCCCCTGATGGAGCATGTCCGGGTTAGTCAATATGATATTACCCTCGTCCCTCAGTTTGCGCCTTGCGTTAGGAGGCGTATCACCGTCATATGTGCCTGGGGTAATAGGAAGCAGGGGATCGAGCTCCATATAACGTACAAGCCCTCTTAGTTGATCCTGGGCCAAGGCTTTAGTAGGAAAGACATATAACCCTTTAGCAGCCGGGTTTGTAACCAGCCGTTCCAGGACAGGCACATTGTAGCAGAGGGTCTTACCACTGGCGGTAGATGTCACGATGGCAACATCTTGTCCGCTTCTGATAGCATCGATAGCTTGAACCTGATGAGTATAGAATCGCTCTATGCCCGTCTTCCCAAGGACCTCTTGGACCCTCGGATGAAGAGGCGACATAAGCTCTCCGTACCGGGCTGTTTCCGGAGGGATGTCCTCTATATGGACTATTTGGCCCCGATAATCAGGTTCCAGCTTGAGTCTTTCGATAAATCGTGATATATCCATTGTACCGGCTAGAACTCGCCCTCCTTCTGTCGAGACTTCCACACTTTGCGCATCTTTTCCATGCGTTGCCACTGATTCTAACGCGTATGCCGGCGGATACTACTCTAGCATGACCAGAGAATACCAGTTCTCTTCCTGGCTTTCATCAGCCAAAGTCTCAATTGGAAGCCCTTGGCGTCTGGCGGTGGCAAATACATCTATCCCCATTGCCTGCATAGCAGGTCTCGCTTTCTTAGGAAAGCGGCATGGCTCGCTGTCAGGGAAAGAGCATTCGCTGCAGAGACCGCAATCACTCATACTGAACGCAAAGTAATGACCGTCAACAAAGGCCTTGCTTTCTATTGAAAAAGATATCATCTGTGAGGAATCCTTATCGTGAGTATGGATAATCAAGGCCTTCTTATAGCGGGAGAGAACGTCTTTCGCTTCCCACGGCTTCAGCGCGCCTGGAGCAGACGGACATATCCAGCTTTTCCCCCACGTGGAGCAGCCATACATGCACTTGAGATACGTTCTGGGGTCAAATACGATATCCTGAACATCGATGATACTAGCGTCTTTGGCCCCTAACTCCCTGGCAAGCACTGCATATTTTTCAAGATCACACTCCAACCCTGACCCCTTCCTTCTCCGGACATTTCATGGTCATACACAAACCCACAAACCGCCAAAGCGTTGTGGCCTTTCGTTATCACGAGCTTAATAGTTCGACAAGCAAGTCGCGCTATCCTTTATTACAGTCTTACCAATAAAGCAGTAACAGCCCCGTCCGGACGGCTGAAATAAGTACTCTTCCTACATGAAATCTATAACCGGACTTGCATGAACAGCTCCATGAATTCCTGTATCGCCTGTCGATGGTCTCCTTCCACTATCAAGTGGTGATTACCCAGGGGGTTCAGCAACAGAGATTTCGTCAAGACTCCTGCCGCCGATTCGCGCTATTGTTACCAGGCCCGGCTTTACATCTCCCTCCATTGCCGTCCCAATCCCTCCTTCGAAATGCGAGCGTATTCTGTATGCGCTTGTCATAGTCCTCGGAATCGTGCAATGAGCAAATATTATCCTACCTGATTCTAAATCGATCTGAGCCGGATTCGCCATGAAACTGGGTTGTGAAGTCAGTTCATGCATGAAAACATACCAAGGCAAGAGAGAATATCCGCCTCACAAGCAGCTGGAACCCCTTCTTCACTGAGGCGAGCCAAGGCATAGCAGCCGGTGTTTTGACATCGCTGCAACAGATCAAAGCACTTCACTGTTATCGCGTCAAGGCGATACTCCTCGACCAGCTTCTTTAAGGCCAGATAGACCTTGGCTGAACCCTCCAATGCCTCCTCTTCCGGTTCAAAGATACACGTCGCCCCCTTAGCGAACTCAAACGCTGCGCCTTTCGCTTCCTCGGGATCTACCTCTCCGATAGCGTCTATAAGCTCATCCATGTCAAACCTGACAAGGCGCGGACCCCAAACCTGTCTTACTTTCTTGGTTAATCTCCAAGGCGGCATAGCCTCTATCTCTCTGCTGCCGAATACGCCAATCCTGGCTCTTTTCATTCGTGCCCTGGCACAAAACATTTTCAACAGCCGAAAGAGCTCGTCTTGCCATCCGGGCGTAGCTTGCACGAGACGTGCAATGTGCCCATCAGCATCTAGGAGCGCAAGCACGTCGAAAGAGGCCGCAAGAGCATTATCTGAAGGATGAGCCAAGATAAGCGTAGGCCCATCTTGGCAGGCCAGGAATTCAAGGGCTTCAAGCTCCGTCCCTCCGCTCAGCACCAATGGCAGTGTCATGTCACTATCTTGATGTCCACGATCAGGAGCTGACAACAAACAGTCACGATCAGGTGATGACAAGCAGAATTCAAAGTCTTTAATTCTCTCGAGCTCATTAACATATCCTGCAATCCGGGCGCGGATTTCCTCCTCATCCCGTAGATTGGACACAAAAGGAACCACATTTATCCTAGCTGCTCTCGGCGTCTTTGACATATCCATAATTATCACGCGACCAACATCCCAGAACCCATTCGGGGAGGAAGCCGCTCCTCCTTTCTTCCAGAAGAATGATAAACAACTGACCACTCCCTCATTCTGCATTATCCGGCATAATAGACAATGTAATCGACCACTTTTTCATGGAGCATGATCCAAAAAGGAGTAATCAAGTTTAGTGATACGCTGTTCAATTTTTGACCACGAAAACGCTGATCGGCAGTGGAAAATAGGATGCATTTTTCTGTCAAACAGGTGATCCAAAGTATGCTTTGGCCTTAAGTTCGATAAGGAAAATGAAGCACAAACACCGTTATGAGGCACACAGTCGTCTGGAAATCTTTCTCGCCTGCTCTGCCAAGGTAGGCTCGTCTACATTCACCAGTTCTCCGTCTGAGACAACAACCTTACCCGCAACTATAGTAAACGACACAGGTCTTTGACATCCAAGCGTGGCTAAAGCAGCCATTGGACCGGATTCCGCGCCAACCCAGTCGAAGTTTGAGGCATCGACAGCAAACATATCCGCCGGGTGTCCTACTGCTATCCTCCCTAGCTCAGGCCAACCGATTACACTCGCGCCTCCTACAGTCGCCACATGAAGAATATCCTCAGGTCGGGGCGCACAAGGCCCAAGTTCCAATCTGTGCAATAGATAGCAAGTTCTAATCTCTGAAATCATGTTTGAACAGTCGTTACTGGCGCTTCCGTCCACGCCCAGACCGACAGGCACTCCCGCTTCAAGAAATGCCTCTAAGCCGGCCCGTCCTGACGAAAGCTTCATGTTGGATGTAGGGCAATGTGCAACCCCGGTTGAGGATACAGCAAGCAGATTCACTTCATCACCGGTAAAATGCACGCCATGGGCAAACCATACATCGGGTCCCAACCACCCTAGACTCTCCATGTAGGCAAGCGGCCTCATGCCGGTTTTCTCCAGACAATCCAGCTCTTCATCGCGGGTTTCTGCCAGGTGAGTGTGAAGTCGGACTCCGCTCATACGTGCAATAGACGCTGTCTCTCGCATAAGATCATCTGATACTGAAAAAGGCGAGCAAGGTGCAAGAGCAATACGGCGCATGGATGTTGCGGATGGATCATGGTATTTGTTTATAAGACGTTCGCTGTCCTGCAAAATATCATCAATGTCCTCAACTAAATTATCAGGCGGCAGTCCGCCATGCTTTTCCCCTTTGGACATGCTTCCCCTGCAAGCGACCATCCTGATGCCAAGTTCAGCCGCAGCTTCAAGTTCAGCATCAATCAACCTGTAGCCTGCCGCTTTGGGAAATACGTAATGATGGTCACAAGAAGTAGTGCAGCCTGACTTCAAAAGCTCACCAAGGCCTACAAGAGCGCCGTAGTACACAGCTTCTTCGTCTATACCCTTCCATACCTGATAAAGCGCCTTAAGCCAATCAAATAGTTCAAGATGCTGGACTCGACTGATATTCCGGGTCATGCTTTGGTATAAGTGATGATGCGTATTGATCAGTCCCGGGTACACTATCATACCATCTGCGTCTATGACAGCATCCGCAGAAATCGACGGCACGGCGCTCTCATGGGGGGATCGCGGTTTGCCGGACTGCGATATAGATTGAATTACTCCGTCATCGCATAGGATATCAACACCGTAGAGGGTTTCTCGACCTTCGTTCATGGTGACAACAGCTGTGGCATTCTGAATCAGAAGAGAAGACATGCGACAAACCTCCGTTGCTTCAAACGTGTGAATTAGTCCAACTGACTGTGCTCAGTAGTCCCATCGGCTCCGTAGAGTTTATCGTAACGTTTAATCGCCTCGAGCGCAACACGAATCTCGTTCTCCCAACCCTCGGCAAGAGCCGGATTTTCCTCCTCATATATAACATCACCGGTGACAATATTCCCTGATACTGCGCATATCATAGCCGCCTTCTTACCCCTAGCCCTGGCTACTGTAAAAATTGCGGAGCTCTCCATCTCAACATTGAGCAACCCGTACTGCGAGAATTTCTCTATCAATTTAGGCGTTTCGCCATAGAAAGCGTCGTCAGTGACATTTATACCCACATGAAGATTATAGCCTAGTTCTGTCATCATGGATTCAGAGGTATCCACAAGAACCTGGGTAAGGCGGAAATCAGGAACTGCCGGCATAGTATCGGGAACATAGAACCTTGAGGTCCCTTCGTTCTTCATTGATCCTATGGAGATGATCAAGTCACCTATGCGAATCCCCGGCTGGAGAGCGGCTGTGCTTCCGATTCGTATAAAAGCTTCCGCTCCGATATTAGAAAGTTCCTCCACTGCTATGGATGCAGATGGACAGCCTATACCGGTAGAACATACGGACACTTTGACACCCTCATATTCTCCGGTAAACGTCCTGTATTCCCGATTACTCGCTACCAATCGCGGATTCGTCAAATACTTGGCTAACCTATCACTTCTGGCAGGATCTCCCGGCAGAAACACATATTTCCCAACGTCACCTGCGTTACAACGAATGTGATATTGGAGACGTCCATATGTCTTCTCCGCCTTGTTTACAGTTGACATAGTCCTCATCCTCTCACATGATGATAATGCAACAGTAGGTGAAAACCATCCATACGCTTATCAATCATACGCTTACCGGTCAATCAGTTTCCCTGTTGCAGCAGGCGGTCTTACCTTTCCTGATACAAAGGCCAGTACTACAAGGGTTGCAAAATAGGGTATCATCTCGACAAACTGTGGCGGAACCTGCCACTCTTGAAGGCTAATCTGCAACGCCATGGCATATCCGAAAAAGAGCGAAGCCGCCAGTGAGCCAAAGGGTTTCCATCTTCCAAATATCATGACGGCAAGCGACATAAATCCTCTTCCCGCTGTCATGTTCTTTGTGAATACATCCAGCACTCCTATGGACAGAAACGAACCTGCGAATCCAGCCAGGGCTCCACTGGTGATTACCCCCAAATACTGCAGTTTGTGTACATGAACGCCTGCCGCAATCGCAGCCTGTGGATTCTCGCTAATTGCCCTCATTCTTAGTCCCCAGCGTGTGTAATAAAGGATTATGTGCGTAACCACCACCAACAAGAGACCAATAAGGGTAATGGGAGATACGTCTTCAAAGATGATTCGCCCTATAATGGGAATCTTGTCAAACCACGGTATTGTGACTTCAAGAACTCGCGGTGCTGTTGGAGATTGAGCCTTATTTCCGAACAGAATCTGCATCAGAAATATGGTCAACCCGCTCATGAGCATGTTTATCGCTACCCCACTTATGACCTGGTTAGCCCGACAGCGCAGTGATACTACCGCATGAAAAAGGCCGCATGCGATACCTGTCATTATAGCAGCCAAGACCCCTATCCAAGCCTGTCCTGAGCAGAGGGACACGACTGCTCCGCCAAAAGCGCCGGCTAACATCATTCCTTCTAGGGCGATGTTTACTACGCCTGAGCGCTCCGAAAATATTCCTGCCAATGCTCCTATCCAAAGTGGAGTAGCTATTCGTATACACGAGCGAATCAGCTCTATAGAGAGAAACCGGCTCACACAGACACCCTCCTATCCGACAACATCTTACTGATATAAGCTCCCGAGGCTACAAAAATGATGATTATCGCTTGCAGAATCGACAGAAGTTCCCGAGGGACCTCTGTTGCTATAGACATTGCAGGTCCTCCCGCCTCCAAGATTCCAAAGAATATTGCGGCAATTAGTATCCCAAAGGGATTATCTCGTCCAAGAAGTGAAACAGCTATTGAGGTAAAACCATAGCCTGGCGAAAATGAGCTAATGAATCTACTATACACGCCCAAGGATCGCTCCGCGCCCATGAGACCGGCAAGGACACCGCTTACGAGAAGCGCGCTAATGCGCATAAAGGATACATTCACGCCTGAGTATCGTGCAGCAGCAGGATTGGCTCCTGTAGTTCTTAAGTTGTATCCCCACAACGTACGATAAACCAGCACGTAGGTAACAGCAACTAAAGCAATACTAATTAAGAATCCCGTGTTAAGACGCGAAGGAGGCACAAGCAACGACAAGGCTGCAGTATCTGCAATTTTGACGGTCTGTGGCATTACCCCCGGCTCCTTAAAGACGTAAACAGTAAGGTATCCGGTAAGAGAATAGGCTATATAGTTTAACATTAGGGTGCCAATAACTTCGTTAACTCCAAACCTGACTTTCAGTATGGCAGGCACAAATGACCATATACCACCTGCAATTCCTGCTATAAGCAATGCAGCTATGATATGAGCGCCTCGCCCCAAGTACGTCAGAGTAAAACCGGCCCACGCGGCTGCCATTGCTCCGACATACATCTGGCCCTCAACACCGATATTGAACATTCCGCACTTTGAAGCAATCATAACTGCCAAGCCTCCGAAGATGTACGGAGTAGCTTTTTGCAAAGTATTAGCCAGTGCCTGGACATCACCGAGAGCCCCATTGATCAAAGCTGCGTACGCAACAAGTGGGTCTTCGCCAAGGAGCCCAATGATAACGGTGCCCACAAGAAAAGCCCCTACCACCGAAAGCAATGGGGCAACCATAGCGCGAAAAGCACTGTCTTGCTTCATGCCTGACTTCATCACACGACCTCCTTGCCCGCTCCAGCCATCATAAGTCCGATTTCCTCAACAGTAAATGACGCTGGGTCGCCTATTCCTGCAATCCTACCAGAGTAGACCACTGCAATTCGGTCAGAAAGCGATAAGATCTCGTCAAGCTCGTTAGAGATTAGCAAGATCGCTACCCCGCGAGACCTTGCCTCTATCAAGGCTTTGTGTATCATTTCGATAGATGCGATGTCCACTCCACGAGTGGGCTGCACAGCCAGCAAGAGCCGTGGCTCATGTACCATCTCTCTGGCGAGGATGAGCTTCTGCTGATTGCCGCCTGATAGAGTGAAGGCAGGAGCATTGAGTGACGGTGCCTTTATGTTGAAATCCTTTATGAGCCTGTTAATCCACTCATTGACTGCCTTCCGATTTATGAATGGCCCATTTCTAAATATGCTTCGGTATTGATGCCCAAGGAGCCCGTTGTCACTGAGCGGAAAATCCATTACTAAACCTGTGGCAGTTCTATTTGCCGGTATATGAGCTACACCCATCGCTCGTATTTGTGCAGTACTCAGACCTGTAATGTCCTTGCCCATCAGTTCTATGCGTCCTTGAGTGGCCCGTCGTAAGCCGGTAACAGCTTCTTCCAGGGCATCCTGGCCATTTCCGGCGACACCCACTACACCGAAAATCTCCCCTGCTCTTATTGAAAAACTGACATTTTCTATACGTTGGTCACCTGATACTGACTCAGATGTAAGATTGTCAACGTTCAATACAACTTCTCCGGCCGTAACTTCCGGCTTGCTGATGGAAAACATTACGTCCCTACCGACCATTAATCGAGCAAGTTCTTTCTCAGTGGCGGCATCCTTCGTGAGAGATCCGACAGATCTGCCATCTCGAATGACGGTGATGTCATCTGCTATCTCCATAACCTCGTTGAGTTTATGTGTTATAAATACTACAGAGCGGCCGTCTGCAACCAGATCTCGAATTATCCGAAATAAATCCGAAGTCTCCGCAGGAGTGAGAGCTGCAGTAGGCTCGTCTAAAATGATGATCCTGGCTTCTCTGAACAAGACCTTTATTATCTCGACTCGCTGCTGTAACCCGACGGGAAGTGACTCTACTATATCAGTAGGTTCCAGGGTCAGGTTGTAACGATTGCTTACTTCTCGCACTTGTTGCTCAGCAAATTTATAGTCTATGAGGCCTCGGGTGCAAGGTTCCACACCTAGGATGACATTTTCAGTCACTGAAAGGGGACCAACAAGAGTGAAATGTTGATGCACCATGCCTATGCCTAGTCTATGGGCAACATCAGGCGAGCCGATAGTAACCGGCTCGCCGTTGACAAAGATCTCTCCTGAATCCGGCTGATAGATCCCGTATAGGATCTTCATCAGCGTTGACTTTCCTGCCCCATTTTCGCCAACAACTGCATGTACCGTTGCTCTTTGCAAACGAAGGTCAAGATCATCATTAGCCTTTACAGGGCCAAAGTATTTCTTAATACCACGCGCTTCCAAAGCAAAATTCATTATCCATCATCCACTCTTGCAAGCTATTCGTCTGCTGCATCAATGACGACAATCTTTCCACTGATAATGTCTTTGCGGATTTGATCGAGACTACTGATATTGTCATCACCAATTATGTCTCGGGTGTATGTCATCGGGGTCAATCCAATTCCGTTGTTACTAAGACCGTAGGTTACTACACCGCCTTTGAAACTCCCATCAGTCATACGTCTAATGGTGTCAAACACGGCCTCGTCTACTCTCTTCATCATTGAAGAGAGTACTAACCCCTCAGCCATATAGTCTTGATCAGAGTTGCAGCCGATAGCATACTTCCCAACTTGCTTTGCAGCGTTAAACAATCCTTGGCCTGCACCGCCCGCAGCGTGATATATTACATCCACACCTTTGCTATACATAGACAATGCGATCTCTTGGGCTTTGGCCGGGTCATTAAACGCACTGAAATCTGAACCGATAGGTTGCACATACACCTCTACAGACGGATCTACGTACAGTGCGCCTTGCTCATAGGCCTTAGTAAATCTGTTTAGGAAGGGAATATCCATAGCCGGTATGGCACCGACTTTCTGAGTGTCGGTCATCATGGCAGCAAGGGCTCCTACAAGAAATGAACCCTCGTGTTCTTTGAAGACCAAAGAAGCAACATTAGGGTTATCTACGACTGCATCCACAATAGCGAAACCTGTCTTAGGGAATTCTTGGGCAACCCTAGCCATAGGCTCTTGCATATCAAACCCTACACCTATGACAAGATCATTACCTACTTTGGCCAGTTGCCGTAGCAGTTCCTCTGTAGAGGCTAGATCCGGCGGTTCAATTACCTTAAGCGTTATGCCAAGCTCCGATTCTGCCCTTTTAGCTCCGTCGAATGCCAAATCGTTAAAAGACTTGTCCCCTAATCCCGCAACACCTGTCAGCAAACCGACTCGCACATTTTCTGACTGGGCTGCTCCTATTGTCCCAGTTGAGAAAACCAGTAAGAGTCCTAACGTGACACAGAGTATGAGTCTTATCTGCCTTGACATTTCTCTTCCTCCCTCTCAAATGATTAAGTTGTAGTCTTGTTGGTACAATTTATACATGTCCGTTAGTCCGTTATCCTTCTCCTTCCAAATCTGACCGTTTTCAGATATTCAGGTTTCCTATTCTCTGAACGATTCAACCGGCCCGGAATGGAGGCTTATTGCCAGGAGTATTTTCCCTTCTAATTCCACCTTCCTGTTAGGTTCAAACGCTTGAAACAGCTACGTCTTCTAAAGATAAGCTACAAGTCGTGTCGGCATCCTCACCTCCTGTTGCTTCCATACACTCATTCCAGCAGATCCTCACCGAAGCTCATGGCCTTTTTCCCAATGCCGTTTTACACGACCTAACGGAAAAACGGTTCAAATGAAGCACCTCGGGAGTGCGGCTCGCCCAGTCCGCCATCTAATAGCCTGTAAGGCGCAAAGATTTGAAACGTATGAAATTGGAATAGTAGTATTCATAAATCAGCATTATAGGATTATTCTCTTCGGTGTACTCTATCGCCTCAATAAGCAGAAGAGGACTGCCAACTTGGCACTTTAGCAAAAGCGCCAATTTTCGATCCGCACTCACAGGACTGATTTCTGCGATGTCATAGTTGATCTTGAGCCCTGATTTTCTCTCAACAATTTCGAAGACAGATTTATTAAAATCCAACTCTGAAATGTCAACATCTCCGATAACTGACATGGGAAATGTATCTACACAAAATACTGCAGGGACACCATCTGCGAAAAATAGCTTTTCAACAGTCAAAGTCTCCGTGCCTTCTTTTATGTTAAGAACATTAGCTATTTCTTCATTGGCAGGCTTGCAATACGTAGCAACTACAGTTGTGGTAGGCTGATAGCCATTAGCTTTCAGCAATTTGCCGATTTCCTGTGCCGGGGCCAGAGGGGTCTTAATATCAATTACACGATAGTTTGCATAAGTGCCTTTTCCATGCTTTCTAATTACATATCCTTC
>CZCA01000535.1_pt1 | contig 12222 bp, 12 predicted proteins | sample 591981 | NCBI WGS metagenome assembly CZCA01 (sample SAMEA3556810, study PRJEB10932) | anaerobic digester metagenome
TGCAGGAGGGGCGGCGGCAAAGATCAAGAGGACGCTCCGTCAGATAGGCATAGACGCAGAAATCGCCAGACGCGTGGGCATAGTAGCGTATGAGGCGGAGATGAACATAGTGATACACGCCTACCGTGGCACAGTCGGTATTGACATATTGCCTGAACGAGTCAATATCTATGCTGATGATGAGGGCCCGGGTATTTCCGACATTGCCTTGGCAATGCAGGTGGGGTACTCTACAGCTCCTGAGGATATCAGGGAGATGGGATTTGGGGCCGGCCTGGGCCTTCCCAACATGAAACGGTATTCTGATGAGCTTGAGGTGGAGTCGCAAGTAGGCTCCGGGACGAGTATTAGAGCAGTGATAAACTTGCCGACGAAAGAAGGAAGTTGATCATGGGCCAATTATTTCACTCAGTCTTGCTGATCGAGGAGAAGTGCCGTGGATGCACCAGGTGCATCAAGAACTGCCCGACTGAAGCTATTAGAGTGAGAGCCGGCAAGGCCAGGATCAACGCAGAAAGATGCACTGATTGCGGTGAGTGTATCAGGACTTGTGACAACCATGCAAAAACAGCCATTACGGATTCACTGTCCAGGTTGAAAGACTTCGAGCATGTCATTGCTTTACCTGCTCCTGCCTTATTTTCGCAGTTCGGCAGGGAAGTTGACCCTCAAAGAGTGTTAGCCGCGCTCATAGACATTGGATTTGATGATGTCTTCGAAGTGGCTTATGGCGCAGATATAGCTACTTTCCTGACTGTAGAGTATCTCAAAAGAAGGCGTAAGAGAGGGCCTGCAATTTCCGCTGCATGTCCCGCTGTAGTAAGACTGATTCAAGTTCGCTTTCCTGCATTGATAGACTGCCTGATTCCGGTGGATTCACCTATGGCCTGCTCAGGAAAGCTTGCCAAGGAGATAAAGAGCCAAGAGCTTGAGATCCCCAAAGAGAACATCGGTGCTTTTTTCATTACTCCGTGTCCTGCAAAAGTGACCTGGGTTCGTGAAGCTAACAAGCTTGGGACTTTTCCCGTAGACGGAGCCATATCCATCTCTGATGTCTATGGAGAGATTGCGAAAAGGCTTCCGGAGGTTTCGCCTCCTTATCCTAAACTCAAAGCATCACCGACAGGAGTGGGTTGGGGGCGCTCCGGGGGGGAGCGCATTGCAGCTAAGATCGCCAAGAGCCTTGTGGTGGATGGAATACACAATGTTATAGACGTTCTGGAGCAATTGGAAATGGGCAAGTTGCCTGACATAGAATTCGTGGAAGCGCAGGCATGCATAGGCGGATGCGTCGGCGGGGCTCTGACTGTACTCAATCCGTTCATAGGCCGGATGAATTTGGAGGCTCTTGTGGGTGAATCAGAGACGCCTCCTAACTTGTTTGAAGAGCTTGACAAGGGTCTTAATCTTCGGAATCGTCTCGGTGAGTTTGCGATACAACCTGATATTGTGGCAGTGCCTGCTTTCAGGCTTGATCAAGATGTCTCTCGGGCTATTACCAAAGCTGAGATGATAGAGAAGGTAGTCAGCGAGCTGCCTGGGCTCGACTGCGGTTCGTGTGGCAGTCCGCACTGTCGCGCACTGGCTGAGGATATTGTTCAGGGATTGGCAGTTGACACTGACTGCGTCCTTAAACTGCGCGAGGAAATTGAAATCCTTGCTGAGCAGCTCCTGGAAATGGCAAAGAAGAGCCCACCTGCTCTAAAGGAGAACGATACTTTCTCAAAGCCTGGGGAGTGATGGTATGAGTCATCAGGTGAGGGTGCGAGATATTGTAAACGAGCTGGGGTGTGAAGTAGCAGCCGGTCGAGGGTGGTTGGACAACCAGGTATCATTTGGGTACTCGTCAGATCTTCTGAGCGATGTCATGGCAGGCGCCGGGCCGGGCGATGTCTGGATTACTGTGCAGATACACCAGAATATCGTCGCTGTCGCAAGCCTTACCGGCGTTTCTGCAATCATAGTGGCAGGGGGAGCTAATCCCGCTCATGAGACTGTCCTTAAGGCCGATGAAGAAGGTATCCCCTTACTGACAACGTCAAGGCCTTCTTTTGAGGTAGCAGGCATGCTATACCATATGGGTATAAGGGGCAGAGTGAAAGAGTAAAAGGGGAGGGGAGTCAGGTGCGGCTCTTTTTGGCTGATCTCCATATCCACACCGCTCTTTCCCCTTGCGCAGAGAATGAGATGACTCCACCTGCAATAGTTCAGGCTGCAAAAGCCAAGGGCCTGGAAATCATCGGGATCTGCGATCATAATTCTGCGGAGAATGTTTTGTCAGTTATCGAGGCAGGTAAGGCTGAAGGCGTAACTGTCCTCGGCGGAATTGAAGTCCAGACTGTAGAGGATGTGCATGTCCTGACGTTCTTCCCGCGTGTAGATGCGTTGATTTTGTGGCAGGACGAAGTCTATTCTGCTTTACCTGACATTGAGAATAACGAGGCAAGATTCGGCGAGCAACTGTTAATGGATTCCCGGGGCAACGTGACAGGTAAGCTACGTACTTTGCTTCTGGCCTCCACATCCATGAGTATTGATTACGTAGGAAAACGTGTCCGGGAATTGGAAGGCCTGATTATACCTGCGCACGTGGATAGGCCGTCATTCAGTCTCATAAGAAACCTTGGGTTTGTGCCTGATGCGCTTCGACCGTGTTGCATGGAGATATCAAGAAACATCAGTCAAGATTCGGCCAGAGACAGATTTCCGTCTATTGCCCGGTTTCCCTTTGTCCGGTCATCGGATGCTCACAGGCTAAGTGAAATATCTGCATATACCGAAATCCGAATGGAGGACGCAAGGTGGGATGAACTTCTACTCGCTCTCTGTTTTACCGGAGGACGGCATATTGCGCCTCTTGATGCGACTATGTGACGGTTATGTTCTAAATCGCCGAAAGCAGGAGGGATTATGTGCGAGAGCTGTCTCTTCACATCCTGGACATAGCTCAAAACTCTATAGAAGCCGGAGCTTGCAACATAGAAATTGTAATCAGTGAGGATGAGTCTTCTGATGTTTTAACTATCCTTATTGCCGACGACGGGCGTGGAATTCCCGCGGAGATTCTGGAGAGTATTATCGATCCTTTTGTCACATCCAGAAAAACTCGGCGAGTGGGGCTTGGAATTCCTTTGTTTAGGGAAGCTGCAAGAATGGCAGGAGGGGACTTGAAAATTCGATCCAGTGTGGGGGAAGGGACAGAGATTACAGCCGATTTTCGGCTCAGTAGTATTGACAGAGCGCCCCTTGGAGACATGGCGGAGACGATGGCTCTTCTTATAGTCTGCAATCCGGATGTAAATTTCAAGTACCAACACACCAGAGGGCATGCTAAATTCGTGTGCAGCACAAATACGCTGGTGGAGATACTTGGTGACATACCTATCAGAAGTCCGTCTGCAGTGCCTGTAATCCGCAGTGTAATCAGGGAAGGGCTCAAGGATGTTCAGGTGTCGTAAACCGGTTGCGATGAAGCGTCGGAGGTTGCAGATGATATGAAAGAGCGAGGCAGGGTAATTGAGACTGCCGGTAATGTGGCTAAAGTTGAGATACTTCGAAAAGATGAATGCAGCCGCTGTAAAGTGTGCGGGTTTGGGTCAAGAGACAGGATTGTCGCTGTTGCCACAAATACCATAGGCGCGAAGGAACACGATGAAGTTGAACTGGAGTTGGAAGGGTCCCAAGTCGTTAGGGCTGCGGCGATTCTGTACCTGATACCTCTTGCGTTTCTCTTGGCCGGCCTCTACTTCGGAACTGTATTTGCATCTTTCATCGATCGGCAGGACATGGCACCGCTGGCTTCAGCGGTTTTGGGTTTCGGATTACTGGGGCTTTCATACGCAGGAATAGCTGTATACAGCAAGCGTCCTGACATTTCCAAGTACCGGGTAAGGGTTATTGGAGTACTCGGTACGCGTGAACATCAAAGGAGCGGTGATGTAGATATTCAAGATAAGGCATGAAAAGTGTGAAAGGGGGATTGTGAAATTTCGCACAAAGTAGTAAGCTAGTAAATAGGAAGTGGGACAATAGGGTTTGAATTCCAGATGTTGGAGGTTCCGGAAAGAGCTTATTGGTTGACGTAAATATGGGATTTAAGACCGAGTTGATGGGTAAGTCTTGGGAGGTGTCGCAAGTGAAAACAGTTGAAGAACTCGAACGAATCAGGAAGCAAGCTCAGGCAATGACAAGACTCAGAGAAGGCGGAGACACTACTAAAATCGTGGTAGGTATGGGGACATGTGGGATTGCAGCAGGTGCTCGTGAGACTCTCTCAGCCATTATGGATGAGCTTGCACGGCGTAATATTCAGGATGTTATTGTGACTCAGACAGGTTGTATCGGACTGTGCGAACAGGAACCCATTATTACTGTTGTGATGCCGGGCGCCGAGAAGATTGCGTACGGTAAGGTTTCCATGGAGAAAGCACGCAAGATTGTGGCCAGTCACGTTGTGAACGGCCAGGTAGTCGGAGAGTGGGTTATTTCTACCGGTTAACGGAACAGAGCGCCTTTCATGAAAAGGGGGCTTCGAGATGGATGTTATGCCTGCAAGCTTAGACAGTACGGAATCGACTATCAAGGAAGTTATTGTGAGGCATGGTGAGAGCGAACATGAACTTGTCGCCATTTTGCATGATGTTCAGAGGGTGTTTGGGTACCTTCCTGAAAATGCGCTTATCCAGGTTGCAAGGAACCTTGATGTGCCACTCTCAAAGGTGTATGGTGTCGCTACCTTCTATACCCTGCTTTCTGTAGAGCCCATGGGAGAACATGTAATCAGAGTATGTGAAAATGCGCCGTGCCATTTGCTGGGCGCAGAATCACTAATTGATGTTCTCCAGCGAGAATTGGGAATTCCCATGGGTGGCACCACAAGTTGCGGTAAGTTTACTCTCAAACACACCAGCTGTCTCGGAGTATGCGGTGTAGCTCCGGCAATTATGATTGATGATGAAGTGTACGGCAACCTCACGCCCGATGATATTCCGGTTATTCTTGACAAATACAGGTGACATCTGGGGAGGAGGTGGACACTCGTGCAATTCTACCGTTCACATGTCCTGGTATGTGGGGGAACTCCATGTGTTCTTGAAGGATGTAGGGCAGTCCGTGACGCCCTCACAGGTGAGATAAAGCGCTTGGGTCTGGATGAAGAGATAAGGGTAATTGAAACCGGCTGCTTGGGCCCATGTGATCTCGGCCCTGTAATCGTGGTTTACCCTGAAGGGACTCTGTATGAGAAAGTTGCGGTTTCCGATGTCCCCAAAATCGTTGAGGAGCATCTTCTAAAAGGCAGAATTGTGCGGAGCCTTACAGGCGAAGGCCGGCTTCGAGGAATTGTGAGTTATGAGGAACCTGCGTATCTTAAGACTCAAGAGAGGATTGTCCTCAGAAATTGCGGGATTATCGATCCCTCCTCTATAGAGGAGTATATCGCCTCTGATGGATATCGGGCCTTGGCAAAGTGTCTGACTGAGATGGAACCTTGCGATGTCATAGAGGTTATCAAGCGGTCAGGGCTTGTAGGTAGAGGAGGCGCTGCATTCCCCACAGGTCTGAAATGGAGCTTCACAGCGAACGCTGATGCTGATGAGAAGTTCATAATATGTAATGCTGATGAAGGCGAGCCGGGGACCTTCAAGGATCGTCTGATTTTGGAAGGAGATCCCCATAGTATTCTCGAGGCTATGGCTATTGCCGGATATGCAGTCGGAGCCCGGCGAGGCTTTGTGTACATAAGAGGCGAGTACGGACTTTCCATCCATCGGATAAACCAAGGGATCCAGCAGGCGAAGGCCATGGGATTGCTGGGCGATGACATCTTTGGCTCGGGTTTTTCCTTTGATGTGGAGGTTAGAAAAGGCGCAGGGGCTTACGTGTGTGGCGAGGAGACTGCGCTTATCGAGTCTATGGAAGGCGGAAGAGGAGAACCCAGATTCAAGCCTCCGTATCCGGGTACCCATGGTTTCCTGGGGAAGCCGACAGTAGTAAATAACGTGGAAACATTGGCTAATATTCCTCCGATAATACTTAACGGAGCTGACTGGTACAGGGGATTCGGGACTCCGAGGTGTCCTGGCACGAAGGTATTTACCATGACAGGAGACATTAACAGCAAGGGTCTTATTGAAGTGCCGATGGGTATCACCCTCCGCAAGATTATTTATGAGATCGGCGGGGGAATTCCCGAAGGCCGAAAGTTCAAGATGGCGCAGACCGGAGGCACTTCCGGAGGATGTCTACCCAGCGAGATGCTGGATGTACCTATGGATTACTTCACTCTCCCTGAGATGGGATCTGCTCTTGGGTCAGGCGCGTTACTCATAATGGATGACAGCCACTGCATAGTTGATATCGCAGAATCCTTCATGAGGTTCTTTGCCAGGGAATCGTGTGGGAAGTGTGTTCCTTGCCGGGAAGGCACGGCAAGATTGCACGATATTGTGAAGAATCTCGCGCAGGGTAACGGGACCTACGAAGATCTCAGAGTCTTGAAAGACCTGAGTCATGCTATGCAAAAGACCGCCCTTTGCGGGCTGGGTCAATCTGCGCCTATACCTATTATGACCATGCTCAAGTATTTTGGAGACGAGTTTGAGGCTCACATCAAGGACAGGCTGTGTCCCACCGGGACATGCAGGCTATGACTTCACTGTGCTCCATGACGGAAGGAGTGATAGAAAGTGGCAATGGTAACGATAGACGGCCAAAAAGTCCAGGTAGATGCCGGCACCACAATTCTTGAGGCAGCTCGGAAGGTGGGGATTGACATCCCAGTTTTGTGCCATCATCCTGACCTGGAAGTCCAAGCCGTTTGCCGTATTTGCGTTGTAGAGGTAGAAGGAGAGAAGCTACTTCAACCTGCGTGTGCCTTTCCGGTAAGGGACAACATGGTGGTCCGCACGAATACACCTGATGTGCGGCATGCCAGACGAGTAAACCTCGAGCTTATCCTTGCTCATCATCCTACTGACTGTCTCCAATGCATCAGAAATCAGAATTGCGAGCTTCAAGCACTCGCCGAAAGGTTGGGAATCAGGGAGGTCCGCTTTGAGCGTAAACTTCGTGGTCTTCCGCTGGACGAGTCGACTCCGTCAATAGTCCGCGAACCTGATAAGTGCATATCCTGTCGGAGATGCGTAGCCATGTGCCGCGATGTGCAGGCTGCGACTGTGCTATGGCCTGTGGGAAGAGGCGTGGACACGGTGGTAGCGCCTGCATGTGAGAGAGAATTGGGTGACGTGGCGTGTGCTTTGTGTGGACAGTGCATTCATGCATGTCCTGTAGGCGCTATTGCAGAACGCAATGATACGGAAAAGGTTTACCGGGCACTTGCAGATCCCTCAAAACACGTGGTTGTCCAGACTGCACCTGCTACAAGAGTCAGTATCGGTGAAGAACTGGGCTTCCCACCGGGCAGGATTTTTACCGGACAACTTGTTGCGGCTCTCCGAAGACTTGGTTTTGACAAAGTGATGGATACTGACTTCACTGCTGACCTGACGATTATTGAAGAAGGTCATGAACTTTTGAAGAGGATTGAGGAGGGAGGCCCTCTGCCACTCATCACTTCGTGCAGTCCGGGTTGGATCAAGTTTGGTGAGCATTTCTTCCCGGATCTTCTGGAGTATGTCTCTACCTGCAAGTCTCCGCAGCAAATGTTCGGAGCACTTGTAAAGACATACTATGCCAGGCAAGCAGGGATAGATCCGAAGGACATTTTCTCAGTGTCCCTTATGCCGTGCACTGCCAAGAAGTTTGAAGCAGGGCGTCCTGAGATGACCTCGTCAGGATACCAAGATGTAGATGTGGTCCTTACCAGTAGGGAGCTGGGAAGGATGATACGTGAGGCAGGGATTGATTTTGGGAACCTCCCTGATGAGGAACATGATGCCCCAATGGGTATTTCCACAGGCGCAGCTGCGATTTTCGGCGCTACCGGTGGGGTGATGGAGGCCGCTCTGAGGACGGTCTATGAGGTGGCCACAGGCTTGGACCTACCCAGTATTGATTTTCATGAAGTCAGGGGCCTTGAAGGAATCAAAGAGGCAGAGGTTGTGCTGGGCGATATGAAAGTCAGAGTCGGAATCACTCATGGCCTTGCCAATGCCAAGAGGATCTTGGAAATGGTGAGAGACAAAGAGAGGGAATATCACTTCATTGAGATAATGGCGTGTCCCGGCGGTTGTGTTGGTGGCGGAGGCCAGCCCATACCCACTAACATGGAAATACGAAAGATTCGCGGTAACGCTCTGTATGTCGCAGACCGTCAGCTACCGCTCAGGAAGTCTCATGACAATCCTGCGGTAAAGCAACTCTATGAAGAATTCCTTATGAAACCGCTTGGGGAAGTCTCGCACCGGCTCTTGCACACGCACTACACTGGGCGCAGCAAGTATCCGATATCTCAAAACGCCTGTGATTAAGTGCGGAATCAAGGTGGCGCCTTATCTGCCTTAAGCGGAAGGACAGATTAAGCTTGCGACAGAGCGGCGCTTAAGCGCCGCTCTGTCGCAAGGTACGAGAAATCTTCGAGTCTATTCAAAGTTGATGCTTATGGATTCATGTGCGGAGGGGGAGGACAGTGAAAAAAGAGAACATTCCTGATGTTGTTATTAGGCGCCTCCCCATATACCTTCGGGTTCTTGAGAACCTTTCTGAGGACTCTTGCGGAAATGTGATTTCCTCCTTTAAGCTGGGTGAAAAGTCAGGCGTTACTCCCGCCCAGGTCAGAAAGGACCTCGGTATTATCGGCGCCTTCGGTAAGCAGGGACTTGGCTATGATATTGTGATTTTGCGTAATAGACTCAAACATATTCTTAATCTGGACAAGGAGATAAAGGTTGGAATTATCGGCGTTGGCAACCTGGGTCATGCGATTGCCAGGTACATAATTCAAAGGTACGCCACTGAAAGAGACTACCATCTTAAGCTGGTGGCCTTGTTTGATTCCAATCCCGAAGCAATAGGCGAAGTTATCAACGGAGTGCCGATAGACCACATAAACAGCTTCCACGACAGGGCCGAGGAGCTTGGATTCAGAATGGTTGTTATAGCCGTTCCCGCTGAGGCTGCTCAGGCTGTGATGGATGAGTGTGCCATTGCGGGAATCGAGGCAGTCCTTAACTTTGCGCCGGTACACCTGAAAGCGCCTAAAGGAATCAGAGTTCACAATACGGACCTCAGCATAGATCTCATGCACTTGGCTTATTACCTCTAAAGCATGGGGAGGATTACTTGAAGTCGCATCGAATATATATGGTGATTATTTTAGGCGTACTAACAATTGCATCAAGACACATTTTCTGGATTTCATGACATGAGGCATGTCAGGCTATGGGCAAGGAGGAATAATATGTATAAGATTCTCAAGAAAGAAACGCTGGCGCCTAAGATTAAATTAGTCGAAGTCAACGCTCCTGAAATATGTGCTCATGCGCATCCGGGGCAATTTATCGTGCTAAGGATGCATGAAAGGGGAGAGCGAATACCCTTAACGATAGCAGACAGCGACGCTAAGACGGGTCTTTTGACCATGGTCTTTCAGGAGGTCGGGAAGAGCACGACAGAGTTGGGCACGCTTAATGAGGGTGATTGCATTCAGGATATTGTGGGCCCTCTTGGGACTCCCAGAGACATTGAGAAGCTGGATTGCGTCGTCTGTGTCGCAGGAGGAGTAGGGGTTGCTCCCATATACCCTGAGGCAAAAGCTTACCATAAACTTGGAACCCGGGTCATATCTCTTATCGGTGCACAGACGAAAGACATGTTGATATTCAAGGATAGGATAGAACAAGTCAGTGATGAGGTCTACTACAGCACAGACGACGGAAGCTTCGGACATAAGGGTTTCGTCACGGAAGTCCTTTGCAACTTGCTGGAGAAAGGGCTTCGTCCTGATGAGGTAATAGTCATAGGGCCTCTTCTAATGATGCGAGAAGCTTCAAGAGTTACTGAAAAATTCGGGGTAAAAACCATTGTCAGCTTGAACGCGATCATGGTGGACGGCACCGGGATGTGCGGTTCATGCCGTGTGACAGTCGATGGCGAGACCAAGTTTTCTTGTGTTGAAGGTCCTGCGTTTGACGGTCATAGGGTGGATTTTGACGAATTAATAGCAAGACAGAGACGCTTTCTGGCTGAGGAGAAGCTTGCCATGGAGCATTATCTGGCCGGCGCGGGGGGATGCAAATGTCATCAAAAGTAAGAAAACCAAGACACGAAATGCCAAAACAAGCACCGGATATGCGCACTAAGAACTTTGAAGAGGTGGCGTTAGGCTACACCGAGGATTTGGCAGTGGCTGAAGCCACTCGTTGTATTGGATGTCCAAAGAAGCCTTGCGTCGCCGGGTGTCCTGTCGGTGTAGATATTCCTGAGTTCATATCCCTTATCGCAGAAGGCGACTTTCTGGGGGCAGCAAGAAAGATCAAGGCGAAGAACAGTCTACCTGCTATGTGTGGCCGCGTGTGTCCTCAGGAAAGCCAGTGTGAGGCAGTATGCACTTTGGGCAAGAAGGGTGACCCTGTGGCGATAGGGGCTCTTGAGCGTTTTTGCGCTGATTACGAAAGAGTCCACGGGGAACCCCTGGCCAAAGCTGAGCCCTCTGACTCATCCTTGGGCAAGGTCGCAGTTGTCGGTTCAGGCCCTGCGGGCTTGACGTGTGCAGCTGAGCTTAACAGACTTGGCTACAAGGTTGTCTTATTTGAATCTTTGCATGCTACAGGTGGCGTGCTTCGATATGGTATCCCTGAGTTTCGTTTACCTAAAGCCATTGTTGACGAGGAGGTGGAATATATTAAGAGTCAAGGCGTAGAAATACGCCTTAACGTGCTTGTAGGTACAACAGTTACAGTGGATGAGCTTTTCCGACAAGGATTTGACGCCATATTCCTGGGTACAGGCGCAGGCCTGCCCTATTTCTTGGGAGTGCCCGGGGAGAATCTGAACGGTGTGTACTCCGCTAATGAATTCTTAACGAGAGCGAACCTGATGAAGGCCTATCGATTCCCGGAATATGATACCCCGATTTGGGTCGGCAAGCGCGTCGTAGTCGTAGGCGGAGGGAATGTGGCCATGGATTCCGCCAGAACCGCGCTGCGATTGGGTGCAGAAAAAGTCACCGTTGTGTACAGGCGTTCAAGAGCTGAAATGCCTGCAAGACTGGAAGAAGTTGAAAATGCTGAGGAGGAAGGAATCGAATTCATGCTCCTTTCAAACCCGGTACGTATTCTCGAAGATGACAAAGGCTGGGTGAAGGGGATGGAGTGCATCCGAATGGAGTTGGGCGAGGCAGACAACAGTGGTAGGCGTAGGCCGATTCCTGTTCCCGGTTCAGAATTCATCCTAGACGTTGACACTGTAATATCCGCTGTCGGCACCAATCCCAACCCCCTCTTAATCAGGACTGTTTCCGGGCTTGCTCTGGGCCGACGCGGGAACGTTATCGCTGATGAAGCAACAGGCAAGACGAACATACCTGGGATATTCGCAGGTGGTGACATTGTTACCGGCTCCGCCACTGTGATCGCAGCAATGGGCGCAGGTAAGCTGGCTGCCCATGGGATTGACGAGTATATCCGCACAAAAAACGGAAGGGGTATGTAGATATGTCGAAAGGGACTTACGGTAGAATTCCTCCTGACATTGAGATTGCACAGAGCGCAAAGCTCAAGCCTATCCTGGAAATCGCGGAGAGTATAGGACTTACTGAAGATGATCTTGAATTCTACGGTAAGTATATGGCAAAGGTTAGCTTAGAGACTATCGAAAGGCTGAAAGCGCGTCCTTACGGGAAACTGATTTATACTACTGCGATAACAGCCACTCCTGCCGGTGAAGGCAAGACATGTACAGCCGTAGGACTGGCTCAGGCTTTGGGGAAAATGAAGAAGAGCGTCATGGTTGCCCTGAGAGAGCCGTCACTTGGCCCCACTTTCGGTATCAAAGGCGGAGCTGCGGGAGGAGGATACTCCCAGGTGCTTCCTATGGAGGACATTAACCTCCATTTCACCGGAGATATCCACGCGGTAGGCGCGGCTCATAATCTCCTTGCAGCCATGGTGGAAAACCATATCCATCAAGGGAATGATCTGGGCATCGATCCCAGGAGAATAGCATGGCGTCGAGTTATGGATATCAGCGACAGACAACTACGCAATATAGTAGTAGGCCTCGGAGGCAAGGCAAACGGCACTCCTATGCAGAGCGGATTTGACA
>CZCA01002700.1_pt1 | contig 12201 bp, 14 predicted proteins | sample 591981 | NCBI WGS metagenome assembly CZCA01 (sample SAMEA3556810, study PRJEB10932) | anaerobic digester metagenome
GCTGTCCAACACTTGGCAGGCATGTCATCATCTGACGTCATAGTCGCCATTAACAAGGATCCGAACGCACCCATATTTTCGGTAGCCACGTACGGCATCATAGGAGATGCTATGGAGATCATCCCTGCGCTTATAGCTGAACTCCAAAAAGATCCTGCCTAATCATTATTACCCCTTAGATTTAGGATTAGTTCAACTTCACCGCATCCTATCCCTGCCTTCTTGGCGATTTCTTGAAGGCTCAATCCTTCATCCGCAAACTTAAATACAAGGTTGGATTGCAACTCTGCCTCTTGCGCTCTGTCCTCCAATGATTCCTCTTCCGTTGCAGTCTCTTCTATCGACGTCCCATCCAATGCCGTCCCTTCTAATACCGTTTCCTCTGCCATAGGCTCGTCAAATGCGTACTCGTCGTAGATTCTCAACATGTCTTTGAGGCCGGCAATTTTCTCTTCAGCCTCATCCAGCAACCTGACTGCAACCTCAGTGCGCTCCTCAAGGTCCTTGATTACCTGCTCAGCAGCGTTCTCTATAGCCTTCGTCATATCCTTCGTCATATCTTCCGCCATATCCTGAGTCGCGGACACCTCATCCGCCAGGGAGATCGTGGAATCTTCTTTTAGCTTACGGCCGACTATTACGCCGAGGGAAAAACCCAGCATTACAACAGCCCCTGCCAGTTTAGCTATTCCGAAAAGAATACTACGTACTATTATCCAGACTTTCACAGGACTAGACCTCCACATCAATTATTTGGCCTGGAAGCGTGCTGAGATCTCCATGAGAGACATCAACATCTCCTCCTGGTTCAGCACGTTCAGGGATCGCCCTCTCATCCGGTTCACCTTTTTCCGTCCCACCTCTGTGCCCTTTATCATCGCTACGGATCTTTTCGTGCTGCGTTTCGGGAGAAGATTGAACCGTACTCGACTTTTCTTCTGCCCGCTTAGAAAGCTCTGCCTCAAACGCTTGCTGTCCGGTAGTAGTCACTCTATTTTGGGCCTTCTGAATCCCTTCAACTTCTTTGCTCTTTACAATGACATTCCGGACATCGATTGACCTCATAGACACTGCCTTCGCCTCCCATACTCAATCGTTAGCGCTTAAAAGGCGCGCCCGGAGCCGTAGAGTTGCCTGAGTATGAAGCTGCGATACCCTGCCGTCAGTTACACCTAAGAGATCTGCGATTTCCTTAATCATAAGGTCGTGGTAGTAGTGGAGAGTGATAACCAATTTCTCTCGCTGAGGAAGTCCGTCTATTGCACGTGCAAGCCTAATTGTCATTTCCTTCGCCTCATATTCAAGGTAAGGATCAGGACTTTCCCGATCCGGAACAGCATCAAGCAAAGCAACCGTCTCCCCTTCTTGACTGACTTGAATCATCTCGTCAAGAGAAAGCACCGCTCCCTGCGATATTTCCGTTAGGATCCGATGGAATTCACTAAGACTTATCCCGAGCCGACAAGCGACTTCTTCATCAGTGGCTGCCCTGCCCAACTCGTTCTCCAGAACGTTATACGCATGCTGTACTTGTTTTGCCTTCTTACGTGTAGACCGAGTTACCCAATCCATTTCTCGGAGTCCGTCCATCATGGCGCCTCTTATCCTTGACCTTGCAAAAGTCTGGAATTTCACGCCTTTGTCGGGATCGAATCTATCTATGGACTCAATAAGTCCGATAACCCCCCAGCCCACAAGATCTCCGTAATCAACCATAGAAGAGCATTTCATGCTGACCCTGCCTGCAATAGTCGTAACAAGCGGCAAGTACCCCTTAATCAGATCTTGCTTCGCGCTGGGTTTTTGTGTAAGTTTATAGTCATGCCAGGCTCTTGGATGGAGCATGCCTTACAACAACCCCTTACGACGCATTTCATACTGACATTCAAGAACATGTCTGGCTATAGCGTCCTGTTTCCTTTGATCTATCTCAGCAAACTCCACTGCTAACTTATAGAACACTCCCTTTTCCGTTCTCTCGTCAGATATGCGAATTATCACTGCTTTTGCCTCAATCCCGTTTCCACCGGGCAACTCAAACTCCAATTCTAACCAGGAACCCATATCCAAGTCCTCATCCTCCGGCGGATACCAAGTTACAATTCTTGCTCCCCCGCCCGAAAGATTTACAATATGAGCTTCTTGATATTTCGAAGATTCCTGAAGGGCCGGTTTCAGGGGCCTGTATTTTACAGAGAGCATCACATCAACTCTCACAAATTCCCGTCTTTGGATCCGCGAAAAGCTCTCCGGTTTAACTACTCCGATGACAGGAATAGGTTCCAGAATTATGGAATCTATGTACGTATCAAAAGCATACACCCCATCTTCCGCCACAACTTCTACGCATATGGGAGTCCCTGCATCAAGCCTTACGATAACGCCCTTATGGGTAGGGGCCGCCAAGAGTAAAGGTTGCCCCATGTCTTCGACTCGACTTGGGTATCTACCTGAGTAATGCCCTTCTAAGACAACAATAGTCACTCTCCTATTCACATCGAGAACACCATCGACATAAGCCGAATTCACAAATACCACTATCCTATTTCACTTCTTCCATATTGAAGCCTGTGCTAAATGTGATCGCTTTCAACGCGATAGAACATCCTGGAGAACAGCTCTGACAGCCCCCACCGCATATTGCCGGATGCTTCCTGTTTTTCACCGGCGAGTTTCTCAGTTAATCTTATGACTGCTTTCGATGCATTGCTGGAAGGGTAGCTCAATAAGAAAGGTTGCTGCATAGCGACGGCTTTTAACACCATAGGATCTCTTGGCACGGATCCTAAGAAATCCAGGTCTATCCCAAGGAACTTTTTGGCGACAACGGATATATTGCCTGCAATATCCTTGGCATTTTTCGGGCTTCTCGCCATGTTGACTACAATCATAATAGATGCGCCGGGATTCTCGTACGCAATTGTCTTGACTGTAGCATAGGCATCTGCCACTGAAGTAGGTTCAGGAGTTGTGACGACAATTATCTCGTGAACAAACTTAAGAAACGTAAGAACATTCGGTGACAGTCCTGCGCCTGTATCGATAATAATGAAATCAGCCTGATCGTCAAGCTCTCTCAAGCTTCTCATCAGAGAGGCCCTCTCTTCTTCCGACGTACGAAGCAGACGCTGAGCTCCGGATCCGCCGGGGATTATTTTGATGCCCCCAGGCCCTGTGACTTGAATGTCCTCCAGGCTCACTTCTCCCGTAGCTACATGCTCAAGAGTATACGGAGTGGTAATGCCCAATAACAGGTCAATATTGGCAAGGCCAAGGTCAGCATCAACCACCAGAACCCGCATGCCGCTGGAAGCCAAAGCTATCGCCATATTAATGACAAGGTTTGACTTGCCTACTCCTCCTTTGCCGCTGGTTATGGCAATAGTCCGTTGAGGTGAGGAAGTCAATTCATCAATTACGTGTAAACGCTGTCCCGCATAGTCATCAATTACTCTCCGGAGAGATTTAGCTTGCTTACTCATACCTCTATCCACCTACTCATGGGCCATAGTTGAATGCACACTCTCAACATCCAGCAAACACTTGGCAAGATATCCTGGGTCAGCAGCTCTTATATCTTGGGGAACATTCTGGCCGTATGTCACATAGGAAATCGGGATATTGTACGAATTCACTATCGTTAGCATTGCACCAAGCCTGATCGTCTCATCAAGCTTGGAGAAGATGAGCCTGCTTATCCCGCACGCAGTGAACCTGTCTACTATTTCAAAAAGATCGCAGGTTCTCGTATTCATGCTGATAACAAGATGGGTTTCGTCAGGTTGAGCTGCATCAAGAATCGCTCTCAATTCAGCCATGGACATATCACTTCGTGGATTTCTGCCTGCGGTGTCAATTAATACAAGGTCTGCATCAGTATGTTTATGGATGGCCTCGCGCATATCTTGAGGCGTGTAGACTACTTCCAGAGGCACGTCTATTATCTCGGCATAAGTGCGGAGTTGCTCCATGGCTGCAACCCTATATGTATCTGCGGTGATGAAAACCACCTTCTTCTGCCCGAATATGGCAAACAGCGCCCCGATTTTCGCAAGGGTCGTGGTCTTCCCTACGCCTGTAGGCCCTACAAGCGCCACAACTTTTCTATTATCAGGGGTCAATGTAATACCGTTTGCAGTAGGAAACATAGTTGCTATCTCGTGGAATATCAGTTCATACACTGTCTTGCCTGCAAGCTGAGCTTCCCGCCACTTGGCTCTTGAATCTCGGATAAGTGTCTCCGCTAATTCCGGATCCATGTCAGAGTCAAGAAGATACTCATGCATCCTGATGAAGTCGGCGCCCGGGGCACCCGGAGCAGAATAGCCTGCTTTGGGTTTCTTCTTGGAAGGGCTTTGGCGTCGCTTTGTTCGATCCCAGGCGTCAAACTTGTCATCACCCGGAAAGTTTCTGTCAGGATCGAGCGGCTTCTCCACCACGTCAAGTTGCATTCTGCCTCCTCCATGCGCCTGAGGTGTAAGCGCCTGCATACTGCCGGCAGCTTGTTTCCTGATATTCGAATCAAGGGCGGCAATAACCTCAAATCTCTCCAACCGAAGAAGTCTCCCGAGCCATGTCGGAGGTATCTTTCGAGTATGCAGTATTACCGCGTCAGATCCTAAATCCCGTCTTACCGCATCCAAAGCCTCATTTATTGTCCTGGCAGTGTATCTCTTAATTCTCACTTAGACTCACCATCCCAACTGACCGAACCTTCTCGTCATCCGTTATCTCGCTGTAGGAAAGCACCACCACATTAGGCAAAGCCCGTTCAATCATTCTCTTGAGATAAAATCTAACTCCGGGACGAGTCAGGATTATCGGTTGATGTCCGCTTCCTGCCATCTTCTCCGCCATATTGGCGACCTGGCTTACGACTGCCTGAGAGAAATCAAGGTTCAATCCGGGCGTTTTCGTGTCAGGCGACGCCTCTATAAACTGTGCTATTTGCTCTTCTATCCGAGGATCCAAAGTAGCCACAACTATTTGACCGTCAGGCCCCCTGTACATTTTTGATATTACCCGGGCAAGGGCAGACCTGGCATATTCAGTCAGCATATTGAGGTCCCGGGTCGTGCCTGCGTAATCGCCTAACGCTTCTAAGATTGCAGATGTATTTCGAATAGGCACGCCCTCACGCAGAAGGTTCTGTAACACTTTCTGCACTTCTCCTATGCTCATCAAATTTGGAATTAATTCGTCTACAACTGCAGGTTGTGTTTTCCTTACGTTTTCAATAAGATCCGCAGTATCCTGCCGGCCAAGGAGTTCAGCTGCATGTCGCCGGATTACTTCCGTAAGATGAGTGACGATAACTGACACCGGTTCAACCACTGTATATCCAGCCATTTCCGCTCTTTCTTTGTCTGCCTCGGTTATCCATAGAGCAGGAAGCCCAAAAGCAGGCTCACGAGTTTCAATGCCTGGCACAGGTTTCGCAACAATACCGGGATCCATAGCAAGATAATGCCCTACCATGATTTCTCCTTGAGCCACTTCTACACCACGAATCTTTATGGCATAGGTTGTAGGCGGGAGTTGAATATTATCACGAATACGGACGTGTGGAAGAACAAGACCGAGCTCAAGGGCGATTTGCCGCCTAACCATCGTAACCCTTCTAAGAAGCCCTCCGTCTTCCTGTGTCTCGTCAGCAAAGGAAAGCAGACCGTAGCCTATTTCAAGCTCAAGCGGATCCACTGCAAGCAGTGGCATTACACTTTCGGGCTGTCTTGCTTGAGGCGCCCGCTCCTTTAGGTCTTCGTCAGCCTTTATTTCAGCTTCTTTGTAGATGCTTACGACATACGTAAGCACTCCGCTTATTGCTGCAAGCGCGAAGAACGGCACTTTTGGAAGGCCCGGCACAAGACCGAACACGACAAGCAACCCTGTAGCGATTGCCAACGCTCTGGGTTGCGCCAAAAGCTGTCCTATGACTTCCTGCCCAAAACTGGACTGCGCAGCAGCACGAGTCACAATAATGCCGGTCGCTGTAGAAATCAGGAGCGCCGGTATCTGGGACACCAGTCCGTCTCCGACAGTAAGGAGCGCATATCTTTGAAGCGCCTCTCCGGCAGGAAGGCCAAGTTGCACGATACCGATGATAATACCTCCTATGATATTGACCAGGGTAATTACGACTCCGGCGATAGCGTCTCCTCTCACAAACTTGCTGGCCCCGTCCATTGCGCCGTAGAAGTCCGCTTCCAGTTCTATGTTACGGCGCCTCGTCCTTGCTTCTTCCTCATCTATAAGGCCTGCGTTGAGATCAGCGTCAATAGCCATTTGTTTGCCCGGCATGGCATCCAGAGTAAATCTGGCTGCTACCTCGGCAACCCTTCCCGCCCCGTTTGTAATGACGACAAACTGTATGATGACGAGAATTATGAATACGACCATACCTACGACATAGTTTCCGCCTACCACAAAATTACCGAAAGCCTCGATGACGCGTCCCGCATAACCATGAAGCAAAATGAGTCTTGTGGAAGAAACATTGAGCGCAAGCCGAAACAAGGTCGCTATCAACAGCATTGACGGGAACGACGAGAATTCCAAGGCGTCTTGTGTGTACATAGTGAGCAAGAGTATTACCAGCGAGCAGGTTATATTAAAGACCAAAAGGGCATCTAAAAGAAACGCAGGAAGAGGCACAACCATCATTACCAGTATAAGAACAACCAGCCCTGCGACAAGTATATCGCTGTATTTTGTCAGTCTACCGAGACTTGTAGCATCTATCCTGTTTACAGCCATAAAAACTTATGTCCTCCCCCATTCTCTCGTCCCCCGGGCTCCCTTGGCTCTGTTCAGGTGGTACACATATGCAAGAAGTTCAGCCACAGCCTTGTACAGATGCGAAGGAATTTCCGCTCCTATTTCCACAGCCTTGTAAAGGGCTTGCGCCAGTGGTTTGTTTTCCACAATCGGCACGTTATGTTCCACCGCCGCCTCTCTAATCCTTTCCGCCATCAACCTGGCGCCCTTAGCTACAATCCTTGGCGCTCCCATAGTCTTAGCATCATACTTAAGCGCTACCGCCAGGCGAACCGGGTTAGTCACAACAACATCAGCGTCAGGAACTTCATGCATCATCCTGTAAATAGCAATCTGCCTTTGCCGGGCTCGAATCCTCGCCCGCAGCATCGGATCGCCTTCTGTCTGCCTAAGCTCTTCACGAACTTCTTCCCTGGTCATCTTGAGATTATCCATGAACTCTTTACGCTGATAGAAATAGTCCATGACCGCAATAATCCCAAGCACGCCTGCGATACGCAAACCCAACTGAACCATGAGTTTGCCTGCTTGAAACCCTATCTGAGACGGCGCCATATAAGACGTCGCAACCAAGGTAGGGTACACATCGCGTAATGTCACATATCCGTATGCTCCTATAACTACTACCTTGGCGCAAGACTTCAGCAATTCCACGAGCGCCCGCTTAGAAAAAATCCTACTCAAGCCGGCAATAGGATTAATCCTGGATAATCTGGGCATGATGGCTTCCGATGAAAACAGAAAACCTACTTGGGCCAGATTGACTGCGACCCCTGCAGTGACACTGACTGCAATAATCGGCCAAGTCATCCTTGCAATCGCCGACAAAATGTCAAGAGCCCCCCTTGATACGCGGTCCGGCGAAAGATCGCCTTGTATTAAAGCGTGACTCAAAAACTCCCTCATGAAGAGTGCAAGTTCAGTAATTAACTGACCGCCGACAACACTTAGGATGCCGAACGTAGCAAGAAGCACCGCTGCGTTGCTGACTTCAACGCTTTTCGCTACTTGCCCGCGCTTCCGTGCGTCTTCCAGTCTTCTCGGCGTAGGGGCTTCAGTACGGTTTTCCTTTGCCATGTCTTACCTTGCACCTCTGAGAACGAGAGCAATACTCTGCTCGAGCTCATGGAATGACCCTCTCAACAGGCCTGCAAATACCGGAATTGTAATTGCCAAAACAAGGAGGCCGGATGCGATTTTCAGGGGAAATCCCACAATGAATACGTTCATTTGAGGGACGGCTCTTGCCAAGACAGCCATGACTACATCAGTAAGAAGCAACGCGCATGTCACCGGTGCAGCGATTCTAAAGGCCAGAGAAAACATGTTCCTAAATAACGCAATGATTCCTGTTTGGCATGCCTTACTCAGAGTAAACTCTGCAATTGGCACCAGATGATAGCTTTCCCGGACAGCGGTCAAGAGTACATGGTGGCTGTTGGTCCCCAAGAAAAGCAGTATGGCGATGATATACTGAAACTGTCCGATTACCGTAATTTGCCTGCCTGAAATAGGATCTACTATGTTAACCAACCCAAACCCAATTTGCATGTCTATCAGATGCCCTGCAAGTTGCACTGACACAGTGATAAGAGCTGCCACGTATCCTATGACAATTCCCACACCAATCTCCTTGCCTATACACAGGGCATAACTTATGAGGTTCTCCGGGTATCCGCCTGGAGGCGCAGATACGCCCGGGAATATCACCAGCGCCAAGACAAGGGATAACGCTGCTTTTGCCTGTCTTGGAATATTATGGCTCCCGAAAACAGGCGCAAACCCGAACATACCCCCTATCCTTGCAAGAACCATAAGATATGTCTGGACTTCCATTAAAGCTTGGCCGGTAATACCCATGGATCTACCTCATTTTCAGACTCAGGTCATATTACGTAATGTGGCATATTAGTGAACAACTCAGACGTAAACTCCACAATAACCCTTAACATCCAAGGGCCGAACAACACAAGCGCAAGTACAACTGCAAGTATCTTGGGAACAAGCGCAAGCGTCAGTTCCTGGATTTGGGTCATGGCTTGAAACAGGCTCACCAGCACCCCTGTAAGCAGTGCAAAGCCTAGAATCGGAGCGGAGAGCTTGAGCGTAACCAAGATTGCTCTCTGTGCAATGCCTATCACAAACTCCTGGGTCACTTTGACTTACCTCCCGATAACTTATCTGAAGCTTTGCATGAGTGAACCTATTACCAAATTCCAACCGTCAACCATAATGAAAAGCAATATCTTAAAAGGAAGGGATATCATAACCGGCGGAAGCATCATCATTCCCATTGACATAAGCGTGCTTGCTACAACCATGTCTATGACGAGAAACGGCACGTATATCAAGAAACCTATTTGAAAAGCGGTCTTCAGCTCACTAATGGCGAACGCAGGCATTAGAGACACAGCCTGAACATCCTCAGGACTCTGTGGGCGTTCAGCCCCTGAAAGGGAAATGAAGAGCGCCAGATCCTTTTCCCTGGTTTGCCTTAACATGAAATCCCGTATAGGCGCCCATGCTAATGCCCCGGCCTCCTCCTGCGTTATTTGTCCTTCAAGATACGGTTGCAGCGCTTGCTCATTAATGGAGCCAAGAGCAGGAGACATCATAAAAAATGTCAGAAACAGCGCTAAACCGATAATCACCTGGTTCGGCGGAACATTTTGTGAGCCAAGAGCACTCCTTACAAAAGAAAGCACTATGACAATTCTCGTAAAGGAGGTGAGCATAATAAGGATTGCAGGCGCCAAGGCCAAAACAGTAAGCAGCGCAAGAATCTGAATGACTAAGGGAACATCCTCCGGGTTTCTCGCTTCCCTGACACCTATCTCTATTCTTGGAAAGGGGATTGAAAATATGTTGGAAGCAGGTTGAGCATGCGCAGCATGAGGCGCCACAACAACAGCTGCAAGAACAGCTGCAATTACCGGCAAGCACCGGAAGATGCAAACCTTTATCGTGGATTTCCTCTTGTTGCTTTGTTTGCTACATTTCATTCTTATTACCCTCTGACCCCCCGGACAGTCGACTGCCACGTACAAATTTCTCGGTATACTCAGCAAGAAGCTGATCGAACCTGCGCTCTTTACCAGGCTCAGTTTCCCGTGGCCTGTTTTGAGCTGTCAATTTGTCTAAGTCTGTGTCAATCTCAGCAAGCAGTGTAATCTTGGCGGTTGTTGCCCCGATCACAAAGACTTTGTCAGCGGCTCTGACCATATGTATGGATTTGCCCGGTCCCAGTCCGAGATTGATTGTGCTGATAAGCTCCATAACCGGCCTTCCATAAGTGCTCGCCTTGTTTTCTTGAATCCTTTTGAGGATAAGACAAACAAGGTAAATGAGCCCTATGATCAAAGCCAGCCCTAGAGCAATTTTGATGCTTATTGTAACAGGATTAGGCACACCGGACTCCATGTTCTCAAAGGCTCCTCTCTCATCAATGCATATTAGGCGGAGGTTCTAATCGCCATCGGTAAGCCTCTCTTCCGGGGAAACCATGTCAAGGATCCTTACCCCGAAATTCTCATCTATCACAACGACCTCTCCTCTTGCCACAAGCCTGCCATTTACGAGAATATCCACAGGTTCACCGGCTACTCTGTCAACTTCCACTACAGAGCCGGCCCCCAGGTCCAAAATGTCTCGGATTGTCATGGTGGCTCTCCCCAGCTCCACGGATACAGGCAGAGGAACATCAAGGAGAAGGTCTATGTTATTGTGGCCTTCCGGTTTTTCTCCGCCGTGTTCCCCAAACGGCTCAAATTCTGCCTTCTTGACGCTCTCTCTACCAGGTTCCGCATTTATGTTGTCATATTCATTTCCCGCAATTACTTCATCAGTCATTTGAAGGCCCCTCCTCCATCACGTACCATACGGTTTACTTGAAAAGCAAGGCGCCTTCCTACAACCCCGGGCCTTGCTAAGAATTTTTTCGCCCCGCCCACTCGAACAGAAAGATCCTTCCCATATCTGCTATCCAGTTTAATAACGTCTCCCACTGCCAAGTCCAAGAACTCCCTGACTGTTATGGTAGCTCTGCCTACTTCAAGCACCACCGGAACCTCCACCAGGGCAAGGCGCTCTTGCAAGGCTTCGTTCATCTCAGCGGCTTTTTCCATATCGGCTTCCCTTCTGAACCACCTTTCAATTGCCAGTCTTGGAATCAAGGGCTGCAGCAGAGGATAAGGAAAGCATATCCTAAGCTCCCCGGAGGATTCCCCCAGTATTATCCGTAAACTGACTCTGCCAACAGTTTCAGTGCCTGATGTTACTTGCGCAAATTGCGGACCTGAAGCAATATTGCTGAGTCCGAAGGTAGGCTGTGCCATTTGATCCCATGCCAGAGCCAGCATGTCAAGAATACGTACCACCACACCGCGCAGAACGCTTTCTTCAATACTTGTAAGCTCTCTGGCCTTTCCTCCGGATCGACCCGGGCCGCCCAAGCATCTGTCAATAATCGCTGAAGTTAAATCCGGACTCATCCAAATAATACCCCTGTCTCCAGGGGGATCCATATAAAACACCGCGATGACGCTGGGAAGCTCTATGGAAGAAGTAAACTCGTCAAAGGACAATTGAGAGACTGCCTCAAGGGATACTTTCACCGGGATCCTGAAATACGAAGACATCCATGGTGACAGTGACCTGGCAAACGTTTCATGGATCATTTCAAGCACGCGAAGTTGATCCTTGGAAAACTTGTCAGGATGCCTGAAGTCGTATGGTCTGACCTGACGTGTCTCCTGATGGCCTTTAGCATGAACTGATTCATCATCTTCTTGTTGCGAAAATGCTGAAAGTAAAGCATCAATCTCTTCTTGCGACAAAATGTTATCCACACTACCGCCCCCACGTCACTGGATAGTAAATTCTGAAAAATATACAGACGTAATCCGGTCAGCGCTATCTTCTTTGTCTCCCAGAGCTTCCCTTATCTTGACAGCCATCTCCTCACGGAGATTATCTCTTCCGGATACATCAAGCAATTCCTCAATAGATTGGGCGCACAAAAGATCCAAAATCCTGTCGCGAATCCTAAGCTCGTTCTGAGCGATCCTGGCATGGGCTCTCTTGGACCCACACTCCACGCTGACGCCGACTCTCAAATATCGAGTTGCATTGGTCTCTGCAATGTTAACAACGAACGGCTCAAATGAGTAAATCGGCCCCGGGCGGTATAATTGCGGATTCTTGACGTTTTCAGCAGCCTGGCCACGAAGTCTTCCGTTATAGAGAAACACTCCGCAGACGATTGAAACAGCCAATAAGACAATTGCAAGTATTATCCGCATAGGCTTTCTTTTGAAGCGAGAGCCTAATGCAGTTTTCTCTTGTCCGGCATATGCCCCGGCGTCAGCTGCGCTCTGTATTCTTAAGTCCTTCATTATTTGAACTATCCTCCATTTATCAATCAAC
>CZCA01004084.1_pt1 | contig 12188 bp, 13 predicted proteins | sample 591981 | NCBI WGS metagenome assembly CZCA01 (sample SAMEA3556810, study PRJEB10932) | anaerobic digester metagenome
CGGATTCGCCCTGCTCGACGACACCGTCGGCGGGTGCGCTGGCGCCAGGGCGCACCAAAAAGTGATCGCCGACGCGCAGGTCGGTGACGGCGACAATCTCGACATTGCCGTCGTCGCTGATGCGCTCCGCCGTGTCGGGCAACAGCCTGGCGAGTTGATCCAACGCCCCTGACGCCTGGCGCACGCTGCGCATTTCAAGCCAGTGCCCGAGCAACATCACGTCGATGAGCAGCGCCATCTCCCAGAAAAAACCGCTGGCTGGGTCGATGAAGAGCATGACCAGGCTATAGACAAACGCTACCGAGATCGCTAGCGAGATCAGCAGCATCATTCCCGGCTTGCGGTTGCGGATTTCTGGGATCGCCATCTGTAAGAACGGGACGCCGCCAACCACAAAGATAATGATGGCAAAGATAGCGCCGATCCAGTCGCTGCCGGGGAAGCGCGGCATCGAAAAGCCAAACCACATCTGAATCATGTGGCTATAGAGCAGGACGGGCAAAGTCAGCGCCAGGCAGATCCAGAAACGATTGCGAAAGACCCGTTCGTGCCCCGTATGATCGACATGCGCTGCATGTGCACTGCTACGGTCATGCACGGTCTGCGCCGCTTCATGTTCGGCGTGCAGCGTAGATGGTTCGACACGGGGGTGTTGCCCATGATGCGCGGTGTGATGGTCATGTGTAGCGTGTTCCGACATGAACAGCGTCCTTTCTCGCCAGCCCCTATATGACAGGAGCAGACACGGGTCCTCCGTGTCTGCTCAACCAACTGTAGATTTCACGTAGCGCTATCGTCAACCGAGAATGCAGCCTTCATTGCGCTGGCGGCCAGGTCAACTCCAGCGATTCTCCGCCCGCCGGGTCGGTGATAGTCAATGTCGCGCTCTCCACCGGGCCGGACATGTGCGCCGGGAACTTGAGCACGCCATTGACATGGTGGCCGTGGTCGTAGACAACTTCCCAGGCAGCGGCGGGCATGGCATGGCCCGCAATGCTCAGCGTCGCCAGTTCGGCGAGATCGAAGCTCAGATCGGCGCCGGCGGCGTTGAGATCGACGGTGAAGTCGATCGTGTCGCCCTGGATGTTGCTGAGGTCGGGCGGCGTCACCTTGATATCGATAGCGCCCAGTTTGCCGGTCTGCGCCGCGTTTCCCTGCGCCGGGGTGGGCGGGGAGGCTGGCGCGGCGGCCTGGGGCGCGCCTTGTCCCATCATGCCGCCCATCCCCATGCCCTGCATCATCGGCATCTGCCCCATCATGCCGCCCATGTTCATGCCTGGCGTCATGCCCATGCCGGGCATCTGTTGCATCATACCGCCCATCGGCATGGGAGCAATCAGGATCATCGTCCCCATCATCGGCATCTGACCCATCATGCCGCCTTGCATTTGCTGGCCTTGCATTTGACCACCCATCGGCATGCCGCCAGCCATCATCTCACCAGCCATCATGCCTTGCATTTGCGCCATCATTTCTTGCATTTCAGCCATCATTGCCATCATGTCGCCCATATCGCCTTGCATCATGCCTGTCATGGGCATTGTGCCGGTCATGGGTGCGCTGCTGCCCATCATGCCGCCGGCCATCATGCGCTGCATACGCGCCATCATCGCCTGCATGCGCGCCATGTGCGCCATCATTTGTCCCATGCCACCCTGCATCGCTCCTGGTTGCATTGGCATCGTGCCGGTCATAGGAATCGTCTGCTGCAGGACGTCTCCTTTGGCGACGACCGGCGAGGCGGCCTGCACATCGCCCCAATTCAGCAGGCCAAACACGATGGCCGTTGCAAGGGCAACGAGGAATCCGAGAGAACCACTTTTTTTAAGAAACATGCTTTGCTCCTGGCGTTGTGAAAAAACTCAAAATAACTTACCGTCTTCAGCATACACATTAGATTTGAAGCAGATATGAAGACGCCTTGTTCATATCCTCTTCATAAGTGCGTGCTACGCTGAAATTGACGTGATTCAGGCGTGGAGAAAGGAGCATGCACCATGATGATGGAACATATTTGGGGGTGGGGCGGCATGTGGTTTGGCTGGCTGCTGATGCTTGGCTTTGCAGTTGCTGTGGTTGTATTGATGGTGTGGTTGATCAGGCTTTCTGCGCCGACCGGTCGCCTCAACACAGGTGGGTCAGAGAGCGATCCACAACTTCAGTCGGCGCTAGAGATCTTGCAGGCGCGCTATGCACGCGGGGAGATTTCCAAAGAAGAATATCTGGACGTGCGCGCTACGTTGTTGCTCCCATGAGGTGTATGGAGCCAGAATATAGTGGCGCAACGTAGTGTGTGCATCGAATGGAGCAGAAGACGCTGCGCCAGCGAAAATGCATTGAACCCATGTGACGCACAGGTTTTGCCAGGTGCGAAGTAGACCCCACACCCATGGCGCGTTGACGCAGAACCGCAACAAAGTTACAATCTAATGTCTATGACTCCAGAACGATTACAAAAAGTGATGGCGGCGGCCGGCATCGGCAGCCGCCGCAAATGCGAAGATTTGATCACAGCAGGACGGGTGCAGGTCAACGGCAAGGTTGTCACCACATTGGGCGTCAAAGTTGACCCGGCGCGCGATCGTATCCTGGTGGATGGTAAGCTACTCAGAGCCACGCCACACCACCATTACTTCAAACTACACAAGCCGCGCGGCGTCTTGAGTGACGTTGGCGGTGACGTCGGTGAGCGGCGCACCGTGCTCGACCTGGCGCCGGCTGACGCAGGGCGGCTCTTTTCCGTTGGGCGCCTCGACCTGCATAGCGAAGGATTGGTGCTGCTGACCGATGATGGCGAACTGGCGCATCGCCTTACCCATCCGCGCTACGAACACCCCAAGGTTTATTACGTTTTGGTTGAGACGCAACCGACCATGACAGCGCTGCTGACGCTGCGCCAGGGCGTTGATCTGCCTGAAGGTCGCACTGCGCCCGCTGAAGTTGAAGTTGTGCACGAATTGCCCGCCGCCCTGAAGTTGAGCAAAGGACCGACCGAGGGCGTCTGGCTGCGGATCGTGCTGCGCGAGGGCAAAAAACGCCAGATTCGTCAGATGACGGCGGCAGTCGGTTATCCTACGCTGCGTTTGCTACGTTGGGCCATCGGGCCGTTGACGTTGGGCGATGTGGCGTTGGGACAATGCATCCCACTCACGCCGACGGAGGTGCGCACCTTGCGGCGCGTGGTCGGCCTGGAAACGCGTGAAGCGCCCGAACGCTCCCCGCGGCCCCCCGCGTCCTTGCGTGCATCAGGCGGAGTGCATAAACCGAAGCAGCGGTCGGCGCCCTCCACGCACCGCACCCATCGCCAGCCACGAGCGTCACGCTAAAGCGAAGGAGATCACGGCGGTGACTGCAACTTCAGAGCGCCTACTTGACGCGCCGCTCTCTGCGCTCGGCGCGCACCTGCACCCGGCGATCATCGCCATCGATGGACCGGCGGCGTCGGGCAAGAGCACGGTTGGTTATCGGCTTGCCAACGCGCTCGGTTATCTCTATTTTGACACCGGCGTAATGTATCGCGCTGTTACGTGGGCAGCGCTGACACGCGGCATCGCCATTACCGATGAACAGGCGGTGGGTGAGCTGGCGCACAGCATTGCGATCGATCTCCTGCCCCCCCAGCCTGGTCAACAGGATGGCCGTCACGCCACCGTGCTGGTTGACGGAGAGGATGTCACCTGGTTGCTGCGGGCGCCAGAGGTGGAGCGCAACGTGTCGGCGGTTTCCGCCTACGCCGCAGTGCGCGCAGCGCTAACGGCCAAACAGCGCGCCATTGCCCATCGCTATGGGCGTGGCAATGCTGAACGCGCCGGCATCGTGCTGGTGGGGCGCGACATTGGCACGGTGGTCGTGCCGGACGCCCCGCTCAAACTCTATATCGACGCCACACCGGAGGAACGCGCGCGCCGACGCCATCGTGAACTGCGTCAACAAGGCAAAACGATCGACTACGATCAGGTGTTGGCAGATATGCTGCGTCGCGACCACATCGACAGCGAACGTACACTGGCGCCACTGCGACAGGCGCCGGATGCCGTGCGGCTCGACAACAGCGACCAGAGCGCCGACGTGACGCTCACGCAGGCGCTGGATGCGCTGCGTGCGAAAATCGCTCAGTCAACCTGACAATCACTATTCATGCACCGGAGATAATCATGCCGACCAAACCACGCTTTGCGCTGTATATGCAAGACAAACATCCTCTCGGCTATGAACTGGAGATTGCCGAATACGCCGAGGCGCGCGGCTTCAGTGAAATCTGGCAGGCGGACACGCGGTTAGCGCGCGATTGCGTCGTGATGATGTCGGCCTTTCTAACGCGCACGCGGCGGCTGCGTCTTGGCTCCGGCGTGTTGCCGATCTGGACGCGCAATCCTGCCGTGATTGCAGCTACATGGAGCACGATGTGGGAGTTGGGCAAGCAGACCAGCGGTGATCCCGATGCGCCTTCGCGGGTGATGCTGGGGCTGGGCGCGTGGTGGGAGCCGATCTCCAGTCGCGTTGGCGTCAACCGCACGAAGCCACTCAAGGCGATGCGTGAGTATGTCGAGGCGTGCCGTCAGCTTTTTACGATGGAGGAAGTCACCTATCAGGGTGAATTTGTCAAGCTCGACCGCGTCAAACTCGACGTAGTCTTCGGCGACCTGCGCCCGCGCGATATCCCGATCTACATCGGCGCCACCGGCGACAAGATGTTGGAACTAAGCGGCGAAATTTGCGATGGCGTAGTGCTCAACTATGTGGTCTCGGTCGATTACATTCGCCGCGCGGTGGAACTGGTGGCGCAGGGCGCAGCTAAAGCGGGCAAAACCATCGACCAGATCGACCGTCCGGAGCTGCTGGTCTGCTCCTTGAGCGACAAGGACCCGGCGGCGGCGATGTTCGAGGGCAAAAAGCTCGTCGCCTACTATCTCGCCACGGAGCCACACATCATGAAAGCCAGCGGCGTGCCCGACGACCTGATCGCGCGCGTGCAGGCGGTGATGGGTTGGCCCGCCACCGAAGCCGAGTACCTGGCCGCAGCCAGGGTGATCCCCGACGACGTAGTGCGCAGCCTGATGGCCGTCGGCACCAGCNNCGATCCTCTACCCGATGATGGACGACATCAAGCCGGTGGTGGATGCGTTTGCAGAGGCGTATTCGTTGTAGGAGATTGGAGATTAGAAATCGGAGATTGGAGATTAGAGATTAGAGATTAGAGATTAGGAGATTGGGGGATTGCGTCCCTTGTGGCGATCAATCTCCCAATCTCCAATCTCCAATCTCTTAATCTCTTAATCCCTTAATCCCTTAATCCCTTAATCTCCTAATTCCAGGAGCGACATCATGACAAAGCACAAGACGCTCTTCCTCACCCAACGCGGCTTACAGCACCAGAAATGGGCGATGGAAGGGGCGCCGGCGGAGCTGGAGTTGATCATGCGGCGCGGGGCCAGCCGAGAGGAGTTGCTGGCGTTGCTGGCGGATGCCGAGTTCCTGATCACCGAGCGCACAGGCCTGATCGACGCCGAGATGATGGCGGCTGCGCCAAAGCTGCGGCTGATCCAGCGGTTGGGGCGACAGACATGGGACATCGATCTGGAGGCGGCGCGGCGGGCGAGCGTGCCGGTCTGCTATCAGCCGATCACCGGCTGTGTGATGGTCGCCGAACACATGATGCTGCAGATGCTAGGGTTGCTCAAGCGCGTGCGCGAGGCAATGCATGTCACCGCCGAAGCCGCCGATTATGGCGTCGAGACGAAGCGCGGGGACGAAGACACCTTTGCCTATAACTGGTCGCGGCGCAGCGGCATCGGCAAGCTGAGCGGCGCCACCGTTGGCATTCTCGGCTTCGGCGAGATTGGGCTGGAGCTGGTGGAGCAGCTACAAGGCTTTCACTGCACAGTGCTCTATCACAAACGCACGCGGCTGCCCGAAACGGTCGAGGCGCAGCTTCGCCTGGAGTATGCCTTACCCGAGGCCATTGCCGAACAGAGCGACATTGTTTGCTCATTGCTGCCTTACCAGGGGCCGAAGGAACCGATCGATGCAGCCTATTTTGCGCGCATGAAGCCAGGCAGCCTGTTCGTGCACTGCGGGTCAGGCGCCACTGTCGATGAAGCTGCGCTGTTGGGTGCGCTGCGCGCCGGCCATCTCGCCGGCGCAGCGCTCGACACCTACACTTACGAACCACTGCGCCCCGCTGACCCGCTGGTGCAGGCTCTACAGGACCCGACGCTCAACCTGATTCTGACGCCGCACATTGCCGCTGGCGGCGTCACAGCGGGTGGGCATGGGCGCTCGCAGGATTATGACAATATCCTGGCGCTGCTGGCGGGGCGGGAATTGCAGTATCGGATTGCATGAGACGATTCAATTTGCGTATTGCTCACAACGCAAACAGCAAGAGAGGAACCTAAATTCAAAGCAATATGATCATCCTGCCCGACTTTCTCATCGATATTCCCGGCCAACCGCCGCGCCAGCGGTGGGGCGCGCGCGTGCACGGCGACCTGATCGACGCGGTGGCGCCGCACGACGAATTGCGCCGCCATTTTCCCAACGATGAGGTCATCGACGCGCCCGGCTGTACGCTCTCGCCCGGCTTCGTCAACGCACACGCGCATCTTTACGGGCTGTTGGCGCACGGTCTGCCGCTCGACAAAGCGCCTTCCGGGTTTTGGCCCTTTCTGGAGGATTTTTGGTGGCCGCTGGTCGAGGATCGTCTGGATCATGAGTTGATCTGCGCCGCCACTGACGCCATTTTGCTGGAGATGCTGCGCAGCGGCGTGACGACTGTCGTCTACGACTGCACTGAAGCGCCGTATGCGTTGCCCGGCTGTCTGGCCGCCCAGGCGGAGGTGGTGCGCCAGCGGGGCATCCGCGCCATCCTCTCGTTCGAGGCGACCGAGCGCGTCAGCACAGAAAACGGTCAGCTGGGTCTGCGTGAAAATGTTGATTTCATCCACGCCTGCCGGGCGGAAGGTGGGCTGATCTCAGGGCTCATGTGTTTTCACACCACTTTTTCCTGTTCGGCGGAGTTTATTCAGCAGGCGCATCGGCTGGGCGAGGAGTTAGGTGTGCTGGTGCACATGCACTGCTCCGAAGGCGTTCACGAACCGGAGTACGCGTTGCAACACTTTGGCGTGCGTCCGATGGAGTACTACGATCGGCTGGGAGTCGCCAATGCGCGCATGTTGGCTTCGCAGTGCGTGCAGATGAGCGCCGCCGAGATCGCTATCATGGCCGCGCGTGGGGTGAAGATGACGCACATGCCGCTTTCCAACTGTGAAGTCGGCGCCGGCATTGCACCCGTGCCAGAACTGGTGGAAGCAGGCGTCACCGTTGGGTTGGGCAGCGATGGCTACGTCAACGACTTCTACGAAGTGGTGCGCGCCGCCTTTCTCATCCACAAAGCACACAAGCAAGATCCGCGCGTCATGCCGGCGTCCCTGGTCTGGCAACTGGCGACCGAAGGCGGGGCGCGCGCGCTCGGTTTGGAAAAAGTCGGGCGCATCGCCGCAGGGTGGCAGGCGGACTTGCAATTGATCGACACGCGCATGCCCACGCCGACGGAGGCGCATAATCTCTACGACCAGCTTGTGCTGTGGCGCAATCATAGCCACGTGCGGCTGGTGATGGTGGCCGGGCAGGTGCGCGTGCGCGATGGCGTTGTCCTCGGCGCCGACGAGACGGCAATAATCGCCCGCGCCCACGCCGCTGCGCACAAACTGTGGCGTCTGACGGCGAAATAGGCCTGTTGCATCGTCAAGTCGGATGGCTTAGGAGTGTTTGAGGATTTCTTTGTTATGACAAAGCTATCGCTGTCTCTGCAATCTGCTCATCTACCGGTAGGCGCCTGCTAAAGAGAAGCGCGTAACGCCCGCTCACAATCACCCACTGTTCTTGTTGACTCAGTGCTTTCAGTCGGCCATACATCTCTGGATACGAGAGCACCGAGATCGAAGTTTCTGCATCCGGTGTTGCCAGGATAGCTGTCACTTCCTCGACGCCTGGTTCGCCAAACAGGTGCACCAACCAGGCGGACGTGTCGAGCAAGTAGTTCATACCGGATTTGCTTCTAATCCTTCGTCGCTGTCAGCCTGTGCCCGTTCCTTGATCAATTCTGCTATCGGGTTTGCATCGGGCGTCAACCAGGTGCGTCCCATGCCTGCCAGTTGGTGGGCCAGCTCTGTGCGCATGGGCAGTAATTCGCCGATCAAGATGCCATCTTCACTCAGCCTCCAATTGATGCGTGTGCCGGGTTGGATGCCGGCTGCCGCCGCAATTTTGGCCGGGATAGTGATCTGATTTTTTCCTGTAACTGTTGTAATCATGAAAAAAATCATAAGCATGGAAATCACTCTTGCCAAGGAATTTGGGTGACTTTCCTCGCGCTGCATCCTGTTTGCTTCGGCAAGCCATACCATCTGTGCGATAATTGAGCTTACGTACAACTATGTTCTTGCAGACTATTCGAGGCGTGCGCGCCTCTTCTCACCGTTTCAGCCCACAGACACGCCACCAACTGCAGCTCTGGCTCCTGCTGACGCCCTTTCTGGGCGGCGCTCTGTTGCTGATCGCTCTGCCGGCGCTGGTCACTTTGGGGCTGGCTTTCACCCGGTACGATGCGCTGGCTGCACCGGTGTGGGTCGGGCTGGAGAACTTTGTTGCGCTCTTTCACCGTGAGGTTTTCTGGATCGCAGTGCGCAACTCGCTGCTCTTTGCCGTCATTGCCGCACCGTTGCAAGTGACGGGTGCGTTGCTGCTGGCGATGCTGCTGCATCCGACGCGCCGCGGCGTGCATGTTTATCGCTCGTCGATCTACCTGACCACCGTCATCCCCGACGTCGCCTTTGCGCTGATCTGGCTGTGGTTATTGAATCCGCTGTATGGACCCGTCAACATAATGCTGGGCTGGCTCGGCGCTCCGCAACCGGCGTGGCTGGTTGAGCCTGCCACGGCGCTGCCAGCGCTGGCGATCATGGCTGCGACGCGCATGGGGGAGGGGATGTTGCTGTTGATTGCAGCGCGGCAGGCGCTGCCAGCGCCATTGTTCCACGCAGCAATGCTCGATGGAGCTGCCAGCGCCATTGTTCCACGCAGCAATGCTCGATGGAGCGGGACGTTGGCAGAGCTTTCGTCACATCACATGGCCGCTGTTGGCGCCATGGCTGTTGCTGCTGCTGGTGCGTGATGTCGTGATCGGTGCGCACGGCGCTTTCACACCTGTCTACATCATGACGGGCGGCGGCCCCGGCTACGCCACCACGCTGCTGCCTTTTCTTATCTACGAAGAGGCGTTCAGCCATCTACGCATTGGGCAGGCGGCGGCGATGATGGCAGTGATGTTTGCCGCCACCAGTCTGTTGATTGGCTTCGTCTTTTGGCGCACGCGCAGTTGGGGCTACAGCGATGATCTCTAAACAAGCTGCCAGTGCACCGACACGCCCCATTAGTGAACAGACGCACCTTGTCGCACTGCATCAGCAGAACATCTGGCGCCGTCGCATCGCCCACATTCTTTGGCATGCTGGCGCGGTTGGCGTGGTGTTGATCTTTCTGCTCCCGCTGGTATGGATGGTGGTCGCCTCGCTGCAGCCGACAGGCAGACCACCCGCGCGCACCTTGACCTTCTTTCCTGCGGGCGTGGCATGGTCGAACTACGCTGCCATCTTCCGCGTGATCCCGCTGGCGCAACAGCTTGGCAACTCGTTGTTGGTCAGCACCGTCGGCGCCGGCGTAACGATCGTAACAGCGTCGTGGGCGGGCTTTGCGATGGCGCAGATGCCATTGCGCGCACGGCGTTGGCTGGTGGGGCTGGCGCTGCTATTGTTGTTGACGCCTGCCAGTGCGGTCTGGCTGCCGCGCTACGTGCTTTTTGCAGAGTTGGGACTGATTGACACCTATATTGCGCTGGTCGCGCCGGCAGTGATGGGAACGAAGTCGCTTTTCGTATTGATGTTTTATTGGAGTTACCGCCGCATGGCAACAGAACTCTTTGAGTCGGCGTGGCTGGATGGCGCCGGCGTCTGGAGAAGCTGGCGCTGCATTGCGCTGCCGCTGGCGGCGCCAACCACGCTGGCCGTGCTGGTGCTGTCGTTCAGCCATTATTGGAGCGATTTTGTCGATCCTCTACTCTTTCTCAAGACGTCGGCGCGCTTCACGGTGGCGGTCGGTCTACGCACTCTGCAACAAATGTATCTGACCGACTGGTCACTCTTGCTGGCAGCAGCGACAATCATGATTGCGCCCGTGTTTCTGCTCTACAGTGGGTTACAGGTGTGGTTCCGTGATGAACCAGACTTTGTTCGTCGCATCTTTCGCCAGATGCTCAATTGATTTACCGATGAGGGAGGCGTGATGTTGCGTCATGTCGGGATATGGTTGATTGTCTTCACCATCATGCTCAGTGGCTGTACACCGCTGACAAATGACGACAATCAGCCCACAACAATAACCTTTTTCATCTCCGGCGACCCGACCGATGAGAGTGCCTACCGTATGTTGGCCGCTGACTTTATGGCCGCCCATCCAGACCTCACCATCGCATTGCTCAACATTCCAAGCGGACGAGATTTCCGCCGACGGCTGGCCGCCGATTTTGCCGCCAACACGCCGCCGGACATCTTTTTGATAAACTATCGACATCTTGGCCCCTTTGTAGCGGGTGAAGCGATTGCACCAGTTGCTCCCTGGCTGAAACGCAGTCAAATGATTTCGCGGGAGGAGTTCTACCCGCAAGCGCTGGACGCTTTCACCTGGCAGGGCGTGCTTCAGTGTATGCCGCAGAACATGTCTAGCCCAGTGATCTATTTCAGCTTCAGTGTATGCCGCAGAACATGTCTAGCCCAGTGATCTATTTCAACCGGGATTTGTTCGCCGCCGCCGGTCTACCCGACCCAGACGCAGGCTGGACGTGGGCGGACTTTGTCGAAACAGCACGCACTTTGACGCGCGACCTGGATGGCGATGGCGTTATCGATCAGTATGGACTTGGCATCACGCCCTCGCTGGTGCGAGCTGCGCCCTTCGTGTGGATGAACGGGGGTGAACTGGTCGATGATCTGGTTGCGCCATCCCGTTTGACGCTTGACGACCCGGCGACGCAGGAGGCATTGACCTGGTTTGTGGCTTTACAAACGGAGCATCATGTTGTCCCCGACGCGGTCGCCGAAGCCGCCGAAAGTAGCCTGAGCCGCTTTCTCAGCGGGCGGCTGGCGATGATCGTCGAGAGCCGGCGCGCCACACCGGAGTTTCGCCTGATCGAAGCCTTTGACTGGGACGTGGCGCCGCTGCCCGTGGGCAAGCAACCGGCCAGCATTCTGCACAGCGACGCCTACTGCATCACCGCCGCCAGTCCGCACCAGGAACTTGCCTGGCGCTTTGTAGAATTTGCCAACACGCGCGAGGGACAGCTCATTCTGGCGCAAAGCGGGCGCACGATTCCCTCCCGCCTTGATCTGGCGGATTCGCCCGCGTTTCTCGCTCCGGAGGCGAGGCCGGCGCACAGTCGCATTTTTGTGGATGCGATCCCCACGCTACGCAGCTTTCCCTTGCTGGCGACCTGGAGCGACATTGAGGGTGTGGTCGATGCGGAGCTGGCGCAGGCTTTTTACGGACAAATTTCACTCGACGTCGCCATCCGCAACGCCGCGGCGCGCAGCGAAGAGTTCTTGCGATAATCAGGCAAACCGTATATCGCCATGCAGCACATCGCCGGCAAGCGTCGTCAGCCGCACAGGCAGTAGCCGGTTATGGAGGTCCACGTCTGCCGGGGCGATAGTCGCCACGCGCAGGTAATTGTCGGTCAGGCCGAACCACAGGCGACCTGGCTGGTCGGCAAGCGGTTGACCGTCGCCCTCAAAGAGCACCGGGCGCGCTGCGCCGAGAAAGCGGGCGCGCTCCTGTTGTCCGGTGGCCGTCACCACGGCCTGCAAGCGCCGGAGCCGGGTGCGTTTTACGTCACCTGGCAACTGACCGGCGAAGGCAGCAGCGGCGGTGCCGGTGCGGGCGCTGAAGGGGAAAAGATGGGCGTGGGCGAAACGCATCTCCTCGATGAAAGCCAGCCCCGCCGCAAAATCGGCGTCGGTCTCGCCAGGAAATCCCACGATCAGGTCGGTGGTCAGGATCAGGTCGGGGATCGCTGCACGTGCGTCTGCGACCAGGCGGCGAAAGCTGGCAGTTGTGCAGCGTCGCGCCATCGCTCG
>CZCA01003031.1_pt1 | contig 12121 bp, 12 predicted proteins | sample 591981 | NCBI WGS metagenome assembly CZCA01 (sample SAMEA3556810, study PRJEB10932) | anaerobic digester metagenome
TTCGCGCTGAAGCTGCTGGCGGCGCTGGCGGTGATGGGCGGCGTGCTGTGGTTCGCCAGCGGACCGGCCGCGCTGTGGACGCAGATCGGCGGACTGGAGCGCGCGGGTCGGCTGGCCCTGGTGGTGGTCGCGGGGGCGGCGGCGTACTTCGCGACCCTGTTCGCACTCGGATTCCGGCTGCGCGACTTCCGCCGCCGCGGCGCGGCCTGAGCACCCGATTCGCGGGCCAGCCCGCCCCCGCGCAGTCGGCCACGTGAGTCGCTGACCGCACCGGGGGAGCGGATTTCCCCGCGAAAATCACCCCTTCAGGCCACCGGCGGCAGCGGGATCTGGTCGCTGCGCCGCGCGCCGGCGGTAAACGCGCGGCAATCCGCCAGAAAGCGCCGCATCGCCGCACTGTGATACTTGCCGCGATGCCACACGAAACTGAACCGCCGGCGCAGGTCGAGCTCAGGCGTCTCCAGCGCCACCAGGCTCCCGCGGCGGAAGGCGTCGCGCAGCGCAAGCCGCGACAGGCAGCCCAGTCCCAGTCCACTCTCCACCGCGCGCTTGACCGCCTCGGTGTGCTCCAGCTCGAGCCGGGGCACGATGCCGCCTGGCCAGTGGCGCAGCGCCGCATCGAAGGTTGCGCGCGTGCCGGAGCCGCGTTCGCGCAGGATCCACGGCTGGCCGGCGATCTCGGCGAAGGCGACGCTGCCGCGGCCGGCGAGCGCATGGCCCGGCGCGCAGAACACGACGAGCTCGTCCTCGACCCAGGTCTCGACCTCGAGCTCGGCGTCGACCACCTGCCCCTCGACCAGGCCTAGATCGATCTCGTGGTGGCGCAGCATGCCCGCGATGGTCGCGGTGTTGTGAACCTGCAGGCGCACCCTGCTCTCGGGATGAGCCTGCAGGAAGTCCGACACGATCAGCGGCAACAGATAGTTGCCGATGGTCAGCGTGGCGCCCACCCGCAGGCTGCCGAGACCGCGTTCGCCCCGCAGCAGCGCCTCGATCTCGGCGGCGCGATCGAGCAGCTCGACCGCGCGCGGGAGCAGCAGGCTGCCCTGCTCATTGAGCCGCAGACGCTTGCCGTTACGGTCGAAAAGCTGCTGGTCGAACTGGCTCTCGAGCTCGGCGAGCGCCGCGCTGGCGGCCGACTGCGACAGCGACAGCGCCTCGGCGGCGCGCGACACGTTCTCGCTGCGGGCGATCTCGACGAAGACCTGGATCTGGCGGAGGGTGAATCGCATATCGATTAAATAGGTAAGCAATATAAAAATTATCCACTAAAACGGTAAGCCAGACCGCCTAGAATCGCTCCACTCCCCTTGGCGCCGTGACGAACGGCGCCTGAACGATTCAGGCAGAGACCACCGATCATGAGCAGCCTCGTCACCGAACGTGTCCTCAGTGTCCATCACTGGAACGACTCCCTCTTCAGCTTCCGCACCACCCGCGACCCCGGGCTGCGCTTCGAGAACGGCCAGTTCGTGATGATCGGGCTCGACGTCGAAGGCAAGCCGCTGACGCGCGCCTACAGCATCGCCAGCCCCAACTACGAGGAGCACCTCGAGTTCTTCAGCATCAAGGTGCCCGACGGCCCGCTGACCTCGCGCCTGCAGCACCTGCGCCCGGGCGACCCGATCGTGGTCAGCAAGAAGCCCACCGGCACCCTGGTGCTGCACGACCTCAACCCGGGCCGCCACCTCTACCTGCTCGCCACCGGCACGGGGCTGGCGCCCTTCCTGAGCGTGATCCAGGACCCGGAGACCTACGAGCGCTTCGAAAAGGTGGTGCTGGTCCATGGCGTGCGTTTCGTCTCCGAGCTCGCCTACACCGACTTCATCACCCGCGAGCTGCCGCAGAACGAGTTCTTCGGCGAGCAGGTGCGCGAGCAGCTCATCTATTACCCGACGGTGACGCGCGAGCCCTTCCGCAACACCGGCCGCATCACCCACGTCATCGAGTCGGGCCGGCTCGCCGCCGACATCGGCCTGCCCCAGCTCGATCCGGCGCTCGACCGCGTGATGATCTGCGGCAGCCAGGCGATGAACAAGGACTGCTGCGACCTGCTCGATGCACGCGGCTTCAAGATGTCGCCGCGGATCGGGGTGGCGGGCGACTACGTGATCGAGCGCGCTTTCGTGGAGAAATGAGCGCGTCCGACCCCTCGAACGCGCATGTCCTATCTCGTTTTCTTTGATCTAGATCAAATGTCGGCAATCGGCCGCCGATAGCATCGCGGCCCGTGATGAAAACCGCCCCCCTCCCCGTCCGCCCCTTATCGCCCGGCCAGCGCACCGAGCGCGCGTCATGACGCGCGCCGCCGTCGCCCAGTTGCTGCGCACCAGCACCAGCATCCGCGTGCTGGTGCTGGTGCTGCTCGTTCTAAGCGCCATCGGCTGGATCTTCATCGAAGCGGGCGGCGTGGTCACCCGCGAGCATCTGCGCTATGCGCGCGATCTGCGCGAGATCCGCCAGATCGACGCTGAACTCAATACGGCGGTGATTGCCCGCCACCTGGACCCGGACGCCGGCTGGAGCGAAGTCGACGCACGCGGCAGCCGCATCCGTGTCCTGATCGACAGCCTGCGCCAGACGCCGTCCTTCCTCGACAGCGCCGAGACCGCGGCAGTACTCACCGAGATCGAGCGCTACGTCGAGCTGCAGGATCGCAAGCGCGCCCTGATCGAGACCCTGCGCAGCGCCTCGGGAGCCGATGACTCCCGCGACGAGCGCGGAGCAGCGCGGGCAACCACAGCCCAAGCGCGCCTCGACGCCACCGCCCGCGCCCTGCTCGCGGTACCCGGCGCGCGCCAGGGCGAGGCGCTGGTTGACACGTACACGCTGGGCTACGAGGCCGCCACCTCGCGCATGCACAGGTATCGCGTGCTGCTGCTGGTCGTGGCGCTGGCGCTGGGCGCGTATCTGCTGCTGACCGCGGTCCGGCTGCGGAAGGCAACCCTCGCTGTGACCCAGGCCAACGCCGACCTGGGCGAAAAGGTCAGCGCGCTGAAGCACGCCGAGGGCGAGCTCAGGCGGCTGGCGACGGTGTTCACCAATTCCAGCGAGGGCATGCTGATCACCGATGCGCAGGCGCAGATCGTCGCGGTGAACCCGGCCTTCAGCCGCATCACCGGCCATGCACCCGAGGCGGTGATCGGCCGCTCGCCGGCGATCCTCAACTCCGGGCGCCAGGACGCCGGCTTCTACCGCCGCATGTGGACCACGATCAACAGCCGCGGCCAGTGGCAGGGCGAGATCTGGAACCGCCGCCGCAACGGCTCGATCTACCCGGAGTGGCTGTCGATCACCGCCGTCCATGACGAGCACGGCGCGCTGGTCAACTACATCGGCATCTTCTCGGACATCACCGAGCGCAAGGAGGCCGAGGCGCGCATCCTGCACCTGGCCCACCACGACCCGCTGACCAACCTGCCCAACCGCGCGCTGCTGCACGACCGCCTGCACCAGGCGCTGCTGCAGGCCCGCCGCGACCGGCGCGGCGTGGCCGTGCTGCTGCTCGACCTCGACCGCTTCAAGGCGATCAACGACACCCTGGGGCACGAGAGCGGCGACGGGCTGCTGCTGCAGATCACCGCGCGCTGCCGCAACGCGATCAGCGAGACGGACACGCTCGCGCGCCTGAGCGGCGACGAATTCGTGTTCGTGCTGCCGGAGGCGGGCGATCCGCAGGAGGCGTCCGCAGCCGCGCGCCGGATCCTCGACGCGGTGGCGCTGCCCTGCCAGCTCGGCGAGCACCAGATCACCGTGACCGCCAGCATCGGCATCGCGCTCTACGACCAGGACGGGGACACGGAATCGGTGCTGCTGCGCAACGCCGACGCCGCCATGCACCGCGCCAAGGAGGCCGGCCGCAACGGCTTCGAGTTCTACTCGGCGGAGATGAACACCGCCTCGCTCGGCCAGCTGCTGCTCGAAAACCAGCTGCGCGGCGCGGCCGAACGCGGCGAGCTGCTGCTGCACTACCAGCCCAAGCAATGCGCGCGCACCCGCCGCCTGCTCGGCCTGGAAGCCCTGCTGCGCTGGCAGCATCCGGAGCTCGGCATGGTCGCGCCGGGGCGCTTCATCCCGCTCGCCGAGGAAACCGGCCTCATCGGCCCGATCGGCGAATGGGTGCTCGCGGAGGCCTGCCGCCAGCAGCGTGCGTGGCTCGACGCCGGGCTGGAGGTGGTGCCGATCGCGGTCAACCTGTCGGCCCAGCAGCTGGCGCAGCAGAATTTCGTGGCGCGTGTCGCCAGCGCCATCGACGCCGCCGGGCTCGCGCCCAGCCTGATCGAGCTCGAGCTCACCGAGACCATGCTGATGCGCGACATCGACCGCAACATCCACACCCTGATCCGCCTGCGCGAGATGGGCGTGCGGCTCTCGATCGACGACTTCGGCACCGGCTACTCGTCGCTGAACTACCTGCGCCAGTTCCCGGTCAATGCGCTCAAGATCGACCGCAGCTTCGTCAGCGACATCAGTACCGAGGGCACGGAAGGCAAGATCGCCGCTGCCATCATCGGCATGGCCCACAGTCTCGGCCTCGAGGCCATCGCCGAAGGGGTGGAGACCGAGACGCAGCGCAGCTTCCTGACTGCGCAAGGCTGCCACCAGTTGCAGGGCTACCTCATCGGTCGCCCGGTGCCGGCTGCGGAGATCGAGAAACGCCTGATCCCCACCCGCGTCCCGCACGGAGACCCGCAATGAGTTCGTCCCTTTACGACATCGAAGTCGAGCACCTCGCCGGCGGCAGCACCACGCTCGGCGAATACGCCGGCAAGCTGCTGCTGATCGTCAACACCGCCAGCCAGTGCGGCCTTACCCCGCATTACGCCGGCCTCGAGAAGCTGTACCAGACCTACAAGGACCGCGGCCTGGTGGTGCTCGGCTTCCCGTGCAACCAGTTCGGCGCCCAGGAGCCAGGCACGGCGGATGAGATCGGCGCCTTCTGCACGAAGAACTACGGCGTCAGCTTCCCGATGTTCGCCAAGATCGAGGTCAATGGCGACGGCGCCCACCCGCTGTACAAGTACCTCAAGCAGCATGCCAAGGGCATCCTCGGCACCGAGGCGATCAAGTGGAACTTCACCAAGTTTCTGGTGAGCCGCGACGGTGAGCGGATCGAACGCTACGCACCGACGACCACGCCGGAGGAGCTGGTGAAGGACATCGAAGGGATGCTGTAGCCGAAGGCAACGCATCAAGCACCGACCCGACGGCGCCGGCGCCGGCGCGGGCCGCGCGAGCTTCACCACGATTCACGGCGTCACAAGCTCGACGGACGGGAAGTACTGCCGGTATTTGCGCGGATCGCGCGTCAGGATCGGCCAATCTTCCACCGCAGCGTGGGCGCCGATGAAGAAGTCGGCCAGCACGTTTTTCCGCTGGCCGCCGTTCCGTCGATAGGCCACGAAGGCCTTTCCAGCGAGGAAGAGCGCGGGCCTCGGCATCTCGCGTAGCTCAAGTCCGAACCCGGCGACCGCCGCATCCAGCGCCTCCACGGTCGAGAAGGTCAGTGACAGCTCGGCGTAGATGATGGGGTTGATTGCGAGGCGATGAACTTGCGACTGGCGGCGCAGCATGTCGATGGACCAGTCTGCCCAATGCGGCTCGTCTTCGAGCACGTCGATCAGCACGTTGGTGTCGATGAGCAGCATCAGTCGTCACTTCGCAGCAAGGCCATCAGGTCGTCCGTCCGCCACTTGACGTCCGCCTTGCCGCGCATGCGCTCGAAGCGGTCATCTGCGCGGAGCGCCTGATCCGGACGCTTCAACACGACATCACCGTCACGATTGATGCTGAACTCGATCGCGCACCCAGGCTCCAGGTGGAGCGCATCACGGATGTGCTTGGGGATCGTCACCTGTCCCTTGCTCGTCAGCGTGGTCTGCATGTCGTATGCCCTCCGATACCCGTTTCTTACCTATTTCTGCAGCGTAATACCCTGATCGGCTAACGGCAAGCGCCATGCGTGCCTGCCGCTGCCCAGTCGGGTAGACTCCGGCCTTTTCCGCCCCACCCGAACACCGCCAAAGAGGTACCCGTAGTGGCCCAATACGTCATGTCGATGCTGCGCGTGAGCAAGATCGTTCCGCCCAAGCGTCAGATCATCAAGGACATTTCCCTTTCCTTCTTCCCCGGCGCCAAGATCGGCCTGCTCGGCCTCAACGGCTCGGGCAAGTCCACCGTGCTGCGCATCATGGCCGGCGTGGACAAGGAGTACGACGGCGAGGTGCAGTGGCTCGCCGGCCAGCGCATCGGCTACCTGCCGCAGGAGCCCGAGCTCGACCCGTCCAAGACCGTCAAGGAAGAGGTCGAGGCCGGCCTGGGCGAGATCATGGAAGCGCGCCAGAAGCTCGAGGAGATCTACGCCGCCTACGCCGAGCCCGACGCCGACTTCGACAAGCTCGCCGAGGAGCAGGCCAAGTACGAGAACATCCTCGCGACCGCCGGCAGCGACATCGAGAACCAGATGGAGATCGCCGCCGACGCCCTGCGCCTGCCGCCCTGGGACGCGGTGATCGGCAACCTGTCCGGCGGCGAGAAGCGCCGCGTCGCGCTGTGCAAGCTGCTGCTGTCCAAGCCCGACATGCTGCTGCTCGACGAACCCACCAACCACCTCGACGCCGAATCGGTCGAGTGGCTGGAACAGTTCCTGACCCGCTTCCCCGGCACCGTGGTGGCCGTCACCCACGACCGCTACTTCCTCGACAACGCCGCCGAGTGGATTCTCGAACTCGACCGCGGCCACGGCATCCCGTGGAAGGGCAATTATTCGTCCTGGCTCGAGCAGAAGGGCGAACGCCTGGCGCAGGAAGCCAAGCAGGAGGCCGCGCACCAGAAGGCGATGAAGACCGAACTGGAGTGGGCGCGCTCGAACCCCAAGGCGCGCCAGGCCAAGTCGAAGGCGCGTCTGGCCCGCTACGAGGAGATGGCGAGCGTCGAGTACCAGCGCCGCAACGAGACCCAGGAAATCTTCATCCCGCCCGGCGAGCGCCTGGGCGACAAGGTCATCGAGTTCCACAACGTCAGCAAGGCCTTCGGCGACAAGCTGCTGATGGACAACGTCAGCTTCAGCATCCCGCCCGGCGCCATCGTCGGCATCATCGGCCCCAACGGCGCCGGCAAGTCGACGCTGTTCAAGATGATCGAAGGCCGCGACAAGCCCGACTCGGGCACGGTCGAGATCGGCGCCACGGTGAAGATCGCCGCGGTCGACCAGACCCGCGAGGGCCTGGCCAACGACAAGACCGTGTTCGACGCCATCGCCGACGGCGCCGACGTGCTCACCGTGGGCCGCTTCGAGATGCCCAGCCGCGCCTACATCGGCCGCTTCAACTTCAAGGGCGGCGACCAGCAGAAGATCGTCGGCAACCTCTCCGGCGGCGAGCGTGGGCGCCTGCATCTGGCCAAGACCCTGATCCAGGGCGGCAACGTGCTGCTGCTCGACGAACCCTCCAACGACCTCGACGTCGAGACCCTGCGCGCGCTCGAAGACGCGCTGCTGGAATTCGCCGGCTGCGCGCTGGTGATCTCACACGACCGCTGGTTCCTCGACCGCATCTGCACCCACATCCTGGCGGCCGAGGGCGATTCGCAGTGGACCTTCTTCGCCGGCAACTACCACGAGTACGAGGAAGACAAAAAGAAGCGCCTGGGCGAGGAAGGCGCCAAGCCCAAGCGGATCCGCTACAAGCCGATCGCGCGCTGACCGCACCACCGCGCCTCATCCGACCACGAAGCCCGCTGCAGCGACCCTGCAGCGGGCTTTTTCGTTTTTCGGCGTCGCGCGCGCGTCACGGCGGGAAAATGCAAGCCCCCGCCCACGGGACGAGAAACACCATTTGCATATTGACTATGCATTTTTCATTTGCCATGATCATGCTGTTTTCATCAACGGACGGTACGAGCATGTCAGCAGACACCCACCACGGTAAGCAACACGCAACCCAGCGCGGCCAGGGCATGACCGAGTACATCATCATCGTCGCGATGATCGCGGTCGCTGCGATCGCGGTGTATCAGTACTTCGGCCAGACCGTCCGCAACCAGACCGCCGCCATCGCGCAGGAGCTGTCCGGCAAGGACGGTACCGCCGCCAAGACCGCGGCGCAGACCGCCGCCGACAAGGCAAGGACCGTCGGCGACCAGAAGCACACGCTCGACACCTACGTGAATCAGGTCGGCAAGTAAGCGCACAGCGGTCGGGCAGCCCCCGTCTTCCAGCGCAGCACGCAGAGGGTACGGACGATGCGTCGCCGTCATTCATTCCGCCAGCGCGGGCAGATCCTGCCGCTGGCGGCCATCCTGCTGCTCGCGGTGGCGGCCACCCTCTTCTACCTGTTCAACAGTGGCCAGCTCATGCAGGAGAAGCTGCGTCTCACCAACACGGCCGACGCGGTCGCCTACAGTGCCGGAATATTCGAGGCGCGCATGCTCAACTACGACGCCTTCGCCAACCGCGCCATCATCGCCAACCAGATCGCGATCGGGCAGGCCGTGGGGCTGGCGTCGTGGGCGAAATACATGGGCACCTCGGCCCAGAGCATTCGCCCGTATCTCTACCTCATCCCCGCGGTGGGCGCTGCGCTCGCGCAAGCCATGGATTACTTCGAGTCCGCCATGGAAGCGCTCACGCCGGCGCTGGCTGCCGCGGTCACACGCCATGACGCCGCAGTCCAGGCGCTGGCGCTGTCACAACAGATGATGCACGGGCCGGGCGACGCGGTGGCCGTGGCCAGCCGCCTTGCCCTGATGCAGCGGGTCGCGCGCGAAAACGACCCCCGGGTCGTCGTCGACCCGCTGCCGCTCGGCGACGACCTGATCGGTTTCACCCACGCCCATGCCACGCGCGACGACCGTCGCCGCATGGGCACGCTGGTTAATGACAGCCGCGAGGCCTTCCTGCAGAGCCGCGACTGGAACTTCGGCGCCGTCCTGCTGTGTCATGGCATCGAACTGCGCAAGCGCGGCAGCACCGAGCTGATCGATCTGGTCGATGGATGGAAGTCCATCGACTCGCTCTCGGCGCACCACCACCGCGTTCGCCGGTGGCGCTGCCGGCGCAGCGAGCGCCCGATCGGCTACGGCTCGGCCGCTTCCGATGCCGAACTGGCCGATGGTATCTACAGCTACGGGGGTTCGCGCAGCACGAATCCGCGGGCCAGCGCACGCGCCGAATCAGCCGACGGCATCGCCAGGGGCTTCGACCCGTCGGCCACCACGGTCGGCGGCGGTGCCATCCCCACCTTCCGCGACCTGTCGGAGCGTGCGCGGGCGATGAGCGAGCCCTCCACCCGGCTCACCATCCGCGTGACCAAGTCCAGCGCTGCGCAGCGCTTCTCGGGCGGATCGAGCAGCGTCAAGCCGACCGGGCGGCTGCAGCGCTTCGACGGTGCGATGGCGGGCGGAGTGAGCGCAGCGATCTCGAGCGTGGAGGTGTTCTTCGAACGTCCGGACGCCGGCAACACCATACACCCCGGGCGCAGCGAGCTCGGCAGCCTCTTCAACCCTTACTGGCAGGCACGCCTGGCCCCGGTGTCGGCCGCGGCGCGTGCGCAGGCACAGCTGCGTCAAGGCAGCGCCCAGCTCCCATGATTGGCCGCTTCGACCCTCGCCCCGCCCTTGCGCGGTCCTGTCCGCGTCACAACAGCGGACAGTCCATCGTCGAATTCCTGGTGCTTGCCCTTGTGCTGCTTCCGCTTTTCCTGATCGTGCCGCTGCTGGGCAAGCAGCTCGACATCGCGCAGACGGCCGCGGGCGCGAGCCGCTATGTGGCTTTCGAGGGGATGGTCCGCCACGGCGGCAGCCTGCAGGCCTGGAAATCGGACGCACAACTCGCCGACGAAGTGCGACGGCGCTTCTTCAGCGCCAGTACCGCGCCGGTCAAGACCGGCGACGTGGCAGGCAATTTTTCCGCCCATCGCAACCCCTTTTGGACGGATCACCGTGGCGAGGCACTGCTGCCATCCTTCACCGCCAACGTCGGCGCCGCCAGCGGGCGCAGCGCCCTGACGCAGCCGACGGGCGCCGTGTTCGCAGCGGGCATGGGACTGGACACCCACAACCTGCACACCGGCACGGTGCGCGTGAAGCTCGCCGACGTGGCCCGCCTCGCGCCCTTCGACGCACTCGGCCTGTCAATCGAGCGCCACACCACGGTGCTGGTGGACCCGTGGTCCGCGTCCGGCCCGGCAGCAGTGCGCAGCGCGTTGCGCCGGGAGCGCTGGGGCCTTGAGAGTCCCTTCCCGTTCGGCCCGCTCGAGGCGCTCACCGCACCGCTCAAGCTCATCCCGCTCGTGCTCGAAGGCACAGGGCTCCCCGATGTCGGTCGTATCGACCCCGACATCGTCCCGGCGGATAGACTCCGATGAAGCGCATGTTCTCCCTCGTCATGCTGCTCACCTCGGCCGCGTCCTCCACCGCGCTCGCCGACACCTGGCCGGCGCTCACCCATCCGCAAGGCGCCCGTGTCGAGCACGTCGGCGAGCACATCCGCCTCAACGGCGTACCGATGCGCCTGACACGGGTGATCAACGCGCTGCCCGCCGAGACTGCAACTGTCCACTACCGGCACACGCTCGGCGCCCCGGTCGCGCACGCGCAGTCGGGCCGCACCCAGGTGCTGGCACAGGCGCGCGGCGATTTCTTCATCACGGTCAGCATCGCGCCCCTGCCAGACGGGGGCAGCGAAGCCCTGACCTCGGTGGCCGACACCCGCGCCGCCCGCGGAGCGGCCAGCAGGCCCTTCGGACTCGCGCTGCCCGCGGGCTCCGAACTGCTCTCGGACATGGAGACGACCGACAACGGTCTCGCCTCGCGCCAGCTCGTGCTCATCAACCCGCACAGCTTGCGCGCCAACCTTGCCCGGCTGTCCGCAAGCCTCGCGGACCGCGGGCTGCGTCCCGACGGACCGCCGCTCGCCGACAGCGACGAGGCACTGGCGCAGGTCTTCAGCGGCGCCGCAGGCGAGGCGCGGCTCGTCCTCGTGCGGCGCGACGGCATCACCAGCGCCGTGCTCACCCTGCTCTCGAGACAGCCATGATCCACCGTCACCTGCTCGTCCCGCGCGGACAGGCACTCACCGAGTACCTCGTCGCCCTGCTTGTGCTGGCGATGCTCATCGGCTTCGGTCTGGGCGGCGAGGACTCGGTGATCGACACCCTGCTCGACGCCGTACGCACCGCATTCGACCGCCAGAGCAGCTTCATCTCCCTCCCCTTGTAAGCACCCAGGATGGCTACGAACACGCCCAACCCCCCCAGCACGCCCCCCTTGCGACGCGCCCGCAAGAACTGGATCGTCCTCGCCACCGCACTCGCGCTGGGCGGGCTGGCCGCCTACGCCGCGAGCAACTATCTGTCCGAGCGGATGGCCGAGATCGACGCCCGCGCAGCCGAGATCGACACGGTGCAGGTGGTCGTCGCCAAGGCCAGCCTGCCGGCAGGCGCGTCGATCACGGCCGACACGGTGGCCGTGCGCGAGATCCCGCGCATCTGGGCGCATTCGGGCGCGATCACGCCCGACCAATACAGCCGCGCCGAGAGCCTGGCGCTCGCCTATCCCGCGGCTGCCGGCGAGCCAATCCTGTGGGCGCAGCTCGAGGGCCGGCGCGCGCCCACCTTCTCGGCCCGCCTGCAGTCCGGCCAACGCGCGGTCACCGTGCCGGTGGACGAGATCAGCTCGCTGTCAGGCATGGTCGAGCCCGGCGACCGCATCGACATCGTGGTGTCGGCGCGCAACGAGACGCGCAATTTCACCTTCACGCTGCTGCAGAACGTGGCCGTGCTCGCGACCGGCAGTCACGCGGACCCCGACGCGCGCGATGCGCAAGGACAGGCCCGCAGCTACACCACCATCACCCTGGACACCTCGCCCGAGGACGCCAAGCGTGTCATCGCGGCCCGCGAGGTGGGCCGCGTCACCGCCCTGCTGCGCGCGCCTAGCGACCTCGCCGCCGTCTCCGGCGCCATCACCGACGCCCGCACGCTGCTCGGCCTGCCGACCAGCGACGGCAACGGCATCAGCTCGGTGCCGGTGATCTACGGCGGCGGTCCGATCACCAGCGGGCTGCAGATGATGTCACCCGCCAGGGCACCTGTCTCTTATACACATCTCCGAGCCCACGAGA
>CZCA01002342.1_pt1 | contig 12118 bp, 3 predicted proteins | sample 591981 | NCBI WGS metagenome assembly CZCA01 (sample SAMEA3556810, study PRJEB10932) | anaerobic digester metagenome
ACGGTATACTGTCCAGCAGGACACGTCGTGCACAGCCGTGCTACAAAATCAGATTGCCAGAACCACCATGATACCGACACCTGTTGATCTCCTAGTTTGTCATGCCTTGCTCGTCACTCAGGATGCACAACGCCGCATCATTGATGACGGCGCGCTGGCGGTGCGCGGCGATCGCATCGTGGCGCTTGGCCCGACCGCCGAAGTCACCGCCGCATACACAGCCCCGCGCGTGCTCGACGCCACAGGGGGGGCGCTCTTTCCAGGCCTGCTTAACATTCACACACACCTCTTCCAGTCAGCGGTGAAAGGGCTGGGAGAAGACATGCCGGTCGAGCAGTGGGTGCAGGCCGTCACCTTTCCCACCGCTGCGGCCATGACGCCGGAGGAGGCTTATCTACTGACATTGGTAAGCTGTCTGGAAAATCTGCGCAGCGGCGCCACCACCGTCATGGATTTCATGTATGGCATGCGCGACCCGGCGCTCCACGACGCCGTGATCCGGGCGATCCTCGACAGCGGGCTGCGTGGTCGCTACACGCGCACCATCGTCGACGCCGGTGCCGAGATGGGCATCCCGCCGACAATGCTCCAGCCAGCAGAAGAAGCATTGGCGCACGCACAGGCGCTGCAGGCGCAATACAACGGCGCGGGCGATGGCCGACTCGATGTCGGGTTGGCGATTGGCGTGATCTGGGCAATGACGGAGCCAGGACTGCGCGCTGTGCGCCGCGTCGCCAACGCTACCGGCATGACGATCACGATGCACGTCAACGAGACGCCCTTCGACAACATAGCAGCGCAACAACATTGGGGACGCAACACCATCCCGATGCTGGCAGAGACCGGCGTGCTGGGTCCAGACTTCATCGCTGTTCATTGCGTCCACATGACCGACGAGGACATCGACCTGCTCGCCCATCATCAAGTTGCGATTGCCTACAACGCCGTCAGCAACATGTATCTCGGCTCCGGCATCGCCCCCATCGTGCAGATGGAGGCAGCAGGCCTGCCGATTGGCATCGCCACCGATGGCTCCGGCAGCAACAATTGTCAAGACATGTTGGAAACGCTGAAGTTCAGTGCGCTGCTGCAAAAGGTGGGACGAATGGACCCTGCCTGCGTGCTGGCGCAACGCGCCCTCGACTGGGCCACGCGCGGCGGAGCGCAGGCGATGGGCATGGCAGAGCAGGTGGGGATGCTGGCGCCGGGTATGAAGGCAGACTTCTTCCTTGCCAACCCCTTCACTCCCAAAGCGATCCCCGTCCACGATCCGGTGGCGACGCTCGTCTACTCAGCGGGACAGGCTAACGTCGAGACGGTGGTGGTGGGTGGGCGCGTGCTGATGGAGGGCGGCGTCTTTATGCACCTGGATGAAGCGGAGATTTTGCGCCAGGCTCAGCGCGCTGCGCAGACGTTGGCCCGGCGCGCCGGCACGGAAAAGTTATTGGAACGACGCGGCAAGTGGCGACCGATATAGGGGGAAAAACTATTTGGTGATATAAGTCACCGAGAATTGTGTAAATTCCTACTACGCTTGGCATAGCGAGAGTCACTTATTCCGATCGGAGCCTCGTTTGCTGATGCTCCGATCCGACCATCAAAGGAAAAAGGCAATGTTTGGAAGCAACAAGCAAAGCGCCGTAACCCAAGACACCGTGATGAAGGCGCTCAGCACAGTAAAGGAACCGGAGTTACATCAAGACCTGGTCACGCTCAACATGATTCGTGACCTCACCATCAGCGGCGGCGAAGTCGGCTTCACGATCATGCTGACGACGCCCGCCTGCCCGTTGCGTGCACAGATGGAGCAGGAAGCTATCGCAGCCGTCAAGGCGCTCCCCGGCGTGAACACCGTCAGCGTCCGCTTTGCCGCCGACGTGCGCCAGGATCATCGCATCATCGGCAAGCTCAACATCCCGGTCAAAAACATCATCGCGGTGGCGTCGGGCAAGGGCGGCGTCGGCAAGAGCACAGTCAGCACCAACCTGGCCGTCAGCCTGGCGTTGGACGGCGCCAAAGTGGGCGTGCTCGACGCCGACATCTACGGCCCTAACATTCCGATGATGTTCGGGTTGTCCGGCCGGCCATGCATTGAACGCGAGAAGTTGACGCCCTTCGAACGCTACGGCGTCGAAGTGATCAGCATGGGCTTTCTCATGCCAGAGGGTGAGGCGGTGGTCTGGCGGGGTCCGATGCTTCACAAGGCGATCCAGCAACTCTTCACGGATGTCAACTGGGGCAGCCTTGACTATCTGATTGTCGATCTACCGCCAGGCACGGGTGACGCACAACTCAGCCTGGCGCAAAGCGTGCCGTTGACCGGCGGCATCATCGTGACCGGGCCGCAGGCGGTTTCGGTCAGCGATGCGCTGCGCGGCGCCAATGCGTTTGAGCGGCTGGAAGTGCCAATCATCGGCGTCGTAGAAAACATGTCGGGAGACATCTTCGGCGCCGGTGGTGGCATGGACGCCGCCAAGAAGCTGCGCGTCGACTTCCTGGCGCGCATTCCGCTCGACAGTCAGGTGCGCATCGGCGGCGACCAGGGTGAACCGATTGTCGTGATGGCGCCTGAAAGTCCCACAGCCAAAGCATTCCGTGACTTTGCGCGCGTGGTCGCCGCCAAGATCAGCGTGATGAACATTCTGCCCGAGCCGCAACTCAAGATTGTGTAACGCCGCCCATTTCGTCGCGCTATTGGCGGAAAGCTATTACAGCTGTTGGCGGGCAAATGCCCGCCAACAGCGCAACGTATCCCCCCCATGATCCCCCGCTATTTTGCGCGGACATCTCTCAAACCGGGAGAGCAAGGCGTAGGTCATCGCCTCCGGCGTGACGAGGCCGCATGCCACCCCGGAGCACAAAGCGCAGGTCATCGCCTCCGGCGTGACGGGGTGACCCTGCCCCGATAGAGGAAGTATTTCCTTACGCCAGTTGTCCGATCAAGAATGCGCTGAAATGATATAGAATAAATCGGATACTTTGCATCCCGGTGAAAAAGCTGGCGGTTGCGCTCCCGGCATCGATTGTCGGCGCGACATGCCGCACTGTTTGCATCAAGCGTGGAGCCTGCCCATGCAGCTGACTTCAGGCGCAACCTACACCATTGCCCTTGTCATCACTACCGTCGCAGCAGCGTTTGCCTGGCTTCGCCATCGGACGCCGGGTGGACTGGCGCTCGCCTGGCTGTTAACGGCGACCGCACTTTCGATGGTGCTGGGGCTGCTGACAATCATGACGCCCGCGCGCGAATTAAAAATCCTTTTCGAGCAACTCTATCTGCTTCTGATGCTCCCGGCGCCCCTGCTATACACTGTGTTTATTGCGCGCTACACAGGCAAGGACGCCTGGCTCACGCCGGGGCGCAGTGTGTTGCTGGCGGCGCCGGTGGCGCTGTCGATCCTGTTGGTGTTGACCAATGACCAGCATCACCTGTTCTACACCGATATAGAGATGTCGCCTACCGGCAACCTGGTCTACCACTTTGGCGCCTATTTCTGGGTGGGCGTGGTGCTGTACGACTCCCTGCTGATGCTCGCCGGTTTCCATATCCTGGTGCGGGCAGCGCTGTCGGCGCCAGGCGCCTATCGGCGTCAATTTGCGGTGCTCCTGGCTGGCAGCGCCCTGCCGTTTATTGCTAGCATCCTCTTCTATCTGGGAGTGGATCCCTGGCCGGAGCTGGAGTTGATTCGCATCGCCTTAGGCGTCAGCGGCGTCATCTTTTTGTGGGCGTTTTACCATTGGGAATTGCTCGACTTGCTGCCACCTGCGCGCGATCTGCTGATGACAAGCCTGCCCGATGGCGTCGTGGCGCTCGATGCTGCACTCCGCGTCATTGACATCAACCCGGCGGCATGCGCCATGCTCGACGTCGGGAAGCGTGCGCTCAAACAACCTTTCTCCAGCATTTCGCCCCATGCAGCCGAGATCGCAGCCCACCTCGATAGCGCTCGCTTATGTGAAAAAGACGCTGTGCCTACAAACGGTTTGCGTGTACAACTGGGCGATCGCACGCTGGAGATCGTCTGTCGCAGCGTGGAGCAGAAGTTGGCAACGCCGCGCGGCTGGCTGCTGCTCCTGCACGACGTAACACAGACCGTCGCCGCCGAGTCCCTTGCGCACGCCAATGAAGCGCGTTATCAGCAGTTGTACACTATGCTGCGCCTGATGTGTGACAATGTGCCGGATATGATCTGGGCGAAAGATCTGGAGAAACGCTTCCTCTTCACCAACCGCGCCATCTGTGAAAAGTTGCTGCACGCGCAGGACACCGACGAACCGATCGGCAAGAACGACCTGTTTTTTGCTACGCGCGAGCGCGCCCTACGACCTGACGATCCAACCTGGCACACGTTCGGCGAAATTTGCGTCGATTCTGACCAGGTGGTGTTGGAGCAACGTCAGGCGCTGCGCTTCGACGAGTTCGGCAATGTGCGTGGCGAATTCCTACGGCTGGATGTCTTCAAGGCGCCTTTCTGGGATGCCACCGGCGCGTTGATCGGTACGGTTGGCTGCGCTCGCGACGTCACGCGCGAGAAGGCCATCGAAGCAGCGCTGCGGCAAAGCGAGGAGCGTTACCGCGCCATCGTCGAGACTCACCCCGACATGATCTGTCGCTGGCGCCCCGACCGCACCCTGACTTTTGTCAACCCGGCGTTCTGCCGCCACTACGCGGCCAGCGAGGCCGAACTGCTGGGTCTCGATCATGCGCTGTTGGCGCCACCCGAGGAACGCGCCAGAGTCATTGCCAGCGTCGCCGACACCTTGCAATTACTCACGCTTGCGCACCCGATGCATATCCTGTTGCGGCAGGTGCAGACGCAGGATGGGCGCACCCAGTGGCGCGAGTGGATCGATTGCGGCATCTTTGCCGACGACGGAACCTTGATCGAGATTCAATCCGTGGGGCGTGACATCACCGAACGCTACGAAATGGAACAACGCCTGCGCCACCGCGAAGCACAACTCGCCGAGGCGCAGCGCATTGCGCACCTGGGCAGCTGGTCGCGCGTCCTGGCGACTGGCGAAATAGAATGGTCAGCGGAGGCGCGACGCATCTTCGCCTGGCCGGAGGACGCCCCCATCACCTATGATGGCTTCATGCAACTTGTACATCCAGAGGATGCGACGCGTCTCCGCGTCGCCCAGGCGCGCGCCCTGGAAGGTGCGGCGCCGCTCGACATCGAATATCGCATCATCCTCCCTGATGGCGCGCTGCGGACGATCTATGAGCGCGGTGAACTCACATACGATGCCGATGGCCATCCGATGCGCCTGGCTGGCATCGTGCAAGACATCACGGAACGTAAACAGATCGAAACGGCCCTGGCGAATGAACGGCAGATGCTGCGCACCTTCATTGACACTGTGCCGGATGTGATGTACGCCAAAGATCGCGACAGCCGCTTCGTGCTGGTTAATTCAGCGACAGTGGCGCAATTGGGCGCAACCAGCATGGAGGAGTTGATCGGCAAAACCGACGCTGATTTTCATCCGCCGCACTATGCCGCCGAATACCGCTCGCGCGAACGCATCGTGATGGAAACCGGTGCTATCTCGAAGGTGGAAGAACCTGTCATCCACCCGGCCACCGGCGAGCTGCGTTGGTATGCCAGCACGAAGACGCCGCTGCGCAACACGGCTGGCGAGATTGTCGGGCTGGTTGGGATCGGGCGCGATGTCACCGAACGCAAACGCATCGATGAGATGTTGCGGCGGCGCGAAAAACTGCTGGAGGCGGTGGCGGCGGCGCTATCGACGCTGCTCGAACCCAACCCGCTGCCGGAGACGATTCAGCCAGCGCTGAGAATTTTGGGCGAGGCGCTTGACGTCGATCGCGTCTACATCTTCGAAAACTTCGAAGACGCCGAGTCTGGTGCACAGCTTGCGCGCCAGCGCTTCGAGTGGTGCTCGCCGCGTGCTACACCTCAGATCGATAACGCGCTTCTCCAGCGTGTTGAATACGCCGCCTACGGGCCGCAATGGTACGCGACATTGGCGCGTGGTGAATCCATCGCCACCGTCGTGGATGCGCTTCCCCCTGCTGCGCAGGCGCTGCTCTCATCGCAGGGAATCCTTTCGGTCCTTCTCGTGCCTATTCAGATCGAAGATCGCTTCTGGGGGCTGATTGGTTTCGATGACTGCCACACCCAACGCACGTGGAGCGCCAGCGAAGAGCGAATTCTTAGCGCCGCCGCCGCTGCCATTGGCAGCGCGTTGATGCGCGACCGTATCGAGACCGAATTGCAATGGTCGCAGCAGGAACTGGCCGAAGCGCTGCACCGTACGGAGCAATTAGCCATCGCTGCGCAGGCAGCTAGCCGCGCCAAGAGCGAATTTCTCTCGGTCATGAGTCATGAGATCCGCACCCCGCTCAACGGCGTCATCGGAATGACCGGGCTGTTGCTTGACACACCGCTCAATCCTGAGCAGCGGCAATATGTTGAGATCGCCCACACCAGCGGCGAAACACTCCTGGCGCTGATCAACGACATCCTTGACTTTTCCAAGCTTGAGGCGCAGCGCCTTGAACCCGAACGCCTGCCTTTCAACTTGCGCACGATGATGGAGGACGCCATTGACATTCTGGCCGGGCGCGCACAGGCCAAACACATTGAACTTGTCTGTATCGTGGCGCCCGACGCCCCCACCGCTGTCATTGGTGACCCAGGGCGTTTGCGGCAGATCGTGCTCAACCTGGGCAGTAACGCCATCAAGTTCACAGAGCATGGCGAAGTCGTCATACGCGTCGCCGTGGAACCTCAAGAGGGAGAGCGCATCAAATTACGCTTCACCGTTGCCGATACGGGCGTCGGCATTCCACAGGCGTTGCAGCATCGCCTGTTCCAACCGTTCAGCCAAGTCGACAGCTCCACCACGCGCAAATATGGCGGCACCGGTCTGGGGTTGATCATATCCAAACAGCTTGCTGAGTTGATGGGCGGCGAAATCGGCTTCACCAGCACCCCCGGCGCAGGCTCCGAGTTCTGGTTCACGGTGCAACTCGAGCGGAGCCACGAAGAGCACGCCGAGGATGCGGCAGACATGCCCGATCTGCGCGGCTTGCGCGTCATCGTCGCCGACGACAACCCTGCCACCCGTGAGCTTCTCCAGATGTTAGTCCGCCAGTGGCAGGGCGAATGTGATGAGGCCAGCGATGCAGTCACAGCGCTGAGGCTGCTGCACGCTGGCGCCCAAACCGGTCACCCCTACGGATTGGCGATCCTCGACGCCGAATTGACCGACCCCGACGCCCACCCCTTGAGCACGCTGATATTGGCGGAAGCCGACCTCCCCCCCACGCCGCTGCTGCTGCTGACGCCGTTGGGTTACCAAAGTTCAGAGTTGCAGGTTGGTGCGCCGATCCGATCGGTCGTCAAACCCATCCGCCCATCCCAACTTGCTGCACAAGTGCGGGCGGCGTTGGATCAGCAGACGCTGCCCGCAAGTGCAAGACAATATCCCAGTCAGCCATCGCTGGAAACTGCGCGCCCCTCACGCATCTTGCTTGCCGAAGATAATACCGTGAATCAAAAAGTAGCGCTGACGATGCTCAAGAAACTGGGTTTTAGCGCCGACGCCGTTGCCAATGGCAGCGAGGCGCTTGCTGCGCTCGCTGCTATCCGCTACGATCTGGTGCTCATGGATTGCGAGATGCCAGAAATGGATGGTTTTACCGCTACGGCGCACATCCGCGCTGGCGACAGTGGCGTGCTCAACCCAGACGTGCCGGTGATTGCCATGACTGCTCACGCCATGCAAGGTGATCGTGAGCGTTGTCTGGCCGCAGGCATGGACGATTATGTATCGAAACCCGTACAACTTTCCACATTGGCGGCCATCCTCGCACGCTGGCTGCCGCAGACGTAGCGCGGCAGTCAGCCTCGAAGATTCCTGATTGCCAGGCAAAATCTCTGGTAGCTGGTGGTGCATGAGGATTCTGACACGCAGCACGCACCGCATAAAAACGCTGCCTGGCGATCAGGAGCGGCAAGGGCGCCCGCCGATCAACAAAATGCCCGATCGCCGCCACCGCTCCCCCTTATGGACAAAGTGACACTTGTCCCACCCCATCAATTACGTGTGCCCCTCATACGTGACAGATTTCACAAGGTACATTGGGGCTATACTTTTTGCGTTTTAGACAACACGATAAAACCACGCACATCGATAATTGTTTACCCGCACCGAAGGAGGCGCCCATCATGGCACTTGATCGCAAAGAACTTGACCAGATTCTCTCCACACTCTCCAAGTATGCCGAAAAAAAGCTCACCCCAGATTTTCTGCTGAAGATTGACCACGAAGATCGCTTTCCGAATGAGGTTCTCTCCGACCTTTACAACAACATCGGCCTGCACCTGGTCTTCATCGACGAGGAGGACGACGGCTTGGGCGGCGGCGCCTACGACGTCTACCGCGTCTCCGAAGCGATGGCCAGCATCGATGTGGGCATTGCAACGGGCGTGCTCGCCACCTTCCTCGGCGCCGATCCGATCGTCGTCGGCGGCACGCCAGAGCAAAAACATTACTGGATGAGCCGTATCGCCAACGAAGGGCTGCTCGTCGCCTACGGCGCCACCGAACCGCAAGCCGGCTCCGACCTGGCGCAGCTCAAGACCAAAGCCGTGCCGGTGTACAACGAAGATGGCACGATCAAAGGGTACAACATCACCGGGCGCAAGCAGTGGATTTCCAACGGCGGCGTCGCCGAAATTTACACGATCCTGGCGGCGGCGCCGGGTGGCCCCTCCTGGTTTGTCGTGGAAAAGGACGCGCCCGGCTTCACCAAGAACAAGCCGGAGGACAAGCATGGCATCCGCGCCAGCAACACCGCCGCGCTCTTCCTCGAAGATGTCTATGTCGACGCCGACCGGCTGATGGGTGGCGTCGAAGGGCAAGGGCTGGCGCAGGCGCAGGCTGTCTTTGGCTACACCCGCCTGATGGTGGCGGCCTTTGGTCTGGGCGCGGGCTGGGCGGCGCTCAAACGAGCGATCAAATACAGTCAGACGCGCGTGCAGGGCGGCGCTACGCTCAATGAGAAGCAAGGCTACATGGACAAGCTGATCGTCCCCAACGCCGTGCGCCTCGAAGCGGCGCGCGCCTACATCGAGTGGACGGCGGAGCGCATCGACGCCGGCGACCCCAACCAGCAGACCGAGGGCGCAGTCGCCAAGTATATGGCGACCGAAGCGGGCAACAAAGCCGCCGAGGATTCGATCCAGGCGCTGGGCGGCTACGGCTACACCAAGGAGTATATGGTCGAGAAGTTCAAGCGCGACGTGCGCATCACCACGATCTACGAAGGCACCTCCGAGATCATGGAGTGGACGATCAGCCGCGACCGCTGGCAGCTTCATCTCAAGAGCAAGGGCGCCTATTACAACGACTGGGCGGCGCAGCTCGAAGCGCTGGCGCGCACGAACAACAATAGCGGCGCGGCGACGGCTGCCCTCGCCCTGCGTGCGGTCGCCAACATCCTGGAACGCGCCCGCATTGACCGCCTGACGCGCAATCAGCACATCCTCTTCCGCCTGGGCGAATTGATCGCCTTTGCCGAGACCGCCGCCGTCTTTGCCGACCGTGCCATCAACCACCCGTCGGACGCCATGCCCTTCAGCCCGGAGACGCTGCAGGTGATGAGTCGCATCCACGCCCGCGACGCTGCGCTCAAGATCGCCACCGACGGGCTGCGCTGGGCCATCGGCGCCGGGCAAAGCGATCCCAACCTGGCTGGCTCGCTCAACCTGCCCGCCATCTATGCGGCGCAAGCCGGTCTGCTCGAAGACATGGACTTCGTCGGCAAAAAGCTGGTCGAAGCGTTCCCGGCTGAGTAAGAGAGAGGAAGAGATTAGGGGATTAGGAGATTGAGAAATTGGAGATTAGAGATTGGAGATTTCGTTCAATGCATCCAATCCCTACTCTCCAATCTCATAATCTCATAATCTCTCAATCCCATTTCGACAAGGAGTAACCAAATGCCAAATCCAAGCTCCGACCGGGCGATTGCCATTGTTGGCGTCGGCGCTATCCTCCCCGATGCGTTGAGCGCGCCGGCATTCTGGCAGAACATCGTCAACAAACGTTATTGCATTTCCGAGACGCCAGCCAATCGCTGGAGCATCGCCGATTATTACGACCCCGACCCGACCGTGCCCGACAAAACCTACTCCAAGATTGGCGGCTGGGTGCAGGGCTATCAATTCGACTGGAAAAAGTATCGCATCCCGCCCAAAGTGGCGGCGGCGATGGACGAAGGACAACAGTGGGCGGTCACGATTGCGGACGAGGCGCTGACCGACTATGGCTACCCCCATCGCCCGCTCGACACCGAACGCACCGGCGTGATCCTGGGCACGGCAATGGGCGGCGAGCTGCATTACGTCACCCAGCAGCGCGTCGTCTTCCCGGAGTTTGCGCATGCGCTGGAAGCCGCGCCCGGTTTTGCCGCGCTGCCTGCGGCGCAGCGCGAGGCGATCATCCAGCAGTGGCACGAGCGCATCAATGCCAAGCTGCCGCCGATCACCGAAGACACCATGCCCGGCGAACTCCCCAATATCGTCGCCGGACGCGTGGCGAATGTGCTCAACATGCGCGGCGCCAACTTCATCACCGATGCGGCGTGTGCGTCTTCGTTTGCCGCCATCAACGCCGCGTTCGAGATGTTGACTGAACATCACATCGACGCCGTGATCGCCGGCGGCGTCGACCGCAACATGGGCGCCACCGTCTTTGTGAAGTTCTGCAAGATCGGCGCGTTGAGCGCCACCGGCAGCCGTCCCTTTGGCGATGGCGCCGACGGCTTCGTGATGGGCGAAGGCTCCGCCGCCTTTTTGCTCAAACGCCTCTCCGACGCTGAACGTGACGGCGACAAAATCTACGCCGTCATCCGCGGCGTCGGCGCCTCGAGCGATGGCAAGGGCAAGGGCATCACCGCACCGAACCCGCAGGGACAGGTGCTTTCGGCGGCGCGCGCCTGGGAGAACGCCGGTCTCGACCCCGCCACCGCCACGCTCATCGAGGCGCACGGCACCAGCACCAAAGTGGGCGACGTGGTCGAGGTCGAAAGCCTCACCAAGGTCTTCGGCGGCGCGCCGCGCCACAGCATCGGGCTGGGGTCAGCCAAGAGCAACATCGGGCATCTCAAGGCAGGCGCCGGCGCGGCAGGCTTGCTCAAGGCAACGATGGCGATGCATCACAAGCTGCTGCCGCCGACGCTCAACTGCGAACGCCCGAACCCGAACATCGACTTCGACAATTCACCCTTCTATTTGCTGTGCGAACCGCGCGCCTGGGAACAGCCGCGCAACTTCCCGCGGCGCGCCGGCGTCAGCGCCTACGGTTTCGGCGGCACCAACTTCCACATCGTGCTGGAAGAGTACGTGCCCGGTATGCTCAAAGCCGAGCCAAAGGTCTTTGCATCAGCGGCGGTCAACGGTGGACAGAGCGCACCCGTTGCCGCCAGTGCGCCCGCCGCACCCGTCAGCCAGACAACGAGCCAACCCATGAACAAGAAACCGTTGCGCGGGATTCTTTCCGTCGGTGCACGCACACCCACCGAACTCAAGGATAAGCTGGACGATCTCTTCCGTCGCGTCGAAGCCGGCTGGATGCCCGAACGCGAAGCGCCGCCCAAAGCCGACATCGAGGCGCCGGAACGCCTGTTCATCGACTTTGGCAGCCATGAAGAGCTGCTCGAGCGCATCCAGAAGGCGCGCAAAGCCGCCGGTTTCGACAATCCACAGGCATGGAAGGCGCTGCAAGGTCAAGGCATCTTCCGCGGCAGCGGACCAAAGCCGGGCAAAATCGCCTTCCTCTTCCCCGGCCAGGGCAGCCAGTATGTCAACATGGGACGGCAACTGGCGGAACGCGAGCCGGTCGTGGCGCAGGTCTTCAAGGACGCCGACGCCGTGATGACGCCGATCCTGGGCAAGCCACTCACCAGCTATATCTTTGTGGACAGCCAGGACCCAGAGGCGATGAAGAAAGCCGAACGCGACCTGATGCAAACGGCGATCACCCAGCCGGCGATGCTGACGATGGACACCGCGCTCTACAAGCTGCTGGCGGAGTACGGCTTCGCGCCTGATATGGTGATGGGGCATTCGTTGGGCGAATACGC
>CZCA01000668.1_pt1 | contig 12108 bp, 15 predicted proteins | sample 591981 | NCBI WGS metagenome assembly CZCA01 (sample SAMEA3556810, study PRJEB10932) | anaerobic digester metagenome
ATTTCCGAGCGCTTTTGCAAGCTTGCCAAGCGCGGATGTAACATTGCCGATCCCTTGAGTTAACGTTCCGGCAACTTTCACGATCGGCCCGGCACCTGCCACTAGAGCGAGACCCGTGATAATAGCGTTCTGCATCCCCGGTGATAACTCATTAAACTTATCAACCAGTCCGCCGATGCCTTCAACGAGCTTTACGACATGCGGCATCAACTTGTAGCCAATCGTGATCGCCGTATCGCGCATCGTGTTCATCTGGATTTTCAGCTTGGATTCCGATGTTTCGTAACGCATCGACGCTTCTTTTGCAAGCGCCGTATTGTCTTCCCATGCGCTATTCGCCATTTTGAGCGAGTCGGTAAAGAGCTCATTTGCTCCGGATGCCCTTCTCAAAGCATCCGTCAAGCGGACCTCTTTCAGTCCGAGCTCTTCGAGCAAGACCGACGTCGTTTGTCCATGCCTGTCAAAGTCGCCAAGGCCAACAACAAATGCCGCTAAAGCTGATGCTGCGTCTTTTTCCCAAGCTTCGGAAAATTCATCTGCCGTCATGCCGGCGATCCGCGCAAATTCTCCCAAGTCCTCGCTGCCCGTCTCAACCGAGACCTGCAGGCGCGTAATCATTTTTGAAAACGCTGTTCCACCGGCTTCAGCTTCCAAGCCGAGCGAGCTCAAAGCGGTGCTGATTCCGAGCACGTCTGCCTCCGACATGCCGGCCTGTTTTCCGGCAGCAGCAAGACGCATGGACATGTTCAGGATGTCGCGCTCTGTTGTGGCCGAGTTGTTGCCAAGCTCTACGATAGCGGACCCAAAGCGGTCAAAGTCCTTCTGCGACATCTGCATGATGTTCGCAAACTTCGCCATTTGCACCGCGCCTTCATCGCCAACAATGTTGGTTGCGTTTCCAAGGTCAATGACAACTCGTGTAAAACTAAGCAGGTTGTCTTTTTCAATTCCGAGCTGTCCGGCAGCTTCCGCAACTGCGGCAATGTCCGTCGCCGATGTCGGCAGTTCTTTTGACATGTCGCGGATAGCACGGCCCATCTTTTCAAGCTCTTCGCCAGTCATGTCCGTTGTTTTTGCAACGCCGGCAAGAGCGGATTCAAAGTCCATGGCCGCTTTCACGGAGTAACCGGCACCAGCCAAGATCGGAGCCGTAATGTTCCTCGACATCTTGCCTCCGACATCGGAGAGTTTCTCACCGTACCTTGCAATCTTGCCGCCGGCTTCTTCCCATTTCACACCAGCCTTGTATATCTCGTTCTTTTGCTTCTCAAGCTCTATAATCGAGTTGTTGATCTGCCGGTTCAGACGCTCAATTTGCGTTTCCGTTTTGTTGTACTCAGCGCGCAAGAGCGCCACTTCGCGGCTGTCTTCGCCGTATTGGTCAATCAGCTGTTTCTCAACATCGTTTAATTGTTCGAGATAACGTCGTTGCGCATCAACTTGATCAGTTAAGCTTTTTATCTGACCTTTGTAGCCATCAATCGAAGGACCGGATGTACGCATCTGTTCGCGAAAGAGTTTGACTTCCGACGCTCCAAGCCTTAACTGAGCTCGAACAAGTTTCATTTCTTGCTCTAGTTGCGCTCCGCCTTCAAGTTTTAGGCGCAAGCCTGCAACCCTAAGCTCTTCTCTTGCCATGAGTCAACCTCCCCTCACCTTAGATGCGCCGGAATATCATCGACGTAGTGATACGTCGGTATGCTCGGCTTTTTTGGTATCTGTTTTTCAGTGTTGAATTTTTCTGCGGCTTTGAGTAAGCCACGAAAGTAACGCGGCGTTGCCGCAAAGAATTGCTCCGCCGACCATCCAAACAGGCGTTGTGCGCCGTAAATCAGGCCGTACCAATCTGTCGTTCCGTCGCCGGAGCTTCTGCGTTTTTTGAGTCGCTCTCATCGTCCTTGTCAAGACTGACGCCCTGCTGATTGATTAGCCGCTTAAGCTCTGAGGAGATCAACGCCCACTCGGAGACCGGCAAACTGTCTTTTAGATCTTCAACGTCAACTTCTAATTCAGTATCAGCAGCGCTCAAAACGCCATAGAGCAAACCAATGACGTCCATTGCAGATGCATTATCAACAAGAAAACGGGCAAGGGTGATGAGATGTGACGTGTTAGTAACTTCTTCGCATAGCGCTAACGCCCGATAGCTCAAGATCGCCGGGTATTTTTCGCCAGCGATCTTGATTTCTATCGGCTCGATCTCGCGCCGAATAAACCGCAAAGGCTTTTTGTCCTGCTTCTTACTCATTCAGCGCTCCATTCTATGTCCCCGAGGTCGCTTCAGCTCCAACCTTCGCATGATCCTCGGAATCAATAACCTGCGTAAAGAACTCTTCCGCCGTGTACGGAACTTTCCCGGTCGGCACTTTGGATTGATCGTACGTGACGCGAAAGACCTTATCGTCCGTCGGCAAAGCGACGATCACATAATCCCTTGCAGGATCATGCGGACTATCTGTTGATGTTTCGTCCGTGTAGTCGGCTTGCGTCATCTTGCACCTCGGGTACCAATACATCAGCAAATTGCCGTCTGAATATTCCGAATAGTAGCCGAACGCAAACTCAGGCGATTGGTCGTCAGAGCTTTCAAAACTGAATCCGCCTTCGACGGTTTCGCCTTCGTATTTCCGAATCAAGTCAAGCGGAAGCTGTACAGCTTGCACTGAAAGGTTCGCGCCTGCTTTTTGTGACGACAAATCGTAAACGAGACCGGAAGCATGAATTTTCTGTTCCGTCTTTTGTTTTGAGATGCCGACCTGCTTGATCGATGAGACGCCCCTTGTCGTGCCGTAAGTGACCGTGTTGCCACTAACCGTCCGATCAGCAAAGTAGGCGTTTCTGACCGTTACAATATATGCCGGTTTTTCAATTGTTATTGCCATTGCTTTTTACCTCCTGCCGCTTATGGCGCGGCCTTCATTAAATGCTTGCGCAACACTTTTATCCCTGCTTCTTCGCTTCTTTTTCTCATCTTGTTGAGAGCAGGTCTTAAATGTGGTCTTTTGATAAATGGTCCTGACTTGTAATGCAGGAATCCTTTTTCAAACATCGGCCCGTAATAACCTTTCGCGGACCAGCCGATAGCAATACGATTAGGGTCCTTGATTGACCATTGCGCGACGATGCTTGCCGCTAAATTGCCTGTTGGCTCTTCAAACACTCCGCCGCCCGGACTTGCGCGCCGTTTTGCTTCTTCAACGATCGGCTCTGCCATCGCTTCAAGTGTTTCTTTGCGCGTGTTCAAATCCGTTACAGCTTCCGCCATCTTCTTGAGATCGCCTTCGAGCACAAGCAACAACGAATCCATGTTGTCTGTAATCATGCGGGCACCTCCATCGTTAAAACGCAGTCGATTTCCGTATGGTGATACGCTTCCGGACTTCCGTCAGGCGTGAACCTAACATCAGCAATATCGCGGACGATGAACCCTGCCTCCAGCAACGCGTTTTCGATGTCACCAATAATGGAGTCCGCTCGCGACAGATCGTCAGACGAAAACACGTCGATGTAGATGTAGCAATCAACGACCTTGTTCCTGCCTGATCCAATCACCGAGACGATCCGGTTCACGATGCGAAAAATGGCATACGTGTTCGCCGTGCCCTCATACTGTAGGTGGGCAATCGGAAGGATCGGCGACAATGCGCTCACAATCGCCTTGTTCGGCGACACGTAGGTTTTCAGCTTGTTGTCGCTCATGCTCCCCTCCTATCGCCCCGTTGCGGACATGTGCGCTACGGCGCGGATTTCGTATTCCTCGTTTTCGCCGCGAACGTTCTCGACGCTTTCGATGTCGTAGACTTTGCCGCGATGGACAAGCCGATGCGCCGGCGTCGGTTCCCATCCGGGGATCCAGTTGATGCGGAATAGCTCCGTCACTGTTGCTCCGTACCCTCCGGCCGCCCACTTCTGCGAACCTGACCGCGATTCTTTCGATGCCCATGCACTGCGAACATCAACCCATGAGGATATCGAAACGCCCTCATCGTCAATGACCGTTTCCAGTCGCTGAAATGTGATTCGATGAGTCTTTTCGCTAGGCATGATTCTCGCCCTCCGGCTCAGGAAGCACGTCCGTCGCGATCTGCTTGATCAGACCTGTCATGTGGCGGCGCAAGTTCCCTTGCTTGTCTTCGTTAGGCCGGAACGACAGCCGGATATGCGCCTGTACAGCAGCGACCACACGCGGATCGGATCGAACCGCCCGATCTGCGCCGACAGCGGATGCGACATAACGCTCCGCGGTCTCTTTGCAACCTTGGATGATGGTGTCGTTTTCCGTCCCGTCGATGCGACATGCGTCACGTGCTTCATCGATTGTAATAATCTCTGCCATTGCTCCAGCCTCCTGTTGTTAATCGATAACCGGCTGTTTGAACTTGTTCTCGTTGCCTTTCAGGTACTCGATGCGATCCTTTGTCGGCATTGAACCTTCTCTCGGATACACATCGCCTTCGCGGTAGAGATATTCGCCATCGCAAAGATCCTTAAAGTCAATGAGCACGCGATAGGTCACGTGCTCATCCTTCACCTTCTTGACAGGTTCTTTCTTCTTAGCCATACTTCACCGCCTAGAAATGTACGATGACAAGTTCAATTGCCTTTTGGCCGTTAGGCGTACCGTTCAGCGCGATGACGTTCTTCTCGATGTCCGTCGCGTCGGCCGTGACCGTTCCGGAATCCGCCGAACCGTTAAAGAGCTTCACCAGGACATAGCTTGCGTGTTTCAGCAGGACAGGGATTCCGAATTTCTTACCGAAACCGACCTGAACTTTGTCAGGCGCGACACCCGCTCTCCCACCGCTAGGAGCAATTGCCCCAAGCGTGAGGCCGGTATCTCCGGCAGCTGAAACTGTCAGGCTTAGTGTGTTGTCTTGAGCGGCAGCAACAAGCGCCTCCATCGTAATGACAGCGGCCTCGGAGCTTGCCACCCAAGCGGCGGCGAATGCTGCATTCTCATTCAGCACTTCGACGATCCTTGCGGCCGCAGCAGTCGTGCTCGCGACATCATCCGCGGCAAGCTCGCAATCGATTGTGAACGCCGTGCCGGTGATCGCCGAAACAAACGTCAGTGTCGCTGTTCCGGCAGTTGTCGCGGCTGTGACCGAAACCGTACCGGCTTGCTTTGCCGGTGTCGTGGTCTGGATCGGAAGCTCGACGCTCGTGATCTTGTCGAACGCGAGATTGCCCGCCTTCGACGTCGTTCCCGTCATCGTGATTTCTTCACTGATCGACTTGCCGCCACGTATCCCGTTGATTTTTACCTTTGTCGTGATCGCCGATGATGCTTTAACTTTGACGTTTCTCGCAGCAAGCGGCGATGTGACATCCGTGATCGTTTGCACCGCCGATGTCAATGGTGTGAGTGCCAAGCATCCGTTGTCGCTTTCCGCGGTCGCAGAAGCGGCAGGAATGACAACTTCAGTCACCACCCCCAGCTTCTGCGGCAGTTGCGGATCGCCAACGTCTACTCGAACTCGCTTGTATTCGAAAAAATTGCGAGTCTGCATCGTCTACACCTCACTTCTTAAGGATGGACGAAGTTCACGCCCTTGACGGCCGCGCTGTCGAACGTCACCGCGTCGAGACGCGTGATTGCGCGGACTTCGTAGCCGTACTTGCGCCATGCGTCACCGCCGACGTCAGTCCCCGCAACCTCAATCGCTTTCCGGCGGAACAGTGTCGCGTAGGACTTAAAGTCGCCGATATAGATCGGAGACTTGGTCGATCCGACGTTTGCCAGCTGCGCATCGGCAACGGACGTCACCGGACGTCCGGAAATGCGGAAATCGGTCGGGTTAACGACATCAGGCTGCAACAGCGGACGACCGTTCAAATCTTCGAGACCGTCGAGCAGCGCAAGACCGCTCTGGTTCGTGATCACACCGGCAACCGCGCTGTGCGCAGGATCGAGTCCCTTGTTCAAGACCGCTTTGATTTCGGCAAACTCGGAGTTGGCCGTCAAATCAACCTCGGTCAATGCTTGGAGCAAGGTGATCAAGAGCTTGTTCTCGGTGATGACTTCCTTCTTGCCGATCCAGCGAGCAAGATAGCCAAGCAAGTTAGCAACTTCGTCGTCGAGCAGCTCGCGAGACATCGGGATGTAAAGCCCGTAGGTGTCGAGCGAGTAGCTAATCTTCGCGAATAACGGCTGATCGTCAGCAGGCACATTGCTAAGCTCCCCGGAGAGCTTCGTGAATCCGGCAGCCGGGAACGTGTCGATCACGCGCCAGCCCGTGTTGGTGTTGACCTGCTCGGTCGTAAACAACGGAGCCAGCGGACGATTGTCGCGCTTGACCTCGATGATCATGTTGTCCATGTCGATCGGGACTAAGAATCCGCCATCCTCTCCGGCAGGGTCTCCACCTGATTCCGTCAGTGCCGCCATGAGAGGCGCGTACTTCTCGCCGAACGCCTTGCTAGGCGTCACTCCGGCGCGGATTGCCGCGGCAAACGACTTCGCGTATTCGTTCGTGCTGCGGATTGCGTCGACTGAACGCTCGATGGCCTTGTCTTCCTCGAGCGCCTTCATTGCTTCCGCACGAGACACCATGTCGGTGTCCTTGTCCTCGAAACGACCACGCTCTGCGTTTATCTTTTCCATCGCTTCAATCTGATTGTTAAGATTCGTCACGCGCTTCATCGTTTCGTCGTACTGCGTCATATCGCCTTGCGCGACATGTGCTTCAGCTTCGGCGATTAAGCCGGAACGCTGATTTTTGAGTTCATAGAGTTTTTTCATGCTTTTACCTCCTTCGGCTATCGCCGAACCTCTGTTTCTCTATTTCTAGCTTTTTGTTGGCTTTGTTTTGCCAATCTGTCAGCTGATGACCTTCTGCGTTTTCGTGGACGACAATTTGGTCGGCTTTGATGATTCCGCCAACGGTATTGTTCATCGTAATTTTTCCTTCTTCGATTGTGACGATTGTCGGCTCTGCCATTTTCTGCGCGTAAAGCTTGCGCAACGTCGTCATGTCAGGCTCGTTACCGCCGGATGACGCCACCATGTCAAGCATTTCAGGTTCGACAATCGCGTCAACAAACCCTGCATCGAGTGCCGTTTGCGCTGAAAACCACGTTTCGGCATCCATCAGCGCCTTCAGCTCGTCCATACTCTTGCCGGTTTTGCGCGTGTAAATCGCTCGCAATCCGGCATCCGCCGTTTCAAGGCTCTGTTTTGCGCTTTCCATGTCGCGATGATCGCCCGCCGCAAATGTAGAGATGTTGTGAATCATCATCTGCGCCATCGGATACGCAACAACGCGATCAGCCCCCAGCGCAACAACCGTCGCAGCTGATGCGGCCAAACCGACGATGACGGATTTCACATGACCTTTGTAGCGTTTTAATTCGCCGTACATCTCGGCAGCGGCATGGACGTCACCGCCATACGAATTGATGAGCAACTCAACATCCTCGCCTTTGGCGCTTTTCAGAAACTCGCGCAATGACTTAGGCGATGCGCTTTCCCAGCCGAGCCAGTCAAATATTTCTCCGTCATCAGATGTGACGATCCGACCGTTAATCCTTAGTGACAGCATTTGTTATGTCTCCTCCTTGATTTGCGACCTTGCCGCGACTGATCAAATACTCGAAGTATTCATCGATCTTATCGAGAGGCGCCATGTTCAATGGTGCCAGCCGGATGTCGCCGCCTTCCACGTTCGGCAAGTCTTCATATGCGCGTATTTCATTTGGGCTGTACGCTCCGATATCGCGCATGCCTTTGTACCATCGGACGCGTGATTCAGTATCGCCGCGCAATTCCGCGTTCATATTGATCTTGACGACCTTGCCTTTTCTGATTTCTTCGTCAAACAGACCGACATGTGTAAATTCTTCTTCGTACTGCACGACCGCCGGAGCGAGCGTCGACACAACGTACTCGACCGCATTTTGCTCGTTCGATTGATATGTCTGCTTGCCGGCTTGCAACTTGTAAAGCGGCACCATAAAAAACCGCGCTATGTCCGCCACGCTCAAGTCACGCGACTCGACAAACTGCGAATCGCGCAAGCTCATGGCAATCGATTTGTATTCGAGACCGTTGTCAAGAATGGCGACCTTGAACGCGTTATCCGCGCCGCCGTAGACCTTTTCCCATTCCTCCCGAATCTTGTCTCTCGCCGCCTTCCCCAAATCCGTAGCCACTTGCACCACACCCGAAGGCGATGCGCCTTGCGAATAGAATTTCGCTTCGTATTTCTGCTGTGCCGATGCGGCCGCGATGACCTCACTTGCCCTGGTCAAAACGGATTGACCAATCAGCCCGTCGTCGCTAAAACCCTTCAGGTGGATGATGTCGCATTTTTCGAAAACTCGCCGCGTTCCACTGCCCAGCGTCACGACGTAAACAACATCGCCGGATGTTTCGATAATTGGTTGCACGAGATCAGGATTCAGCGGAATAAGCTCGTTGGGACGCCCTGTCCCGCTGTTTCTCGATATCCAGACATAGGCATTACCCTTCATGAGCCGCCATGTCTCAAGCAACTTTTTGAAAACAAACGGCGACATCGCCCTGTTAGGCCGGGTCGACAAAAGATCGTCCAAGTAATGACCTTCGTCTCGCTTCTTCGTTTTCGAGTCCATGACGAAAAACGGCATTTTGCCGATGGAGTCGCTCCGAATGTCGATGCAAGCCGAAACCGCCGATATCTTCATCGCCCTCGACGCCGGAAGCTCGAGAGCCAGCCCCGGAACGCGCCACGCCTCCGGATTGTCAAACGTCATGATGGACGGACTTGTCACGACTTCACCCGATGCGGCAAGTCGCCGATTGATAAAACCGTCTAAAATCATGTTTTATCCCCTCCTTTTGCGTATGCAATGACGACAGCCGACGCGATGAGAAACGCGCCGCCGACAATCAGTCCGATGCGATGATCAAATAGCCATACGCCAGCCGTGATCGCCGCGCCCCCGATTACAGCGAGCGCGTCAACAATCAACGACAACAATTTCTTCTTCGTCATAAGCTCCAATCCTCCGACAGAATTACCTCATTAAGGTCAATCGGCTTTTTCGCGACCATGCGCATTGTTCTTGCATTCACGCAAGCGTCAATCGGGTCGATGCGCCGTCCGCGCTTGTTGTCTTTCTTGTCGACCTTGATCTCGCCGAACGAGTTCGACGTGACCGACGCATTCGCGAATGACCACGTCATCAACCCGTTGTTTTTGTTGTGCCGCAATTTCTTTGACCTAACCTTCAGCTGCAGGTCAACCGTCGCATCGCTTAAAGACCGCGCCGACTGCGGGACATCCATCAGGTCAACGCCGAAGTCTTCCATGTAGGTGAGCGACGTCGCGATGTTGTGACGGTCATAGGCGATCCCGAGCGGCTTCAAGCCGTATTCCTCAACCACGTCGTGCAGATAGTTCCACAACTCAATGTGGTCAGTGATAAAATCACCCGCACCGCCCGTTACGGTGATCAAGCCTTCTTGCTCCCAGACGTCATACGGCGCAAGATCGCTCAAAATGTGCTCTTGCAACCGTCCCCGTGGCATAAATGAATGCGTTTCGACAAACTCAAAGCCTTCATCTTCCAGATCAAAATCAAAAGCGACCGTTGTCAGGTCGCCTCCGCTCGACAGGTCTATTCCGATATAACATTCACGGCCTTGCATGTCGGCCAGCGTTAAATCCTCGCCGCACTCCGCCCATTCTTGCGGGTTGATGAACGAGCGATCCGTGTCCGCATACCAAATATTGAGCGTCTTCGTTGCGTATTCCGCGATCTCGCTCCCGCCAAAGTCCTTTGCCGTCTGAGCGTCTTCTAGTAAGTGCTTTTTGCCGTTTTCCGTATTCCAGAGATACGGATTCGCTTTCATTAAGGCGATCTCGCCGAACAGGTCATCGTCTTTGTCTGCCGAATAGATGTCGGCAAACATATCTTCTGCCGTGACGACACCGTTCAAGATGTTCACGGCGTATGTGTCCATCTCGTAGCCGAAACTGTTAAAATCGCGGCCACGCGTCGTGATCATCGAGATCAGCGTCTCGTCAAGATTTCGCGTTCCTCGGTACAGCGATGAATAGACCGAGTTGTCTTTCATCTGCTGCAATTCGTCAATCGATGCAAAGATCGCCCGGAAGCCTTCGTCAAGGCCGCCTTCTTTTGAGAGCGCCTCAATCGTGCATCCGGTCAGTTTGCTTGTGATTGTGTATTTCCAGTCCTGAACGCGGAACATTTCAAGCAGCTCAGGGTCGGCTTGGATGAATTTCTTGACCTCATCCCAAGCGATCAAAGACTGTCGGCGCTTTGTCGAGGCTGTGAACAGCTTTCCGTGGTTATACCCGCTGAATCCGCTAATGTACGTCCCGTGGACGCCATTTTGCATGGATTTGCCATTTTGGCGACCAACACTCAAGTAGTTGCGCCGGAACCTCCGGAAGCCGGTGTCTTTATGCACCCAGCCATAAAGCGACCCAATGTCGAAGCACTGATGCGGCATGAGATTCAGAGGCGCCGGCCTTGCTCCCTCCGCGATGGTCAGCGTTTCGGCAAATTCAAGGACACGCTCTGCTCTTTCCGCGTCCCACAAAAAAGGGAACGTCTCCGTTCCCTGTCTCTCTAAGTCTCGCATGTGGCGACGACAAGCGGCGAGGTGCAGTTCGCCCATCTTCCCGTCGGCAAGTGTTTTCTTCGCGTAGTCGGTGACACGGTCGCGCATCCCATCACTTCGCAAACTTCAAGAATTTATTTTCCGGCGCTTCCTCGACCTTCGGAACGACCAACCTGCACCGCGACGATATTGTCAGCCCTAAGTCGTTCGCGCTCTGCCGGCATTGCTTGAATGCCTTGTCGAGCATAATGGATACCTTGTTTGTCTCGTCAATATCTTCGCCGCTCACTAGCATCTGATCTAGTTTCTTTGTTAGCACGAGGTGTTGTCTTTTAGCAATTAGATATCGCGCAAGCGTATCTTCGTCAAGCTCGGTCATAATATTTAGGCTTTGGAGCTTTGCCGCGATTTCATCAAACTCAGCTTTCATGCTTTCCGGCAGATAATCCGGCGCTTGGACGTCATCAAGCCCATAGACAGTCAGTTCTTCGCGACGGCGTTGCTCTATTTCTGCCTTCGTCCAGTTCTTTTTACCTTCGACCAACAATAGATCGATGGGTCGTCTATTTCTCATGGCTTATCACGTCCTTTCTTCGCTCAAAACAATCCCCACTCCGCAAATTTCTCAAAGCCGCCGATTGTGTTGATAAATTTGCGAGCAACTTCAACGATTTCACAATATGGCTTGCCATCGATATGCGTATCACCAATACTGCAACTGTGCTCAACAACCCTGCCCGTCTCTTGCGCTTTTAGAAATGCATAGATATTAATCGAGACATCCGCTTTTGACAGGTCTTTCCCATGCAACCCTCCGCCCGTGACGGATTGAGCCATGTCGCTCCCTAGCTTTCGGTTTGTCGCGCCTGTATCGACGCTTGTGCCGCCTGTCCAATACCCTAGCGGGTTTACCACTAGCTCGTAATGATCGCCGTATTCGTCAAATGTGTGCGCTGTGTTCGATTGACAGATTGTGAGCCTGTTTCCGTCGAGGATGTATTTCCCATCATGCGGATGCTCTCGATAAATACACCTCGCAATATACGACAACTCTTTCTCTTCGAGCGTCAAAGGCACTCCCTTAAAGATGCCGTTGTCGCCACACCTGTACCCGTCCTGCTGATTGCGATTAAGTATTGCGTCTTGCTTATATATTTTGACGTCACACTCCTGCTTTCCGGCAATGCGCTCAACAATTTTCTCAATTGTAAAGACATGTCGGTCGTCAAGCGTGTCGGATTCAACGATTACATGACAATGCCCATGCCCGATCATAACCTCAACAGCTACCTTCGGGTCTCTTTCTTTTGTATATGCCAGGTCAACTATCGCCCCTGCTATCCTATCCGCTATTTTATCAGGGTGGCATGGGTTTACTTTCTCAATCATAATTTCACCGCCTTCTGCCCCGTGAAGTTTTCCCAGCGCTCAACAGCTAAATCACAGTAAACAGGGGATAACTCCATTGCGTAGCATTTACGCTCGGTCTGTTCAGCCGCAATTATAGTAGTTCCGCTACCAGAGAACGGCTCAAGCAC
>CZCA01000600.1_pt1 | contig 12106 bp, 8 predicted proteins | sample 591981 | NCBI WGS metagenome assembly CZCA01 (sample SAMEA3556810, study PRJEB10932) | anaerobic digester metagenome
CAGGAGCATCGCGAGTTGCACCTGACGATCTACCGGCGCCTGGAGAACCCCTTTGTCGTCGGATTGTTGGAAGCGTACTGGGATGCCTATGAAGCCGTCGAATTGAACACTTATGCCGACTATGCCTATCTGCAGGAAGTCTGGCGATACCATGAGCGGATTGTGGATGCGATTTGTCGCGGCGAGACGGCGGAGGGCAAGCGTCTGCTTATCGAGCACATGCAATTGTTGAGTGCGCGCGGCGTCGCTATCGAGACGCCGACGCTGATGAACGGGGCGGCGACGCCGGCCCGCGTGCGTACGTGAGTCAAATGCCGCCGGGCTATCGGGTGGCGTTTTCTCAATAGATTGTCCAAAATTCAAGTGGATTGTGGCAGAGTCGCCTCATCACGGAGGAAAAAAGAATGAGTGTGATCGTGCAAGAACCGCAAACCGAACAGGTCGACCAATTGATCTTTAACGATTTCAATATCAATGTGGCGACCGCCAATGGCTCTGGCAGCCAGACCAGCAACAACATGCTGATCCGGTCGCTTTACAAAATGGGCATCCCTGTCACGGGTAAGAACCTCTTTCCCAGCAACATCCAGGGCTTGCCCACCTGGTATAACATCCGGCTCAGCAAAGATGGTTATCTTGCCCGCCGCGAACGCGTAGAGATCATGATCTGCATGAACGGCGCCACCGTCGCCGAGGACATGGCAAGCGTTGTACCAGGCGGCATCATCCTCTACGATGACACGCTGCCTGTCGCCGACCACCGCAAGGATGTCAAGTTCTACCCCATGCCAGTCAGGGAGCTGGTAAAGGCAGCCAACCTGCCCTACAACCTGCAGCGCTACATCGCCAACATGGTCTACGTTGGCGTGGCGGCCTACCTGCTGGAAATCGAGATGGACGAGATCAAAGACGCGCTCGCCTGGAACTTCGGTGGCAAGACCAAGCCGATCGAGTTGAACTGGAGCATGGTGACCGCCGCCTATGACTGGGCCAAAGCCAATCTGACTAACGACCAGCCTTATCGCGTGCGTCGCATGACCGGCTTCAACGAAGGCACATTGCTGGTGGATGGCAACACCGCCAGCGCCATGGGGGCAATCTTTGCCGGCTTTACCTTCGCCGCCTGGTATCCGATCACCCCGTCGACCAGCATCGCCGAGGCGCTGGCCGACTATGCCGCCAAATTGCGGCGCGACCCGGAGACACAGAAAGCGACCTACGCCATCGTGCAGGCCGAGGATGAACTGGCGGCCATCGGCATGGTGATGGGCGCCGGCTGGGCTGGTGCACGCGCCATGACCGCCACCAGCGGCCCCGGCATCAGTCTGATGTCGGAGTTTGTCGGCTACGGCTACTTCGCCGAGATTCCTGCCGTCATCTGGGATGTGCAGCGCATGGGGCCGAGCACCGGTCTGCCCACGCGCACCAGCCAGGGCGACCTGCTGGCAGCGCACACGCTGGGGCACGGCGACGGTCGACATCCGGTGTTGATTCCCGCCGACCCGGCTGAATGCTTCGAGATGGCAGGGACGGCGTTCGACCTGGCCGAGCGCTTACAGACGCCGGTCTTCGTGCTCAGCGATCTGGATATCGGGATGAATATCTGGATCACGAAGAAATTTGAATATCCGGAAAAGCCGCTGGATCGCGGCAAGGTGCTGAGCGCCGAACAGCTGGCAAAATTCAAGGAAGAGCACAACGGTCAGCGCTGGGGACGCTATCTGGATGTAGACGGCGACGGCATTCCCTATCGCACGCTGCCGGGCACTGACCATCCTGGTGCGGCGTACTTCACGCGCGGCACTGGTCACACCGAGTACGCCACCTACAGCGAGCGCCCACACGACTGGGAAAACAACATGTTGCGGCTGGCGCGCAAGTTCGAGACGGCGCGCACGCTGGTGCCGGCGCCAGTGATCGATGAGGTGGAGGGCGCCACGATCGGCATCATTAGCATGGGCAGCAACCACCCCGCCATCGTCGAAGCGCGCGCCCGTCTGCGCGAGCAGGGCATCGAAAGCAGCTATCTGCGCGTGCGCGCCCTGCCGATCAACGATGCGGTGCGCGCCTTTGTCGAGAAGTACGATAAAGTCTATGTCGTCGAAAACAACCGCGACGGTCAGCTCTATGAAATCTTGCTGGTCGATCTACACGAAGTGGGCTACAAACTCGTTTCCGTCGCCAAATGCGATGGGCTGCCGCTCTCGGCGCGCTGGATTACCGAACAGATTGCCAAGTAAACGGGGGATTCTGATATGACTGCAACACCAACACGCACACCTGCGCCGCGCGCGCCGAAACTAAATCTGATCGGGTTGGAGAAGAGCGCCTACAAAGGCGCCGACTCCACCCTGTGCAACGGCTGCGGCCACGACAGCATCAGCTCGCGCATCATCAACGCCGCCTGGGAGATGGGTCTAAAACAGCAAAACGTCGTCAAGTTCAGCGGCATCGGCTGCAGCAGCAAGACGCCTGCCTACTTCCTGGGCATGAGCCACGGCTTCAACTCACTGCACGGGCGCATGCCCTCCGTCGCCACCGGCGCGCTGGTGGCCAATCACCACCTGGTCGGCATCGGCGTCAGCGGCGACGGCGACACGGCCTCGATCGGCATCGGCCAGTTCAAGCACCTGGTGCGCCGCAACGTGCCCATGGTCTACATTGTGGAAAACAACGGCGTCTATGGACTGACCAAGGGACAATTCAGCGCCACCGCCGACCAGGGACAAAAGCTCAAGTACGCCGGCACCAACCCCTACATGCCGCTCGATGTTTGCCTGGAAGCGCTGGCCGCCAATGCGACCTTCGTGGCGCGCAGCTTTGCGGGCGACGCCAAACAACTGGAAGCGCTGCTCAAGGCGGCCATTGCCCACAAAGGGCTGGCGGTGCTCGATGTGATCAGCCCGTGCGTCACCTTTAACAACCACGACGAGTCAACGAAAAGCTACGCCTTTGGCAAGGAGCACGAGACGCCGCTGCACGACCTCAGCTTCGTGCCCTCATTCGAGCAGATCGAGATTGACGAGTACGACGACGAGACCGAGGTGCAGCTACACGACGGTTCATGGTTGGTGCTAAAGAAACTCGATGAGCACTACGACCCAACCGACAAACACCTGGCCTATCGCACGTTAGAGGATGCACGCAAACAGCAAAAGCTGCTGACTGGCATCTTCTACATCGAACCAGAGACGCCAAACTTCCTCGATATTTTGCAGATGATCGAAACGCCCCTGGCGCACCTGGGTGAAGCGCAGACTCGCCCCAGTCGCGCCGCGCTAGAAAAGCTGATGGCAGAACTCTAAACCGGCTTCTCTAGCCCGTTGTTCCTCGCTGTTGACATCCAGGCGACGTGTATCGCCTGGATGTTTTTTATTTTCACTCACTTACTGACCGATAGGTTGACTGTTTATCTTCCCGGAAGCTTTGGAGCTTCCGGGAAGATTGCGAGCAATATCACGTACAACCTGGAATTGATAATCGCCCGCCCCCTTCGTCTCTCACGGTAAACATTTCCTCATTGAGCCGATTTGAGCCATTTCTTGAACAGCAAAAGCCTGAACTGAACTTGAATTCCATTATCCTATAAATGAATACATCGTAATGGCTGACGTCTATTGCAATCATTCTGAGGAGGTCAATATGGACACGCAACGACGAGGGAAAACTTTTTCAGTTTGGATTGGACTGGTCACGATCTTTGTCATCGCTCTGGCGACGCCGGCGTCAGCGCTGGCGGGCGATGTCGCCCTCCCCCCAGATGCGCCAGGCTATGCGCTCTACCTCCCCGTGGTGCGTAGCGACGGCGAAGCAACGAACGCTAGCTGGGCGCGCCTCTTCCCTGTCGACCTGGCGGTGGCCTCACCGCTGCTCATGGAAAATGTGGTCAACGCCGCCGCTGCAGATGGCAGCTGGACGACCGGCTACGCCGTGGCGACGGCAGAGATCTACAGCGTCCTGACCGGCGCGACAGCGATCACTGACCTTTTCGACCCGGCCGCGCTGTTGACAGTTGGCGCTGACGCCGCCTGCTATGGGCCTACGCTGCACTACCGCAACCATCCTGATGACGGCGGCAGTGGCGCCGGTCAACTGCCGCGCGGCGACCTCGGCATCTGGCAGGAAGTGGACAGCACGGGTGACGCCTGCGCCGCAGCGCAGATCAATGCGCGACTCAACGGCGCCGAACAGCAATCCCAGGCGTCTCTGCTACTGATGGCGGCGCTGATCCGGGCCGCCGATGACGCAGGGCTGCCCTTGCCGACCACCGGCGGTGTGTTGGACGTCACGGCTGCGATCAATGCCGTTGGCATTCCCCATGTCACCTTCACCCTGGCGACCATCAGCTACGACGCCGTCACGGGGACGTGGACATATTACGCCGAGTTCACGTACCTCGATCCGGGCGACGGCTCTAGCCACGCGATGGTTGTCAGCCTGGAGTACACGCCGGATGCAACCTCTCCGACGACGGCGTATGAAGGCGTCATGCACTATCGCGCCAATGACGAACAAATGTGGGGGAACTGCCCAGGCGGTGGCGGTGGCAGCGCAACAAAACCGGTGACGCACAACGGCACCCTGGCCTTTGTCCGGCTTGGCGCCGATGAATTGCGTATCCAGCAGCGCGCCGGCGCCTTTTGTGGACACGATGTCGATGCGCGCACGGCTGGCATTGTTGACCCCACCAAAAACTGGGGCGACAACTACGCCAGCTTCACCGCTAACTTCAACCCAACGACGATGGCGGGTGACTATGCCTACGCCTGGCAGGCCGGCGTGCACGACCGGGCGACGCGCGTGCTCAACCTCGGCATCAACAATTTTGCACCACTGGACGGCGAGGCGTACTTTGGCTACGGCGCCCGCGTCCAGGATGACGCCGATGGGGTGTTCGTAGCGCAGGGCATGTATTGCAACTGGGCGGCGCCAGGCGCGGCGAGCAGCTTGCAACCCTACGCACAACGCCAGTTTGTCACCTTCAACAGTACAACCGGTCATTTCGAGACCCCCACCGGCGGTAGTGATCTGCGCTACGCACCGACGAATAGTTGCCAGTACGACGGTGATGGCGCCTTCTGGTACGACCGCAACTTGAACGGCGTCGAGGATGAGACGCCCGACGATCTGATCGTGACGCCAGGCGCAGTCAACCCTCTTGACCTGATGGAAGCCATTGACAGCAACGGCGACGGAATGGCGACCATCGCCGAGAAGATCGCATCGCGCGGGTACAACGCCCCTGTTGCACCGTAGTCATACGCGTTAAGGCGCTCCGTGATCCTTGTCGAGCCGGGCAGCACTCTGGTCCTTGCTGCCCGGCTCGACGTATTGCTGTTGTCTGCATCCGCTAATTTCTGTCTGATACGGACGCCGCCTCCTTCACGCACACAGGCAATTCCTCTCCTGCCCACTTTGCACGAATCCAACGCCATACACTACGATGATGCAAAAATCAGTGAAGATAGAGGATTGTGGACATGGAAGAGTTGTGGAAAGCGATTATATTGGGAGCCATCGAAGGCTTTACTGAATTTCTCCCCATTTCATCAACCGGCCATCTGTTGGTGGCCGGGCGATTCCTGGACTTCCACGCCAGTTTGGGCGGCACTTTTGAAATTTTCATCCAGTTCGGCGCCACGCTGGCGATGCTGCTCTATTTTGCCCGCGACCTGCTCGCCCAGGTGCGCAGTGTGGGGCGCAGCGCACCTGTGCAGCGACTTTGGCTCAACGTGATCATTGCCTTCATTCCTGCCGGGTTGATCGGCTTCCTGATCCACGACTGGATCAAAGAGGTGCTGTTTGTATCGCCCTACGTGGTGCCGACCACGCTGATTCTAGGAGGGATCGTCATGTTTGGCGTCGAGCGCTTTGCTCGCAACCGTCCGCAGACGACCGACTACCAGCTGTTCTCCCATTCACAGGCGTTGGCTGTCGGGTTGGCGCAAATCCTGGCATTGGCGCCAGGCGTCTCACGTTCGGGCGCCACCATCGTTGGCGGCATGTTTGCGGGCGCCAGCCGCACCGCCGCCACGCGCTTCTCTTTCTACCTGGCGATCCCCACCATGCTGATCGCCACCATGTACGATTTGCTGAAGAGCCTTGACCAGATTTCCGCCAATGACTGGGCGCTGCTGGCAGCTGGGACCATCACTGCCGCCATTACCGCCTGGATCGCCATCGCCTGGCTACTGCGCTATGTGGCAAATCACACCCTGGCGGTCTTCGGCGCCTACCGGATTGCATTAGGGCTGCTGCTGTTGCTGCTGCTAACCTTGGGCATCGGCGGATAGAAAAGCCAGCGACAGGCAGAGCAAAGCGCGTGGGCAACGCACGGCAGTCGTCAACCGTATCCCCGATCACTAGCCAGGGCGCGCCACCTCTGCTACAATGCCTGTTACAAAAGGCTCAGAGGAGGCATCGATGAGTGCAAATTGGAGTAGAAACGCGTTCGTCTACCTGTTGATTATCGTGGCGGCGGCGACGCTGTTTATCAATATCTACCAGCCGGGGGAAGCGCCCCAACAGATCAGCCTGACGCAGCTTGCCAACAAGATCAAAGCAGGCGAGGTTGAGACCGTCGTCGTGCGCAACGACGAGCTGCAGGTGACGCTGCCTGGCAGCAATCTGCCCGTCGTCTCGCGACGCGAAAGCAATGTCCCGCTCACGCAAACGCTGTCGGGGCTAGGCGTCACGCCAGAGGAGCTGGCGAAAGTCAACATCAAATATGAAGCGCCTGGCAATGCAGCGAACTGGCTTTCTCTGCTCGTCAACCTGTTGCCGTTGGTCTTTATTGGCGCGCTCTTCTTCATTCTCTTCCGACAGACGCAAGGCAGCAACAACCAGGCGCTTTCCTTTGGCAAGAGCAAGGCGCGCGTCTTTACCGGCGACAAACCGACCGTGAAGTTCGACGATGTCGCTGGCGCCGACGAGGCCAAAGAAGAATTGAAGGAAGTCGTCGAATTTCTCAAAGAGCCGCAGAAGTTTGCCGCGTTGGGTGCGCGCATCCCCAAAGGCGTGTTGCTAGTGGGGCCGCCCGGCACCGGCAAGACGCTGATGGCAAAGGCTGTCTCCGGTGAAGCAGGCGTGCCTTTTTTCAGCATTTCCGGCTCTGAATTTGTCGAGATGTTCGTCGGCGTCGGCGCCAGCCGCGTGCGCGACCTCTTCGAGCAGGCCAAGCGCAACAGCCCATGCATCATCTTCATCGACGAGATCGATGCCGTAGGGCGGTATCGCGGCACCGGGTTGGGCGGCTCGCACGACGAACGCGAGCAGACGCTCAACCAGATTCTCGTCGAGATGGACGGCTTCGGCACCGACACTAATGTCATCTTGATTGCCGCCACCAACCGCCCTGATATTCTCGACCCGGCGCTGCTGCGCCCTGGCCGCTTTGACCGTCGCGTCACGATGGATCGCCCTGATGTCGTCGGGCGCCGCGCCATTCTGGACGTACACGTAAAGGGCAAGCCTGTCGAACCAACCATCGATCTGGATTTGATCGCTCGCCAGACGCCGGGCTTTGTCGGCGCCGATCTGGAGAATGTAGTCAACGAGGCCGCCATTCTTGCCGCCCGTCGCAACAAGCGCGCCATCGGGATGCGTGAGTTACAGGAAGCAGTCGAGCGCGTGGGCATGGGTGGCCCAGAGCGCAAGAGCCGGCTGATGACGCCGCAGGAAAAGCAAGTCGTCGCCTATCACGAGGCCGGTCACGCCGTCGTCGCCAAACTGGTCGAGCATTCCGACCCGGTGCAAAAGGTGACGATCGTGCCGCGCGGCAGCGCTGGCGGCTATGTCTGGCGCGTGGCAGAAAAAGATCGCCTGATGGCAAAGCGGGCATACTTCCTGGACAACATCGCCGTCGCCTTGGGTGGTCGCGTGGCGGAGGAGCTGGTCTTTGGCGACATCTCCAACGGTGCGGCCATGGACATCCAGCAGCTTACGCAGATGGCCCGCGCCATGGTGACCAAGTATGGGATGAGCGAAAAGATGGGGCCGCTCCAGTTCGGTCAACAGGAAGAGATGGTCTTTCTGGGGCGCGAGCTGGCAGAGCAGCGCGATTACAGCGAAGAGGTGGCGGAGGAGATCGACGCCGAAGTCAATCGGTTGGTGAGCACAGCGTATGCACGCGTCCGTCAATTGTTGGCGGAAAACATCGATGCCCTGCACAGAGTCGCCAACGCACTGCTTGAACGCGAAACCCTCAACGCCGATGAGTTCAAGGAATTGTTTGCTGCGGCGTGATGGTTCAGTAAGTGACAGTCACCCTCACGTCGGGCTGTCGCTTACCCGCGCGTGACCAAAATGACGCCCGTAACGATGACGAAGACGCCCGCCCAACGCATGGCGCTGACCTGCTCACCCAGGATGAACGCGCTCACGAGCGTGATCAGTACATAGCCCATGCTCAGCGCCGGGTAGGCGTAGCTCAATTCGACGCGGCTGAGCAACACCAGCCAGAAGACGGTGCTGAAACCATAGGACGCCACCCCAGCCAGCACGAAAGGATTCATGATCGCCCTGGTGAGACTTTCCATCAGCAGACTCAAGTCGCCGCTGATGGCGCCCACACTGCTCATGCCACGCTTCATCATCAACTGGCCGAAGACGTTGAGGGAGACAGTCACCAGCAGCAAAATCAACTGTTTCATCACCATACTCCGCAACTCATTGTTGGCGGCGCTTGCTCCATGTGCAGCGCCGCACTGCATTCTACTGGCTGACCATTATTTTGGAGAAGTTCATGGTGCACTCTCAAGCAATTTCCGCCCCGCCCATCGCCACTTTTTCGATCGTCGCCTATGATCCGCAGCGCCAGGAGTGGGGCGTGGCTGTGCAGTCGAAGTTTCCAGCCGTCGGTGCGGTGGTGTCGTGGGCGCGCGCCGGCGCTGGCGCGGTCGCCACACAGGCTTACGCCAACCTGACCTACGGCCCACGCGGTCTCGATTTGATGGCATCCGGACTAAGCGCCGCCGATGCGATCCGCACACTAACGGAAGCCGATGATGGACGGAGCCACCGCCAGGTTGGCATGGTCGATGCACAGGGGCGCGCCGCTGCCTTCACCGGCGCCGAGTGTACAGCCTGGGCAGGTCACATTGTGGGAGAAGGTTTTGCCTGCCAGGGCAACATCTTGATACCGGGCACGGTGGAGGCGATGGCGACACGCTTCGAACATGTGCGCACCGGTGAGGGCGAACTGGCCGACTGGCTGGTGGCGGCGCTGGAAGCTGGTCAGTCCGCAGGTGGCGACAGTCGCGGACGTCAGTCGGCGGCGGTGCTCGTTGTGCGCGCAGGCGGCGGCTATGGCGGCAACAACGACCGCTATCTCGATCTGCGCGTCGACGATCATCCTGAACCGATTACAGAGCTACAACGGCTGCTGAAGATTCACCATCTCTACTTTGGTCCCGTTGATCCAGAGGACGCGCTGCCGCTGGCGGAAGTCGCTGCTGAATTGCAGGCGCTCCTCAGCCGCGTCGGCCTTTACAACGGCGCCATCACGGGTGTCTTCGACGCCGCCACTCGCACCGCACTGCGCACCCTAATCGGGCGCGAGAACCTGGAAGAACGGTGGGACGGTGCAGGAGATCGTATCGATCGGGTGGCGCTGGCGTACTTGCGTGAACGCTTTGCTGCACCCGCTTCCTGAGAGGCCATTTGGAAATTCTTTTTTTGACGCAGAGACGCCAAGTTACAAAGAAAACGCAGAGAAACGGCTGCATTCCTTGTCGTTTTTCTCTGCGAATCTCTGTGTCTCTGCGCCTTGGCGTCGAAGTTGGTAATATTCAAACAGTTTCTGAGTAAAGCTGGCCCCGAACGCCAGTTTTACTTGCTTCGCCGCCGCAGGGATTGTATGATTCGACTACTACCGATCAACTACAATTGTACCTGCAACCATGCCATTAAGTCTCGATGACTGCATCTGCCTTTGCACCAACGCCACTTGTCTCGTTTCAGCGTATCAGCAAACGTTATCCGGGCGTATTAGCAGTCGATAACGTATCGCTTGATCTCTTTGCGGGCGAGGTGCACGGGCTGGTCGGCGAGAACGGCGCCGGCAAATCGACGCTGATCAAGCTGCTGGCGGGCGCAACCCCGCGCGATAGCGGCGACATTCTGGTGCGCGGCAAACCGGCCGCACTTCACCACGTGCGCGACGCCACCCGGCTGGGGCTGGCCTTCATCCACCAGGAACTGAACCTTGTCCCGTACTTCGACGCCGCCGAGAACATTTTTCTTGGTCATGCCTACCCGCGCCGCGCGTGGGGCGGGATCGGCTGGCGCACGTTGCGGGAACGAGCGCAGCAGGTGCTTGACCAGCTTGGCGCCGACCTTCCGCTCGACGTGCCCGTCAGCCGTCTCTCGCCCGGTCAACAGACGCTGGTGTCGATTGCCCGCGCGCTGGCTGCCAACGCCGACCTGCTGGTGATGGACGAGCCAACCGCCTCGCTCACCAACCAGGAGATCGACCACCTCTTCGCCGTGATCCGCACGCTGCAGCAGCGCGGGGTCGGCGTGCTCTATATTTCACACCGGCTGGCGGAGATTTTCGCCATCACGCAGCGCATCACGGTGATGCGCAACGGGCGCATTGTAACGACGCAGCCGACCGCGCAGGTCACCGAACGCGACCTGGTGCAGTGGATGACCGGGCGCGCCGTCGATGCGCTCTATCCGCCGCGCCGGCCCGCCACAGCAACGCCGCTGCTCACGGTGGATCGGCTCAGCGGAGCGTACTGCCGCGACATTTCCTTCACCCTGCACGCCGGCGAGGTGCTGGGCGTGGCCGGGCTGATCGGCGCCGGGCGCAGCGAGCTGCTGCGGATGCTCTTTGGCGCGGCGCCGGTGACGGGCGGTGAGATTGTGCTGCACAACGCAGGCGCAGCGCAGCCGATCCGCCCACGTTCGCCCGCCGAGGCATATCGACTCGGTCTGGCATTGGCGCCGGAGGAGCGCCGCACGCAAGGGCTGGTGCTGACGCGCCCGATCTACGAGAACACGACGCTCACCTTCCTGCGCAACTTTGCACGCGGGGGCTGGCTGGTGGATCGACGGCGCGAGATCGATGTCACGGCGACGCTGGGCGAACAACTTAGTTTGCGCAGCCGTTCACCGCAGCAGCCGGTCGGTCAGCTTTCGGGCGGCAACCAGCAGAAGGTCGTCTTTGCGCGGGCGCTGGCAGGCGAGGTCAAGGTGCTGCTGCTCGACGAGCCGACGCGCGGGGTCGATGTCGGCGCCAAACAGGACATCTACCGTATCATCGGCGACCTGACCGCGCAGGGCGTCGGCGTGATCCTGGTCAGCTCGGAACTGCCCGAAGTGCTGGGGCTGGCGCACCGGCTGGTCGTGCTGCGCGAAGGGCGTCAGGTCGCCACGCTGGATGCAACTTCGGTCAGCGAGGAAGAAGTGCTCAGCTATTGCTTTGGTTTGATGAATGAAGCGATGGCACGCGGATAACGCGGATCGACGCGGATTAAAGAAAAATCCGCGCCAATCCGCTCGATCCGCTTCATCCGCGTTCCATTGAATCCAGTCAATCAGGACAAATTCGATGCAGGCAGACAACTCTGTTTCCACCACCGCCGGGCTGCGCCAGGGCGCCAACCGCTGGCTGCGCGTCTACGGCACCTTCGCCGGCTTTGTAGCGATGATCGTCATCTTCTCACTGCTGCGACCGGGCGTCTTTCTCAGCCCGAACAACCTGCGCAACATCACGGAACAGGTCGCCATCCTCGCCATCGTCGCCACGACGATGACGGTGGTGATGGTGGTCGGCGATTTCGACCTTTCCGTCGGCGCACTGGCGAGTCTCAGCGGCGTGGTGGTGGCGGATATGCTGATCCAGGGCGTGGGGCTGTGGCCCGGCGTTGTCATTGCGCTGCTGGTCGGCGCGGTGGCCGGGCTGTTCAATGGGCTACTCGTCGCTTATTTTGGCCTCTCCGCCTTTGTGGCGACGCTGGCGACGATGACGGCGTTTCGCGGTCTCTCGCTCTTCTACACCAACGGCTCGACGCTCTTTTCGGGCATTCCAGAGTCGTTTAAGGTGTTCGGGCAGAGTTTCACCGGGCCAATTCCCAACCCGGTGCTAATCATGCTGGCAGTG
>CZCA01000579.1_pt2 | contig 12105 bp, 7 predicted proteins | sample 591981 | NCBI WGS metagenome assembly CZCA01 (sample SAMEA3556810, study PRJEB10932) | anaerobic digester metagenome
CAGCCACCGTGTTTGATGTCGCTGGACGACGTTCGTGCAGGAGCATGGCAATGGCCTGGATAGTTTTGCCCAGTCCCATGTCGTCTGCCAGACAGGCGCCCAGGCCCAGCCGGCGGAGATAGGCCAGCCAGCCAACGCCGCGCCGTTGATAGGGGCGTAATTCGCCAACAAAGCCGGGCGGCTCCGGTAGTTCCGCCACCTGCTTTTGTGTGCGCAGATGTTCCAGCACCTGGCGTAGCCAGCCATCGACATCGACTGCTTCCAGCGGCAGCGCATCTTCCGGTGTGTGCTCTATAGGGAAGTCAGACGCGCCGTGTGGCTGTGCAAGCCCTGACTTGACTACATCATCGCCAAATTGCTCCAAATAGGCTTGCGCCATGCGAATCGATTGCAGCAGCGACATCTCGCCGGCTGCCTGGCGCGCCGCCAGAAAGCGTTTGGCAGCTTGCACCTGTCGCGGGTCGAGTTCAATCCAGCGGTCGCGCAGCTTGAGCAGTGGCGTGTTGTGGGCGGTCAACGCCTCGAAATCCGCCTGGCTGACACGTTCGGCGCCGAGCGTCAGTTCCCAGGAGAAGCGCACCGGCAGGCGCCGCAGCGCCGCCTCCGGCAGATCGGCGCTGCTCTCATCGTCGCTGCGCCACAGCGCATCCGCGTCCGCCGCCAGCCGCAGCCGTAGACCGAGCCGCGTGCGCTGGCGAAGGCTCCACCATTCCGGCAACAGCACGCCGAAACCGTTGCTTTCAAGCAGCGGCGCCGCCTCGCGCAGGAATTGATGCGCCTCGGTGGGCGTCAGGATCGCCAGATCGGGGCGCGCGGTGCGCAGGCTGCGTTCGATGGGTGCAAAGAGGCGGCTGGCGGCGCCTAACCCTGCCAGCAGCCGCTCCTGCGGGCGGTCGACGCGGCGATTGCCAAAGCGTAGCTGGCTACTGTGCGCCGCCCACACCTGTTCCGCAGGGATGAGCAGGCGCAAATCGTCGCGCGCTTGCAGGTAGAAGCGCAGCGTCCAGTGTTGCTGCGCTGCCGGCGCCGGGACGTCGCCAGCGCCAAGTGCGCCGGTCATGCCAGCGGATTGCGCCGCCTGTTCTGGTTCGACCAGCTCGAAGGTAATGCGGAAGTTGGCGTCGCTGGAGATGTGCAACTGGTCGATCCACGCCTGCCATTCTTGCACGAAGCGGAAGGCGGGTTGTGGCGGCAACGGCAGAAACGGCTCCGGCGCTCGCAATTGATTGACCCATTGTAGCGCTGGCGTGTCAGCAACGTGCGCATCGCCATTACCCCAAGTGCGAATCGCCGCATCGACCACTGTGGCGACGAAATGTTCGGTCAGATCATAGGGTGACGGCGCCGCGTAGGTCTGTTCAAGATTGTAGGCGCGACAGACGGGCGGCATTGTCGCGATCAACGTCTCGAAGCGCCGGCGCAGCCGGTCGTCGAGCAGGGCCGGACGCCAGATAGCATACAGCCCGGTGGCGCCGTTGCGTCGCAGCGCCGGGACATAGTGCTGGCCAATCAGCATTTCCAGCGCGAACTTGGCGGCGTTGCTCCAGTAGAGCGTGTCGTTGCCCAGACGCAACCGATGTACAGCCTCGCCGCCTGGCGGCGTTGGACGCTGACGCCGCGTGCGCGTCAGGAACTTGAGCGCATCGAGCGCGCCCAGCGTCAAGCCTGTCACCTGCCACATGGCGAGCTGCACCGCACCATGATGGGCGGGGTCTTGCTCGGCGGTGTGCAAGACGCTGCGCCGCGCCAGTGGTACGCCGTCGTGGCTGGGCAGCCAGACGGTGGCAGTGGCGGGCTGCATCGACTGAACGGGCAGTTGCGGCAGCTCTTCCGCGATCAACGTGCGCAGTTGGTTGATCGCCAACTGACCAGGGTGCGAGGGCGTCTTGGGTTGGCGTTGGCGTCCGTTCAGTCTGTTGTTCTGCGCGGCGACAGCAGACGCTTCGCTGCGCACGGGCGCTGGAAATTCAAGTGATTCCGCCCAAAAAAAGAGTGTTCCGTCAAAAAATGGCTCGTCATCTGGGAGCCAGGCAGCATGCAAGGTCAAAGGCATAACGAACATTGTACCGCGCGCAGCAAAGCGAAATCAAATCATGGAACGGGCGTTCGGCAAGAACTTGTTACTGATTTCTAGGTTGATATTGGATGAGCGCAGTGTTGCGTATGACGTGTTGCGCAAGGGATTCCGACACGTAGCACGCAACACGCAACACTGAAAACATGAAAACTCTGCCTAGAAATCAGTAATGAGGACGGCAGGGAGAGCGACAGGCGTTATACGTCAGGCGTCACTTTTTTATGGCCATCACGACAGCGCCGGCAAAAACGAGCGCGAGGGCAGCGACGAGCCAGAGCATGGCGCCGGTGTTGTTGAGCGGACGGTCGTTGGGCGCGACCCGCAGCGGCGAGACTTGCAGCACGGCGCTCGATAAATCCTGCGTAGGGGTAGGCGTGAGCGTTGGTGTGGCTGTGGCGGTCCAGGTGGCGGTCGGCGCCGGCGCCGTCAGCGGTGAGTCGAACGGCAAGGTTGGCGTCCCGTTATCTGGCGCTTGCGCCAGCAGCGCAGTTGACGTTGCCAGCAGCAGGAGAAGCACGATCGCCCCACATGCTGCCTGTATAGTGGCGACCGCATGACGTGGATGATGCATGCGCATTCAGGCTTGGAAGGTGGGCGCGGTGGCTGTGGCGACAGTGGCTGTGGCGACAGTGGCCGCGTTCGACTCTTCTTGTGTGATCGGGATGGTCTGGCGCCCGGCGTCGTCTCTGCGATTGTGCTGGCGGGCATGCGCCGCCAGCAAGTCGAACTGGTGGGCAAAGCGATCCATGATAATTTGTGGTTCCTTCACCAGGTTGTCATCGACCATCAGGCCGAGCATCACTATGCCGTTGTAGCTGATAATGCTGATGCCCGTGCTGATCTCCCCTGACTGCGGCACCCAAAACATCAAGCGACGCAGCGGCAGGCCGGCGAAATAAATTTGCTGACGCGGGCCGGGCACATTGGTCAAGACTGCGGAGGCTTTGGTGGAGAACCAGGTGGTTGCTTGTCTGGCGATATCTAGCGGCAAGTTGCCAATGACGCCCAGAATTTGATAGACCAGGAACGGCTCCGGCGATTGTTTCAGCACATCCATGGCCTGTTTGGTCGCCTTGAGCCGCGCCACCGGATCAGGTAGGCTGATCGCCAGTGGCAGGTAGACAAGGGCAAATTGGTTGCCAAGTTCGCCGGCGCGGTCAAGCGGACGCAGATTGACAGGCACCATGGCATTGATGTTGCCAGCATTAGGGTCATCATGGACGTGGAGCATGTAGTCGCGCAACGCGCCGGCTACTGCTGCCACCAGCACGTCGTTGATCGTGGCGTCGAAGGCGCGCCCGATTTCCTTGATCTTCGCCAGGTCGAGCGGTTGTGACCAGACCACACGCTTGATGGCGCTCAATTCACCCTTGAAGACCGTCGGACGGTCGGGCGGCAGCAGCAGCAGCTTGGCGAGAATGGCCGCGCTTGCCGCCGAGACAAGACCGAGCGAACGGGCGATCATGGCCGGGTGGCTGGGGTCTTCCAGGGTGAGCAGCGTCTGACTGACCAGGGTTTTGCCGAGATCGACCGAGGTGTGCGCCAGTCCACGCACGCTGTGCAGCGCCGCGCCAAGCAGCCCACGACGCTGGCGTTCGGTTGTCATGCTGGGATGGGGCATCAGGCGCAGAGACTCCTCACGATCTGCCGATGTCATGTCGAGCAGCACGCGGATCAGCGCGATGCCGTCGCCGATGCAATGGTGGATGCGGCCAAAGAGCGCAGTGCCGCCCTCGACATCTTCCACCAGAAAGAAGCGCCACAGCGGTTTGCGCCGATCCAGCGGCTCGTTGATGATGCTGCTGACCAATGTCTGCAGACTCTCCTGCGTGCGCGGTTCCGGCAGTGCAACGCGGCGCACGTGGGCGCGCAGGTCGAAGTGTGGGTCCTGCTCCCAGTAGAGACGACCATCCGCGCCTGTGACCACGCGTTGGCGAAAACGCTCATAGCGCTCGATAAAGCGGTTCTCCAGAATGTGGGTGAACAGCTCGAAATCGACTTTCCCGTCGAACCACATCAACCCGTTAATGATCATCAGGTTGGTGGCGCTGTCCATCTCGAACCAGGCTTTGTCAACGCTGGACATTGGCGTACGCTTTGTCTTTCCCGACATGTGATGGCTCCCTTTGCAGATCGGTGTCCATGTCCTGTTTGCGTGTGGAGTATACTCGATGTGGGCAGAAGTTGCCAACGCCCACACGCAAATTGACCACGCGCCGTGTGGCGGCTACAATGAGCGGTCGATTGCCCGTGTGGGGCGTCGCCAACATTGAGCGAGTGAGTGAACAGGAATCGAGATATGTTGAAAACCCATACTTGCGGCGCATTGAGTTTGGAGCATGTCGGCAGCACCGTGACCCTGGCCGGGTGGGTCAATCGTCGGCGCGATCATGGCGGGCTGATCTTTATTGATCTGCGCGACCGCTCTGGCATTACCCAGGTGACGATCGACTCTGATCAGACGGCGGCGCACGAGGTGGCCGCCCAGGTGCGCAACGAGTATGTGATCCAGGTGGTCGGTAAGGTGGCGCCGCGCCCGGAGGGTCTACGTAATCCCAATTTGAGCACAGGCGACATCGAGGTGCTGGCCGAGACCGTGACCATCCTCAACACCGCCAAGACGCCGCCTTTCAACATTGCGGGTGGCGCTGACGAAGTGGATGAGGCGCTGCGTCTCAAGTATCGCTATCTCGACATCCGCCGGCCGCGTATGACGCAGAACCTGGTGCTCCGTCATCAAATCGTGCGCTTCATCCGCGAGTATTTTTCGGCGCGCGACTTTGTTGAGATCGAAACGCCCATTTTGCTGAAGAGCACGCCGGAGGGCGCCCGCGACTTCGTCGTGCCCAGCCGCTTGCATCCGGGCGAGTTCTACGCGCTGCCGCAGAGTCCGCAGCAACTCAAGCAATTGCTGATGGTGGCGGGCATGGAGCGCTACTTCCAGATCGCTCGCTGCTTTCGCGATGAAGACCTGCGCGCCGACCGCCAACTGGAGTTCACCCAGCTTGACCTGGAGATGAGCTTTGTCGACGCCGCCGATGTCCGCGCCGTGATCGAGCCGCTGCTAGTCGAGTTGAGCCAGGTCATGCTGCCACACAAGCGCATTCAGACCTTGCCCTTCCCGGTGATCACCTATGCCGATGCTGTGGAGTTCTATGGCATCGACCGCCCCGATCTGCGCTTTGGTCAACGCCTCTTCAATGTGACCGAGCTGGGCGCCGCCAGTGAATTTGGCGTTTTCAAGAGCGCAGCGACAGGCGGCGGCGCGATCAAGGGCGTCGTCTTTCCTGGCGGCAACGCATTATCGCGGCGTGAGATCGATGAGCTGACCGACTTCGTCAAACGCTACGACGCCAGGGGGCTGGTCTGGATCGGCGTGGCAGGCGAGCCGGACGCGGCGGGGCATTATCCGCCGGAGAGCCTGCGCAGCCAGGTGACGAAGTTCCTGACGCCCGCCGAGATTCAGACGATCGTGGCGCGCAGCGAAGCCAGACCCGGCGACCTGATTCTGATGGTGGCGGACAAGCTGGCGGTGGTGAACCAGGCGCTTGCCAACCTGCGGCTGGAGATTGGGCGGCGCGCCGGGCTGATCGATCCCAACCTGCTGGCTTACTGCTGGGTCATCGATTTCCCGCTGCTGGAGTACAACGAGGACGAGAAGCGTTGGCAGGCGGTGCACCATCCTTTCACCAGCGCGCGCGACGAAGACTGGGAACGGCTGGAGAACGACCCTGGCAGCGTGCTTGCCAAAGCCTATGACGTAGTGCTCAACGGCTGGGAGATCGGCGGTGGCAGCATCCGCATCCACCGCAGCGACCTGCAGGATCGTCTCTTCGCCTGTCTGGGGATGACGCCGGCGCAGACGCAAGCACAGTTCGGTCATCTGCTGGAAGCGTTCCAATATGGTGCGCCGCCGCACGGCGGCATCGCCCTTGGCATCGATCGCCTGGTGGCGCTCTTTGCTGAGGCCACCAGCATTCGCGATGTGATCGCCTTCCCCAAGACCGCAGCCGGCACCGACCTGATGCTCGACTCACCCTGCCCCGTCAGCGACGCTCAGTTGGCCGAGCTTTCGATTGCGGTGCGGCTGGCGAAGAAGTGATGTTGCAGCCATAGGCATTGCGCCATTCGCGTTGCGCTTGGCGTTTGCCTTCGGGCCTACTTCGTATTCGGGGCAGAGTTTATCTCGCAGGTCATCGCCTCCTGGCATAACATGTGGCTTCGTCACGCCAGGAGGCGATGACCTGCGTATGGCTCCCCTGACATGGGCAGCATGTCACACCGGAGGCGGTGATCTTCAAAACAGACTTTGCCCCAGACATGATGCGGCTCCAATAAATAAACATAATTTGTAGCGTCTTTCACCACTGTGCTACAATCCTCACGCTATGATGATGGCGTCTCCTCACCAGGCGCCGGGCGCCTGGCCCGTTTATGGTCACACATGGGCTTCCGAATATCTCCAACGCGCACTGCGAGCGGGCGAGAATGGGGTGCGCACGGCACGACTCAGCCACGCCTATCTGTTTCTGGGACCGCCACAAGTGGGCAAAACCACCTTTGCGCGCGCGTTCGCAACAGCCTTGCTGTGCTCTGCACCGGAAGCGCCATGCCACACATGCCGGCACTGCCAGCTGATGGCGCGTGACACGCACCCTGACTTCCGCCTGTTGCAGCCGACGGTCAAAGTCGACAAGGAGTTCGTTGTCGATCGGCAGAAGGGGGAGCTGCGGGTTGAGATGGCTGAGCAGTTGGTCCGTGAAGCCGCGCTGCGCCCGATGGAAGCGGCGCGCAAGGTCTTTCTGATTCAGGACATGCACCTGGCCAATCTGGGTTTTGCCAACAAACTCCTGAAGACGCTGGAAGAGCCGCCAGTGCATGTTGTCTTGCTGGTGACGGCGCGCCATCGCGCCGAGGTGCTACCCACCATCGTGAGTCGCTGCCAGGTGATCGAATTGCGCCCCCTGGATCAGGATGTGGTGCGGGTGGCGCTGCAGCAGGGGTGGCAGGCGGCGCCGGACGAAGCGGATTTGCTGGCGCGTCTGGCGGCAGGACGGTTGGGCTGGGCAGTGGATCAACTGCGCCACCCCGAACGCCGCGCCGAACGTGACCAACACCTGACGACGTTGTGGCGCTTGATGGCCGCCGACCGTCTGGAACGGTTGCGTTTTGCTGGTGAGCTGGCCGGTCAGCGCGATAACCAGCAACTATTCAGCCTGCTCGAAGTCTGGACGAGCTGGTGGCGCGATGTGCTGCTGACGCAGGCGGGCGCCACCGAGGCATGCAGCAACATCGATGCGCAGCCGCGTATCGAAGAACACGCCCGCCAACTGGAGACGCGCATCGTACAAGATTACGTGGCAACGCTCAAACGTATCGAAGGCTACTTGCGCCACACAGTCAATGTGCGCCTGGCGCTTGATGTCCTGGTCTTGAGACTGCCTGGGGTGAAAGCGTAAGGCGTACTGCGTATTGCGTATCTTGCTGCAACACGCAACACGAAACAAGCAAGAGCAACTGCCCCGGTTGCGGCTTGTCCACATAGATTGGACCGGTGACAGCATGGCTGGCGCTGGTCATGTAAGGAGACATGCGAAATGCCAATTGTAGTTGGAGTACAGTTCAAACCAGTCACCAAGGTGTACCACTTCGACCCGGACGGACAGCTCGATCTTGGCCCGCAAGATTTTGTTGTCGTCGACACGGCGCGTGGTCCCGAGGTGGCGCAGATCGTGCAGTCACCCCATCTGATCGGCGCCGAGGAAGTGGTGGGCGAAATGAAGAAAGTGCTGCGGCGAGCGTCGGCGTGGGACCTGGTGCAGCGCGACCAGTGGCTGCACAAAGAACAAGAGGCGCTGGCGATCTGCAAAGTCAAAGCCAAAGAGCACAAGCTCAACATCAAGCTGGTGCGTTGCGAGTATAGCTTCGATGGCGGCCGCCTACTCATTTATTTTGCGTCGGAGGATCGCGTCGATTTTCGCGCCCTGGTGCGCGACCTGGCGCGCGTCTTCCGCACCCGGATCGAGATGCGGCAGATCGGCGTGCGCGATGAAGCCAAGCTCCTCGATGGCGTCGGCAAGTGTGGCCGGCAGTTATGTTGCACGAGCTGGCTGCGGGAGTTCACCCCGGTCAGCATCCGCATGGCCAAGAGCCAGCAGTTGCCGCTCAACCCCGACGAGATCAGCGGCGTCTGTGGGCGTCTGCTTTGCTGTCTCTCCTACGAGGATGACCTGTATCGCGAACAGAACAAGAAGATGCCCAAGCTGGGCGCCGAGGTTGTCACCCCGCACGGCGCGGGTCGCGTGCGCCACATCCACCCGCTCAAAGAGTCCGTCACCGTGATGCTGGAAAACCATGCGCTGGTTGAGGTGCCGGTGGCGGAGTTGATCAGCACGAAGACGGCCAGCGGTCACAGCTGCAGCACCTGTGGTGGGTGCACTACGAAGCGTCGCGCCAGCGCTGAGGAGGACAACGCTCGTATACGCGCCGAGAATGCCCGCCGCAAGGCAAGAAAGGGCGACGACGTCGAAGAGACGATCCCTCCAGCCGAGGCGTCCGCGCCTGCCAATCCACATAACGATGAAGAACAAGCTGCACGACGCAAGCGCAAACGCCGCCGCCCACGCAATCGTAATGAACGGGAGAATTGAGCCGCTGCTCGCTGCGGATCAGATAAGCTAAACGGTGTGTTACATGGTGCGTTTCACCACGCACCACGTAACACGCACCACGCCTACTAAAAGCCTGCCGCCACAGACACTCTGCCATTGGCAGGTTCGACCAGCGTCGCCGGGCGGCGGAAGACGGCGAAGCGCACGGCGGTCCGTTCGTTGCCTTCGATGTCCACTTCGGTAAAGCTGGGCGACAACACCAGATCGATGCCGTCCTGCTCCAGATAACCGCGCGCAATCGTGGCCGCCTTGATCGCCTGGTTGATGGCGCTGGCGCCGATTGCCTGGATTTCGGCGTAGCCATGCTCGCGCATGACCCCCGCAATAGCTCCTGCCACTGCCGTTGAACGAGATTGTGCAGAGACCTTGATGAGTTCTGCCATGGTGTCTAGCCTCCTCTGAGTCGATGATCCGCCATGTTTGAGCTAAAGTGTGGAATCTGGCAGCGTTGCCGCCTGCTTGAGAGCTGTTTGCAAAGCTACTAACTTGACGTAACAACGGGCAGCAGGGCGAGTCAGGCTGACGTCCGGCGTTCTACACGTCGCCTTGCATTGCCGCACCTCCGCGTCAAATCATGCCGCGCTTCAAACAGTCTCCTGGCAAGGATGACGCAGCGACCCAGGGAAAGTTACGCACAATGTATGCAGTTCGTGAGTGAAGTAGGGCGAGTTGCGGGGGGCTAGATGCCGGTGACTGCTATGTTCGTTCAATGCGGATGGCGCCGATGGCATGGCGCCCGTACAGACACAGGTGCTGTCAGGCGACGCAGCCAGAGAGCGGCCCGCGTCGCCTGACAGTAGGGGCGGCTACTTGGCGTACTCGACGGCACGCGTTTCGCGCACGACGGTGACGCGAATCTGGCCGGGATACTGTAGATTGTCTTCGATCTTCTTGGCGATGTCGCGGCTGAGTTGAATCGCCGCCAGGTCGTCCACATCCTCCGGGCGCACCAGGACACGGATTTCTCGCCCGGCCTGGATCGCATAGGTCTGGCTGACACCCTTAAAGCTGTTGCCGATCTCTTCCAGCTCGGTGACGCGCTTGATGTAGGTCTCCAGCGACTCGCGACGGGCGCCAGGGCGAGCGCCGGAGATGGCGTCGGCGGCGGCGACGATGACAGCCTCGATCGATTCTGGCTCGACTTCGCCATGATGTGAGGCAATGGCGTTGACCACCACATCGGGCACGTTGTAGCGTTTAGCGATCTCGGCGCCGACAATAGCATGTGGCCCGTCGATCTCGTGTGTGACGGCCTTGCCCAGGTCATGCAGCAGCCCCCCCATGCGGGCGACTTTGACATTGGCGTGCAGTTCCGCCGCAATCAGGCCGGCCAGTTTGGCGGTTTCAACGACGTGGGCAAGCTGATTTTGCCCGTAGCTGGTGCGAAACTTGAGTCGTCCCAACACCTTTTGCACTTCCCGGTGTAGACCGGAAACACCCGCTTCGAGCATCGCCTGTTCACCAGCTTCGATGATGATGCGGTCGATCTCCTGTTGTGCCTTTTCAACTTCTTTCTCGATACGCGCCGGGTGAATGCGCCCATCGGCCACCAACTTGCTCAACGCCATGCGCGCCACTTCGCGGCGGATGGGGTCGAAGCTGCTGATGATGATTGCCTCTGGCGTGTCGTCCACCACCAGGTCGACGCCTAACGCCTGCTCGATGGCGCGGATGTTGCGCCCCTGGCGGCCAATGATGCGTCCCTTCATCTCGTCAGAGGGCAGATCGACGCTGCTGACCGCGAACTCGCTGACATGGTCGCTGGCGACGCGTTCGATGGCCATGGTGAGAATTTCACGCGCCCGACGGTCGGCTTCCTCGGCGGTTTGCGCTTCGACTTCACGGATTTTGCGCGCCATCTCCTGGCGCGTCTGCTGCTCGACGCGTTCCAACAACACCTTCTGAGCTTCTTCAGGCGTCATGGCGGCGACGCGCTGTAGCTCGGCCATCCATTCGGCTTCGGCGCTGTCCAACTTTGCTTCGCGTTCGTTGCAGCGCGCCTCCCGTTGATTCAGCTTGCGCTCACGGTTTTCGATCTGCTGCAAGCGTCGCTCGGCGGTGTCGAGACGATTCTGCAGCCGCTCCTCGATCTTCTCAAGTTCGGTGCGCCGGCGAGCAGCTTCCGCGTCCATCTCCTTGCGCCGTTGCACTTCCTCCTCTTTGATTGCCAGCTGCGCCTGTTTGGCTTGCGCTTCGGCTTCGGCAAGGATGCGCGCCGCTTGTTCCTCGGCGCCTTGCCGTACTGCATCCTGACGGATTTTTTCTGCGTTGATGCCAGCTTCACGCCCGCGAGTGTAGGCCAGATAACCGGCGATGCCGGCGCCAATCAGGGTGAAGAGGATCACCAATGCAGCCGTCAAAAGGGCGTTTTCCATAGGGTGATAACCTCGTCGTGCTTCATTACCTGCGAATGATTGAACCGGCAGCGTGTGGCGCGCACCTGCACAGCTTCGTGCGGCTGTGCGGCCATACTGCGCCAGCGTTGTAAACAAAAACGCGCCGCAGCCCCTCGCTACAGCGCAACGATGCAGAAACGCACAAGACCCAGTAATACGTCCTGGCTGGCAGTTTTCTGCGTATGAAACGTGTGTATTCTACAAGCGCCAGTCATGCCGTGCGACAAGGCGATGCGCGCACCGGCGCCGTCTTGTCGCACAACAGGCTACCCGCCGCCTGTGCTGCTCATCTCACCCGGAACTGGTAGGCCAGCTTTTGCTCGGATCAGGGCGTCGATTTCCGCGGCAACGGTGGGGTTCTGGCGCAAGTACTCTTTGCTGCTCTCACGTCCTTGCCCGATCAATTCCTCGTTATAGCGATAGAATGCGCCGCGCTTGGTCAGAATGTCGTACGTGACGCCCAAGTCGAGCAGATCGCCCACTGTGCTGATGCCTTCGTTGTACATGATGTCGAACTCGGCGGTGCGGAAGGGCGGCGCCACCTTGTTCTTCTTCACCGTGACGCGCGTCCGGTTGCCCACCACTTCGTCGCCTTGCTTGATGCTCTCGATGCGGCGCACGTCCAGGCGCACGCTGGCGTAGAATTTGAGCGCCATGCCGCCCGTCGTCGTCTCCGGGTTGCCAAACATCACGCCGATCTTCTGGCGCAGCTGGTTGGTGAAGATCATGCAGGTGTTGCTGGACTTGATGACGCCGGTGAGTTTGCGCAGCGCCTGGCTCATCAACCGCGCCTGCAAGCCGACATGGCTGTCGCCCATCTCGCCCTCGATCTCGGCGCGGGGCACAAGCGCCGCCACGCTATCGACGACGACGACATCCATGGCGTTGGAGCGCACCAGCGCCTCGGCAATCTCCAGCGCCTGCTCGCCGGTGTCCGGCTGGCTAACGTAGAGGTTGTTGA
>CZCA01000318.1_pt1 | contig 12102 bp, 10 predicted proteins | sample 591981 | NCBI WGS metagenome assembly CZCA01 (sample SAMEA3556810, study PRJEB10932) | anaerobic digester metagenome
AAGACGGAGAACGACACGGCCGAATCTAGGCCTCTCTATCAGCAGCTCTCCGCACTCGGGGCACGTCGTATCGCTGCCGCCTGGGATGCTGGCATTCCCGACATATACATAGTCCAGGTGTTCCTTCGCCGCCTCAACGCACTTCTCCATCGTCGCCAGAGGGGTTCGCGGGTCGCTCATTCTGTAGCCAGGAAAGTACCTCGATACATGGAGCGGAATCTCAGGCGAAAGACTTGCCACCCATGAAGCTAGCTCCCCCATCTTGTCAGGAGAGTCGTTCTGCCCGGTAACGACGAGGGTAGTAAGCTCGAGGTGACAGGCTGACTCGTGCACTGTGCGAATCGTTGAAAGCACAGGCTCCAGAGTCCCTCCGCATACCCTCCGGTAGTACTCATCATCGTATCCTTTAAGGTCGATATTCATGGCGTCTATGTAAGGCAGAATATCTGCCAGTGGCTCGGGATTGATGTACCCATTTGTGACCAGAATGTTCGAAAGGCCACTCGCATGCACAAGCCTGGCGCAATCATGCACAAATTCATACCAAACAAAAGGCTCAGAGTAGGTATAGGCGATGCCCACTGACTGCTCTCGCACACTTTCGGCCAGGTTGGCCAGCTCCTCAGGCGCAAACAGCCTGAACCTAGCAGGCCTCTGCGATATCTCCCAATTCTGACAGAACCTACACGAGAGATTGCAGCCGAATGTGCCTGCCGAAAGAACACCTGAACCCGCCATATAGTGGTAGAGCGGCTTCTTCTCGATGGGGTCTATTGCCAGGGAAGTCACCGCGCCATAATTCTCGGAGATGATTCGCCCTCCCGCCATTACTCTGGCCCGACACGCGCCCCTTGCCCCCTCTCGAAGCTTGCACCTGCGGGGGCAGAGCTCGCATATGCCCAGGGAGTCTTCTATTCTGACGTGCATGGCTTCTCTACTCGTATCTGGTCACCTCAAACCTCTCAAGTTCTACAGGAACATCAAGGCCTATGCCTGCCTTGCGCCTGGCAATGGAGATCTGCTCCTCTGCCGTGTCGATCCCTTCCAGATCCGGAAGGAGAAGCCCCACGCGCTCCCCTCTTCGTACTATGACGCCGTATCTTTTGGGGTCAAGTTCCTCCGGGCCCGAGATCGGTTCTGCAGGCGAAAGGACATCGACTGAGTATACAATATCGCCCAGTTCGTGAGGGGCCACAGGATCAAAACGGGGATCGTGCACAGCTGCAGATATGGCATTGGCTATGACCTCTTCTGCAATACTGCGCCGAACAGGCTCTGTAGTTCCTATGCATCCGCGCAGCTGGCCTCCTCGGTGCAGCGAGCAAAACACACCGGCCCTCCCTTGCATGGCTCCAGGAAGCGGCTCCGGAGGATCCACCACTTTGCCCGTACTTACATAAGCCTCTACGGCTCTCCTTGCCAACGCCACGAAGGCCGACTCCGCACTCCTCAGCCTCGACCTTCGTTCCTCTACACCCGCCATGAGCGTCTGGAAACGATTTGCTTCTTGAGATCGACCCACTGGCCTCAGCACGGCAACTGCATACCCAACGCCGAATGGGCCCTCATAGGACAGGACCTCTGAGTCCACTGAAATGCCCTCTAAGGCGCCCAGCATCATCACGATGGGGTTCAGCCCGCACATCCCAGCCGCCTCGATCAGCCCGTGGTCGAGCCGGGCCAAGACGGCTACGTCCATTCGCTTCAGAGCATCAACGATTGCTTCGTCAAACACCTTGCCTTCAGGCGCATACCCTGCAGGCGCATCTGGGGTGAGCCGGTGCGACAGGTCGCCGCTTGCGATCACGGCGACACGATCCTTAGACTTGCCTATGGCAGACGCCATGCACATGCCGAACATGTACAGCTCTTTCAGGGTACCCACACCCATAGATACTGGAACGAGTCGCAATGGATGGCCTCCCTCGGCGATGAAGTAGACGGGAACAAAAGTCCCGTGGTCAAGCCCGGGAGGCACTCGATGGCGTCTTGCCAGCGATGGTTCGAGTATTGCCGTAGAGACCCCCATTTCCTCCGCTTCACGGTCTATAGCATGTGCCAGCTCGATGTTGTTGTCGAACTCAAGCTCAACATCGGCCCCGAACTGCGCCAAACTGCCTTGGAGATGTGGATGGCCGTTGATGGCGATTACATCTGCAAACACGGGGGCGTGAGGGGAAATCACAATCACCGTGTCGGGCTCCGCCTCAGCAACCTCTATGGCTAGTTTGCGCATTGCGTCGATCGTCTTATGAGCCTTCGCGGCCTCGAGCCCTCCCACACCCGGCACGATTATCGGCGGATGCGGAGCAACGGCAGCCAAGACTAGTTCACCCATGTTCCGTTCTCCTCCCCTGCCGCGGCGCACTTTGTAGAATCTCTCCTCTTTATGGAGGCTTCTATGGAGTTTAGCTTCGAGCAGATGTCGTCGTACCCGCGGTCAATATGCTCTACCCCTGATATCACTGTTTCGCCTTCAGCCACTAGGCCTGCAAGGATCAGAGCTGCCCCTGTCCTCAAGTCGTTCGCCTGCACCCTGGTGCTGGTCAGGCCAGGCACTCCCTCCACTATGATGCTCCTGCCCTCGAGGCGGATATTGGCACCCATTCTCTTGAGCTCGTCCACATGAAGAAAACGGTTTTCAAAGACTGACTCTGTAATCACGCTTACACCTGCAGCGATTGATAGTACTGCCGACAGCTGGGGCTGCATGTCAGTGGGAAATCCGGGGTAAGGAAGGGTCTTTGTGTCGCATGGCTGTATCGGGCGATCCATAGTCGCCTCTACGTAGTCGTCGCCAACTGTTATGGAGGCTCCCATCTCGCTGAATTTGGACAGCACAGACTCAAGGTGCGTAGGGATCACATTCGTAACTCTCACTCGCCCATGAGTGATTATCCCCGCTGCAAGCAGGGTTGCAGCTTCTATCCGATCCGGAATGAGCGAGTAGGCCGTGGCAGTTAGCGAATCCACTCCATCGACCCGAATCACGTCAGTCCCGGCCCCCCGTATGTTGGCGCCCATAAGGGTAAGAAAATTGGCCAGATCCACGACCTCCGGCTCTTTCGCCACGTTTTCGATAATGCTTGTCCCATCTGCAAGGCAAGCAGCCATCATGATATTTTCTGTGGCCCCGACACTCGGAAAGTCAAGATAGATTCTGGCACCCTCCAAACGGGGGGCGCGAGCTACGATGTACCCATGTTCCACTTGGACATCGGCCCCCAGGGCACGCAAGCCCTTGACATGAAGATCCATCGGCCTCGACCCAATATTGTCGCCGCCTGGCAGTGGAATACTTGCCCTTCCCTTTCTGGCAAGAAGGGGGCCCAACAAGAGGCTTGAAGCTCTCAGCTTCTTGGAGAGTTCATACGGGGCTTCGTGATGAATAAAGCGGTGCGTTCGAATTCGCATCGCTTGAGGGCCCACTGGCCTAATGCTGACTCCCATCTCTTGAAGTATGGACGACATCACAGACACATCTCTGATGCCAGGCATATTCTCGATAATGGTATCGCCCTCAACCAGCATCGAACCTGCCATTATCGCAAGGGCCGCGTTCTTGCTTCCGCTAGCTGGAACCGACCCTACAAGCCGCCTGCCGCCTGCTACAATAAGCTCCACGGCTCTGACCTCCAGGGCACGTTGCATTCTCTAGTCCGCGCCTGAGAATAGTTATTCTTCATCTCGCTCCTCTTATCCTTTTGCGCCAAATTCGTCCTTGCTAGCCTCTAACATGCACAATTGACAGGTTTCTCTCCAGTGGACCCTCTATCTGCATATGGCCTGAGATGGTCTCGAGAGGCTTTCCTTCTACCAGGAGCTCAACCCTTTTCACATACGCAAACTCGGTCAGCGCATTGACAATGGAGTAGACTGTCATCTCCTCTGAGCGACTGCCGCCCCAGTGGTTAACGACAAGCTCAGCACTGAAATCGGCACTCGCCGTATCACCCTGCAGTCTCACCGAACGCAATATGGTGCCCCGTGGAATCGTCGATTGGAGTATGCTGTCTTTGCCGGGCCCTGCTATCGTAGCATGCAGGACCGCAGCGAGCGCCTCCGTCCTATCCATGGCTGTCAGCCCCGGTATCTCTCTGACTTCCGGCATCAAGGAATCGTCGAAGTTCGTAGGACCGCCAAAATAGAGGGTTGTCGAGTCGGGAGTGAGCGGAGACGCGAGAGCACCTGCCTTTGTGACTATCCCCCAGGTATTGCCCGGATCATCATCGAGCATATGGGCAGCACCATCGCTTTTCGGACTATCCGCGAAATACGCAACGATTCCGTGGAAAATGGCCTCCGCGACCCTTTCACGATAGGCGGCATCCGCTAGAAGCCTCTCCTCGCGCGGATTGGACAGGAACCCGACCTCCACAAGGGCAGCGGGCGCATTCACCCTCTTGAGCAGGTAGATATCGGCAGGGCGAGCCTTGCGTGTGTTGGGTCCAAGGCGGCTTACCAACTCAGTCTGTATGTGCACAGCCAGTCGCCTGCCCTCTGCTGACTGAGGATTGTAAAAAACCTGCGCACCAGACCACTGTGGCTCAGGAAAGCTGTTGGCATGTACCGTGACAAAGATATCTGGAGACTTGCTATTCACGAGACTAGCCCGCCGCTCCAACTCCGTACGCTTTCTGGATCCAGTGATATCCTCGCCATCCTCAATCAAGTCGTGGTCTGACTCCCGGGTCATCACAGTGTATACTGCCGCACGCCCCAGCAATTGCCTCAGCTCCAAAGCAATGTGGAGGTTTATGTCCTTCTCTATGACTCCGCTCTTGCCTCGAGCGCCGGAATCCGGGCCTCCATGTCCGGCATCTATGGCTACCGTCCGGCCGGAAACAACATCCCTTATTGGCGCCACTGTCGTAACGACTGCGATCTCAAGCGCATAGATCACTACGCCAAGCAATAGAATGATGCCAATTATGACAGCTGTGCGCACCGGCATTACTATGAAGACGACAGGTCTTCTCACTTGTCAGGCCTCCGGGCGACCAGGCTCGTGCCTCCTGCGGCCTCAGCCCCCTCAACAGAATATGCGGGAAGCACTCCCGCAATAACCTGCAAGTCCAATTGCCCCGGCGTGTAGCCTGCTCATACCGGTTCCCAGAGCCTTCGCCACTACATGGTCACTCTCGATGCGCCCTGATTACCCTGTAGCCGCCCCCTATCTCCGGCTCATCAGCATTGCCGTAAGTTTCGGCAATAAACTTTTTGAGAGAAGCAGCCCCCTGCTTAGTGCGGACTACTGCATAGAAACTCCCGCCCGGTTCAAGGTGGTCACGGGCTTCCTCAATTAACTGGTGAAGAACTGCCTTGCCGGCACGGATCGGCGGATTCGTCGCTATCACATGAAACGCCCGTCCCCGCACAGGATCAAAGCCATCGCCTGAAAGGACAGTAATGCGCTCAACCCCGTTTCTACGCGCGTTTGCCCTGGCAAGTTCACAGGCACGTTCGTTGATGTCGGTCATCACTATCTCGCATTCCGGGAATAGCGTTGCAATTGAGATCCCCACAACTCCGTACCCACATCCCAGATCCAAAACGGATTGTCCTGGATCAACCCGAATAGCTCGTATAAGCTGGTCTGAGCCTCGATCCACACGGGTCTTGGAGAAAACCCCGGCATCTGTCTCAAAACTCAGCTCTCGTCCTCCACGAGGGGTGTAGTATATGATTCTACGCTCATGAGCTGACGTGGGTGAGGTTGTGAAGTAGTGCTCAGACAATGCATGCACCTCCCGACTGCAGGCCGTCTTAGGCCATGCGGTCCTAAGTGATTCCACAAACCTCACCCATCCTCCTCTCAGTGAACCTATGGAATGAGCCTGCGGGCTCTTCCTACATCGTCAAGCTCCCCTCTGATGTGGTGATCAGCTGCAGTATCTTCTCTTCGGTTCCGGTTTCAGCATTGACATAGACAAAAAACTGTTCTCCATAAGAAGTGCCCCTGAACTCCCAACAGTACGCTTCAGGCGTGTCCACTGTTTCCACTGGAATCACAGCAAGACGGGCCGGATCAGTGACTGTAAGCGCCGGACTGAGAAGCTCGCGTGCCTCATCCGCCTCAATTGCAGGCTTGGGAAGTTTGCGCACGGTATGGGACGTCAGATAAGCCAGCGCGTCGTATGAGAGTATTGATCCATCATCCAGAGCAACCTTCACTTTTAGCTGGTCTGGATAGATGAGCACTCCGTCTTGCATATATACGAAGGGAACAATCGAAACATCTGCAACCTCAGATGCAAAGGTGGGAGTCATGTTTGCCATTCCTACTTCGTTCAGAAACGCGCTGGCACGTTTTACAGACTCCGCCAGGTCTATGGTCTTGTCGCCAATGTCGCGGGCCACGTTCATCAACACCACGTGCCCGCCCTTCTTAGTCACATCAACTACTGCATCAGGCTTTTCACTTCTCTTCGGGGCATCAAGACGGATCCTGTAGATATCAATATCGCCCTTTGCCTTTATGTCCTCCTCCACTGTTACGGAATAGGACGAAGCGTCAAATGGGACGAATTTGAGGGCTACCTCTTTGGCCTGATCGGCGCTGATCTCGGCGCCAGTGATTCCTCTGGGTTTGATCTGTTCTATGTGGTCCGAGAAAGGTCCATCATATATCAGGGTCGGGAAGGTTTGAACCTGTTCATCGACTTTCGTGAAACCGTCCTTAACCACATCTGGAGTCGTGCTACTACCCGATCTCGGCTTCACTTCAGATTTGGCCTGCTCTGCTACTTTCACCCAGCTTATCTTGCCTGACGAGGCTTGTGTTTCCATCTCGGCCAGCCCTCGCGCAAGATCTTCCGATTGCTTTTTCAGATCCACAAGCTTGGTCCAGTCACCGTCACTCATCACCTGCTGACTGGCAACCTTGCGTGCGGTTGTAAAAGCGAAGTCACCTACCTGAGTCAGGAATGCGGATGTCCGCGCCAGAACCGCATGGGTGACAGGAAGGTTGTTCAGGTTCGCCTGCGCAGCGCTGGCTTCCCGCCACACATCAGAAAGTGCTCCCACACGAAGCCTGGGCGAGCCAGACGCAAGGCTCTTGGATAGCGCTACACGGACATTGTCCACATTCCCCAGAAGATCGAAGAATGACCGAAAGTACTGGTTCCCCACTGCTACCTCAAGCCTACGTCGGGCAGACCATTGCGAATAGGCAAATACGAGGCTTGCAACTACGATTACCAGGAGGAGGGCTTGCGGCCAATTGCGCATGCGCCCGCGTCCTCCGCTTTCCCCATTCGGCATATGCATTATCCCCTTTCTACCTGGCAAACACGTGTTTGCCTATTCTTGCGGCGATGCTCCTGCTCCATATCCAGCCTGATACGGGTTTGGAAGGGTTCCAGAAGAACAGGCACCCGTAGGTAGGATCGTAGCCATTCAAAGCGTCCCTTGCAGCAGATATCGCCTGCCTGCTGGGAGAGCGTCTCCATATCAGCCCATTCGAGACGGATTCAAATGCCCCTGGCTGGAACACACATCCAGACACTGAGTTGGGAAATTTCGAGCTCGCCACCCTGTTGAGCATCACTGCTCCGACAGCTACCATTCCTTGATATGGCTCGCCTTCTGCCTCCGCTGCAATCAAGCGTGCCAGAAGGTTCACGTCGCCTCCTCGAGTTTGAGCCCGACCAATATGTGCCGCCGTTCCGAGAAGAACAGCAACGGCAAGCGTCGCCAGGACGATAGCTCGGACTGTCCGAGTTCTCATGTTGGCAAACCTCCCTACAAGCAAAATACGGCCCCAGAATTAGCGAGCAAAAACGTGCTTGCCGATTCTCACAATGATATTCCTCGTCCATATCCATCCCGATACGGGTTTTGCGGGGTTCCAGAAGAAGAGCGATCCGTAACTGGGGTCGTACCCATTGATCGCGTCCCGCGCAGCGCTATATGCAGCCGCATCGGGTGTTCTTCGCCAGAAGAGCCCGTTAGAGACTGATTCCAGCGCATGGGGCTGGAAAATGACAGCTGACAGCGAATTCGGGAATCTGGCATTCCTCAACCGGTTCATCAGCACCGCGCCCACTGCGACCTGGCCGCGGTAGGGCTCTCCTCTGGCCTCAGCAGATATCGCCCGGGCAATCAAGTCTACGGAAGCAGACCTGGATGCCATAGGCGCCGGTCTATAGGTGGGCGGAGCTACAGCGGCAGCTACCGTGTATCCGAAGCCAAGAGCCCTCCATGTCTGCGGCCCCACGAGTCCGTCAACTCGTAACCCGTTTCTGCGTTGAAATGCCACGACTGCTCTGTGGGTATTGGCCCCGAATACGCCGTCCACCCACCCTCGGTAGTAGCCCCAATCGGAAAGCTTCCATTGCACAAGTCTGACCGAAGTGCCCCTCGACCCCCAGTACAACGTTGGCCTGGTTTGGGCTCTAGCCGGGCTTGTCGCGCAAAGGAACATCCCAATGATAACTGCAATGCCTACAGCCAATCCGATAATCGGTCTTCTAAGGTGCATGGCTAAGTTACACTCCCGTCCTGGTTGGCTCGCACAATGTGCTGGTATTATTCTCTCAGGTCTTCTCCATGGATATGCACAATGGCAAGATTGCTGGAAGTACAGCCGGAAACTGCGCCAGAACGAGCGCAGCCGAGCTATGACATGAAAAAGGGTGTCACACCTCGCGCAGTTTCTAGAACCCCTCTCCGGGGTTCAGTGACAGCCCCAGGAGCCTTGCAACGCTCTGGACGCAAGAAGCAGGCCGGTCTATCATCAGCTTGACTAAGGCAAGACACATGATCATGCAGGGGGTGGTCCAGAACAATGCATACTATAGGGGTCGTCTTCAACCTCAAAAAGGACTTCCCCGGACTTGCCTGGAAAGCGCACACAGTTCCTGATCTGGCTGCAGAATGCGAAGAAGAGGAGACCGTTGACATGCTCTCATCTTCGCTGGCCAGAATCGGCGAGAAGGTGATGCTCTTTCCGCACAAGTCAGACCTACTGGAAAGACTGGATGAAACAAGGCCCGATATTGTCTTCAACATAGCAGAGGGATGGGCTGGACGAAACAGGGAGTCCCTTATCCCCGCTCTGCTGGAACTCCTCGAGATTCCATACACAGGCTCCGACGCGCTGACCCTTGGAATGGCACTCGACAAGGCCATGGCCAAACGCGTGGTCTCGACTGCAGGCGTCAGGACTCCGCGGTATGCGAAGATCGGCTCCATGGAGGACCTCGCCTCCCTGGACCTGGAGTTTCCTGTGTTCGTCAAGCCCAACTACGAAGGATCCAGCAAGGGAATACGCAATTCATCCCGGGTCAAGAACCCAGATGAGCTGGCCGAAAAGGTCAAGTGGATACTGGAAACCTATGCCCAGCCTGCAATCGTTGAGGAGTTCCTTCCCGGGAGGGAATTCACCGTAGGAATCATCGGAAACGGACGGCCGCATGTCCTCCCCATAATGGAGGTATGTCCTGGCGATCGGGAGGCGGCAGACGGGGAATTCGTGTACTCATATGAAACGAAATCAGGCAACCTTGAGCGGTTCAGAGTCCCTGCGCCCATCCCAGAGCGCCTGGCATCGGAAATCAGCGACATGGCCATCTCCGTATTCGAAGTCATGGAATGTCGGGACGTGGCGAGGATCGATTTCAGGCTGGATGCAGAGGGACGGCCCAATTTCCTGGAAATAAACCCTCTGCCAGGGCTATCGAGAGTCAGTCTGCTGCCTCTTCAGGCGCGCGCAGCACAGATGACATATGATGATCTCGTGAAATGGATCCTCACATCAGCCTGGTCCCGCTACTGGCACTAGCTGGTCTGTCAACAGACCGATCACATGACCCTGGAGAGCGCGTTCCTCTTTCGCTCACAAGCGAAATGGACGCGCTTATTACTACGTCGTTACGTCTTCTTCCATTTCTCATTGATTAACCTGTGCCTGCAGGGCATACTAACGCAGACACTTCACTGCAAGCTTCTTCGAAGGGAGAAAAGACAACCATGGACAACAGGGTCAGGTGCTCGGTAAACAACTGCCACTACTGGCATGAAGGGAATTACTGCCACGCATCGCAGATAATGGTGACATCCGACTCGATTGCAAGTCAGCTTCCAGACAGCTACGATGCATTGCAGGCCTCCACAGCCGAGCCGACGCCGGCTTCCCATATCGGCGAGACTTGCTGCAAAACATTTGCTCCGAAAGGAACGCCGGATTCGGCCTTGCGTTCAGACCAGATCACTCGAATGTGACCTGATTCTCTGGCTCAGCGCTGGGCGGGGCTCTGAGCAGTTCCGCCCTCTTCTTAGCAGCCAGAGAGTCGTCTACGCACAACCCTGGCGGTTTCGAACACATGACATGTACCGGGAGGGACTAGCCTTCAATGGATATGGATGCTGGGAACAGAGTACTTCAAGTCCCGTGGCGCCAGTGGAGCAATGACGCGTTTGAAGAGGCGCGAATTACGCGCCGACCAATACTCCTGTCAATATCTGCAGTCTGGTGCCATTGGTGCCATGTCATGGATCGAACGACTTTCTCCAATGAGAACGTAATCGCGACGATAGAAGAGAACTTCATCCCCATGAGAGTCAATACTGACACTCGCCCCGACATAAACGCGCAGTACAACATGGGCGGCTGGCCCAGTGTGGCCATTCTCGATCATGAGGCACATGCAATTGCCGGCACAACATATCTGCCGCCAGATCGCATGCTGTCATGGCTCAACCAGGTCCTCGCGGAATACGATCGCCTTGCAAAGCGCGCTCGTGACATCCAGGCTTCCCGGAGCATTCGTTGGGCCAGGAAACAGCTTTCCTTCGACCCGTCCTGGGATACGTACAGCTCCATTCTCGAGAAGGTCGTTGCCGCCTACGACCGCGAACATGGGGGTTTTGGAGGCGCTCCGAAGTTTCCGATGTTCGATGCCCTGGATCTCCTTCTCCATGCGTCCGCCGCCTCAGGAAACCGGGCCTACATAGAAATTGTCAGAAACACGCTTGCCGCCATGACAACGCGAGGCACTTTTGATCATGTGGAGGGTGGTCTCTTCCGATATTCCACAACCAGAGACTGGAGTATTCCCCATTACGAGAAGATGCTGCTTGACAATGCGTCACTCCTTCTGATTCTGGCCAAGGCGTATGAGTCAACAGGCGACAATAGCCTGATCGCCCCTGCAAACAGCACCGCCGAGTACATGAACTCCGTTCTTTTCGTCCCTGAATTCGGCGCCTGGGCCGGTTCACAGGATGCAGATGAGAACTACTACGCCCTGGCCGCAAGAGACGAGCGAAAGAAACGCGTCCCGCCTCAGATCGACAGGGTTCTCTATGTTGACTGGAACGGAAGGGCATCCGCCGCAATGATACGTGCAGGCCGCGCCTTCGAGAAACCGCAATGGGTTTCCATAGGGGTCAATGCGCTGGCTGAAGTCTTCGACAAGTGCTTCCATTTTTCAACCGGGCTCGCCCATTTCTACGACGGCGCCCCCCACGTCTGGGGATTGGCTCACGACACCATCTCATATGGAGCAGCATGCCTTCGCGCATTTCATGCCACAGGCGACATGATGTGGCTTGAGCGCTCCCAGAAGCTGGCCCACCGTCTGATCGCAACCCACAACACCGCATTCCGCAATGGCGAGCGGGGAGAGTACGTAGGAGAAGGCCTGCTTACACGCCTCCCGGCTTCAGATGACCCACCCGGTTTTGCCAGAACGGAGCCGGATTTCCACGAGAATGCGTATGCGGCCTTGTGGTTCACCCGCCTTGCTCAGGCCATTCCTAATATGGATTCTCGTGGGCGCCTGCGCCTGGCAGCCCATTCGAGCCTTGCCTTCTGCCACTCCTCCCACGAGCTCTTCGACATCCTGGCCTCCCCATACGCACTGGCCCTTGCCGAGTACCTGGAGTCCTCAACTACGGCGCATCAACGTCAGCCCGACGTCGAGTGCGAAGGAGGGGTTTGCAGGCCATCTGAACATGCCGATTCTGTCAGGAGCCACCCTTACTGGGCCGAGCCATAGGGATGGCAAGTGAGTCATCCAAATCCTGGGCGTGCCTCTCAGAGGCTTCAGGAAGCGCTACAGTCAAGTGCCGTTGGCAGCAATCCAGTCTACACCTGAT
>CZCA01002766.1_pt1 | contig 12100 bp, 3 predicted proteins | sample 591981 | NCBI WGS metagenome assembly CZCA01 (sample SAMEA3556810, study PRJEB10932) | anaerobic digester metagenome
TGGGAACGACCTGTCAATGAACGAAGCAATCGCTTACTAGGGAAATTCATACCTAAAGGTAAATCTATGAGTAATTATTCAAAAGACGAAATCAGAGCTTTTTCAGACGAGATTAACTCTATGCCGAGAAAACGTTTGGGCTATCTTACTTCTGAAGAACTTTTTGATGAGCAACTGGATAAAATATACAATTCAAACAAGTAGTGACTTTATTTTAATAAATTGTGGTAAGTCGGGTGTTAGTGATAATTCACTAACACCCGACTTACCGTTTTTTGTTCTATATCAATAGTTGGATATTTGGACTGTATTGCTATTTGGAAAAAATATCAGATACAGTAGTAAAAAGAACCCAGAATATTATCAAGCTGTGTCCTCATATGGTTCATATCATTTGACAACACAGAAATACTTTTCTATTAATGGTAACCTATTATTGACATAGTAATGATATGTATGATATTATAAAATACGTTACTACTTTACTGTGATAGTGCAGTGAAGTTTATATAAAGTCAATTTATTTTGGAGGGTACATAACAGATGCAGAAACTATGGAAAAAAACACTGCCTGTAATAGCACTGACAATCAGTCTTACAATTTTGCTGAATATGGGTGTAACAGGTGGTGCAACGGCTTTGGTAAATTCCCAGTCTTTAGATGATTTTGAACCGTATAATATTATGGAAAAAATCAATGTCACGCTTTCCCAATCAACACAGTGGTTAAAGGATACACAGAAAGTGGATGGAAGCTGGGGCGATGAACAATTGATTAATGATACCTGCTTTAGCGTATGGTCACTTAATAATAATGGTGAAGATACAACAGCAGGTGTTAACTGGCTCAACAACATGACAACACAGGAAAACAGTGATACGTTGTCCCACAGACTTTTTGCCACGCAGGATAGCAGTGCATACAGCACTAAATTACTGCAAATGCAAAATACTGATGGCGGCTTTGGTGTGCAGAAAAAATATACATCTGAACCATATGATACAGTGCTTGCATTAGAGGCATTAGAAAATCTTGCTAAATCTGAATACAAGAATAATATAGAAAAAATGTTCTCGTATCTTATAAGTGTTCAAAATAGCGACGGTGGTTGGGGCTGTAACGAGTATAACGATTCTGACAAAGCACTGACAGGAAGAATAGCGTATGATATTGTAAAATATCTTAAAGATAGTTCGGTGACATCACAGCAGCTGCTGTCATCTGTTTCAAAGGCGTCCTCTTTTTTGTCAGGAACAGAAATATCTAAAATGACAGAAGACAGCTTTGATGATACCTTATACTATTGTTTGTTAAAACAACAGCAAGGGAATTATACGGATATATATGATGTGGTAGAAGCATTGTCCGCCTCTCAGAGTGAAAACGGAAGCTTTTTTAACAGCTATTATGATACTTATTTGGCAATAAAATATTTAAATGAAATAGATACGATAGATACAAGGTATACAATAGAAGGCTTTGCTGTACAGCAAAATAAAACTAATGTATATGTAAATACATCAGAAGAATTAACAGCCCAGTATTCCATAGAATATAATACGGCTGTAAACAGAAATCTTACAATGATGACCATTGTTTATGATAATGATAAATCTATTTATTCTCAGGAAACAGCATTAATATTAGATAGAGATAATAAAGCTGTAAAAGGTGACGCATTAAAGTATACGGTTAATCAAACGGAGGAAAAGGTACTGAAAATTGTATCAACCTTAATGGATGGCGAGAAAGAGGTAGACACATACACCTCCTTTGTATATGTGCAGGAAAAACCTATTGAGCCAAAAACTGAGGTTACAGGTGCAGGTGTAAAATTAAGCGATGAAAGTGGTTATATTGGGGAAGAAAAGAAAATTACCGCAGAATACTATTTGCTTTACTCTACCAATGTAAATTACACCCTTACGGTTAAAACATATGTTTATTGTGGGGACAAGATAATTACAGACGCAGTACAACAGGAAGTGCTTACGCCAAACAATGTAAGTGCCGAAAAAACCTTTGCGGAGTTAAACATAAAAGAAGAGAATAACGCTACATATAAATTTGTAGCAGAATTTTATGACGGTGACAGGCTGATGAATACATCCGTAAATTATTACAATGTATATAGTAAGCCAAAACAGGATGATACAAAACCTGTAGAAGAAAATAATGTAATAACACAGTTCAATGTGAATCTTGACAGCTATTGTTTGTACACAAGCAGTATTAAGCAGAATATCACAGCAAAGTGCAGTATGCTGTATAGCTTTGTACAGGATGCCGATATTACGGTAAAGGGAAGTGTCTTAGACGGAGAAAAGGTAATGGCTGAAAATTCACAGACAATTGCTATTTCAAAGGACGCTACAGCACTGGACTTTGACCTTGTAACAGCAAATGAGCTTGATATATCCGCAGAAAAGGAATATACATTTAAGGCGGAAATTTATGATTCACAGAATAATTTTATAGGCGAAAGAAAAACAACTCTAAAAATACAGATTCGTCCAAAGGCAACGCTTACGTTAACTGCTGATACCACAACAGGCAAAGATTATGGCATAAATCTTTCATGGAACGATATAAGCAGTACAGATGAACAGTATGGATATCGAGTGCTGAGAAGCGAAGATGACGGAAAAACTTGGGAAACACGTTCTACATGGGACGGCAGTGAAAAAGTTCGTGTATTAAATGTACACCCCACTCCTGAATCTGAACCATACCTCAAAAAATGGATGAATACCGTAGTTAACAGTCAGACAGGGGAAACAGCTGGTAAAGGATTATTTGATATAAGTACCGTGTATTTAGATTATTATAATAATGACCCCGAAAAATATTTGTTTGATAGCAATGGAAAGTATAAGTATGATGTTATTGTTATTGGTACAGCACAAGGAAATGGATATAAGGATTTTTCCCAAAAATCGCAAATTGCTACCCAGAAATTTATAGATACTGGCAGAGGTGTTTTATTCGGTCATGATTCTGTATGTAATTGTAATGAGTGTAAACATGAATATTTAGCAAGCTTTGCAGAACAGCTTGGCATAAAGGTAACAAGCAATGGTTCATATAGACGTGTAACAACAGTTAATGTAGTTAATCAGGGCTTTCTTACAAGCTACCCATGGGTTCTTTCGGGGACTCTAACAATACCAGCTACACACACATACGGTCAATATACAGGCGGGACACTTGAGGGAACGGTTTGGATGGAGCTTGTAAACGCTGCGACAAATGTGGATTCTGAAACTGGTGCTACAAACAATGCTTATCTTGTTACGAACAATCAATTGGCATTGATTATGACCGGTGACAGTCCTGGACAGGCTACATCAGATGAATGCAAAGTGTTTGCAAATACTTTGTTTTATTTAAAACAGCTTACCAGTAACACAACTGCACAGGATAATTCATTTTATGATAAGGCAATGCCACAGGCACCGCAGGTTGATGTGACCCTCACGCAATACAGCAGAGATTCATACAGTGTAAGCACAAGGCTTGCATCACAGGATATTGGCACACAGTATAAATACAGGGCAGAGGCTATTCCACGATCTCAAAATTCAGAAAATGTGATGTCTAACACAGCTGTTACAGAGGCCTTTTCGGATCTAAAGGGCTTTGTTGTGGTGAAAACAGATTCAGCAGATTCAGCTGCGGATAAAATAGAATACGAGGCTGATGGAGTTACGGTATCAAATGTTATATCTGCAAATAACGGTGCAGTAACATATGATATGGATAACCTAGAGAAAAACAAAAGGTATTATCTTCATATATTTGCAGTTGATAATGCAAATAATATTAGTGAAGAAACAATTAAGGAAATTTGTGACAGCGAGGAAATATTGTCACAAGCGGTTATTAACAGCAATCTCTCCTGCGACAAGCAGTCATACACAAGGGGTGACGATGTAAAGCTTACCGCTAGTGCATATACTACAGGCTCATCCTTGAATACGACAGCAGATATCCAGCTGTGCGACCTAAACGGAAACAGCATATATCCAGTAACCAACAATATAAATGCACAGCTTACATCATCTGCAAAATGGTCTGAAAACTATACATTTAATTCGGGTGATTTAGAAGTAGGCAGGTACATGGCAATAATTACATGGTACATAGCAGGTGCACCTGTTGCACAAGGTCAGTGTCTGGTTCGTATTGAGGACCAATCAGAGGCAACGGATGTTACGCTTACTGCAAATGTTAGGCAGGGTTCAGAATATTCCAATACCCTAAACTGGACGGACCTTAATACTGATGATGGGCAAGAGGGCTATACCCCAACGGATTTTGCTATAGTTGTGGACTGCTCTTATAGTATGCAAGGTGAACGTTTGAAAAATGCCAGAGATTCTGTAAACAATTTCATTGATGTAATGAATAAAGGTGATAGAGCAAGTATAATTAAATTCTGTTGGTGGGCGACTGTCTTGTGTGATTTTACTGATGATAAGCAAATATTACATAATTCAGTTTCAAATATAGTAGAGGACAACGGAACTACTGTATCTAGCGGTTTAAATGCTGCTGTTGATAAATTGATTAATGATAGTAATACGAGTGAAAAGGCAATTGTTCTTATTTGTGACGGTGATATAAATAATTGTGATTCAGCTATTAATATGGCAGTAGAAAACGATATTACTATTTACACATTAAATGTTGTAAATTCTGATAGTACGGTGTTGCAAAGCTTTGCTGACAAGACTGGTGGAAAATACTACTACACAGATGTTATTACAGATATGACCGAAATACTGCAATACATAAAGCTGATGAATGATAAGGGAGATTACTATTATCAGGTACAGCGTGACGGTAAGATAACAGATGCAGTTACAAAGGCTGAATATGTTGATAAGGACTTCTTGGATACTGCCTCTCCTATAGTATCATCTGCCGCACTTACAGCAGTAAGCCTTGATAATACAACATACAGCGGATATATTACCGTAAAGGCAGAGGATAAAGGTACGCAGTATGATTATTCAGTAAAAGCGGTAAATAAGCAGGACGAAGGTAAGGTAATTAACTCAAATACTGTCACAGCAGCTGCTGTGTCTGGGGTTAAAGGTTATTACTGTAAAATTGATGAAAATAGTGCAGCAACACCTGAAATTTTAACAGATGAAAATTGTTTTGTTTCAGGAAACGAGGAGCTGAAAATAGACGTAAGTAATTATCAGCGTGGCGTTATGTATTATATGCACACATACGTTGTAGATAATGCAGGTAATATCAGTGCAGAAAAAACATATCCGTTTGTAATTGGAACTTCCTTTTTCAACGGAACAAACCTAACCACAAAAATTTCTACAGATAAAGGCAGCTATAAAGCAGGCGAAACGGCAGTTATTAATGTGTCTGCAAAGGCGGACTTTTATAAAAAGTGTGCAAAAGGCGTTGTAGAAATTTATGATAAGGATGATAACCCTACAGATATAGTTGAGTCATGCTGTATTGCGGAGATTACATCATATGAGGATTTTGAAAAACAGTTTGTCTGGGATGTTAAGGATATGGCAGCAGGAAACTATAAGGCGACTGTAAAATGGTACGACGGGGATACAATACTTGCAATGGATAGCACTGGGTTTAGCATTGAGCCGAACGGAAAAATTACAGATAATGTTTCAACGGATAAACTGATTTATAAAACAAACGAAGACATAAATATTTGCGATAATATTCTTAACGGTACTACCAATACCTTCGCAGATAAGCTTGTTTTGGACGTTAATATCAGTAATGTAAAAGCACCGGATAAAACAATTACTAAGCTAACGGCTCCGGTTTCATCGTTTGCAGGTGGTATTTATAACTACAGCGATTATATACCGGCGTCAGACCTTGGAGCAGGTGAGTATATAGCGGTTTCTCAGGTAAAGGACGGCGACAGTGTGGTGGCATCCAGTTCTGCCAGTTTCACGGTGGTAGAAATCACACAGCTGAATGAAAAATATATAGGAGAATTAACGGTTACTCCAAGTAGTGATAAGGACAAGCTGTTTAATTTTAATGTAACAAATGTTAGTAATGGGGACGGAAAGGACTTGAAAATTAGGGCAAGCGTATATAATACGGACGGTGAATTTATGGGCTCGGTTGAAAGGTCAGCCGATATTGCAGAGGGTAAAACAGTTAACTACTCTGAATTGTTTAATACGGAAGCACTAAAAATAGGAAATTACCCTGTTATACTTACTGTGGTATCTATGGATGGCAAAGAGGCAGTCCTTGATTACAGCGGTTTTGAAATTAACGTAATAAACAAATATACCGTTACGTTTATGGATGATGACGGTAGCGTTCTGGATATACAGGAAATAGAGTATGGACAGCAAGCAGTAGCCCCAGAAAATCCATATAAGGATAAAACCCAGCAATATACATATACCTTTGATTGCTGGGATAGCGACTACTCTAATATTACCTCAGACATTACTGTAAGGGCTACATATAAGGCACAAGTGAACAGTTATAATGTAACATTTATGAATTTCGACGGTAATATTATCAATACGCAAAATGTAGAGTACGGACAAGCAGCGGCAGAACCAACTGAAGAACCTAAAAAACAGGCGGATGGTAAATATACCTATGAGTTTATAGGTTGGGATAAAAGCTTTAGCTGCATAACTGAGGATACAATATTAATGGCACAGTTTAATGCAGTAGAGATACCAACCGAATTAGCAACAGAGCCTAAAACAGAACCACAGACTCAGCCTGTTACGGAGTCACCTACACAGACGGTTACACAGATAAGTACATTGCCTGCAGCAGGTATAGCTACAGAGGGTACAACGCAGGCACCAACAAGTAAAATAACAGCTCCCGTGACACAGCCAACCCAAGAGGTTAGGGCTAATAATGAAAATGGAAAATCTGTTAAAACAGGTGCAGACGCAATAATGTGGATAGCCTTTGTGATGTTATTGGGGTTCATTGTGGCACTTATTTTGTCGAAGTTAAGAAAACGCAGTGATATTTAATGAAGTGATGTGGAAAATGACAGCACTGTATAATTTAATTTTATAAAATATATGTACATATAAAAAGCGGATAAGCATTATATAAAATTTGGAGGAAAAGAATGAAAGGGAAAAAATTACTTTTAAGGGTTACATCCCTAACTCTTGTTGTGGCAATGATGTCTGTTACCCTGTCTTCGTGTTTTGATAGTAACAGCATAAATAGAAATACTGTATTAGGGGACAGCAATACTGAAAGATTATTTAGAGATACATCATTAGAGGAAACAAGCAGTAATATAAACGTTATATACAATGAACTGAATGAAGCGTTATGTGGGTTATCGGTAGATGATATAAAGGATACTGCTTCAAAATTACAGCAGGCTGTAAGGAGTTATGCAGATAATGCCAAATCAGATAATGCTGAAAACAAAGAAAAAGTAAATAATCTGTCACAGGATATTCAGGAAAGACAAAACGATTATGAGGAGCAGACAGATAAAGCAGTCAATAAGGTTTTATCTGCTTTGGACACAATAATTAATAAAGCAGACAATCAAAATGATGAAGCCTTTAAACAGGCAGAGCAAGCTGTTTATGACTGCTTTGACAATAGCAACGCCTTAACCACCAGTGATGAGATTATACCAAATTATGTTGAAACACAGAAACCAAAGGTGCAACAGGTAGAAAGCTTAACTGCACTGCCTCATAGTGAAGAGGTTATTGTGGGTTCATCTGACGATGGCTCTTTGACACAGACTGATGAGACCGTTATGACAGATGAAATGAAAAAACTAGCGGATGAGCTAAAGACACCCTTAAATTTATATTTATATATTAAAAATAATATAAATTACGAATGCTATTATGGCTCTCGAAAAGGAGCAGTAGCAACCTTTGAAAGTAATTCTGGTAACGATGTTGACCAAGCAAGCTTACTTATTGCTATGCTCAGATACTTAGATTACCCCGCAAAATATGTAACAGGTACAGCCATAATAGATGCAGACCAAGCAAAAGAGCTGGTATCGGCTGATACCGTAGCAAACGCAGCCAATATACTAGCAGCTAGTGGCAAGCCTGTTACGACGCTTCTTTCCGGCGGTGAAATAAAGGCAATAAAAATGGAGCAAACATGGGTAGAAACGTATGTTCCATATACAGATTATAGAGGTGCGGGTAATAACAGCGGTGATGAAAAGTGGATTGCACTTGACCCATCTGTAAAAGCCTATACAAAGATTGATGGTATATACAATAAGCTGGACGATTTGGGTATCACACAGGATGAATATGATAAAGCTGTTTCACAAAACAATGTAAGGGATTTTATTAATAAAATTGAATCCTTGGACGAAGCTTCTATAAATTCGGATGAAATGGTTTTAAATACAAGACAGATAGTAAAGGAAGAGCTTGAATATCTGCCACTTACATTGCAATATTCTGTTAGCAGTATATCCAGTGCCTATAATGAAGTAAAAGACAGCAGTGTGGATAAAATCAAATTTACCATAGATGGACAGGTGGTAACGCAGAAAAAATCTCTTGACCTTTATGGTAAGCGACTGGTAATTGAATATACTCCAGAGAATGAACAGGATAAACAGGTAATAGACAAATATGGTTCAATATTTAATGCACCGTCGTATCTTGTGAAAATGGTTCCCCAAATAAAGCTTGATGGTGAAGTTGTTGGTACTGGTAATGCTATTACACTTGGTAGTGACCAGACGCTGACCATGACGGTGTATTCGGGCGGGGATCAAAAAAATGTAGTAAATAAAATAACCGCAGGGTCTGTATATCAGGTTACAGAGGATATGCAGACAATTACTGAAAAAGAATTAACTAAGGCATCAGATGAAGCGACAGGCATCAGAGAGTCAATAAATACCGACAACGTGTATTGTGACGAATATCTTGGTAAAATTCTTGACCTTGCTGGAAAAATGTACTTTGCACAGGTAGATATTGCAAACATGGTTACGGCAGAGCAGATGAATATGTCTGTAACACGGTCCTTAAGCGTGGGTATGACGGGATACTCTGTAGTAACTAGCTATATGTTTGGTATGCCTGTAGGCATAAATGAAGGTAACCTGTATATAGATGTTGACTTAAATGTACTGTCCGTGGTGAGCAGAAACGGTGAAAAGGACGCTCCAAAAAAATACCTTGAAGTCACAGGGGTAGTGTCGTCTAGCTATGAAAGCTTAATATGGGAGGAGCTAACAGGTGAACAAGGTGTATCATCTATTAATATTCTTAATGAAGCAAAGGGTGATAACCAAGAACTACTTATGCTGTCAAGGGCAAATTATGATGCAGAGAAAGGAAAGCTTCACCTATCTGCATCAGACAAGAGCAGTATAGAAACAGCCATTAACACTGGTAAAATTGTTACAATTCACACAGATGAAGTAACAATGGGCGACTGGAGCGGTTATGGCTATATAATTACAGATCCAGCAAGCGGCGCCGCTGCATATATGATATCAGGAGGTCTAAGCGGAGGTTCAACATCCTCTGAGGTTAGCTTGGCATATATAGTTGATATAGGCTTTGCAGTCGCAGACTTTATTGACGCCCTTAGAATGATTCCTCTCATGCTGACAGCCTTTGCGGCCGGTGGACCTGTAGGAATAATTATAGGTGTAGTTATTGCAGCCTTTATGGTAGCAGCTGTAATCAGCGCAGCAATGGATTATTGTGAGTCTATCCAATTAATGCAGGCTTATATGAACGGCGATATGGAGGCGGGAGAAGCGCTAAAGAGTAAGGCCATGTTTAATATTGGCTTTACAGCGGCGGCAGGCGTATTAGGTGCTGTGGGCAAGGCAGCAGTTAAGGCTGTGGCGAAAAACAAGATAGTAAAGGAATTTGGTGAGGAGCTGACAGAAAAACTGCTGAAGGCTACAGATTCCCCTACTAATATTACAAGAGCAACCAGCAAGCTGCAAAAAGCAGGCTTATCCAAGGACGCAATACATAGGATTGCCGATAACGCAGGAGAAGAAGGACTTGCTTGGTTTGAAAAGCAGACAAAGAATAAGGTATCCAAGGATGTACTTGAAAATATTGCAAATCATGCAGATGATTATGGTAAATACACAGACAATCTGTTAAATGCCATAAGCAAATCTGACGGCTATGCAGACGATATAATAAAATGCGTCAATAACTATGGTGACGATGCGTCAAGGGCAATAGAAAAATATGGTGACAACGCAGCCATTGCAATATCCAATTCAAGCTCCAAAAACATGGCAAAGGTTGTTTCCAATTCAAGCGATGAGCTGTTTGATCGAATAATGAAGTCTAACGGCTATGCAGATGATATTGCTGAAAGCGTTTCAAAGTATGGTGACGACGCGTCAAGCGCTATAATAAAATCTGGTGATGATGCAGCGGTACTAATTTCAGAGTATGGCAAGGACGCTGTTACAGCTATTAACAAGTATGGTGACGACGCTGTTAATGTTATTTATGACTATGGTAACGAAGCTATTACCTCATTAAATAAAGGAATAGAACCAAATTCTGTTAAAAAAATTTATAGGTGGTATTCAAAACCGACTGATGATTTATATATTAAATACAAAGGTGTATTCGATAATAATAAATACTATAATCAAGTAACTGGAGAAATTAGGTGGCCAGGACAGAACGGCGATATAAATATTGATGGCTTTTTAAATGGGCATTATGAAGATGTTAAATTGTACGAAGGCAAAGAACTTGATCGCTATGGTTCAAATTGGGGGACATTTTTTGGCGAAACCGGTACACCCGTTGAAAAAAGAGCAATGGCACCAACATCAGATTTTAGTACTTATAATCAATATGTTGTAAAAAAAGAACTTCCTGTCCGAAGAGGTGTAATTGCACCTTGGTTTGATGAACCCGGTTTAGGGGTACAGTTTATGCTTGATCCAACATTTGTAACGGATATTAAAAGTCAACTAAGGACTGATGAAGCACTCATAGATGGTTTAGTAAGATTAGGCTATTTATATAGAATTGGTATTGATTCATGATAAATAAAATATTAAATTATTATATATAGGAGATAAGTATGATTGATGAAGTATACTTTAATAAATTATCACAATATGTTGGGAGGGATATAAAATGGATTGTTAGAAATGATGAGATTAAAGTTATTTGTGATGTTGATTATAGTCTATCTATAAAACGTAATGGGGCATTATATTTTATGTATTTGAACCATCATGGACAAATTGAATTATTATCTGAATACAACGAGAATGATTTAAAATTTCATATGGCTCAGTTTATAAAAAATGCTTATACTGGTGATATAGACTACAGCCCCTCATCTAAGTTTGAAAATTTAAAAAATGTTAACGATGTAGAAAAATTACTTTTAACATATTGTAATTTAGACTTTTATTCTATTGATAATGCTCAGGTATTTAAAATCAATCTCATAAGTGAAAAAGATGGAAGATATAGTATATTTTTTATGGATTTAGACGGAAATAAACATTATATAGAAAAATATGGAATATCATCTTTTGTATTTCCTCGTTTTTATAATGAAATAGCATATTTTGCTGGTTCAATAAAGCAAATTAAAGAATACGCAAAAATCTTTAATGAAAATCTAACAAGTAAAGAAAATATGCAAAGAATAATTTATGGGTATTGATACATTTAAATTAATATAAAATATATATAACATTTTGTAATGAACTTAAACAGACACATAAAAGAATAAAAGTTTTACAGCAAAGACGTGGAATAAAAAATAGCAAGGCAGCCAATCAAGTTCTTAATTCAGAATTTACCGCAAAAAAAATATCCTCAATACAAAGCTTTACTGATACTTGTGAGGATGTTATACTTAAAAATGGGTTTGAATCATTTAAGGATTTCAACTCGGAGATAATGAAGTCCTACAAGGCAGTGGATGATGATATACTTGCAAGAATAACAAAAATCCGAAACTCGATTCCAGACCCGACGAACGAAACTGTTTTGCAGAAAGTAGTTGATTCCAGTAAGCTTGATAGTTATCTTAGTAGAACCCAGTACAGCACGGGAGTATCAGGTTCAATAGCCAAGT
>CZCA01005528.1_pt1 | contig 12095 bp, 9 predicted proteins | sample 591981 | NCBI WGS metagenome assembly CZCA01 (sample SAMEA3556810, study PRJEB10932) | anaerobic digester metagenome
ATCTCCAGGCTGCCCATTGCTTTGGCCGGCCTGGTGCTCAGCTCAACACGATAGTTAAAACCGAAAACGCGGTAAAAGTAATCGACCATCTCCATCACGCCAGCAACCTCTGATTCGATCTGATCAGGAGTCATGAAGAGGTGCGCGTCGTCCTGAGTAAAGCTGCGCACGCGCAGCAGGCCATGCAAAGTCCCTGAAAGTTCATGGCGATGGACCAGGCCCAGCTCGGCAATGCGCCGCGGCAGGTCCCGGTAACTGTGCATCCGCGAACGATAGACCAGCATCGCCCCGGGACAGTTCATCGGCTTAACCGCATAGTCCTGCTCGTCAATTTGGGTAAAGTACATGTTTTCACGAAAATGCTCCCAGTGTCCGGATTGCTCCCACAGGACCCGGCTTAAAAGTAGCGGGGTACGAATCTCCTCGTAACCGGCCCGGCGATGTTGCTCCCGCCAGAAAGAGAGCAACTCTTCGATAATTATCATCCCGTTATGATGAAAGAAGGGGAAGCCGGGCCCCTCTTCATGCAGGCTGAAGAGATCAAGCTCACGGCCCAGCTTGCGGTGATCTCTTTTCTGCGCTTCGGCAAGCAGATCCAGATGCTGCGCCAGCTGCTCTGAAGTAAGAAAGCTGGTGCCGTAAATTCGCTGCAGCATCGGGTTGCGCTCATCGCCCCGCCAGTATGCCCCGGCCAGGCCGGTTAATTTAAACGCCCCGATCTTGCCGGTATCGAGCAGATGTGGGCCCGCACAGAGATCCACAAATTCGCCCTGCTCATAAACTGTAATCAACTCGTCCTCCGGCAATTCGTCGATAAGTTCGCACTTATATGGTTCGCCTCTCTGCTGAAAGAGAGCCCGCGCCTCTTCCCGACTGATCTCACGGCGCTTGAAAGGCAGCTTTTCGGTAATGACCTGCTCCATCTCTTTTTCGATCTTTTCAAGATCGGCAGCCGAAATAGGCTCCGCAAACTCAAAATCATAATAAAAGCCGTTCTCTATGGCCGGGCCGATCCCCAACCTGGTTTCAGGATAAAGCCTCTTCACGGCCTGGGCCAGAACGTGGCTGGTGCTGTGACGATAGATCCTGGCTCCCTGCTCCGTGGAAAAATCCAAAAAATTAATCTCGCTGTCGGCGAGAAGAACAGTCCGGAGATCGCATTCCTTTCCGTTAATCTCTACCGCGAGGATGGTGCCCCCGTAGGAGTGCTCCTGTTCACGACAGATTTCCAGACAGCTAATTCCCGCAGGATAAGAGAGCTCTTCTCCGTGCCTAAGCTTAACCGTGATCTGTGACAATAACTGCGCCTCCTTCCCTGCTGCAATTCGATAGTCTTATGATATGACTTGTCCCCATCCCTGTCAAGAGAAGGAAACTATCCCGCCTAGCACCGATATTTATGAAGTGCCCGGTCGTGGACGGCTGTCACCGGTCACCAGGTGAATCTTCTCCCGGCGGCAGTAGGCGCAGTTTTCACAGAAGATAAGCCTGCTTTCAAAAACAGAGCGCAGGCTCTTAACGGCCCGGGGGTAGCGGGAGGAGACGTTCTGGTGCAGCATAATTCGGCGGGGAGCCACCGAAACAAGCATGCTGACAAGAATATCTTCATAATCGCTCTCCTCGTCGAAATCTGCAACCGCTAACTCCTCCCAATCATGGGGATCAACCCGCTTAAAGCAGCGATCCATAACCTGGAAGCGCCCCTTGGCATCAACAGAAAGGTGGAGCAGCTCTATCCTGGGCTGCTGCAAGTTTAAAAAATACTTTAACAGGCGGACAAATTCGTGGTACTCCCTCTCAGCAAGGTAGCTATCCACGGCATTATCGAGTACCCGCCGCAGCTCGCGGCGAAATTCGTGCATTCTAAAATTATAGAACCCTTCAATATTCAAATGAACAGGCGATCCGCCCAGATAAGCCTGGAGAGACCTCTCGATCAGTTCCCGGTGAAGCTCGCGGCACCGCTGGAAAGCTTTGCTTTCAAAATCGCGACAGGCCAGGGCCAAGATCTCTTGACGCTCTTCCCTGCCGAAATAAAAATAGTAAAAGCGAAGCAGATCATGCAGCAGGTGAACCTTTAAGTCCTCGATGATAAACCGGGAGAGCAAAGAGGCGACCGTCTCAATGAGTGCTTTTTGGGAGGCGCTGTCAGCGGGATATTCCGGTATAAATAGAAGCAGCCGGCCAGCACTGCCGCAGTCGCTCCAGCAGCAGCGAAAGGGCATCTTTTCTAAAAAGGCGCCCTTTGTCTCCAGCCTTTGCCGCAGCTGTTCAGAAGAGCGCCTCACTAGAATCGAGATGGTATTCATCGGGCCTCCTCCTTTCTGCTTTATTATATGAGGAGCACCCGCCATCTACTACCCCGGAAAAATTAGTATTTTCTTTAAGCTTTTACCCGCAGTGCCAAGGGCAAAAGCTCTACCTCTACCGGCCCCCGGCCGGGCTGCTCACCGTCTAAGTTTAAGAGAGCCTGCTCGGTTTGAACGGTAACTTTTTGACCGCGCAAGGCGATACAGTTGGGATGAGTAAGATGACTTCCCCGGTAAACCTTGGGTAGGTTAACAATAAAGTTGGGCTTGGTCAAGCTGTGCATGATGATAATATCAAAAAGTCCGTCCGCCATCTGCGCATGGGGAGCGATACACATTCCCCCGCCAAAATAACGGCCGTTGGCCACGGCCACAACCGTAACCGGCCCGTCAAAAACAGGTTTAGCATCAACGATGATCGCCATCTCCTGGTTGCGATAAAGCAAAAGACTGGCCATGGTTCCCCAGAGAAAAGAGACAAAGCCCCCCAACGCCTTGCTGGTTCGATTAACCCGGTCCACGGTATCGCCATCCAGACCCAGCCCGGCAATGTTAATAAAATAACGGATCTCCTTGCCCCCACGATAGCTCATGAAGCTAAGCCTGCCCACATCTATCTCCCGCGGCGGGCTCTCGAGAAGGTGTTTTATCGCCGCAGCTGGCTCCTTGGGGATCTGCAGCGTTTTGATGAGATCGCTTCCCGTCCCCATAGAGATAAAGCCCAGCTGCGCCTCCGGGCGCACCGGGCCATCCGGAGTAAAAAAACCATTAACCACTTCGTTGTGTGTCCCGTCCCCCCCTACCGAGACCACCAGATCGCAGCCTTTCTGGAGCGCCTGCCGGGTTAGCTCCGTAGCATGCTCGGGAGCCGCCGTCATAAGGGTGTCAAACGAAAGTCCTTCTTTTTTCATTAAAGCGGCAATCTCCGGCCAGCGCTTGGCGGTAATCCCGTTAGCCGCAGTCGGGTTCACCACCACGGTAATTTTCAGACCTTTCAATCCCATCACCCCCAGTTAAAGATAATGCCTGCAGCTTCAGTTAGCCTCTTCCTAGAGCATGGCCCGGCCCAGCAGCTCGACCAGGTCCAGCACCTTTCCGCCGCCTACCTGTAAATTCTCACGGCAGAAGGGGCAGGAGGTGACCAGCATATCAGAAGGCGGCAGCTCGCCCAGACGCTGCCGGGCTATCGCGGCGGATCTTTCCGGAAAAGTCAGCTGAAACATGGCCCCACCACCACAGCAGCGCGTCTCCCGCCTCGCCGGGCGAGCCTCGTGAAGCACCAAACCGGGAATCTGCTGCAGCAGTTCGCGCGGTGCAGCGCACTTTTCAGCCACCCGCGCCCAGATGCAGGGGTCGTGGTAGGTAACAGTAGAGATCTCTTCAAGCCGCCCCGGCTTAAGCCGCTCCTGCCGCACCAGGTCAAGAAAGAATGTAGCCGTATCGACCACGGGTAGCTCCGGCTGATATCCCCAGGCCGGATAGCGCGCCGTAAAGGTATGCCAGCATTCCGGACAGTCGGTCAGCAACAGCGAAGCGCCACTTTGGGCCATCCGGGCAACATTTTCCTCCGCCAGTTGCCGGGCCAGCTTTAAATCACCCCAGATCTGTGCCGGGTAACCACAGCAGTAGTGGTCAAGCACCTTGTAAGTGACCCCGGCAGCATCGAGCAGCTCCAGGGCTACCTGCAACGAACGGGGATGATTTGCTTGCGAAGTGCAATTGACGAAGTAGAGCACCTCGGGATTAGCTTCCGCTTCCCGGTAGTTTACATCTACGGGGCGGGAGCCGTAAGGGCTGCCGTACTTTTTCAAATTATTTAAATAGGGAACCGCGGCCGAAAGAGTTAGGTCTGCAGGGCAGGCTTCCGTCCGCGCCAGGAGCAGCTCTTCAGCCAAATCGAGTTCGGGAAAGGGGCAGAGCAGCTGGCAACCGCGGCAGCCCAAACAGGTCGAAAGCACTTCGAGAAGATCGCTGTCCCACTCGAGGTGTCCCTCGAGCAACAGATGGGCTAGCCGTGCTTTCCCGGAGGGAGAAGAGGCTTCGCGTCCCCATTCCTGGTCCACGGGGCATTCACAACGGCACATATTTGGACAGATGGCACAATCAAGTAACAGTTCCCGGTCTACTTCCGCCATTTTTTCACCTCATCCAGCCCCAACTTGCCGGGATTCATGATCCCAAGCGGGTCGAAGGCTTCTTTAATCTTGCGCAACGCCTCCAGCGTCGGGCCATGTTCCTGCGCCATCCATAACCCCCGGTGCAGGCCGACGCCATGGTGGTGGCTGATGGCACCGCCCAGGGCTAAACAGCTCTCCATGGCTGCGTTCCAGAGACGCTTGTAATATTCCGCCTTATCACCTGAAGGAAAACCGACTAAAGTCAGGTAAAGCGCCGTCCCCTCCGGGTAAACATGAGAATAGTGCCCGGAAGCCAGCGCCGTCCCCTCTACCTCGAGCATCGCTTTCTGCATGGCGTGATAAAGGGGGGCCGCATTTGTCCAGGTAGTGGATACTTCAATCGTATCAACCACCGCCCCCTGGCGATAGAGCTTCGAAGCGATACCCACATCAAAGCGGGTTTCCAGCCAGCGCTTTACCGGTTCTGAGCCGGCCGGGATGGCCCCCTGTTCGCGGGCAAACTCTGCCGCCAGTTTATCTTCAGAAGCGATGATCCCGGCATCGCCTTCAAAAAGCAAAATTAAAATGGCACGCCCCGCCGCCTCTTGGCAATCAGGGAAGTGAAGCGCCGTCTCTGCCGAGTCATAAAGCCGTACCACCGCGGGACGGGCCCCCACCTGGATCAGCTGGCGAATGGCCTCGAGAGCCTGCTCAATGGTCTCAAAAGCATACGAGCTGTAGATCCGTTTTTCCGGATACGGCCAGATCCGCAGTGTGATCTCCGTAATTACCCCGAGAGTGCCTTCGGAGCCCAGAAAAAGATGATCTATCCGCGGGCCGGTGGCCATGCGCGGCAAATTGCGGCCGCGAACTACCTTTCCATCCGGCAGCACCGCTTCGAGGGAGACCAGCATATCTTCGATCTTGCCATAGCGGGTAGAAAATGTCCCCGCCGCCCGGCAGGCCACCCAACCCCCCACAGTTGAACAGCGCAGCGACTGGGGAAAATGACCCCCGGTAAACCCGTGTCGGTTGAGATACTCTTCATAGCGCGATCCATTCAGTCCAGGTTCAACGGTAATCATTAGATTGTCCTGGTCCAATTTTAAAACCCTGTTCATCCGCTTTAGATCGAGGCTAATACCGCCTTGCAGGGGGATGGTCCCGCCGAGAGCCCCGGACCCTCCTGCATAAGTGGTTACAGGGACATTGTTGGCGCTGGCCAGTCTAAGCACTTCGGCTACCTCGGAACTGTTGCGCGGCCAGACTACCAGGTCCGGCAGCGCCGGAGCCTTTCCCTTCATGAACCAGATCGTTCCCATGGGCCAGTAATCGCGGCAGTTGGCCAGACGGTCAGCCTCTGCTGCCGAGACACCCTCGCTACCGACGATAGTGCGAAACTTTTCCGCAAGCAGGGCGTAATCAGGTTCGGGATGCCGCTCTTCTTGGATGGTTCTACTAAGATGATCCAGCAAAATAAGTCCTCCTTTCAATTGATGAGCTTTAAATCAGTTTTGGCCTCTACCGGAACGATCCGTTATATTAACCGGATATTCCGGCAAGAGATCATAAATTCATACCTTTTCAGCTTTACGTTCACCCTCATCCGGCTTAGTAAAGATCAAAAGGTACTCGTGGACCTTGTTCACACGAAATACCGAGGGGTAACCAAGCGGACGGAGGTTATTATATTCATGGCGCCGGTCCCAGATAATGATATCTTCAAGCCGAAAGCCGACCGGCTGCAACGCTGTGGCGAGATCCATATGTAAAGGATAAAAGCGGTTTTTCTTGCGCAGATCCATGACCACGACTACGCAGGCCCGGCCCGGCTTTAAAACCGCATAAGCCTCGCGAAAAACGGCCGTCACACCGTCGAGGAAGGATTGATAATCATCAGCCCGACCCAGATCGGCAGGATGCTCTCCGTAATCACGCTGCCGGCGGCGGTCGGCCGAGCGCTTTGCCAAAAGAATGTTCCAGTAAGGCGGAGAGGTAAGAATGAAATCTACCGAATCCGGTTCAAGGTAGTGTCCCAGGTGAAGTGCGTCATCGTGGTAAAGCTGTGGTCGTGGAAAGCGGGGTTCGGCCGGACCGGCTTCGCCGGAGCAAAGCCGCTGCTCAAAAAGCTCCAGGTAGTGCTCATAGATTTCAAAACCAACTCCCCTCCGGCCGAGGTTACAGGCACCAAGCAAGGTTGTCCCTATCCCGGCAAAGGGATCGAGCACCACTTCGCCGGGAGCAGCAGTAAAGATCTCGATACAGCGCCGGGCGAGCTCCAGAGGAAAAGCCGCCGGGTGGTTTACCCTTAACTCTGGGGCGGACTTGCGAAGTTCGCTCCAGACGCTGATACTATAACGGGTCCAGGTCTTTCCATCGAGCTGATTACAGCGTTTCCTGCCTTCACCGATGGCGCTCACCCCTGAGATCTTATTCGCAGCGGCGACAACAATATCCTGCAAAATATTTAGCCTGTTCAAGCTGACTGAACTGCTTTAAAAATTACCGCTCTGTTTTATTACTCTATTAAGGCCCGGCTCCGGCCGGAAAGTTTACAAGAAGGGCACCGGATAAAGGTTAACCGCTAGAGCTGCAGCTCAACCACGTCCTGATCTTCGAGAATATAATCTCGCGCCACCGCCTGGCCGTCAAAGCGGGAGGAGCCCCAGACCAGTGCACTCTTCAAGTTTTTAGGAAAATCTTTATGCACCAGCTCCGCAAAATCAAGCACGGTGCTCCCTTTTCTCAAGATAAAGGGGCGGCCTTTATCGGGAGGCCGCCCGGGGGCTTTACCGTAGATCCGGATTACTCCTAAAATTTCAAAAAGTTTGCGGCGCAGCTGATCCAGCCCCGGACCATGGCATGAAATGGCGTCAAACGTTAAGTCGGGCCTTAATTCACGCAATACCTGCAAATTTTCTTCACTTTTCGGCAGGTCAATCTTGGTAGCTGCGATGATGAAAGGTAGCGGGGCGATGATCTCTCCTTCTTCAGAGAGATCGATTACTTCGCGCTCCTGAAGCAGTTGGAGCATCCCTTCAAGCTGTTCTAAGCAGTCCGGCGAGGCCGCATCAACCACAATCAGAAGGGCATCGGCAGCCTTGAACGTGCCGATCAAGCCCGGCGGAATCGCTTCAAGCGTTACCGGGGGAGTATCGACCAGCTGGATATGAGTATCTTCATAGGGCATCATCCCTGAAACCGGCAAAGGGGTGGCATATGGATAATCAGTTACCTTGACTCTAGCCCGGGTTAAAGCCCCAACCAGGGCCGACTTGCCGCTGTTCGGATAACCAGCTAAGACAATCTGCCCCGCCCCCTCCTTCTCCACAGCAAAGGGATCGTAACCCTTGGCCGGTTTCTTCTTTTTGCCCTCTTCTTTCAGGCGGGCCAGGCGTTTTTTAATATCCGCCTGCAGCTTTTCGGTCCCCTTGTGCTTGGGGATCAGCGCAAGCATCTCCTGCAAAGCCGTCTCTTTCTCTTCAGCTGTTTTGGCATCACGGTATCTATCCTCGGCAGCATGATACTGCGGGGTAAGATTAGCCGGCACAATCTACCCTCCTGTTCTACTTTAATTTATAGAAATTATGGAAAAGAGCAGCTGCCTGCTGCTCTTTAACTTGGTGCGCCCGGCAGGTATCGAACCTGCGGCCTCCTGCGCGTCAAGCAGGCGCTCTCCCCCTGAGCTACAGGCGCATAGCAATAATTGGTCATTAACCTAAAGCAAAAATCTTTCAGATTATCCCTCGTGTCTATTATAGAGTGTCTTTTAGAAAAAAACAAGAGGCGGCCATTAGAGAAAATTAGAGACCACGAATTAAAGACGGCTGAATCCTTGATCCTGCCACCCGTCCCGTCTTACTGTTCTCGCCGGTATGAATTTACTGACCGGATCTGCCCGACAATTTCATCCTCATGAATTTATTAAGCGCCTCATCGAGTTGCTTACTCTTGGCCAGGACTTCCGGTTCGAGAAAGTTACCTTCTTCCCCAATCAATTCCATTAGCTCCAGGCGATAGTATTCAATGTGTTGCCGTAAGTTATCCATGCGTTCTTTCCCTGAGTAATGAGTAATCATGTTATTGCTTTGTTTAATCTAACATTATATTAGACTCTTAGTCAACCCTTTAATTGTCTTTACTATTTATTTGAGACTTATTAAGTTTTATTTAACAGTAAATTTCTTTAATCGCTTCCTGAATCTGTGATTTTACTTCTAAATAACAGTATCTGCAGCAAACAAGCCTCCAATACATTTCTTACAATCGACCGCGAGCTGACACTGCGACAGTAGTCTCCACACCCACGGTTTGGCTTTACAGTTTCCAAGAGAATATCTAGTACTAAAACTAAAAACAAAAAGGATTTTTAAAACCAATGTCGAATAACTGTGAATAACTATTTGTTATGAACGCTCTACCAGTAGCAGGTGCCCAGCTGGCAACACGCCTGCAAGCACTACTTTGGGCTTCGATTAAAGGGTAAACACCTCTTCTGGCAATACGTTGTAAAAGTGTTTAAGAAAGATAATTACAGCTAAAATTTTGAACAAATGAACTGAAACTAGAATTGTTCTTACCGTTAACGAGAAGAGGATCATCGTGTTTTTCACGGATTTAAAATGTATTCGCTGCGGCCGTCCTGCTGAAGATACCTGGAAGTTTGACGAATGTCCTCATTGTATACAAGAAGGCGTTTCCGCCAATTACAGCGCGACGATTGACCTGACTCCTGGTAAAACCAGTGATTCGTTTTTATTAAACGATCAACCCGGTATTTTTAAATACAGGCGTCTCTACGCTATAAAACCAGACACAAAACCTGTTTCTTTGTATGAGGGCGATACACCGCTTATCCCTCTTGATAAATTGGGTAAAAAGTTCGCCCTGACGTCGTTTTATGCAAAAGACGAAACAAGAAATCCAACCTGGTCGCACAAGGATCGTTTAAGCGCCCTCGGTGTGACAAAAGCGCGTGAAACAGGTTTTCCCTGCGTCATCGTTTCATCAACCGGCAATCAGGGAATCTCCGCCGCTGCCTATGCTGCAAAAGCCAGTATGCACGCTGTTGTATTGACCAGCATAACCAGTCCCAAAGTAATGAAAACACTGATGCAGAGTTATGGAGCCATGGTTTTCCAGATTCCGACTAGCGCCGAGCGTACAGCACTTGTGGAAAAATGTGTCCGGGAACTTGGCTTTTTCCCGCTAACGGGTTTCGGTTCCGAAAATAAGGGCGCCAATCCTTACGCGATTGACGGCTATAAAAGCCTTGCTTTCGAATTAGTCAAGCAGCTTGGTAGCGAGCCGGATCAAGTTGTTTTCGCCATTGCCGGCGGTGATTCGCTTGTCGGAACATGGAAAGGTTTTGTCGATCTTTATCACCTAGGACTGATCAAAAAGCTTCCGCAGATGATTGCGGCCGAACCGCTTGGACCACTTACAAAAACAGTTGCCGCGCAAAGCCAGATACCGCTCTCAGTAAAGAAACGTCCAACGGTTGCATTCGCCGTTGCCTCACCAAAATGTACTTACCAGGCGCTTAAGGTGATTTATGATTCCAAAGGTGATGCGGTTACTGTGGATGATTCTGACATTATGCAGGCTCAAGAAGACCTTGCTGTAAACGAAGGTATTTTTGTCGAACCTTCATCTGCTGTAAGCCTGGCCGCGGTGAAACAGCTGGTAAAAACCGGCCGCCTCAATCGTGGCGATAAAATAGTAGCGGTTCTAACCTCAACGGGGCTCAAGGAGTCAGAATCGGCTGCAGCGCGCCTGGCAGAGCCTCCTGTTATCGAACCAACCATTGAAGCGCTAACAGAGACTATGAAAAGGTTTTATCACTTGGTCATTTAACCTGAACCGGGTGCCTTAGAAAAAAACCCGGGGCAGGATAAATAAAATAAACTAATTCAAGGGAGGAAGACATGAAAAAGTTACTTGTACCTTTACTGGCACTACTGGTCATACTAGTTGCAATTGGATGTGACTCGGATTCTCAGGCAGATGAAAAAAATGTGCTGGTCATTGCACAACCGACTGATGTTCAAACATTTGATCCTCAGAATGCATTCCACACCCATACCGACACAATACTGTCTAACATTTTCAGCCATCTGTATGAACGAGAAGCAGACAACAGCCTGGTTCCCGATGTAGCCGAATCTATTGAGAATATCAATGACACGACATGGCTTGTGAAACTGAAAAGCGGCGTTACATTCCATAATGGCGATCCGCTGACATCTGAAGACGTTAAATTCACATTTGAGCGTGTCGCTACTGACGATACGCTTGTCGTTCATTCGTACTTTCGTCCGATAGCAGAAGTACGGGTTATCGATGATCTTACCTGCGAGATTATTACGCACGATCCGATGCCGACGCTGAAGATTATGACAGCTTTTTCTGGCTCATGGATCTTGCCCAAAGATTATATTGAAACACATGGCTGGGATGAATTTCTAAAAAAACCTATCGGTTCCGGTCCTTACGAGTTTGTTGAATGGGTGCGTGATGACCGTGTTGTCTTGAAACCGTATGAGAACTACTTTCAGGGCAAAGTTACAGAGTGGGACGAAGTTGTTTTCCGGGTTATCCCCGAATCTTCCACAAGAGTAGGCGAGCTTTTGACCGGTGGCGTTGATATCGCCCTCGATGTACCGCCGAATGAATGGGCACGCGTCAAAGATAATGATTCTGTTTCGTTAATTTACGGAGATACCAGCTATGTGCCAATTTTGATCCTCCGCCTAACCGAAGGTTGGCCGACTGCCGATCCCTTGCTCCGTGAAGCCATTGAGTACGCCATTGATAGAGATAAGATTGCTGATGTATTGTACCAGGGAGCTGCTGTACCGACAAGAACACGGATGACACCCGGCTGCTTTGGCTCGCAGACCGAACTTTACGGGAAAAATCTTTATGATCCCGATCATGCGCGCGAACTGATCGCGCAATCTTCTTACAACGGCGAAGAGCTTATCTTTGATGCAGGACGGGGCCGCTTCGTCTTGGACAGTGAGCTTGCCGAGATGATTTACGGTATGCTTACAGAGGTCGGACTTAATGTCAAGCTTGAAATTACTGATTGGAGCGCTTTTGTTGACAGGTACCTCTCCAAATCAAATAGAGATATTATGCTAATCGGCCTTGGTGACAGTCTTTATGACAGCTCTGATTCTCTGCTGCATTATACAATCGAACGCGCCGAGGGCATGACCGATTACGTCAATGAAGAGACAGACAGCCTTTTCTTTGCTGCAGGAAAGAACCTTAACGAGGTTGAGCGCGAAGCCCAGTACCAGCGCATTCAAGAAATAGTGGCGGAAGATCGTCCGCATATTCCACTGGTACAGCTTAAAACAATCTACGGCGTAAGCAACGATATTGAATTTGAACCGTTTTTAAATGAAAGGATCAAAGTAAAATCGATCACGCGTAAATAAATTACTCAACAACGGTAAAGGCATGGACCATGAAAACTCCGGTCCATGCCTTCGCCCCGGCTTCACTACCGGGTAGAAGTAGTTTATTACGTATTTCGCAGAACAAACGGAATCCTATATAAACAATGTAGATATCACCCCGAGAGGTTGCAGAGGAGGTCTGTTTTACGCAACCCTGCTTTGCCACCAGATTTATTTTTGTTTTCTTTAATATGGAGGAA
>CZCA01000369.1_pt1 | contig 12061 bp, 12 predicted proteins | sample 591981 | NCBI WGS metagenome assembly CZCA01 (sample SAMEA3556810, study PRJEB10932) | anaerobic digester metagenome
AGGCGCCGCCGCGCAGCACCGTAGCGCCGGCTGCCTTGACGGCGTGGGCGATCTCGATGATCTGGTCGCGGCTCTCCACGCTGCACGGGCCGGCCATGATGACGATCTCAGGGCCGCCGATGCGCACGCGGCCAGCAGCCACCTCAATGACGCTGTTTTCCGGGCGCGTGGTGCGGCTCGACAGTTTGTACGGCTCCTGAATGCGCAACGTATGCATCACTCCCTCCATCTGGTCAAAGACCTCACGGTTGACGCGGGTCAGGTCGCCGACCAGCGCCACGACGGTGCGGTTGTCGCCGTAGATCGGGTGGGTCTTGGCGCCCATCGATTCGGCCTTGCGAATGACGGCGCCGATTTCAGCAGCGGTGGCGCCTGGTTTCATCACGACAATCATTTGTTTTCCTCCCTGAAAAATTCCTGCTGACGCTATCGATTGTAGAATGTTTATAGAGTGTTTGTCTGTTAGCTGCGCTGCGGTCAGATTTGCAGCAGCGCCGCCTGACCGCTGATTGACTCCCCCGTCAGTGGCTGTGCAGCCGGATAACTGCCCAGCAATTTGACAAATGCTGCGCGGTTGAGCAGCCCAACCACTGCTGCACTGATGTGTGCGTCTTGCCAGTGTCCGTCTAGATCGACATAAAAAACATACTGCCAGGGACGATTGCGGCGTGGGCGACTCTCCAGCTTGGTCAGGTTGACCTGGCGCGTGGCAAACTCGCCCAGGGCGTGGTAGAGCGAGCCGGGCGTGTTGGGCACTGCGAAGACCAGCGAGGTCTTGCTGCGTTCGCTGCGCGGCGGGTCGCCCTTGCCGACGACAAAAAAGCGCGTGTAGTTGTTGGGCATGTCTTCGATGCCTTCGTCGATGATCTCCAGCCCGTACACCTCGGCGGCGAGTTTGCTGGACGTCGATGATCTCCAGCCCGTACACCTCGGCGGCGAGTTTGCTGGCGATCACGGCGACGCCTGGCGTTGGGTCGGCGGCCAGGTCTTTGGCGCTGCCGGCGGTGTCGTACCAGGGCACAGCGGCCAGTTTGCGCCGGTTGAGATAGCTTTCGCACTGCGCCAGCGCCTGTGGATGGCTGCGCACCTGCGTAATCACGGCGCCGTTGCCAGGAATGGTCAGCAGGTTGTGCCGCACGCGCAACAGAATTTCGCCGTGCACCTTGAGATCGTGGTCGAGCAGCAGATCGTAGGATTTGTTGATGCTGCCCGCAGTCGAGTTTTCCACCGGCACGGCGCCATAATTCGCCCGTCCCTGTTCCACGGCGTCAAAAATCTCTTCGAAGGTGCGGCAGGGTAGCGTTTCCACATCGTTGCCAAAGTGGAGGCGACAGGCTTCCTCCGAATAAGCGCCATGTTCACCCTGAAATGCAATAATCTTCATCATCCCCTCCATGCCTTCAACTGCTCCTCGATCCAGCGGTTCAACTCGGCCATGTCCACGCTCGACAACAGCACCGTCTTGTCAGGACGCAACGTCTGCGCCTCTTTCAGGTAGACGTGCTGGATGTCATGCTGGGGTGTGGTGGTGTTCCAATGAATCAGCACGCGAATGCACTTCCCCAACGCGCCGGGCACGTCGATCTCGTGGCTGCACATGAGCGGCACGTCGAGCCAGCCTAACTGACGTGCGGCGGTGGCTGGAAATGCTGCGCGCAGGTCAGGCGTAGTCGTAAAGATGGCGCTGGCGACGTCTGCGGGGTGGATGCCGTTCAGGTGGATCACCAGCGCCAGTAATTCGCGTGTAGCCTTCAATATCTCTTCTCGATCATCGCACTCGACTGTGGTGGCGCCTCGCACGCCCCGACAAACGACGCTCATACCCTGGCTCCTGCTCTCTATCTTCTACGTTCAATTTGCTGCACAACAAAAAGAGCGAGGTTGCTTGCGCCAACCTCGCTCTCGTAGCGTCTCAATTCCGCCTGATTATCCAGGCTTCCTTGCGGCTCCGGCGCGGGCTGGCGTCTGGCGATAGCCAAAAAAGCCAAAATAGAAGAAATAACCAACAAAAAACCCGCAGCCAGCCTGGCGCGGGTCATTGGTCACAGTAGAAGGCGTGCGCGCACCAACCATCAATGTGGCTGGTTCTCCCTGCATGAGATGCTGCATCGCCTGTTGCGTAAGCATGACTACTCTAACCTGATGTTGATCGCTACATCTTCGCCTGCCGAAGTGAGCAAAGGGTAGCATGGCTTTGGGCGCTTGTCAATCAGCGCTGGCGGCAATCGCACGAATCCATCAGAGAGCAATGGGAATCTTCCAACGATCGCAAGATTCGTTATCGATTGCTACTCGCTTGTATATGGTTTTACAATAAACTTTGCATCTTCTCAAGAATTTCCAGGTTCAGATAGGTTTAGAAAAGTGAAGCAATGACCATGACCGCCTGCAAACCACGCTTTGATCTCACGACGCTTGGGGAGACCATGCTGCGTCTGAGTGTGCCCGTTGGAGTGCGTCTGGAAATGGCCGGGCAGTTCGACGTGCGCCCGGGCGGCGCCGAATCAAATGTAGCAGCGCTGTTGGCCAGGTTGGAGCATCGCACCGCCTGGTGCGGCGCCTTGCCCAATTCTCCGCCTGGACGCCTGGCCGCCAATCATATGCGCATGGCTGGCGTCGATCTGGAGGGCGTGCATTGGTGTCATGAGGCGCGCATGGGACTTTATTTCGTCGAGTTTGCTGCGCCCCCACGCGCAACGCAGGTGCTTTATGACCGCGCGGCGTCGTGTGCAGCACAGATGACCCCGGCGCAGGTGAACTGGGCGCATCTGCTGGACACGCGACTGTTGCACCTCACCGGCATCACCCCGGCGCTGTCGGCGGGGTGCCATGCGATCGTGACGGAGGCATTGGCAAAGGCGCGCACCGCCGGGGTCGCAGTGAGTTTTGACGTGAACTATCGCGCCAGACTATGGTCGCCAGCACAGGCGGCAACCACACTGGCGCCACTGCTGGTCGGGGTGGATGTGCTCTTTTGCAGTCGCGGCGATGCAGAGCGCCTGTTTGAGCTACGCCAGGCGCCAGAGGAGGCGATCGTTCGGCTGGCGCAACGCACGGGGGCGGCGCTGACCGTGATGAGCGTCGGCGCCGATGGTGTGCTGGCGTGGGATGGCGTCACCCTTCACCATCAACCGGCGTTGCCTGCCGTGATCATCGACCGTCCTGGCGCCGGTGATGCGTTGGCGGCGGGCGTATTGCATGGCTGGTTGGCCGGCGACATCGCCCGGGGGCTGCGCTATGGCGTGACGTTGGCGGCGTTGGCGCTCAGCCAACACGGTGATATGGTCGTCACCACTCTGGCCGAACTGGAACAGACTGTGGAAGGCAGCGCCATCTTACGATAATCGCGAGTTGCTGCGCCAAATAAAACATCATTTATCCGATGTTTGTCGGTCGCAACGCAGGTATGATCGGTGTGAGTTTTCATCTCCCTTGCAGGCAGAGACTTGATGTGCCGCACCGTCAGGAGGGCGTATGTCAACGCAAGAAATTTCCACCCAATTTGCTCCTGCGCAACGTTCTGACCCTGAGCAACTCAGGGCGGATGCAGCGCACTTTCGTCAGGATCGGTTTGCTGTCGATCTGCTGGCGGCGGCGCCTGGTCTGTATCTGATCCTCAATGAACAGCGGCAAATCGTCTTTGCCAGTGAATCTGTGTTGACCTTGCCTGGGGTAAGGAACGTGGATGATGTTATTGGGCTGCGTCCTGGTGAGGCGCTGCAGTGCGAGCATGCCGACCTGGGGCCGGGTGGCTGTGGCACCAGCGAGTTCTGCCGGGAGTGTGGCGCAGTGCGTGCGATTCTCACCAGCCTGAGTGGACGACGAGATGTGCAGGAGTGTCGGTTAACCCTGAAGAGTGGCGACGCGCTCGATCTGCAGGTTTCGGCGCATCCGTTCCACCTGGATGGCCGCAGATACTGCCTCTTTTCGGCGCTTGACATTGCCAGCGAGAAACGTCGTCGCGTGTTGGAGCGCATCTTCTTTCATGACATTCTCAACACGGCTGGGGGGATGATGGGGTTGGCGGAGTTGCTGCGCGACGGCACGCCGGAAGACTTCGAGGAGTACAAGGATATCATCTACATGCTGTCGCACAGCCTGGTGGATGAGATCAAGGCGCAACAAATTCTCGCCGCGGCTGAGGCTGGCGAGTTGTCACTTGAGTTGACGCGTTTCAATTCACTGCATCTCGTGTATGAATTGTTAGGCACGTACACCCAGCATGAGGTGGCGCAGGGGCGCAACTTGGCGGTCGCCGCCGATGCCGAAGCCGTCGCGTTTGTCAGTGACAAGACGCTGGTGCGTCGCGTGGTGGGGAACATGGTCAAAAACGCGCTCGAGGCTGCGCATGCCGGACAGACAGTGACAATCAGTTGTCGCAGTTGTGGGGATGCCGTGGAATTCTCGGTGCACAACCCGAACGAAATGCCGCGCAACGTACAACTCCAGGTCTTCCAACGTTCGTTTTCGACAAAAGGCGCCGGGCGCGGTCTGGGCACCTACAGCATGAAACTGCTCAGTGAACAATATCTTCATGGACAGGTTGGCTTCACCAGCTCAGCGGAAGCCGGCACGACCTTTTTTGTCCGTTATCCACGCGAATTCCCAGCCCAGGAGAGTGCACCCACGCCGTGAGAGGCCGTTTGGCAATTGCCTTTCGTTGACGCGGCGACCTCCACAACATGCAGAGAGATGCCTGCATGGCCGGTGATGTTGCCGCCTCTAGGCGATGGCCGTCACGCCAAACGCTTGCGCCCGCGCCTGCACGCGTTGAAACCCTGCTTCACCCAGCCGCTGGACGACGCCGCGCGTGACGGTGGCGCCCGAACGACTCTCCGGGTTGCCAACGTAATGAAACAGGCGACCGCCGCGCCGCAACACTCGATGCAACTGCCGATAAAAGGCACGTGAATAGAGTTCCCCTGCCAGGCTGAACATGGGCGGGTCGTGGAGGATGGCGTCGAAGGCGCTGTCGGCGAAGCCTTCAATCAACTCGCCGACGTCCCCGATGAGCGGCGTAATATTGGGCATGTTGAAGAGCGCGCACGACCAGGGATTCTGGCGAATGATCGTGTGCACCACCGGGTCGAGCTCCACCGTCGTGACCTGCGCAGCGTGTTGCGCCAGCCCCAGCGCCGTATAGCCTAACCCGGTGCAGGTGTCCAACACATGACCGCTCACCCGCCCCAAAGCACGCAATTTGCTGAGCGTATCTTGCTGCGGATCGGTGTCTTTGATGCGATGCATGGGAATGCCTGAAATGAGCATGGTCGGTGCGCCGTCCGTTGGATAAAGCGTGTAGACGCGCTGCAGCGCTTCTGAGAAGGCCTGGATTTTGTGGATGGCGCCTGGCGTGCACGCATAGCAACCGGCGTCATCCTCAGCGATTTGCTCGATCTGACGCCAGGGAATCCACCAGCCATCTGCAATCTCTACGCCCATCACCGTGAGATTGACCTCGACGACGGAACGGTTGAGGTCAAGCGATGCACTCACTCGATGTGCATTCTGGGCGCGCCCCGCCAGGAATGCCCGCGCCGCTGTGTGCGCCAGTGTGATCAGGTCGGGTTGATCAGTCATTACACCTAACTCTTCGTTCATATAATTTTCATAAATGATTAATCTGAGCGGCACACAATCGAAAGCAGTCACACAAATGCTTGCCACTCGTGGTGAGCATTTTTTTGTGGCTATGGTGCACCATCTATCAATCATCATATATCAACACCTTCCATTCAATCATAGGAGCGAAGTGGAGGAAAGGTTATGCGAAGAGGGTATGTATTTGTTGGATTGGTCATTGTTGTCACACTGCTATTGACGCCTGTCGCACTCTTTGCTCAGAGCGACCCGACGCCAACGCCAGGCGCCACACCACCGGCGCCGCTTTCCATCTTCACCACCTTCCCTGCACAGGTGATCGGGCTGAATGAGAGCGTTTCGATTCCGCTCAAAGTGCGTGCAGGGACGGCGCAGACTGTACAACTTGCCGTTGAAGATGTCCCGGAAGGCTGGAACGCTTTCTTCCGGGGCGGCAATCGCAGCGTGAGCGCTGTGTTCGTGGATGGCGTCAATGATGCTTCGGTTGACCTGCGTGTTGAACCGGCCGCAACAGCGGCTGGTGGGGTCTATAATCTGGCTTCGGTTGACCTGCGTGTTGAACCGGCCGCAACAGCGGCTGGTGGGGTCTATAATCTGACCGTTGTCGCCACCGGAGAAGGTGAAAGCAGCCGGTTGCCATTGACGCTGACGGTGGAAGAGAAGGCGCCGGCCAGCATCACATTAACCACCGACCTGCCTACTGTACGCGGCAAACCGAATACGAGCTTCCGTTTCAATGTCACCCTCAAGAACGAAGGCTCCGACGATCTGAATGTCAGCCTGACGGCGGATGCACCACAAGTTTTCCTGGTTAGTTTCTCACTCAACAGCCAGGATGTGACTGCCGTGCCGCTGGCGGGCGGTGAATCGAAGCGCCTGACCGTCGAGGCGCGCGCCTACAACACGATTGCCGCCGGTGCGTACCCGATCACGATCAACGCACAGGCAGGCGATGCTGCTGCTTCATTGTTGCTGACCGCCGAGGTTGTGGGGCAACCTGAGTTGACTCTGACCACTCCAGATGGCCGGCTTTCCGGCGACGCCAACGCTGGCGCCGAGACCTCATACACGCTGGTCGTCGCCAATCCCGGTACGGCGCCCGCTCGCAATGTCACGGTCAGCGCCAGCGCACCATCCGGTTGGAACACCAGCCTGGAACCGAAAGATATCCCGGAATTGGCGCCTGGTCAGAGTGTGAATGTGACAGCGAAGGTTACACCTAATGAGAAGGCGATCAACGGCGATTATGTCGTAAGCTTCACTGCGCGCGCCGATGACGCCTCCGCCAAGAGCATCGACATGCGCATCACGGTGACGACTTCCACGCTATGGGGGATCGTTGGCGTGGCGTTGATTGCGGTTGCCGTCGGCGCGGTGGCGCTGGCAGTCGGACGCTTCGGGCGGCGCTGATAGGCGCCAGGCGCCGAAAGGACAACTGCTATGGTCGAAGTAAGCACAAAGTCGGCGGCGCCGCCGCAAGCTGCGACGGAGGCGGTGCTCCAGGCCGTGAACCTGACCAAACGCTATGGCGCCGCAGTTGCCGTTGATAATCTCAACTTGACGGTCGCGCGCGGCGAGGTGTTTGGGTTGCTAGGGCCAAATGGGGCCGGCAAAACCACGACAATTCTGATGTTGCTGGGGCTGACCGAGCCAACTTCGGGGATGGTGCGCGTGCTGGGTCTCGACCCGGCGCGCGACCCGCTGGCAGTCAAGGCGCGCGTTGGCTATCTGCCGGATGCAGTGGGTTTCTATGATGAGCTGAGCGCCCGCGACAACCTTAGCTACATTGCCCGGCTGAATGGCCTGCCGCGCGCCACGGCGCAGCAGCGCATTCGCACTGCGATCGACCGTATGGGGCTAAGTGAGGTGATCGACCGCCCTGTTGGCACCTTCTCCCGTGGGATGCGCCAGCGGCTGGGAGTGGCGGAGTTGCTGCTCAAGGAACCGGAAATCATCATCATGGATGAACCGACGCTCGGCCTTGACCCAGAGGCGGCGCAGGGATTTCTGAGGCTGATTCGTGACCTTAAGCACGATGGCATCACGATCTTGCTCTCGTCCCATCTGTTGCATCAGGTGCAGGCCGTCTGCGATCGCGTTGGTCTCTTCTCACACGGTCGCATGATGATCAGCGGCACGGTGGCGGAACTGGCGCAACGCATCCTGGGCGGCGGCTATCGCATCGTGGTCGAGGCCAGCGGCGACCAGCGCGCCATCAAATCGGCGTTGTTGGCGTTGCCCGGCGTCAAGAAGATCGAGGCCGCCGAACGCGAGCAATTCGTGATTGTCGGTGACCGCGACTTGCGCGCCGACGCAGCCTCGGCTGTGGTCGGAGTTGGCGGCGGCCTGGTCGGATTAGATGTCGAGGCGCCCAGTCTCGATGAAATCTATGCAACGTATTTCAAGGAGGCGACCAATGGCGCAAACGCTTGAGTTACCCTCCCAGTCTGCGCCTGTCGAAACGTCCACGCGCGGTCGTCGGGGTTCGCCCTGGACGGGGCTGTGGGCAGTGGTCGGTAAAGAGATGGCTGATCATCTCTCCAGCGTGCGGATGCAGATTCTGGAAGTGTTGATCTTGCTGACAGCCGTGGGCGCGGTCTACGCGGTGATGCAAAATGTCCGTCAGACGGTGAGTCAGGACCCCTTCATCTTCTTGCGGCTTTTCACGACCGCGCGCGACCCCTTTCCGGCGTTTGTGGGTTTTCTGAGTTTTTTGGTGCCGTTGATTGCGATCGCTATCTCCTTTGATGCGATCAACGGCGAATTCAGCCGGCGCACCATGTCACGCGTGCTGGCGCAGCCGATCTATCGGGATGCGTTGCTCCTGGGGAAGTTCCTGGCCGGACTGTTCACGCTCAGCTTGGTGTTAACGGCGATCTGGCTGTTGATCATGGGCATGGGCATCTTGGGGTTGGGGCTGCCGCCCAATGGCGAAGAAGTTGCCCGCAGCCTGATCTTCCTGGTGGCGACGATCTTCTACGGCGGCATCTGGCTGGCGTTAGGCATGGTCTTCTCGACCATCTTCCGCCAGCCAGCGACGGCGGCGCTGGCGGGATTATCGGTGTGGCTCTTCTTCACGATCTTCTGGGGCATGGTCACCAGCCTGCTGGCGCGCACGCTCAGTCCGGTGACTTATGGCTTTCCTGAAGAGATTCTGCGACAGTTGCAGACGGAGCAGGCGATCTCGCGGCTGTCGCCCAATACACTCTACGTGGAGGCGACGCTGGGCATCCTCAACCCGGCGGTGCGCTCCTTCGGCATCCTGCTGCCCAGTCAGTTGGAGGGCGCCGTCGTGGGGGCGCCATTGCCGCTGGCGCAAAGCATCCTCCTGATGTGGCCGCAACTCACCGGGTTGATTGCGGCAACGATCCTGCTCTTTGCGCTGGCGTATGTCCTCTTCCAGCGCCAGGAAATCCGCGCATAGGGCGGTTGAGTTGTTGGGAGTGTGGTGTGGTTGACTACGCCATGCTCCCAACTTGCTTAATTGCCGCGCCGAAGATGGGGGCGAGCCATCCCTGCCCTGATCTGCCCATGTTCCCTGTCGTTACTGCGAAGCTAGACCCATATTGCGCGCAGAATTTGCAGGCATGGCTGAACATGTTATAAAGAGGGGATAATGGCAAGTGCGCAATTATGGCAGGCCAGCGTTGGCAAGGATGCCCCAATTTATGCGGATATTATTTAGCGGTCAATCGTACTATCGGAAGGATAACGGCCAGGCTGTTTTCATGATTCGGCTGGCCGAAGGTCTGGCGGCGGCAGGGCATGAGGTGATGGCTCTGGCGCCTTCGGAAAAAGGAGTCGCCGCCCGTTACACAGTCAACGGCGTCGTTGTGCAGACGGTGCCGGCGTTGCACATTGGTCATAATCTGAACATCACGGCGTTTAGCGACAGCCTGGTCGAGGCAACGCTGGTTGAGTTCAAGCCCGACATTGTGCACATTCAGGATCATCTGTTTCTCAATCGCACTGTGTTGCGTCTGGCGCGTCAGCATGGCATGCGCGTCGTCGGCACCAATCATTTTCTACCCAACAACTGGTCGAACAACCTTTACATCCCGCGCAGTGTGCAGGGCGTCGTCCATAAGGCGATGTGGTACAACATGTTGGAGGTTTTCAACCAGCTCGATGCCGCCACGACGCCAACGGAAACCGCTGTCGCCATTCTACGTAAGCAGGATATTCGCATCCCCGTCAAAGCGATCTCTTGTGGCGTCAATCAGGAGGAATTTTATCCGCGTCCGCAGCTCGACCCCGCCATCATGCGTCGGCGCTACCATCTGGCGCTTGATCGCACGGTGCTGCTCTATGTGGGGCGTGTGGATCGGGAAAAGGGACTGGACGACATCGTCGATGCCGCTGAGATGCTCACCAATGAACCGATCCAGTTTGCGATTGCGGGAAAGGGCATGTATCGCGATATCTTGATGGAACAGGTTGGCAATCGTGGGTTAGGCCATGTGGTCGTCTTCCCCGGCTACGTACCGGAGGAAGACCTGCCTCTGTTGATGAACAGTTGTGACGCCTTCATCATGCCTAGCGCCCAGGAACTGCAGAGCATTGCCACCCTGGAGGCGATGTCGTGCGCCAAACCCGTGCTGGCCGCCAATGCCCGCGCCTTGCCGGAGCTGGTCGAGCATGGGGTGAATGGCTATCTATTCAAACCTTTCAATGCAGCCAGCATTGCGGGCACGGTTCAGTTGTTCCTGAGCAAACGTGAACGCTGGGCGGAGATGGGGCAGGCAGGTCTGGAAAAGTCGCGGCCACATCACTTGAGCAACACGGTTCGCTGCTACGTCGAATGGTATGAAAGCGTCATCGGGCGGGCAGCGTTGAATCGCAACCTGCAATCTGACCAACGGCTGCGCGTGCCTGCTGGCTGACGGACGCAATATTTTTCACCGCCTAACCCAAGACCGAGTCAGAGCGCATGCCTGTCTACCAGTCCGCCGAACAATTCTATGCTGTGATGCAAGATGTTTTTGATGATGTCATGCAACATCCTGATCACGTTGCAGCGTTTTCGCACAGCAACCTGGTGATCCGCATGAACCTGCGCAACCCTGCAGCTGAGATTTTGCTGGATGGTCGGCAGCCACCGCTAGGTGTATTTTTCGGTCATCGTCCAGGACGCGCTAACCTGGAGATCAGTCTCGACGCTGACCTGTTGCATGCACTGTGGTTGGGAGCGGAGAGCACACATCAGGCGTTTCTGAGTGGTCGGATTCAAACGCGTGGCAACTTACTCAAGGCAATGCAACTGGCCGAAGTTTTTACCGCCGCCGAACGCATCTATCCGACGATTGCGCGCCGCTATGGGCTGCCAGGCGCGTAAGCCGATACACCCAAATTGCTTTGACACCCATCTACACAGTCGGTATAATGCGCATGTTCCGAGTCGGTCAAAGGCATATGGTCTGCCGTGGCGATGGAGCGCAAAGATGAGTATGGTCGGCAGCGTCACGGATGAAGTCAAGCAACGAGTGGATGTTGTCGAGTTGATCTCCCGCTACACTCCGCTCAAACGGGCTGGGAGCGTGTACAAGGGACTCTGCCCGTTCCACAACGAACGCACACCCAGTTTTGTTGTGTTTCCCCATACTGGTACATGGCATTGTTTTGGTGCGTGTGGGACAGGCGGTGATGTCTTTGCTTTCGTGATGCGTAAGGAAAACCTCACCTTCCGTGAAGCGTTGGAAATGCTTGCGCAGCAGGTAGGCGTGGACCTGGCAGCCGCTGAAGGGAACACCCAGAGCGACCAACGCGATCGCCTCTATGCTGCCAATGCAGCAGCGGCGGCGTTTTATCGGCACACCTTGTTGCACCACCCAGGCGCCGAGACAGCGCGCGCGTATCTACGGCAGCGCGGCATCGATGAGGCGACGGCAGAAGCCTTTCAACTTGGCTACGCACCAGCGCTTTGGAGCGCTCTGCGCGACCATTTGTTGGGACGAGATTTCTCGCTTGACCTGCTGTTGGAAGCCGGCCTGATCAAACGCAGTGAAGAACGCCAGAGCACCTACGACGCGTTTCGCCACCGGGTGATCTTTCCTATTTGCGACCGGCAAGGACGCGTGATAGGGTTTGGTGGGCGCGTGTTGGATGATGGGACGCCGAAGTATCTCAACACCGCCGAGACGCCGCTCTTTCACAAAAGCCACGTCGTGTATGGTCTGGAGCGGGCGCATCGCGCCATTCGCGAGCGCGACCAGGTCGTCATTGTCGAAGGCTACATGGATGTCATCGCCGCGCATCAGTTTGGTTACACCAACGTGGTGGCGTGCATGGGGACGGCGTTGACCACCGAGCAACTTCAGCAACTCCAGCGATTCACCAACAACTTTGTGCTGGCGCTCGATGCTGACGCCGCCGGGCAGCAGGCGACGATTCGCGGTCTCAACCAGGCGCGTCAGGCGCTGGCGCGGGTCAGTAAGCCAGTGGTGACGGCGGGCGGCAAAGG
>CZCA01001411.1_pt1 | contig 12018 bp, 10 predicted proteins | sample 591981 | NCBI WGS metagenome assembly CZCA01 (sample SAMEA3556810, study PRJEB10932) | anaerobic digester metagenome
TGTCCAGGAAGTGGATGGGGTTGTTTTCCGCAAGGCGCGTCCACCTTTCCAGGGGCCACTGCTGGAAACCTCGGCTGGATTTATCCCGCATGTCCACATGGAAGCGGGGATCCTCGTAGTAGCGCTGCAGCGCCCTCCCGATTTCAGTACTGGACACGGACGCGAGGAGCTGCCCCTCCTGGATAAAGGCGCCAATGGTGGAGATCTTGTACATCTTCGCCATGACAGTTGTCTCTAAGTCGATCAAGAACTCCTCCACATCGGTGCCTAGCCATCCCTCTTCCTCAGGTGTGAGCTCGCCCAGATCCGCCAAGAATCTCAAGTAGCCTTTATGGGGCCTAAGATGGCGGGGCCGCAGGTATTCCCGGGAGACAATGTCGCTCCCCACATGGACGTCCAGCCGCAGAGGCCTTCTGCCCAAATCGGCTTTCAAGCGGAAGTATTCGGTTCTCATGCGCTCAGGGAGCGGGTCATACCGGCGCATTTCCTCAAAGACATCCAAGAGGCGCATGTCGAAATTGACGGTGCATCCTTCGGCCAGGTGAAGGGAGAGATCGCGAATGCGGTAAAACTGCTCCCCTTCCTCCTGGGGGTTGCGCCCTGTGAGGACCAGAGGTATGAGGTGGGCCCGCCGGTAGTTGCCGATAAAGTCCAAGACGGTGAGAAACTCCTTGTTTTCTGCCTTGCGCAGCCCCCGCCTCGGCTGCTGCAGGAAGACGGTATAGGATTCGGTGGGCCTCAGGAACATGACCAGATCAACTTCGGGGATATCCACCCCTTCGTTGAACTGATCCACAGAGAAGATCACTTCGATCTCGCGCCTGCCAAGTGCTTCCACAGCCGCTTTCCTTTCCATGGTGAAGGGCCCTTCGCCGCTGTGAACCGCTGCCGCAGAAACGCCATGCTTGCGGAAAAACTCAGCCATGAAGTTGGCATGCCTGATACCGCTGCAAAAACCCAGGGCCCGCGCGAACCGGTATTTCAAGTAGTGCTTAAGGACCAGATCACCCCGGTTGGCTATGGAAAGCGCCTTCTCCAGCTCATCAGCCACGTAGCGCCCGTTGGCCATGGGTATTTTGCTGTAATCGGTGGTGTAATCGTAATCCCGTAGTAGTGGAAGGGTACAAGATAATCCTTGTTGATGGCTTCCTGCAGATTGATCTCGTAGACCACGTTGTCTTCACAAAACTGGAAGATGTCCTGGTTATCCATGCGGAAGGGCGTCGCGGTGAGGCCCAGCAGAAAGCGGGGTTTGAAGTAGTTGACGATGCGCTGATAGCTTGCCGCGGCCACACGGTGGTATTCATCTATGACGATGTAGTCGAAGTGGTCCGGGGGGAAATAGGCTGGGTGGAGATATTCTTCCTGGGATAGGGTCTGCACCGAGGCGAAAACCAAATCCGCATCTGTGGTTTTCTGCTGGGCGGTGAAATACCCCTTGCGCTTCTCCGGCACAACGCTGGCGAAAGTGTCCCAAGCTTGGCGCAGAATCTCCTCCCTGTGGGCTACGAACAGGACACGGCGGAACTTAGCGCTGTCAAAGGCCGCGAGGTACGTCTTCCCCACCCCGGTGGCCATCACCACCATCCCCCGCCGGAAACCCTCGGCCCGGGAGCGTTCCAGGTAATGGAGGGCCTCAATCTGAGCGCCGCGGGGATAGGGCCTATCCACCTCCTCCTTGGCTGCAGCGCCCCGACCCAGCCAGCGGGGACGCCGCCACGAGAGGCTGTACTCCTTCAGCCATTCGTCGTCCATGGGCCGGGCCTGGGCGAAGAGACGGTCGAAATTGGCTATGAACTCTTGATAGTCCTCCGGCTCTTGCTGGGCCAGAAGGCGGTAATTCCATTCGATGCCGTCCACCAAGGCGCTCCTGGAAAGATTCGAGGAACCAACATACACTTCGCCCTGGGCGCCGCCCATGAAGATATACGTTTTGGGGTGAAAGGCCACATTGCCGGACTCATAGATGCGGATATCCGCCTGATCAGGCAGGCCGTCTCTCAAGAGGTACAGCGCGGAAGGTTCAGTGATGTTCAGATAGCGGCTGGTGAGAATCTGCAGGGGAACGCCGCGCGCGGCCGCCTGCTGCAGGTCCGGCAGCAGTAAACGTACACCGGATTCTAGGATAAAGGACACGACGATCTTAATCTGCTCAGCCCGGGCAAAGGACTCCTTCAGACTGCTCAACAGGGACACTTGGTGGTTCGTGATTACGTTGCCCACGCCTGACCACTCCATCGCGAGTAACCTACCTCTTGATTTCTCCATGTTCTGGCAAAACCCTTGCTGAATAGATAAGCCTCGATTTCCCCAGATCAACCTGCGAGGAACCGAGCTGTGGTATAATGTCAACAGCGAAACAGAGGGCCAGCGGGAAAAGCAAGGGGGCACAAGCATGGAAAGCTCCACCATCCAGTATTACAACAAAAACGCACAGACGTACTTCGAAAGCACGGTCTCCCTGGACATGGGCAAGCTCTACGAGCCGTTTTTGCAGCATCTGAAGCCTGGAGCCAAGATCCTGGATGCTGGTTGTGGTTCAGGTAGGGACAGCCTCTTTTTCAAGAACCATGGGTTCCAGGTAACCGCCTTCGATGCCTCAGAAGAGATGGTCAAGTTAGCTTCTCAGCTCCTCGGTCAAAGAGTCCTGCACATGAGTTTTGAGGATCTCGATCTGCCGGAAACGTACGACGGCATCTGGGCTTGCGCATCCCTGCTGCACGTAAAAAGAGCCGAGCTCAGAAACGTAATAGCTCGGCTCACACAGCACCTTAACACCGGCGGCATGCTTTACATGTCCTTTAAGTATGGCGGTGGGGAATACTGGAAGGACGGCAGATACTTCCACTGCCTAGATGAGATAGGTTTGCATAAGACTATTGAACGGATCCCGGAGCTGAAGGTAGCGCAGCTTTTTGTCAGCATTGATGTTCGTTCGGACAGAACAGAAGAGCGATGGCTTAATGCTTATCTAGTACGAGGCTAAATGTTGCAGCGCACCGATGATAACGGAGCAGAAACTCGCGGATCCGACACCTTTTTTCCAAGATGCTGCCTTCAGGCAACAAAAAAGCTGCACAGCCCTGCCAGTCCCAGCTGGCGCTGGACTGTCCATCAACGCTACTTAAGGTTCCAGCGGTGCTCAGCTCGACCGACCATCCCGTCCACCAGAACGAACAGCTCAATGTATTCTGCTTCGCTGAAATCGCCGAAAACAAAAAGATCGTAGACTGCATCGTAGAGCGTTATTCCGAACACCGTCTGCTCTGTCACCGCCCTGCAAGAGGCCCACACATCGAAGTCTCTAAACACTTTGCCCGAAGAATCCCTGACGATAAACTCCACATTGCTGCTTTGGACATGCCCAAGGTTTGTGTCTCTCAACAACGCCAAAATCGCGATTCCCACGGCTGGGTCTATGTAGTAGTCAGCGTAAAATTCCTGCTCTGCTTCCTCGAGATCCTGGAAATAGTAATCGGCAGCCGCCATCCTTTCTGCCCAAATAACCCTGGGAGTATAGAGGCGACTCGCTGTTTCCACGAACGTTCCATCCGAGATCACTGCCGACATGGCGTTTTGGCGCAAAGCGTCACTCAGCTTCTGCCAACCGTGCTGAGCTGCATACTCGAAGTAATAGTCCCTGACCTCCTCTATGGGTCTTAGGGTCAGTTCCGTATGCTGCTGCGCGTGAACTACGAAAGCACTCCCGACCATCCCCAGCATGAGGACGAACACCAGGACAGAAGTTCTTTTCAACACCATAGATACCCCCTTACCCCTTTTCCTTACCCCGATCACCAACGGTTGATCAGAGCTCAGCCACCACATTCGAAACACATGATATAAGCCAGGATTTTCCTTTCCATATACAGTGTTTTCGCTCTGGAATTGGCAAATCCTGCCTGTTGAGCCAAAAGTTGTAAAAGAGCAAGACAAACGGCAGAGCACGCGGTCCGCGGGTATGGGAGGCACCTATCGGCAAGCAAAAAGCCCGCCTTCTCGCGGGCTCTGTTTCTTCACGCCTCTGGGATTGAGAGATACTTCAATAAATGTGTTCTTTTTAGCGCCAGAGAGTCACCTTATTGTTTGCATAGGCAACAGCAGATCCCCATTATGCTATCCCCAGACATCCACGATGGAACCGAGGTGGGGCTGTGCCGACAGTTCCATGAGCTTTGTCGATTCGAGCAGCTTGGCTAGTGCGGCTCCCTGTTCTTCTAGGGCATCCTTAGCCATGACTGCCACACGGGTTCTTACTTCCAGGCTGAGCTGCTGAGCGCTGAGCGCGGTGCCAACGCAGCTATATCCATACTACTCACCATCCTTTGCGGCCATATCCACTTACTTATACTCTCGTCCAGATTCCCCTGCTCCATAACCAACTATTGCCGCATTTCCCCAAGACGTGACAGCATGCCCAAGGTACCGCTACCCATCGGCAACCATTTCTGGCTCTTTACGGCACCTGCAAAGAGGATGGCGCTCCCAACTTCGGGCTCTTTTGCTGGTTCAGCTGCATCTGGAAATCGGAGCTTGGTGTCATGGCCCCCATCGAGCCGACCGAGGACCGCATTCAGGCCACCGGCGTTTAGCTACTGAAGCCATACTTCCCCTCGCTGATAACTGCGGCAACACCGCGGAATACCAGGAGGGCGAAATGGATCTACCCAGCAAGACCAGCTGCCCATTTTGATGCCGGCGAAGTGTTCCTACGCCAAGTCCGCAACATACTCCCGGATGCACTGCCCACTGATGCAGGGAAAGACCGTGGAAGAACGCCTCCAGACTACCGCGCCAGTGGGCACCACCTGCATGACTTACTTCTCCAGAAAAGGCAAGACGGTGCTGCCCTGCCTGTCCAGGACGATGAAGTCCAACTCATTCCCCAGATTCTTCTTCCCTCCTTGATGGGATCCAGGATGCTGTCCCGCTTGGCCTATCAATCACCACGAACTCCGAGCAGACTGGCTCCCCTAGCGGGAAAAGGCGTTCTGGTGAAACCCTTCCTTCTTGACCTTCTCTCGCGGATGCCCAGGATCTGCACGAGGCGCGTTAGGCCCCTGTTAATGGAAATCCCCTTCCGCACTTGGCAGTCAAAGCTTAGTCCACCAGCCACCGCAGCTGGCCGCCCGCCATAAACAGCTCCATGAAATCAGCACACAGGAAGCGGGGATAATACACCACGCAGGCTTTCCCACTTCGTCCTTTAGATTCTGATCAGACAGCAAAGACCTCTAGCCATACGGCAGAGGTCCCTCTTCAAACCCTTTCATCCACATACAGACCCATAAGCCTTCTCAAGCGGATCTGGTGATCAACCTGCGTGGGCGTTGGCAGCTGCTTGACAGTCTCCCCGGTGGAATTGTCCACGATGTGCGCTACATTTCCCCCCAGCTCTTTGTTGTACCTGAAGCTCACCCGGTGGTGTTCCTTCGTTCCCTGGAAGTACACATCTTCAACCTGATCAACCTGCCTGGCAGCCACTTTGGGCACCCGGCCGGTGAGCAGATCCTCATAGCGCATCTTGCCAGCAGCAGAGGCATAAACTCCGGCAGCTATCCTCATCTCTCTCACTTCTCCAGAACGAATTGAGATCAAGAGAACCATCTATGTATAGTCTTCGCTGCAGCTGGTCCCATTCCTGCCCGCTCAGCGGCGAAACCAGCTGAACATGCTCCCCTGGGGCAAAGCGGCGCTGCCCCACCCTTGCTGTGGACTGCCCCACTGGCATCCCTGGTTACTGGCGCTTTCAGCTGATAACTGGAGTGAGAAGCAAACAGGCGCCTCTCCTCGGGCGGATCAGCCCTTGATACCTCCGAGGGTTAGGCCGCTGATGAAGTAGCGCTGGAAGAACAAAAAGAGCACGATCGTGGGGAGCGCGCTGATGCTGGCCCCGGCCATGAGCAGGCCGTAATCGGTGAGAAACTCCGACTGGAGGGTCTGCAGTCCCACCTGCAGTGTAAACCTGTGCCGGGAATTGAGGACGATCAGGGGCCACATGAACTGATTCCAGTTGGCCACAAAGGTAAAGATGGCCAAAACCCCCAAGGCCGGTTTGCACAGGGGCAGGATGATCCTGGTGAAGATGCCTAGTTCGCTGCAGCCATCGATGCGGGCCGCTTCCTCCAGCTCGCTCGGGAGCGTTTGGATGTACTGCCTCATTAAGAAAACGCCAAAGGTGGCTGCCATCCCCGGCAGAATCACAGCCTGGAGCTTATCTATTAAGCCAAAGCGATCCAGCATCATGAACACGGGCACCAGAGTTACCTGCTCGGGAATCATCATGGAGGCTATGAGCAGCCAAAAGAGAAAATTCCTCCCCGGAAACTGCCTCTTGGCAAAGGCGTAGCCGGCCGCAGTGTCAAACAAGACATGCCAGGCTGTGATGGCCACAGAAGTCACCGCGCTGTTTCTGATCCAGGTCAGGATGGGTGCCTGACGGAACAGGCGGCGAAAATTCACCATAGTTATCTCTCCCGGCACCAGTGACGGCGGCATGGCCAGCACCGCTTCCCTGGGGGACAGGGCCGTGGTCAACAGCCAGTACAGCGGAAAGAGGGTAAAGCAGGCCCAGAGAAAGAGCAGGATGTATGCTGCTGTCCGAACCACCCTTTCTGTCATTTCTCCTACCTCCTCAATACTCCACATCGGTGCTCAAGAACTTGAACTGCAGCAGAGAGATGGTGGCAATAATGACAAAGAGGAACAGGGCCTGGGCACTGGCAAAGCCGAAGTTGAAATCCCGGAAGGCGGTGTTGTAGATCAGCTGGACCAGGGTGGTGGTGGCATAGCCCGGCCCGCCTCCGGTCATGACATGAACCCGGCTGAACACCTGGAAGGTACCAATAGTGTTCATCACCAGAACGTATAACAAACTCGGCTTCAAAAGCGGCAGGGTGATGGACCACCATTTCCTAAAACCGCTGGCTCCATCAATATCAGCCGCTTCATACAGCGTCTTAGGCACCCGATCCAGGGCAGCACAGAACAGCACAATGGACGTACCGGGGGCAGTCAAAACTTCCGACAGGATGATGGACCAGAGGGCCAGGTCGGGATCGGCTAACCAAAAAATGGGTTCACGGCCCAAACTCATGAGGATCAAGTTGAACAGACCGTGCTGGGGATGGAACATCCAGCGGAAGACCATGGAGATGATCACCGTCGAGGTGACGATGGGCAGATAAAAGGCGGAGCGGAAAAAGGACTGCCAGCGCCGGCTCAGGGACTGAATCAGGGTGGCGGCGACCAGGGCGATGAGCACGTTTTGGGTTACCACCGCCAGCGTGTACAGGGCAGTGTTCTTCAGGGCAATGCTAAAGACGTAGTCTGCAAAGAGACGGCGGAAATTGTCCAGGCCAACCCAGACCGCTTCGCCCAGCACATTCTGCTGAAAGGCCAACAGTACCGAAGTCACCAGCGGGAGACCAATAAAGACCGCGAACATGAGCATGGTTGGGGCCACAAAGAGGTAGCTCCAAAGGAGCTTGGAATGGCGATAGGGAATCTTCATCTCCTCACCTCATCTCAGATGGAAACGGGCACTTCACCGTGAGCCGGGTGATGGCCGAGGAGAACGGCCGCCAGGGCCCGCATGAGCACAGGCGCGAACCCGTAGGTCGCGTAAATATCTAGGGTGGGAAAGATCTGGGCCAGTCTGGGCAGATCATAGGGATTGCGAATGGCCGCCACTTTGTGCTGGGGCGCCGAGAGCTTCAACTGCCTGACCAAGCGCTCCTGGGACTGGTAGAGATGCAGGTTGTACGTGCAGAGCACAATCTGCTTTTCCGGCGAGATAGCTTGTTGGATGGCTTCCAGATCGTCTGGGCCGGGGTTCACCGAGTAGTGAACAGTCTGCACCTCCAGCCCGTACTCCTGGAGAAACTGCCCAACGTTGGTGATATGCGGCATTTCTTCCTCAACTTTGCTCAGATCAGCCCCGTGCGGCGTAATAACGATCACCGGTTTTTGGGGATCCAAAGGCCTGGTATTTTCCGCCCGCTGCCAGTGGGTGATGGCATCCAAAGCGATTTGGTAGGCTGCCATGGCATGGGCCTTCAGGTCAAGGGAGCCCGGCCGTTTCCAGCCTGCACACTCAGCTTTGAAGCGGAGGATCTTCAGCACAGAGCGATCGAGGCGTTCCCGCGAGATCCTCCCCGCGGCTGCCGCCTCCAAGAGGCTGTCTAAAATGGCATTTTGCTTGTCATAGTAGTGACTCAAAACCAGGAGATCCACCCCAGCTTGCACAGCTAGCTCCGCGATTTCCCCGATGGAGTGCGTTGCACTCACGGCCCGCATGTTGAGATCATCGGTCATGATGATCCCCTGGTAGTTCAAGGTATTGATCAACAAGTCCGTGACCACTTCTGGAGACAGGGAGCTGGGCCAGATCTCCGCGTTGAAAGCGCTGTAGTGAACATGCCCCAGCATCACGGCGGCAGGTTCCAGCTTCAGTGCTTCCCTGAAGGGAAGCAAATCCTCCTCCCACAGCTGCCGCTTAGATTTAGCCACCGTGGATAGTTCCAAATGGGAATCCGCCAGGCCGCTGCCTATGCCCGGGAAGTGCTTGACCGCAGCTCCAACACCGTTTTCCTCCAGCCCCCTCAGGTGCTCCCTGCCGAAAGCGGCCACCACCTGAGGGTCGTCGGAATAACAGCGCACGCCCATGGACGCATTTTCCGGCTCCAAGCTCAAGTCCAAAACAGGTGCCAGGGCCAGGTTGATCCCCGCCCAGGCCATTTCCCGGGCTAGGATCTCCCCGCTGCGATACGCAGAGGCGGGATTCTTGGTGGCGGCCAGGGCCATATTCCCCGGGGCAATGGTACCTTGGAAAATGCGGGTCACCACTCCCCCTTCTTGATCGGTGGCAATGATTAGGGGCAGCGGCTGCCCGCTCAAGCGAGCCAGTTCCTGCAGATCGCCGGTGAGCTGCCGGATTTCTGCCAGATCCCCTAAGTTGCGGGCAAAGAGAACAACGGAGCCAACTTTACGTTCCAAAATGAGGCGGCGGATTTCTGGCGAGGGCTCCCGGCCAAAAAACCCCGCCATTAGGAGCTGACCCACCTTTTCCTCAAGGGTCATGTTTTCCAGTATCGTCTTCAGCTGCGCATCGGCCATCAATCGTTCCTCCCATGAGGGTGGGGCATTCGGAGAATGCCCCACCCATTGCCTTATTCTGCCAGCAGTGGTGCCACTTCCCTCGCCACTTGATCCATGGCGCTCTGGGGGTCAAGCCTGCCCAAGAGCATCAGTTCCAGCTGCGGGGTAATGCGGGCGTTGATCTTGCTCCAATTGGGATGGGCTGGAAAGGCAACCGCCCACTCCAGATGGCGTGCGATGCGGGAGTAATACTCATCCCCTGCATAGAGGTCACTTGCACTGCGCCGGCTGGGAAAGACCCCATATTCAGCCAACCTGTACTGCTGCTCGGCGCTGGTGACGTAGCGGACGAACTCCATCACCATATCCCGCTTGGCGGGATCTTCCTGCTTAAACACGGCATAGCCGGTAACCGCACCCTGGGTGGCGGTCCTGCCGGTGTCGCCCTGCGGGTATTCTACCGCCGCAAATCGGAAATTGCCGCTGCTCTCCAGCTCCCGGGCTAAGCGGCTGTCGGCTGGTATGGCCGCCAGGGTTTGACGGGTCATGAACTCTTCCCACACGTCATTGCGGGCGGCTGCACCGGAGTGGGGCGGAGCAACTTTGTGGACGTGAATCAGATCATATAGCTTCTGGAAGCCGCGGATCGCCTCGGGGGCGTTGAACGTAAACTCAGTGCCGTCCTCGCTTAAGGGCCGGCCGCCTTCGGCAAAGACGAAACCTAACACCTCGCGGTTGGCACCGGGGATACCCAGGCCGTAAACATCGATGCGCCCATCCCCGTCGCGGTCAAAGGTTAACGCCTTCATGCTGGCCAGGAACTCATCCCAGGTCCACACTCCATCGGCAGGCGGAGTGACCCCCCGCTCCTCAAAGAGATCGAGGTTGATGAACATGCTGGTGGTGGTCATGAACCAGGGCCAAGCGTAAACTTCACCTTCGTAGGTGAAGTGTTCCAGGGCCGTTTCATAAAGGTCCTGCCAGTCCTCCTCCGTCAGGTAAGGAGTAATGGGCTCCACTGCGCCCTGACGGATGTAGTTGAGCAGGTTTTCCATGGGACGGCTGGCCACATCGGGGTAGTTGCCTGAAGCCACGGCCACATCGAGCTTTTGGTCACCTCCGGACCAAGCCAGCTCCACCAGTTCAATGTTCACGCCGGGATACATTTCTTCAAATTCCCGGATCTTTTCCCGGAGGAAATAGAACATGTCGCCATCGGGGTCCCCCGGCGGCGCCCAGCGCGGGAAATCCCAAACCTCAATCGTTCCGGTCCAGTGGGCGAACGCCTGCGAAGACAACCCAACTAACACGAGAAGTGAGAAAAGCAAGACCAGACGGTTTGACCTCAACATGAGCCTACCTCCCGTTGTTTTGTTATCCTGCGCGATCAGAAAGACCAACCATCTAAGGCTCCCTCTGTAATCCCCCCTTCCTCAGCATCTGCTCTCCCCGGAGTGCCTGCTCAGTTTGCTCTAGAGCTTTCAGCGTCTCGGCATAACGCCGGATGGCTGTCCCCACAAACAGCGTGTCGATCACACTGAGCTGAGCAATGCGGGAGGCCATGGCGCCGCTGCGGAAGACGGGAATAGGAGCGCTGGTGAGCAGTGTGATCTGAGCATATTCAGTGATTTGAGAACCGCTGTAATTGGTGATCGCTATGCACTTGGCGCCTGCTTCCCTGGCAGTCCTAAACGCATAGACAACATCCGGAGTTTCTCCTGAATAGGAGACTGCAATGGCAACATCACATTCCCGCATTAAGGAGGCGGCCACAGCCTGACTCCTGGAATCCCGGTACGCCCTGGCCAAAAGGCCGATGCGGGTAAACTTCTCTTCCGCGTCCAAGCAGACCAAGCCCGAGGCGCCAACGCCGAACAGGTTAATCAACCGGGCCTGGCTGATCAGCTCCACAGCTTGAGCCGTTTGGACGGGGTTGAGCAGCTGCTTGGTCTCTTGCAGGGCTTTGAGCGTTGAATCAAAAACCTTGCTCTGGACCACGTCCATAGGATCATCCACATGGATCTCTCCGTAGATACTCTCCTCTTTGGGATGCAGCTCGGTGGCGAGCCGGATCTTCAAATCGTGGAAGCCATCATAACCCAAACGCTGGGCAAATTTGACCACAGTTGCTTCACTCACCTGGCACTGCTGCCCAACTTCGGTAATGGTCAAGTGAATGACATGATCGGCGTTTTCCATGATATACTGTGCGATTCTCTTCTCAGAAGGACGGAGAGCGGAATACATGCTTCTGATGCGCAAAAGGCACGGACTGTTGCCAAATTGAACAGCTTCTTTTCCCACAAGACTTCACCTCAGTTAACGTTTTCAACGCCTTGGTAAATTTTCCTTCCACAAATTTCCCCGCTTTAGGAATTTTTCCTTCATAGACACTGAATCCCTCCCTTAGCCGCAGTAAAGTGCCTGTCCATAGGGAAAAACGGTTTTCCTCAAGGCATAACAAAAAGAGGGCCTCTGTTGGAAACAGCACCCTCTTTCCACCTCCGGAAAGGATCCAGGTCATCCCAAAACACAAAGACGTCAACTTTCCTAAACGCTTACCTCAGCCAACCCAGAGATTCGAGAAGCGAAGCCGCAGATGGACCTGGGCAGCGGTCCGCCGCGGCCAGCAAGCCCCGCGTTCCATAAGCAAACCGGGGTCACCTTCAAATACGGACGCCGGGCCCTGCAATCGCCCAGGTTAAGACGGGCCTTCATACCACGCCCCAGACAAAAACGAGATTAAGAAAAGCAGGCAGCCGTTTGAACTGGGTTGATACCTCCAATGGGGGTTCGCATTCTGCTTCCACCCGCAGAAAACGCCATGGTTGCGATCGTCAACATAAATCTGATCCACTGGCCGTCTAAGACTGATCCACCTTGCCATGTTTTGCTCTGCTTTCCTTGAGGCGGTAAGAT
>CZCA01008909.1_pt1 | contig 11982 bp, 7 predicted proteins | sample 591981 | NCBI WGS metagenome assembly CZCA01 (sample SAMEA3556810, study PRJEB10932) | anaerobic digester metagenome
CAACGCGGCGGCTGCTTCAACTCCTGGTGCGAAACCGGCTGGTACTCTTCGCCAGCGGTGGCCGACCTGGACAACGACGGCAGCGCGGAGGTGATCGCCGCCGCCTACGATCTGGTGATTTTGGATGGGGCGACGGGCGCGCTGGAACGACGCACCGACAACGGCAGCCGCGCCTGGCCCGGCATCGTGGTGGCGGACATCGACGCCAGTGGCGCTCTGGAGATTGTGGTCGGACGCAACGGCGACCAACTGACCGTCTACAACGCCGACGGCAGCGAACGGTGGACGCGCAACCCCTTCGGCAGCGGCGAAGTGCGCACGCTGGCCGTTGCCGACATCGACCAGGACGGCCAACTGGAGATGGTGGTCGGGCGGGCGTCGGGTGGGGCGACAAAGCAACTGAGCGTCTACGCAGCCGACGGCCACGTGCGCAATGGCTGGCCGGCGCGGCGCGATGGGGAGCCGGGCTACGGCTGGGGCATGTACAATCAAAACGCTGCGGTGGCCGATCTGAACGGCGACGGCTACGCCGAGATCGTCGGGCCGACCGACACTCACTACATTACCACGTTGGATCGCGATGGCAATCAACTCCCTGCGCACAGCCGCTACAACAACTTCAATCCACGCGGCCCAAAGGTGTGGAGCCAGGTCGGCGTCCATGTGGACGACGCCGTGGATCTGCGGGGCTACGCCAACTGCGGCGTTGAGCATCGGCCCAACTTTGCCAATAGCGCGCCGGTAATCGCCGATCTGAACGGCGACGGTGTGCGCGAGATCGTGGTAGTGGGCAATGTCTACAATTGCGGCGCCGATCCCTATCAGAGCCTGTACGAGATGCCCTTCATCTTCAACGCCGACCGTAGCCGCTGGCAGGCAAGTGGTTTCGACTGGACGGCGATTCCCGCGCCGGATGCTGCGGCCGCGCCGCTGAGCGAGGATTACAACGTATGTATAAGAGACAGATTACAACGTGATCGAGTCGGCGCTGCCCAACCCGGTGATCGCCGACCTGGACGGCGACGGCTTCGCCGAGATTCTGCACGCCTCCTACGACGGGCGGTTGCATGCCTGGTGGCTGGACAAGACGGAGCATGGCGCCTGGCCTCACTCCGTGTATGACCCCAGCGAGGGCTTTTACCGCTTCGCCTCCGAGCCGGTGGTCGCCGATCTCGATAACAACGGCAAAGCGGAGGTCATCTTCACCTCGTGGCCGCAGAAGGGAGAGCATCGCGTCGGCAAGCTCCACATCCTGGACGCACTGGGCGAGGTGCTGTTTGAAAGCGACTTACCTGCGCCCTTCTCTGGCGACTGGAATGGCGGGTTGGCCGCGCCGACGCTTGCCAACCTCGACGCCGACGCCGATCTCGAGCTGGCGATCAACACGGCGCACAGCGGCGTCATCGCCTATGACCTGCCGGGGACGACCAGCGCTCGCATCTTGTGGGGCACGGGGCGCGGTGGCTTGTTACGCAGCGGCGCACGCTGACCTGCAGACTAGAGAGACGCTCCCCTGCGCAGCGCCGCCCTTCCTTTCCGGCTGAGGATCGGCATGGAATGCGCGGCGCCACGCCCATCAACTCTCGACCGTGATGCTGAAATGAATGCCGCGCACCGCCAGATCGGCCAGCACGGCGTCGGCGCAACCAGGCGCCAGCCCTACATATTCGGGAGGGCAGATGCCGACGCGCCGAAAGTTTCCTGCCGCCACCAGCCGGGCGACAGACGTACAGGTGTAGCCGGTCGTGCGCGCCATCGACGTGACGCCGGTGGCGACGTCAAAACGATCCACCAGATCGTAGATGTAGTGCACGGCGCGACCGTGTTCAACCCCCGCCACGACAAGCTGCAAGACCGTCAGGTCGTGTTCGCCTGGCTGCAACCGCCACTGGTCGAAGAGCAATTTCGCCGTCAGTCGGATCGGCGTCACCAGCGCGCCATCCACCTCGACCGGCGTCGTGGCAAGAAAGCCGCTTTCGCGGAAGACGCGCATCAGGTTGGCGTGACCGGGATAACGCAATGTCTTCTCCTTCATGAAGGGCACATTCATCGTGCGCGCCAGCGTGCGCAGACCGTCGGTGTTGAAGGCTTCCAGCGTGCCAATTTGTGGGAAGTCGCGCAGTTCGACCTCGGAAAGCGCCGGTTGCACCACCTCACGGCCATATTCTACATAACGCGCCGGTCGCGTGTACTCCTCCAGCACATCCACCGGCGAGAAGACTGCCTTGTACTCGAAGGGCCACCGCCGCGTCTGCGGCAACCCGCCGACATAACATTCGTAACGCTCAATATGGTCGAGCCGCCGCGCCAGGTCGCCAAAGACGATGTTGCCCAGCCCCGGCGCCACGCCGCAATCGACCACAGCCGTGACCCCCCGCTGCTGCGCCAGCTCGTCGAGCAGAAAAGGGTCTTCGGGGAAGAACGAAATGTCGACGACATGCTTGCCGGCGGCGATGATCTTTTGCAGCGTGGCAAAGCCCATGAAGCCAGGCACTGCACAGACAACCAGGTCGGCGTCGGCGAGTAGCTCACCAAAGTTGGACAGCGCGTTCAAATCGGCCGCCACACTGCGCACCTGTGCCTCGGCAACAAGCCGTTGCAGCGTGGCAGGGTTGGCGTCCACCACTGTGACCGAAAACGCCGGGTCGCCAGCCAGGTCTTTGACAATGGCGCTGCCCACCAGACCGCCGCCCAGCACCGTGATGTTCATGCTCATGCCTCTGCTTTCGTGTACGCCGGGATCGACGTGATGCGCTCACCGCGACCATCATCATAGTGAACCTGCCACACCGGCGCCCATGCCAGCGCTGTCGCCCGCACATTGACGTCGGTGCGTCGCGGTTTGAGCGCCTCGGTTGTCAACGTAGCAGTGACCTGCTCCCAACGCGCCGTGATTGCGTCGATGTCCTCCTGGAGCCTGGCTTCCAATGCACGTTTCTCTTCTTCCAGGCGGGCGATGGTCTGCTTGCTCTCTTCAACGTTCATCGCGGCCTGCTGCGCCTGGCTGATCTTGCTGGTGGCGCTGGAGACGGCGCGTCGCGTGCTGCGTCCTGTAAAGAAGTTCAACACACTTTCGCCAATGTTGACCCACTGTTCGGCTTGCTTTGCCTGCGCCCGCGCCTGATCGGCTGCCAGCTCTTGCTGCTCTCTGGCGATCTTGTCAGCCACGCGTTGAATTTCCTTGTTGGCTTTCTCGCGCAGCTTATCAACCTCGGCGTCGCGCCGTTCGCGCGCCGCCTGTTGCAAACGGATGAGGAAGGCGCGTTCATCCTCGTTTGGCCGCCGGAAGACACCGAGATCGGGATGAATCGTCAACTCGAACTGGGTGTTGTAGTAGAGCCAATCGGCCAGGTCCTTGGCGGCGCTGGCAATCGATTTGGCGTTGCCCAGGCCTTCAGGCAACTCAGCAAAGAATGGCCCCTGGTTTTCACCGGTTGCTTCGGGTGCAGCTGCCAGGTCGTTGGCCGAGAAGGGTAAGCGTTCGGCGCGTCCCCAATCCAGCCCCGTCATCTGGCGTCCACCTTGCGCCAACAGCAACATCTCAACCTGCTCGTCAATGCTGCGCTTCTGATCGACAAAGCGCACTGTCGCCGCGCCCAGCAATCCAACGTCGTAAAGGAGCTGCACATTCTTCACCGAAAGCTGGACGCCTGCGTTTTTGGCGGCCAGGCGCGCCGCCTCTCGATCATCAATCAGACAGGGGAGGTAGGTCTGATGCACTTCCGGCGGCACAGCGGGCTGCGTCGCTACAAAGCCGGCGGGCGCGGCGATGGCTGGTTTTGCGGGCGCAGCAGGCGCCTCCACTGCGGCGGTCGGTGCAGGCGACGACGCGGGCGCAGCGGCGACAGGCGCGGCGGCAGGCGCAGCAGCGCTTGCCGGGACGGGCGCCATTTTGCCGACCAGCGTGCGCACCTGGGGTAAGGTCAGCGGGCCGCGCAGATAGCTCAACGCCCAGCGCGTATGGAAGACCACCGGCCCGTCATCATGGACGTTGTGCATCAGGAAGACGCGGTTGCCCAATCGTGTGATCAGGGCGCCGTAATCGGTGGCTTCGGCTTTGCCCGCCTCCGAAAGCGCACCCTTGAGACCGCTCAACACGCGCTCCTTGTCGCGCTCCGCCTGCAACTTGCCGATAAACCAGGTGCCGGCGTTCGTCAACCCTTTGTAGTCAATATCGACCGGGTTCTGCGTCACCAGCACGACGCCTAGCCCAAAGGCGCGCGCCTGCTTGAGCAACGTCAACAGCGGGCGCTTGGAGGGAGGCTCGGCGGTGGGCGGGAAGTAGCCGAAAATCTCGTCAAAGTAGAGCAGCGCGCGCAGGCTGGTGGTGCCGCTCTGTTTGCGCATCCAGGTGATCAGGTTTTCCAGCAATAGCGTCACGATAAACATGCGCTCGCTGTCGCTGAGATGGGCGATGTAGATGATGCTGTGGCGCGGCGTGCCGTCAGCGGTGAAAAAGAGCCTGTCCACATCGAGCGGTTCACCCTGCAGCCAGACCTGGAATTTGGGTGAAGCCAGCAACGTGTTGAAGCTCATCGCCAGGTTGAAGCGATCTTTGGGCGGGTAGAAGGTGTCCACCTCGAACGCGCCCAGCTTCTTCACCGGCGGCGTCGTGATCTGATTGATCAGTTTCTCCAGGTCAAGGTCTTCGCCTTTGCGCCAGGCATGCTCGAAGATATTGGCAAGCAGAATGCCCTCGCGACTGCGCACCGGGTCGGCGTTGATGCCTGCCAGCCCCAACAGCGCCGCCACCGTGCCGCCAATGCGTTCCAGGAGCGCTTCAGACTCCGTCGCCCAGTCGAGCTTGGGCGCGGCCAGACTGCCCATGATGTTAAGCGGCACGCCCATCTCCGAACCAGGCGTGAAGATCGTATACTTCGTGTGCTGCGCCAGCAGTCGCATCTGGTCGCCGCCGATGCCCCAGTCGGCCAGCCCATTGCGCCATTGCTCAGCAGTGGCGGCAGCAAACTCTTCGACAGTCTTGTCCTTGCGGCGAGCGTCGTCAGCGTTGATCCATGGCTGGAAATCTTCGGGGCGCAGTTCGGGGAATTGCAGCAACAGGTTGGTGATATCGCCCTTGGGGTCGATGAGGATAGCGGGCACCTTGTCGATCGCCGCTTCTTCGAGCAGGCCAATGCACAGACCCGTCTTACCGCTGCCGGTCATGCCTACGCAGACGGCGTGCGTCACCAGGTCACGCGCATCATAGCTGACGGGTGTGTCGGTGCGTTTGCCATTTTCCAGATCGTAGACGGCGCCCAGATAGAAGGAGCCCAGTTGTTCAGGTGGCGCTTGCATTATGAGTCCTCACTTTGTTTGCAGGTCGGCTATAAATTGTGCATGTTCCGGTGAGTGGATGCCTTGTTGCGCTGTCGCCAGCAGACCTGGCAAGTCGCCCGCCCAAAAGCGGTCAACCGCCAACCATAAACCAGGCAAAGCAGCGCTGCGATAGATGCCGTCACTTTCGGTTTCAACCACGACATAGCGCCCATCGATCCAGCGATGCCAGCGCGCCATTCGCTCATAGGTGACAACGACCAGATACTCGCTCACACGGTTACGCCGATAGGCCTGCAACTTGTCGTACAAATCGTAAGTGGCGCTGGTGGCGGCGATTTCGATGATCAACTCCGGCGCACCGTGCAGAAAGTCATCTTTGTCCACCCAGGCGCGGGGCTGTGTGCTGTGTTCGATCCAGGCGCAGATGTCTGGTTGTAATACATTGTCATCATCGAGGCATAAGGTGACATTGTCAGCGCCGCGCACGCCTGGCGTGGCGGCAAGATAGGTTGCCAGCCAGCCGATCAGATGAAAGTGTGGGATGCTGTGCGCCTGGGCGTGCGTTGGCGAAGCCACGTATACAACTCCTTCGACGAGTTCGGCCCTGGTGATTTCGGGATGAGCTGCATAGCGCCGCTCGAATTCGGCGCGCACCAACCGGTCGCCGCTGCTAAGCGGCGGCGCCTGTGACGATGCGGAAAACGGCTGATCGGGCGCAATATCCAGTGTAATTGCCATGCGTCGGATTATACCATGATTGGCAGGCGCTCAAATGCAGCGCTCGAAATCGACGTCTGATATGGAAACAACAGTTGCACGCCGATTGGGCAGAGGGAGCATGCACCGGTTCAGGATTTTCTGTGCGCGGTTGCGTCTCTGCGTCAAAACGAGGAAATTTCCAGGCAGCTTCCTATGCGCTCAGGCGCTGCGCCAACTCGGCATCCTCAATTTGGCGTCGCGGCTGGATGGCGCGACGCTTCTGTAATTGCTGGGGCAAACCCAACAGCCCAGCCAGTTGACCGCGCAATCGCGCCCGCGCGGCTTCCCCGCGCCAGTTGCGCAGCGCCGCCAGCGTCACGGTCAGCTGCCCCTGGATGATGGCGCCTGCATTGTGGAGCAACAGACCACGCGGCATATTCTTGGCGATCAGCCAGATCGTGTTGCGTCCAACGTAGTAGCTGGCGAGCACATCGCCGCTGCTGGCGCTCAGGTGATGATAGACACGCGCGTTCGGCGCAAAGACGGCGTCCCACCCTGCCAGCCGCGCCCGGAAGCCAAAATCGACATCCTCCAGGTACATCCAGAAATCTTCGTCGAAGCCGCCCAACGCCTGCCACACCTCACGCCGATACGCCGTGGCGCCGCCACAGCCACTAAAAACCTGGATCGCCGCGTCATACTGCCCTTGATCCACCTCCCAAACACCGCGATTGCGTGGAATACCGTCCACGCCAAGCAGGTCGCCAGCAGTGTGTAGCGTGTCGCGGCGGTCGAACAGGAGCAGCTTGCTCGTCACCGTCGCCGCCTGCGGATGGGTGACAAAGGCCTTGACCAGCTCCGCCAGCCAGGTTGGCTCCGGCTCCGTATCGCTGTTGAGCAACACGAGCATACGTCCCCGTGCAGCAGCCGCGCCCGTGTTGCACGAGCGCACAAAGCCCACGTTGGTGCGGTTCTCGATGAGACGCACATCCGGATAGTGGCTCGTCAGCAGCGTCACCGAATCGTCCGTGCTGGCGTCATCCACGACGATCACCTCGAAATCGGTGAAAGATTGCCCGCGCAGTGCATCGAGCACGACAGGCAGGTGACGCACACCGTTGTAATTGGGCACAATCACGGAAGCAAAGGGCGCCGTCACCGCGCGCAGCGGTGGGAAGGTGCGCGCCGATCGCGCCGTGAAGCCCTCTGGCGCGGCCCGGAAATTCTCCAGGTTAAGCGCAATTGTGTTGCGCATCACCACGCGATTGTCCTCACGCAGCCCGCTGTAGGTGGCGTCCAATGTGATCGGGTTGCGATTGCGCCCATCGCTGTCGGCGGCGCTGAGCTTTTCCTTCGCCTGCTGGATTTGCGCTGCGCGCGTCTCCACCGATTTGCGCTGCGCGGATTTGGCAGGATCAGGCTGCGGCTTCAATTCATCAGACATCCAGACTCCTTTTGCTGCGTCATTCTTTCTCAGCAATAATTTCCAAACAGGCTTGCGGACGCTCACCGTTGCGGCAAATTCCTGGCGGCAGTATTCTGCGACCGCCTCCTGCCACGGACGCAGACGGATGCCCAGCGCCGCCGCCGCCTGGTTAACCAGCACGGCGTGCAACGGTGGCTGAGTGGCGCGCTGCCATTCGGTGTGTGAAATCGGCGTCACTTCGACATGTCCACGTCCACTATGCGTCAGCACCTGCCGCGCAAACTGGTAGCGACTGCACCAACCATCATTGACAAGATGATAGATGCCATAACGCTCGCTCTCGATCAATTGCACGATGGCGGCGGCGGCGTCCGGCGCATAGGTTGGGTTGCCGAACTCGTCATCGACGACGCGCAGCGCCCCCAAACGGTCGGCAGCCTGGCTGATCTTGGCAGGGAAATTGACGCCGCCTGGTGCAAACAACCAGGCCACCCGCACGATATACAACCGCTGCACCATCTGCATGACGGCCATCTCGCCCGCCAGTTTGCTGCGTGCGTAGGCGCTGCCTGCCATCGTGCGGTCATACTCCCGGTAGAAGACGCCCGGATGACCCGGAAAAACTTCGTTGGTGCTGACCTGCACCAGCGCGGCGCCGCAACGCGCACAGCCCTCGGCCAGGTACTTAGGCCCCAATGCGTTGACAGCGTAAGCTGCATCGGGGTTGCTCTCGGCGCTGTCAACATTTGTCCATGCAGCGGCGTTGATGACAACATCCGGCGCCAACGCTGCCACGTCGTCTGCGGCGCCAGGCAGTGTAATGTCGAAGGTGGGCTGCCGCCAGATCGTCACCCTATGTTGTGGCGCAGTCGCCAAGACTTGACGCAGTGCAGTCCCCAGTTGACCGTCGCCAACTAATAATACATGCATGCTTTACTCCTCTGCCCACTGCTTTGGATCATCTAATACCGGGGAAATCAAGGGCACAAAGCGCACACCGCCCAACCGCTCGACCTGCATTTTCCCTTCAAATTTGCGCACCAGCCACAATTCCTGGTCATCCTCCTGCACACCGACCGGCAGAACCATCCGCCCTCCCTCAGCGAGCTGATCCCACAAGGGGCGCGGCACATGCGGGGCCACCGCCGCCACGATGATGGCGGCAAAGGGCGCTGCTTCCGGCCAACCCAGTGCGCCGTCCCCCACACGCAGATGTGGGGCATAGCCCAGGCTGGCAAGCGCGGCGGCGGCGCGCTCGGCTAAAGCCGGGTGACGTTCGATGGCATAAACAGTCGCCCCGCGTGCATCGTCGGCGGTGGCGGCCAGTTCGCACAAGATCGCTGTCTGAAAGCCAGAACCGGCGCCGATTTCCAACACCTTGTCGCCGGGCTGCACCTGCAACGCCTGAGTCATCAACGCCACCACGAAGGGCTGGCTGATCGTCTGCCCTTCGCCGATCGGCAACGGTGCATCCTGGTCGGCAAAGCGCGCCAGATTTGGGTCGAGGAAGGCGCGACGTGGCACGGCGGCGAACGCCGCCCGCACACGCGGATCGACAATTTCAGGCCATTGATCAGCCCACGGAAACGGTTTGTTTGCCTGTCCGGTCATGCTCATCCATTCCCGCATCCGCCGCCACATTTGGGCGATTGTATCACCAACCCATGCAACGCAGGAAACCGTGCAGCAAGATTCCTCAATCAGAAAAGCCTCAGCGCATCAGATAGATCAGCGCCACGATCACGGCAATTGTCACCACAACGATGCGCAGCGCCTGGGGCTTGATGAAGCGCGCCAGCTTGCCGCCCAGCACCCCCCCCAGAATCGCACCGACGGCCATCACAATAGCCGCAGACCACGCAACCTGCCCCGAAAAGAGAAAGAAGAGCGCCGCCGCCACATTGACCGAAAAGGCAATAATCTGCTTCAGCCCATTGAGGCGTGTCAGCGTGTCGTCGATGACCAGCCCAAGCACGGCCAGCACAATGACGCTCAGACCGGCGCCAAAGTAACCACCGTAGATCGCCGCCAGAAAGACGGGGACGATGGCCCACGCCTCGTTGGTCGCCGAGCCGCCCGACGCTTCAATGCGCCGCACGACCCATTTGCGTACATAGTCCTGGCTTGCCAACAGCGCCGCCGCCAGCAATATCAAGTACGGCACCAGCTGGCTGAAGAGCTTTTCGCTGGTGTTGAGCAGCAACAGCCCACCTGTCAATCCGCCCAATGCCGCCGTGGGGAGCAAAAGGCGCAGCCGCCGCCCCTGCCCGGCCAGGTCTTTGAGCTGCGCAAAGGTGGCGCCAAGATAGCCGGGCACCAGCGCCACGGTGTTGGTGACATTCGCCGCCACTGGCGCCACACCAACGGCGATGAGGGCGGGGAAACTGATCAACGTGCCGCCGCCAGCGATGGCGTTGATGAATCCGGCGGCGACGGCGGCCAGCGCAATCAGGATAAAGTCGGTGATGCTGAATACATCGAACATACAGCAATCCTTGCTATTGCGAGGCGAGTGGCGAGTTGCGAAGAGGGCGGTGACGCAAGCGCCTTCGCTGAGTCTGGGATGATCTGCCAGCCACACACAAAGATGACTGACAACGCCTTATCTTACTCCGCAGCGGCGTAGAAGACCAACAAAGGCTGTGCTGCATCACCGTATAACAGCAGTTCGCGACCTGCCACGCGGTAACGGCGGACGGCGCCAAGCAGCGCCAGCACTGCTTCCTCCTGCGCCATGACGCCAGCCGGCTGCGCACAATTCTCTTCCCCGATGCGGCGCAGGTCGGCGATGGACAGACGATCGTGGTCGAGCGTGTAGGTCGCTTCGTAGAGATTGCAGCCCAACCCGCCGCGCAGCTCGCCGGCGTCGAAACGCGCAGTCACGGTGGAATCCGGCGCGACAGGGATGGGGGCGGCGCCGACATTTGGGGCAGCGGCGATCAACGTCCAAACGGTCTGCGGCAGCGGACGGTCGCGTTCGGCGATAAAGACCAGGATCTCGCCTGTTTGGGTCGTCAACAACATGCGGCTGCCACGAATGTAGATCGTCTGCGCTGCGCCCAGTGCATTGAGAAAGGCCTGCTGGAGCGCTGCCGCCGCCTCCGTACAGCCTGTTGCGTCAGCAGCAAGCTGCGTGACGGTCAGGTGATCGCCCGTCAGGGTGAACTCACCGCTATAGGCGCCACAACTCGCCGACCCACCCACCTGCCCGCGGCTGAAGAAAGCAGTGACAGGCGGTGCGCCAGCCTCAGCGCCGGCCCACCCTTGCAGCCGCCACATCCGCCCTGTCAGGGCCGTGAGCAGCGGCGGCTCGGTGGCGTAGATGATCGTGGGAACACATGCGACGGCGAGCGGCTGGGTTGGCGCGTCCAGGAAGCTGGCAATGATGCTGACCACACACTCGCCATCGTGATAGAGCAAAGCATGACCATAGGCAGGAAAGAGCACGCGATGGACATTGCGCAGCGAGGCAGCAGCCAGCTCGGCCCATAATGCAGGCGTGACCGTGTCCTGTGCACCGGATAGCATCAACACCGGTTTGTCGCTAACCACAGCCGCTTTGAAGGCTGGCGACGCTGGGGGAATGCCCTGCTCAAGACAGGCGCGTTGTTGGCTGCGTACAGTGGCGGCAAAGTCATACGGCGGCAACAGCGACGGCGCCGGGATCACAGCTTGATTGCTGCGCACGGTGTCCGGGTTGGCGAAAGGAATCTCTTCCTGGCAATCGATAATGGTCTTGACGTCACCCAGGCCGTCATGCTGGTAGAGAGACAGATCGGCGCCGTAGGCGGCCAACACCCGGTTGTGTTCGTAGGGGGTCATGTGCGCAGCGATAGCGTCCAGTTTGGCGGCGAACGGAGCCGGCAGGCTGGCGGTGATGAACGCTCGCAGCGCTGCATTCGCCGGGTCATCGGTGGGGAGAGCAGCCAGCCGGGCGCGCAGGTCGTCCGCTGCGATTGGCGTCAGGGTGCGTAGATAGGCGTCGAATTGAGGAATGAACTCCTCGAAGGCATAGAGCGCGGGCGGGGACGCGGGTGCATTGCCGCTGAACTCGCCATCGCGTAGCGCCTGGTAAGTGGTGACAACGCCGCGATCCAGTTCATCGACAATCAGCGGCAACAGCGCCAGCAAGTCGGGGCGATTGAGCGTCAGCGTCGTGAGGTTGTAGACGCTGGCGGCGTTAATGGTTGGGTCAGCCGCCAGCGCGCCGTTTGCGTCGTCAAGGCGGTTGATCAGCGCCAGAAAACGCCCGGCCATTGCTCCGAAGCGGTCGCTGCACGGAGGTGTTGCTTCACAATCGGCAAAGGGCCAGAGCCTGGCTTCATAATCGCCCAGCGCCTGCAACTCGTAGCTCAGCGTTTCCGGCGCCACCACCGAGTCGAGCACAACCGAGCGCACAACCTGTGGCTGGCGGCGCACCATCTCCAGCGCCAGCCGCGTGCCGTAGGAGACGCCCAGGAGGTCGGCCTGTGTATAGCCCAACGCGGTCAAGAGATCGGCGGCGTCGGCAGCATTGTACGTGGTGTTGAAGGCCAGCGGCTCCATGCCCCGGGCGCGCCGGGCGGGCATGGACGGGG
>CZCA01004305.1_pt1 | contig 11975 bp, 10 predicted proteins | sample 591981 | NCBI WGS metagenome assembly CZCA01 (sample SAMEA3556810, study PRJEB10932) | anaerobic digester metagenome
GAAGCAAAAAAATGGAGCAAACGTTGGGATAATCAAGTATCGAAATCTTGGAATTTGGCTTTCCTCGATGTAAATTCAAACTTAGGTCGTCAATATATTGAAGAGATGAATTATTGTTTGGAATTTGCCAAGGCTAATCGTCTTCATATGTTGGATACGGTAAAAGATGTTTTTTATAATCATACTCAATGCGACTTTGGCGAAATGATAAGTATCCATCATAATTATGCCCATTATGAAAAACATTTTGGTGAGTGGTATTGGATCCATCGTAAAGGTGCTATTTCTGCAAAAAAGGGAGAATTTGGCATAGTGCCGGGTAGTCAAGGTACTCCAAGTTATATTGTTTGCGGAAAAGGCAATGCAGATAGTTTCATGAGTAGTGCACATGGTGCAGGTAGAGTCATTGGTAGGCGGGAAGCCATCAGAAAACTTGATTTGAATTCAATCAGAAAAGAATTGGATAAAAGCGGGATTATCCATTCCATAGACAAACAAAAAGATTTGGATGAAGCTCCCCAGTGTTACAAAAATATTGATCGAGTTATCGAGGAACAGAAAGATTTAGTAGAACCGGTATATAAATTGTATCCATTGGCAGTGATAAAAGGGTAATTTATTTATTCGCTTTCGGATAGGAGAAAGGTAAAATCGTCTTCATAAGACAATTCTCTAGGGGACTCTCCATACTTGAAAATTCGGGCATTACGATTCCCAATAAGTGTAAGAGCATTGTCTTCGCGTAGAAGCATGGTCCCCTCCCGTAATCCTACTACAAAGACATTTCTGTTTACCTCAATGAATTCGTTGATACGAACTTCGCGTGTTTCGCCACTAAAGTTTGTCGGATGTTCATCGGTGTAATGGGGATTGATTTGAAAAGGGATCAAGCCGAGGGTCTCGAATTTGGCAGGCTCGACAATTGGCATATCATTGGTTGTTTTCAGTGTAGGGCATGCAATGTTTGCTCCCGCGCTCCACCCGATATAGGGTGTTCCTTCCTTTGCTTTTTTGCGGATCGCTTCTATCAGTTTGTTATCCTGTAGCATTTTGACCAGATGCCATGTGTTGCCTCCTCCAACCACAATGGCATCGGCATTTTCAATTGCTTCCGCCGGATGGTCAAAACGATGAATTCCGATAACGTGATGACCTATATCGGCAAACGCTTCATTCACTTTCTTTTCATATTCGGCGAATGAAAATGTTACAGCGGCGTATGGAATGAAAACGGGTTGTCGTTTTTTTTCTCCCAAAAAATCTTTTATTTGATTTTTTGCATGCGCCAAATAATTCTCTCCGGGATTTGTGGAATTACTGATAAGCAAAAGTCTCATGAATAGTTTTTTGATTTTATGTGCTTGCCGACAAATTTAATCAATTTTCTTGTAGGGAGATTGGATATTTCTTCTTAATGGGTTACTTTTGCTTATATTTTTATTTTAGAATGAGTTGTACGGTAGAAGAAACGATTCGCAGCATCAGGAAGAATCTTCGTCTTTCCATGAATGGTGTCGTTGCGGCAAGCATGCGGGAAAAAGGGATGGGTTACGGTATGAATTTTGGGGTAAAATTGCCGGATATCCGTAGAATCGCGTCTCATTATACCCCCGATAAAGAGCTGGCCGAATCCCTATGGGAACAAGATGTGCGTGAGTTGAAAATTATTGCCACGTTGCTTTATCCTCCCCAGGAATTTTCTCGAGAAGATGCTGCGCGCTGGGTAACGGAAATTCCCAATCAGGAAATTCGCGAGCAGGTGTGTATGAATTTATTCTCAACAATCGATTTTGCCGACGAGTTGGTCGATGATTGGGTAAATCGGGAAGATGAAGATATGCGGATAACGGGGTATTGGTTGTTTGCCCGACTTGGCATGATTCGTGCGACCCCCTTCGAGAGAGTTGATAAGTATAATATTGTCGAGAGGGCTCTTTCTGACGTTTTTTCCGATTCATTGTTTTTGTTTCAGGCTGCTTTGAATGCTCTGAAGTTTGCAGGAAGGAACTCATATCGGTTGGCCGAGGTTATTTTGAGTCGATTAAAGCCATTGGGAAAAAGCACCAAAGGGAAAGAAATTGCAGATATTTTGCGCTTTGAATTCGAGGATATCATTCCTTGAAATTTTTGTTGACAAAAAAAGCAATGATGAGCAGATTAATTGTGAGGAATAATCCTACCCCTCCGATATAAATGCCCTTCCAGTGAGGAAGCGTGAAATAAAAATAGAGGGAAGCGACAACAATCAATGCTATCAATACCAACAATATTCGCAAGATAATTTTTTTCCCTTTCATTCCTTATTTTTTTGTTTTTGTTCCGGTACAAATGTACTAAAATTTATTTTAGTTGTGCTTTTACCCACTTAGTGATATCTTCCAATACTTCGGGTGAAATGGTTTGCTCAATTTTTGCATATTCATCTATATCACCTGTTTCACATACCTGGAAAAGATGGTTCAAATTGGGATATTTTTTTATCGTATATTCGTTGTTTTCTCCTTTTTTAAGATTTGAAAAGAATTTGATTTATTATTCATGATGATAAGGTTCATTGTTCAAAATGGTCATTGCCCGATACAGCTGTTCCATAAAAACCAATCGTACCATTTCGTGAGTGAAGGTCATTTTAGAAAGCGACACTTTTTCATCGGCACGATTGTACATGTCTTCCGAAAATCCATAAGGGCCTCCTACGACAAAAATCAAACGCTTTAGCCCCATGAGTCCTTTCTTTTCGATAAAATGGGCAAACTCAGGCGAAGTAAACTCTTTTCCTTTGGCATCTAGAAGTATTACATAATCGTTGGGTTGCAAAGTTTTGAGAATTTGCTTTCCTTCGAGAGTCTTTTGTTCTTTTTCAGAAAGATTTTTCGTATGTTTTATGTCGGGAACGATTTCGATCTCGAAGGGAATATAATGTGTGAGTTTTTTTGCATACGCATTCATCAGCTTGTTATAAGCAGCATCGTTTACTTTTCCTACCGATAACAAAATGATTTTCATTTTTATGAATTTGCCTTCGAATTGCAATTTTTTCGTCCTGATTACAAATGTAATGCTTTATTTTTATAATTTTGTCAATTCATTGTCGTTGGTATAGTTAACAAAAAAGATGTTTTAGGTGTTTATACAATGAGAGTAGTATTGGAAAACGTTTAAATATGGAAGAAAAAGAATTGGTAAACAAACTCATAGATCTTGCTTTTGCAGAAGATATTGGGGAAGGTGATCATACCACCTTGTGTAGTATTCCCGCTGATGCCCAAGGGAGAGCAAAGCTTATTATAAAAGAAGAGGGTATTCTTGCCGGAGTAGAGGCTGCAAGGGAAGTTTTTCACAAATTCGATCCTACATTGAAGATGGAAGTTTTCATCGAGGATGGTGCGCATGTTAAGCCGGGCGATATCGCTTTTGTAGTGGAAGGAAAGGTGCAGTCGCTTTTGCAGACCGAACGTATTGTACTGAACATCATGCAACGTATGAGTGGAATTGCAACGACAACGCATCATTATGTGGAACTTCTTGAGGGAACCCACACAAAATTGCTCGATACGCGTAAGACTTCTCCGGGAATGCGTATACTTGAAAAACATGCAGTGAAAATCGGGGGAGGAGAAAATCATCGGATCGGACTTTTCGATATGATCCTTTTGAAAGATAATCATGTCGATTTTGCCGGAGGTATCGAAAAAGCTATTCGTGGGGCTCAGGAATACTTGAAGGAAAAAGGCAAAGACTTGAAAATCGAAATCGAAGTCCGCAATCTCGATGAACTGAAAGAGGTGTTGCGTATAGGGGGTGTGGATCGGATTATGCTCGATAATTTTTCTGTTGAAGACACGCGTAAAGCCGTGGAATTGGTTGCCGGGAAAATAGAACTCGAGTCTTCGGGTGGGATCACGGAAGAAACCATACGTAGTTACGCCGATTGTGGAGTGGATTATATTTCGGTAGGTGCATTTACCCATTCGGTCAAGAGTCTCGACATGAGTTTAAAGGCCGATTAAAAAGATGGAAAATACAGGGAATAAACAAGAATTGCTGGATAAGCGTTATATACGTATGGCGTTCATCTGGGCTGAGAATTCCTATTGCAAGCGTCGCCAGGTGGGTGCGATTTTGGTAAAGGACAAAATGATTATATCCGATGGATATAATGGCACGCCGGCAGGTTTTGAAAATGTATGCGAGGATGAGAATAATATCACGAAACCTTATGTTTTGCATGCCGAGGCCAATGCAATCACAAAAGTTGCCCGATCGAACAACAGTAGCGAAGGAGCAACACTTTATGTGACTTCTGCTCCCTGTATAGAATGTGCCAAGCTTATTATTCAAGCAGGAATTAAGCGGGTTGTATATGCCGATTCTTATCGATTGAGCGATGGAATCGATCTGCTCAAAAGGGCCAACATTGAAGTTGTTGCCATAGATATAGATAAATAGATAACGGAAGGTATAATTTTAAAAAATAGTGGATGATGGATGCTGAAAAAAATGTAAGAACGTGGTTACCGTTGTGGCTTGCTTTGGCTATTGTGTTAGGAATTTTTATCGGTAACAAATTTTTGGTATTTGAACGAGGAATAAAAGTTGCGGGTACCGAAAAATTAAACGCAGTTCTTAGTTACATCGGAGAATCATATGTCGATCCCATAAATATGAGGGAATTGGTCGAAGATGCTTTGCCTCATATCGTCAGGGAGCTCGACCCTCATTCAGCTTATATACCTGCCGAAGAAATGAAACGGGTCAACGAAGAGCTGGAATCTCGTTTTTCGGGTATAGGCGTAAGCTTTTATGTGCTAAACGACACCATTGTTGTTACCGGTATTATTCCTGGAGGTCCTTCCGAAGCCGCAGGCATCCAACCCTGGGATCGTATTGTTGAAGTAAACGATACGTTGCTGGCAGGAATAAACATCACCAATGAACAGGTAGTGAAAAAACTTCGAGGCGAAAGAGGTACACAAGTGAAGCTTGGCATCATCAGACCCTCCGAGAATAAAATGATACACATTACCGTAACCCGTGGAGATATTCCTGTTAGCAGTATACAAGCCTCTTACATGTTAACAGACGATATCGGTTACATTAAAGTAGGTACTTTTGCATTTACTACTTTCAGCGAATTTATCTCGGCTATCTCCAAATTAAAAAACCAACAGAGCAATTCTTTTGTGATCGATCTTCGAGGCAATTCCGGGGGTTCACTGGAAACGGTGGTTTCAATGGCAAACGAATTTTTGAATAAAGGTGAATTAATTGTTTATGCCGAAGGACGCAGATTTCCCCGTATTGATTACTATGCCGATGGATCGGGGACTTGCAAAAACGATCAGATTGTTGTGTTGATTGACGAATTGAGTGCTTCGGCCAGCGAAATCTTTGCAGGAGCTATGCAAGATCATGATCGCGGATTGATTATCGGACGCAAATCTTTTGGAAAAGGGTTGGTGCAAAGTCAACGTCAATTCAAAGACGCTTCTGCCATTCGGTTGACGGTTGCTCGTTATTATACGCCATCGGGACGATCCATTCAGCGTAAATACGAAAAAGGGCACTATGATGAGTACGAAATGGATGCTATCAATCGTTATATCCAAGGGGATTATATAAATGTGGATACAGCTTCGAATGTCGATTTAAAACCATATAAGACAGTAGGAGGGAGAACCGTTTATGGTGGCGACGGAATCATGCCCGATATTTTTATTCCTCGTGATACCACCGGTATAAATCCATATTTCAATGCCTTGATAAGTCGCGATCTTGTTCAGGAATATGCGATGGTGTACAGCGATAGGAATAGAGAGAAATTAGGGAAATTCAGTTCGTGGGAGGAGCTTCATCGCTATCTTCGCATGCAGCCTTTGCTGATAAATTTGGTAAGTTATGCCGATTCAAAGGGTGTAAGGCAGCGTCCATACTATATTGAAGAGTCGCGAAAACTTTTAGAAACTCAATTGGAAGCCTACATTATCCGGAATTTTTGGGGAGAAGAGGGGTTTTATGCTGTTCTTGTGGAAAACGATAATGTGGTTGATAAAGCCATTGAAATGATTGTTACGGGAAAAACCGCACCCGAAGCAATTGTTCGGGAACGTTACAAAGAGTGATTTTTGTTTCTCCTCGAATTATTTCCGTTCGATTTTGTCTTGCAGAGAAAATGTAGGGAAAATGAAACAAGTGTCTTCAAAGCAAGCATTGCGAAATCGAATTGCAGCTAAAAAGAACACTTTTTCGGAAACCGAATTTCGCGTTTTTTCGTCAGAAGTGATTTCAATGCTGGAATTAACGTCTTTATTTCAGGATGCTACCTGTATCTTGAGTTATTATAGTATGCTCGGTGAAGTGGAAACGCATGATTTCATCGATAAATATCACGAGGACAAATGCTTTATTCTCCCTGTCGTAAGGGGAAATGAATTGGCTTTGAAAAAATTTACTTCACCTGAAGAGATGATAAAATCTTCCTTTGGAATTTTTGAACCAACAGGGGATGACTTTGTTGATTTTGATCGGATTGATCTTGTTCTCGTGCCGGGAGTAGCATTCGACAGAGAACTCCATCGGCTGGGTAGAGGCAAGGGATTTTACGACCGATTGTTACCTCTTATCCAAGCTCCGAAAATAGGTGTTTGTTTCGATTTTCAATTGTTTGATCATATTCCTTACGATAAGCACGATGTTAAAATGAATATGATTGTCTCGCAGAATGAGATTGTGATAGGGTGACGATTTTCGACTTTTTATATGCTTTTATCGGTAAAAATCAATTTGTGCGTCGCACAGTTTTCGGTAATATCCATTTTTGGCATACAATTCATCATGATGCCCGTGTTCTACTATTTCCCCTTCGTGTATAACATAAATCTCGTCTGCATTTTTAATGGTAGATAAACGATGGGCAATGGTAATGGTGGTGCGATTTTGTACCAGTCTATCCAACGCTTCTTGTACTAGTTTTTCCGATGCGGTATCCAATGCCGATGTGGCTTCGTCTAGAATGAGAATTTGAGGATTTTTAAGAATGGCTCGTGCAATGCTGATGCGTTGGCGTTGACCACCCGATAGTTTTCCTCCTCTGTCGCCGATATTGGTCTGATAACCCTGCTCGGTAGCCATGATAAATTCGTGGGCATTGGCAATTCGAGCTGCCTTTTCTACCTCTTCTTGCGTTGCATTTTCGGCACCAAATGCAATGTTGTTGAAAAATGTATCATTGAATAGAATGGCTTCCTGACTTACATATCCTATCAACGAGCGTAAATCGTGAAGAGTAACTTCTTTGATGTTTACATCATCAATATAAATTCCCCCTTCTCGGATGTCGTAAAAGCGAGAAAGAAGATCCACGATGGTTGATTTTCCGGACCCCGATTCTCCGACGAGAGCAATTGTTTTTCCTTTAGGGATAACCAGATTGATATCTTTCAATACCCAATCCGATTGATAGGCAAACCAAACGTGGTTGTAGTGGATGTGGCGATTAAATTGAAGTTTTTTTGGTTTTTCCGGATTCTCGATCTCATTTTGAGCCTCCAAAATGCGATCGATTCTTTCCATTGAAGCCAGTCCTCTTTGTACAGCATAAGCCGATTTCGAAAAATCTTTGGCCGGGTTGATAATGCTATAAAAAATAGTGAGATAATAAATAAAGGTGGCAGCATCGATGAGTCCTTTTCCTTCTAAAATTAGTGAACCGCCAAACCAAAGAACAATAGCTATGGTGATCGTACCAAGAAATTCGCTCATGGGGTGTGCAAGGTACTGGCGGCGTGCAATTCGGTTGGACATTCTTCTGAATTCGTCGCTTCCTTTGTGAAATCGTTCCGAAATTTTCTTTTCGGCATTGAATGCTTTTATTATGCGCAACCCACTCAATGTTTCCTCCACTTGCGACATTAATTCTCCCCATTTATTTTGGGCTTCAAAAGATTTTCTCTTGAGCGTTTTTCCCACTCTTCCCATTACATAACCCATTATTGGAAGCAGTACAAGCACAAAAAGAGTAAGCTCCCAACTCAAAGCAATCATCGTACCCAAATAAATGAGGATAAGGATGGGGTTTTTGAAAAGCATGTCTAGCGAACTCATAATCGAGTTTTCTACTTCGTTGACGTCGCCTGAAATTCTAGCCAAAATATCCCCTCTGCGTTCTTCCGTAAAAAACCCGATGGGTAAAGCAAGTATTTTTTCATTTATTTGATTTCGGATATCTTGCACTACTCCTGTGCGGATAGGTATCGTAAAATACGATCCGAGATAAGCAGACAGGGTCTTAAAAAAGGTCATGGTAATCAAGACTGCAGCCAAGATCAGCAATGTTTGACTGCTTCCGTAGGTTTCAATCAGTTGAGTTATATACCAGTATCCGTTATTGAAAAGAATGTCCAGAGAAGAGACTCCCGGAGTATGCCAGGGAATAAATTCGTATGTTGCGGTATTTATTTTGAATAGAACCTGAAGAATAGGTATAATTGTTGCCAGGGAAAATACATTTAAAATAGCAGTCAGTATGTTGAAAATAAAAGTAAGTACAACATATTTTTTATAGGGAGGCAAAAATCGCCTAAGTATTTTAAAAATTCCTTTCATTAAATTCAATGGGTTGTGAAGTCGGCACAAAATTACGATTTTTCACGGAATAACCGCCGAAAAATTCGTACTTTTGTCATTATGCAATTGTCTGATAAAAATACGTTGGTCGAATTACTTGCTCAATTGAATGCGGCTCAACAAAAAGCCGTCGAATTTTGTGATGGGCCGTCGCTTGTCATAGCCGGTGCCGGATCGGGGAAAACCCGAGTGCTTACCTATAAAATTGCTTATTTATTGGAACAGGGGCTTCCTCCTTATTACATTCTTGCTCTCACGTTTACCAATAAAGCCGCAAGGGAAATGAAGTCGCGTGTTTCCGATCTTGTGGGGGAAAAGAAGGCTCGTCAGGTATGGATGGGGACATTTCACTCCATTTTTTCGCGTATTTTACGCAACGAAGCCGAAATTATCGGCTTCGATTCCAATTTTACGATTTTTGATGCGTCGGATTCGCAAAACCTTGTCAAACTGATCATAAAAGATATGAATTTGGATGATAAGGTATATCGTCCCGGTAACGTGTATCATCGTATTTCGAAGGTAAAAAATAGCCTGATCACGCCTGTTATGTACGAACGAAATGCAGAGCTTTTGGAGTATGATCGTAGGATAAAACAACCCCTCACTTTTGAAATTTATCGTCGGTATCAAGAGCGTTTGCGGTCTGCGAATAGTATGGATTTTGATGATCTGCTTATGTATACCAATATTCTTTTTCGGGATTATCCTGAAGTGTTGGAAAATTATCGGAATCGCTTTCAGTATATTTTGGTGGATGAATATCAGGATACGAATTTTGCCCAACATCTCATTGTGAAGCAATTGGGAGAAGTGCATCGTCGTGTATGTGTGGTAGGCGATGATGCGCAAAGTATCTATTCGTTTCGTGGTGCAAATATCGACAATATTTTAAAATTTAAATCTTTCTATCCCGAAGCACGCATATTTAAACTCGAGCAGAATTACCGTTCAACCCAAAATATCGTGAATGCGGCTAACAGCCTAATCAAAAAAAATGCAGGACAAATTTCCAAAAATGTTTTTTCAAAACAAGAAGAGGGCGAAAAGATTGAGGTGATTAGTGCCTTTTCCGATTTCGAAGAAGGATTGATTGTTGCCAATAAAATTGCCCGTATGCGTTATGAAGACCATGCGTCGTATGGCGATTTTGCTATTCTTTACCGTACCAATGCGCAGTCGCGTATATTTGAAGAGGCGTTGCGTAAGAAAAATATTCCTTATCGTATTTATGGTGGTCTTTCTTTTTATCAGCGCAAGGAGATTAAAGACATTATTGGTTATTTTCGATTGATCGTCAATCCGCAGGATGAGGAGGCCTTTCGAAGGATTATCAATTATCCGACTCGTGGTATTGGCAATGTTACCGTCAATAAGATCTCGGAAGCAGCACACTCGCATAATACAAGTATGTGGGAAGTGCTTTCTGATCCGTTGAAATACAACCTGAACGTGAACTCCGGGATGTTGAAAAAACTATCCCATTTTCATGCATTGATTAGCGATTTTATCGAGCAGAACGAAAAGCTGAATGCTTTTGAACTGGCGCAGCGGGTAATTAAAAAAACCGGTATTGCTGCGGAAACTTATCGGGATATGACACCCGAGGGAATGAGCCGTGTGGAAAATATTCAAGAATTGTTGGATGCCATGAACATGTTTGTTGCTCAACGGCAAGAGGAAGGCGATGACGATATTTACTTATCGGACTTTTTGTCGGGAGTTTCGCTTTTGACCGATCAGGATACCGATGGTGATTCGGATTCGGAAAGGATAACGCTTATGACGGTGCATTCGGCCAAAGGATTGGAGTTCGATCATGTTTTTGTGGTGGGAATGGAAGAAGATCTGTTTCCGTTGATAATGGCAAAAAACGAGTTCCAAGGTTTGGAAGAAGAGCGTCGTTTGTTTTATGTAGCTATTACGCGTGCAAAAAAAACGTGCACGCTTACTTATGCCAAGAGCCGCTTTAAAAATGGTCGCGTAATATCAACACGTGAAAGTCGGTTTTTGAGTGATATTGATCGTAAATTTCTTTCGGCTCATGGGGATACGTTTTCTGATACGTGTTCGGAACATGAAGACGGTTTTTGGAATTCATTGCGTCATCAAAATGACGGGATGGCAAATGCAAGAAATCAAAAATCGACCCATACCTCACAGAGAGAAAAATTTTCACCTGTAAAGCAAAGTTCATTTCAATCTTTGTCGAAAGAAGCTGTGGAGCTTCGTGAAGGCGATATCATCGAACATGAACGATTTGGTCGAGGTGTGGTAAGTGGGATAGAATCCACCGGAAGTGACAAACGGGCGTTTGTCGATTTCGATTCTGCCGGAAGAAAGCAGTTATTGCTAAAGTTTGCGAAGTTTAAAATTGTGAAATAAAAAGCATTTGGAATCAATGCGCATGTAGGGTTGTTGCGAAATTTTCACAAGGTTGTCAGTGCTTCCTCGAATAAAGTAATTTTTTCCAATCCGTTTTCGTTGACGATATATGTGTTTTCGATCCCAACGGCCCCGATACCGGGAAGGACGAATTTGGGTTCGAGAGCAATTGCCATACCCGGCTGAAGGGCTTCTTTCGAGCGCAGTGTCAGTACGGGCGGCTCGTTTATTTCCAACCCGACGCCGTGCCCGATGAATTTTGCCTGTTGAACGGTTCCCATGAAGTAAGGTTCGAGTTGATTTTCTTTCGTCTTTTTTTCTGCAAGTAAATAGAGGTCGGAACAAAGAGTTCCCGGTTTGGCGGTTTCCCAAATTTTGTTATGAATGTCAATGGATACCTGATGTGCATGATAGGCAATTTCCGGCACCTTTCCAATGGCAAAAGTGCGGGTCATGTCGTCCATGTAAGGTCGATAATTCCCGGCCATATCGACCATGAGAGTAGTGCCATTTTTTAGTGGTGTTCCGTTTGCACCCAGTGGCAGTAGTGGGGAAATGCCGCCTCCCCCCAATGCATAATCGTATGGAGAGGGTGTTTGAGCGTTGTTGCCGGTCAAGATGCTTCCCATAAAAATGTCCATGTTTTCTCCGAAAGAACGAAAAATTCCCAACGAACCTGCTTTTCTCATAATGTATTCCAGTTCGATCTGAAAATCGATATCGGTCATTCCGGGTCGGTATATAGCGGGGATTTGAGAATAGACTTCAGCATGAATTTTTGCACTTTCACGTATCTGATTAAGTTCAAAGTCTGATTTGATGGCACGTATTTCGCGCATTTTTTGTGAAATATTGGCGATCTTCGGCATGTTTAATGCTGTTTGCAAACGAATAACCGACGTGTACGACAAAGCGTCGGCTTCCAGAAGCAGAAGCCGGGGAAGGGGAAGGTTGTATTGGTTGAG